>Ga0272444_10000015_pt1 | contig 310603 bp, 260 predicted proteins | sample SSMForm13_FD_201033 | JGI IMG/M metagenome (GOLD analysis project Ga0272444, IMG submission 201033) | Marine sediment archaeal communities from Little Sippewissett salt marsh, Falmouth, MA, United States - SSM-Form-13 | ecosystem: Environmental > Aquatic > Marine > Wetlands > Sediment ... | reverse complement strand
GCGAATAAGGATAAGGGATGACGTGCGGCTGAAACCGTACGAGTACGAGTTCAAGCTCAAGGGGGCGCGCGTCGCGAAGGGAGAAGTCTATCCCGGCCAGTTCCTGGCAATCGGCGACTCGGCCGCGCTCAGCGAGCTCGAGGGCGTGGACACAATCGACCCCGCGTTCGGTCTGCCCGCGAAGTGGCTCGACGCCGAGGGCCGCGACAGGGCCCAGGGCCTCGGGATCACGGTAGTCGAGGCGGCGGTTGCCCTCGGGACGCATCTTTCGGAGATCGTAAGAGCCCATGCCGGCGAGATACTCAGCAGGCAGGACGTGAAGGACACGCTCGAAGATCTCAAGAAGGAAAACGCCGCCGTGATAGAAGAGGCCATACCCCAGGTAGTAAGCCTCGGGATGGTGCACCGCGTTATGCAGAATCTCCTGAAGGAGCATGTGCCGGTCAAGGACGTGCCCTCGATTATAGAGACGCTCACCGACTACGGGCAGCATACGAAGGACGTCGATGTCCTGACCGAGTACGTCAGGGGGGCGCTGCAGCGCACCATATGCAATATGTGCGAGAACGAGAACGGCGTCATTTACGCCGCCACTCTCGACCCGAGACTCGAGCAAGTCATCGCCGAGTCCGTACAGGCTACCAAGTCCGGCATAACGGCGGTGCTTCAACCGGATGTCGCTCAGAAGATAATAATGGCAATTGACAAAGTCACTAAGAGCATGGCTGCCAGTTCACACCGGGCGATAATTATCTGCTCGCCCAATGTGAGGCTTCCGGTGAGGCGGCTCATCGAGCACATGCTCCCGAGGGTAACGGTTATCTCCTTCGGCGAGATATCCCCGGAAAGCGAAGTTCACTCCATAGGGATGGTGAAGATCAATGATGAGAATTAAGAAATTCACGGGACCGAACATCGCGAAATCGCTCGCGCTTGCGAAGGCGGAAATGGGAGAGGACGCCCTGATACTCCAGACATTGAGGAGGCGGAAGGGCGTTGAGAGCGTCGTGGAGATCGTCGCGGCCAACAGCCGGGCGGCCAGGTCGGCCGGCGGCCTCGCCGACGGCAGCTTGAGCGCCGAGGCGGAGCGCGGAGGAGCGCGGGAGCGCGCGTCCGGTGGCTCTCAGGCCACGGGCTCAGCCGTGCTGCGCGATACGGACCTGAGCATAATGCGCGAGCTCGAAGAGGTCGAACTCCAGCTCAACAGCATCATGGCCAGGATCGCACCCCCGGCGTGGGACGGGCGCCGGAAGCACTTGAGCGAGCTCCGCGTCAATCTTCAGAACGCCGGGTTCGACCCGGGCCTGGTTCAGCGGAGATTCCTGAGGACCGAACCCGTTCCGGGCGGTTCGTTCGAGGCCTATCTCACGGACCTTATCGGCGATGTCCCGCTGGAGGTTCCCGAAGAGAGGGTTTCGGTTTTCGTCGGGCCCTCCGGCTCCGGGAAAACGACGGCGCTTCTCAAGGTGGCTGCGGCCGTACTCCTCAGCAAGGGAGTTACGCCGAGAGTGATACATTTCGGGTCCGGCTCGGCGAAGGACTCGAAGGGCCTGGCGGCGTCGTGTAAGCAGCTGGGGCTCAAGTTCAAGGCGGTTTCAGACGGGAGCCAGCTTGCCGCGGAAATCATGAGAAGCGGCGGGCAACCAGTGCTCATCGACACGCCCGGCATCGTCGGGCTGGGGGATGAAAACCTGGAGACCATCGCCGGGCTCACGAGAACCATGGAGGGCGCAGTGATAAGGCTGGTCGTCAACTCAGCCATGGACCCGGCGAACATCTCCGCCATAGCTTCATGCATTCCGACCGCGGCGCGCGTGAGTCTCGTGCTTACCAAGCTCGATGAGGCGACGCGAATCGGCGGAGCCATCTCCGCGGCGATAAGGGAAGGCATACCCGTAGCCTATGTGACCGGCGGGCGGGATGTCGAGTCGGGCATATTCGTGCCCGACCGCATGCTTCTATATGACAGGATTGTCGAGGGCCTGGCGGAAACAGGTACCGGGGGCAATTAGGAGAGCTTATATGGATTGCGGCGAGAACACACATAAGCGTTCAGGCGCCGGTCCTGCGGTAGCGGGCCGGGACGACATGGTGCGCGATCTGATGTGGCTCGTCAAGTGCGTGGCGAGGGACATAGCCGGAAACCTGCCGAAGTCTGTGGACATCGAAGACCTCATCGGAGCGGGCACGGTGGGTTTGATACAGGCCGCGGAGAAGTTCGACCCTTCAAAGGGCGCGAACCTCGAGACCTATGCCAGGTACAGGATAAAGGGCGCAATACTCGATGAATTGAGGAGGGGCGACAGGCTTCCCCAGGCGACAAGATCCAAGCTCAAGAAGGTGGAACGCGCCGTCGAAGACCTGGAGCGTAAGACAGGCAGATACCCCACGGACGACGAGATCGCCTTCGAGGCAGGCATTCCCGCCGATGAGATACCGATGCTCTTCAGCGCCGCGGCGGCCGCCGATCTTTACTCGCTGGAAGAGGTGGTCCAGACCGACAGGGGCGAGGTCAGTGTTGACCTCGACGAAATAGACAGAAAATCACCGGATCCACTCAGCAGGCTCGAGCGTAAGGAGCTCGAGAAAATGCTTGTTGTTGCCATAAGAGGACTCCCACGCGTCGAGAAGATTGTGCTCAGCCTCTACTACTATGAGGGCCTGAGGATGAGAGAAATCGGGGAAGTTCTCGGCATCAGCGAATCGCGAATCTCCCAGATCCACTCGCGGGCCATACTTCTCCTCAGGGGGAAGATAAGGACGCGGGTACACGGGTAGGTGACCGACTTGGACAGGATAGAGTTCGAAAATTCAAACGCCGTGGAGCGAAGCGAGCGAATCCACGGGGCGGACAAAGCCCGCGGGGATAAGCGGAGGCAGAATGACGAGAAGCAAAGGCGGCGCGAGAGAAGGAAGAGGAAGCATGATGACCCCGAGGCGGAGGACAAGAAGGCCAGGGCTAAGATCGGCAAGAACCTGGACATTGAGGCCTGATCATGTCTGAAGAGGACAAGAGAGAAATTGTAGTCAGGGAATTCGTCAGAGTGCCGACATCTATCGAGACGAGGCTCGTCATAGTCAACCCGAAGGGCCTGATCCCCCACGATGGATGGGTCAGGGGCGAGATAGTGGAACTCGGTGGCGGGGGGGCCAGGATACGGCTTGCCTTTAACGGGAAGGTGGGAGACGCAGTGAGCGTGCGCTTCCTGTTTCCGGACACCGAGGAGGAAATGACGATGTCCGGACGCGTCGTCAACGCCTGGGACGAGAATGGGCTTATCAAGGTATGTGTCAAGTTCGTAGGGGTCTGCGAAGAGGAGACAAAGCGCCTGTTGACGTATGCCTTCCGGGAGCAGATACGGGAGTCCAAGAGGCAGGACGTTTCGGAGCCTCCGGTGGCCGGAGAACAATTAGATGAAGATTGAGCTCATAACGGACGATATAAGACCTGCAGGAAGTGCAGTTAAGTACGACGGCAATGTCGAGATCGTCGGGACCGTGAAGTCCGGCGCGCGCCTGGAAGTGGACGGCGACATCGGCATCTTCGGGAACGTCGAGGACGCCGAGATACTGGCCACGGGAAACGTCATGATAGACGGCGGGTTCCTTGGAACCGGCCGGGGCAGGATAGCCTGCCATGGAAGTTTCAAGGCCAGGTTCGTGCAGGGACAGCGCTTAGAGGCCGGCGGCGACATAAAAATAGCGAAGGGCCTGATATCCAGTACGGTCTTCACGTCTAGCCGCGTGCTCATAGGCAAGGCCGGAGGGATAGTGGGAGGAGAGATACACGCGTTTCGCGGGGTGGAGGCCGGGAGCCTTGGAAGCCCGCGGCCCGTCACGACGGTGATCGAGGTCGGGATCGATCCCGCGGTGAGCATGCGCATCGACGAGCTCGAACGCGAAGCGATGACGCTTGCGTCGAAGAGGATACGCTACATAAAGGACCTGACTTTCGTGGCAGGCCAGGCGGATGCCGGGTCCGAGGAGACGATGAAGGACCTTACGGCCGCAAGCAGCGCGGTCCAGGCCGAGCTCGTCTCCCTCGGGGAGGAGATCATGAAATTGAGGGGCGCCAGCGAGTTTGCGAAGGACGCCACCGTTATCGCGCGCGAGATGTCCTATCCTCCGCTGGATATATCAATATGTTTTTCTAAGATAGTGAACGAATCAGAGACGGGGCCTGTTGTATTCAGGCTCATGGACGAACGTATCATTCTGGATACCTGGAACCTGGGGTGGCAAGACAATGGAAAGTAACATCAGAGATGACAAGAACCTCGAGAAGTTTGCGGTGAACATTCCTCCTTTCCCGAGGGCTGCCCAGCAGGTGATGGGCATGCTCAGGGATCCGAGAGTGCAGATACCCAAGGTGGCGGAGATCGTCGCGCTCGACCAGGGTTTTGCCACGAAGGTTCTGCGTATGGCGAATTCCGCCTACTTCGGCTTGCCGCGCAAGGTGTCGAATGTGACCGAGGCCCTCGTGCTGCTGGGCTGGGCTAACGTGAGGATAGTGCTGATATCTGCCTCCGTCGGCCCGATACTCTGCCGCGGCCTGAGGAGTTATAAAATGGAAGAGGGCGTGCTCTGGGAGCACTCGGTCGGCTCGGCATTCGCCACCCAGATGCTGAGCAAGGATCTCGCTCCGGCCATTTATAACATGGCCTTCACGTCCGGCCTGCTCCACGACGTCGGCAAGGTGGCTATAGACATGCAGCTCAGGGGTGAGCTCCGGGCGCAGTTCGCAGATATCGCAAGCGCCTCGGGTCCGGAAGCCGCGGAGAAGGAAGTGGTGGGTTACACTCACTCCGAGATCGGCGAATACCTCTGCACCAGGTGGAATCTTCCCGAGGAGATAGCCGATGCGATCAGGTACCATCATGAACCCTCTCGTTCGGAAGGCGAGCTGCCGGGCGCAGTCGCCGCGGCGGACGTCCTTTCCAATATCCTCTTCAAGGAGGGCCGCGAAGTAACCGTCGGCGATTTCGAGAGGGCGCCTGAGGGCACGTTCGTGCCCAAAGCGGATATGCTCGCCAGAGTCATGGAAGAGCTCCCGACGGTGATCGCGTCTTCGCGCGAGCTCCTGGGAGGCACCTCGGAAGTAGTCTCTGTCGGCGCGGACGCCGAGGAGAAATAGTTTCCGCCGGGCGGAAAACCTTTCCGCCCGACCTTCCCCATTCCACGGGTGCTTCCGGGAAGCGCCTCGGCGGCGAATTTGCCTGCCGCCTAACTCCTTGAAATTACACCAGATATCCTGAGCCACCTCCGGCGCGTTTATATGTTCTTGTGGCAAGGTAATTGCATTTCTAGCGGGTGGATAAAAAGCGGAGGTGAACGTGCTCAAGGGAGTTGACAGACTAGCAACTGACATGACGGCCAGGATCACCAGGCAGGACATGCTGGCCGAGAACCTTGCCAACGCGACGACGCCGGGGTTCAAGACCCAGCGCCTCTTCATGAGTCTCCTGAGAGAATCGGTGAGAAGCGGTAGCGGGGCCACCATTGACAAATCATACGGTATCTACACCGACTTCAGCCAGGGACCGGTGGATGTGACCAACCGCCCCCTGGACTTTGCGATTTCGGGCGAGGGCTTTTTCGCGGTCGAGACCAGCGCGGGAGAGATGTATACCCGCGCCGGGAATTTCACGCTCGATGAAGAGGGTACGCTTACCACCAACAAGGGCAACGTGGTTGTCGGGACCTCGGGTCCCATCACCATCGAGAGCCAGGACTTCACGGTAAGCGCCGAGGGCAAGGTCATCGTAGAGGGTGCGGAGATCGGCGCCATCAAGATCGTCACCTTTGACGATCCGAGCGCCCTCGTCAGGCAAGGCAACTACTACGAATCCGGCGGGCAGGGAGCAGCCGAGTCGGAGATGATTGAGACGCAGATCCTCCAGGGAGCCCTCGAGCGAGCCAATGTGAGCCCTATCGACGAGATGGTGAACATGATTGCCGTTCACAGGGGATTCGAGATGGACCAGACGACTGTCAAACTTCAGGATGAGACTGCCAGGAAACTCATAGAACGCGCAGGGAACATCGATTAACAGCAGGGGGTAAAGCTGATGATTCGAGCACTTAAGACGGCGGCGACGGGGATGAGCGCTCAACAGCTCAATGTCGACAACATCGCGAACAACCTCGCGAACATCAACACCACGGGGTTTAAGAGAAGCAAGGTCGAGTTCCAGGACCTCTTCTACCAGACGGCCAAGGTGCCCGGGCGCATCGCCGGACAGGGCGTCGCGGCGCCGTCCTCGCTCGAAATCGGTTACGGGACGGCCCCGGTGGCCACGCAGAAGATTTTCTCGGAGGGCGAGATTCTCCCCACCAGCAACCCTCTGGATCTCGCGATAAACGGCGACGGGTTCTTCAGAATAACGTTGGCCGACGGCTCCTACGCCTATACCCGGGACGGGGCCTTCAAGCTCTCGGGTGACGGGAGGATAGTCACCACCGACGGGGAGCCCATGGACCCCGAGATAAGCATACCGGAGGGATCCACCGGAATCGTCGTTGCCAGGGACGGGACGGTCAGCGTCACGATCGGCAATGAAATCGATCCGCAGGAAGTAGGGACCCTCGAAATCGTGAGATTCATAAACCCGGCCGGCCTCAAGGCTATCGGGCGGAACCTCCTGGTCGAGTCCCCGGCATCGGGCGACCCCATTCCGGGAACGGCCGGCCTCGAGGGTTACGGCGATATCTACCAGGGTTACCTGGAGACATCCAACGTCGAGATAGTGGAAGAGATGGTCAACATGATCGTCGCCCAGCGGGCATACGAGATCAACTCGAAGGCGATAAAGACGTCCGACGAGATGCTGGCGCAGGTCAACAACCTGGGAAGGTAGGAAATGAACGTTAAGACCAAAGGACTGGGAATTGCGTTTGCTTTAACCATGGTCCTCTTGATGCTGTCCGCGGCGGGCACGGATACCGCAGCCGGCGGGACAAGCCTTGCCGAGAGGATAGCCGAAGAAACCACCGAGTTCGTGACGCAGCGCGTAACGCTTCCCTATGACTCAATCAGCGTCGATGTGAGTGTTCCGGCTGTCGCGGCGCGCGCCTCGGACGTGGCCCACTTCACCGTGGACTTGTACGCGACCTCGAAGGCGGTCGTGGGGACGGTGCCCGTCAAGGTGACCGTCGTGCTCAACGACGGCCAGACGATTCCCTATACGGCCACGGCGCGGGTGAGGATATGGAGCGACGCCGTTGTCGCGGCCAGGAGGCTGAAGCGCCACCAGACCCTGGATGAGGATGACGTTCGCGTGGAGAGGCGCGAAGTCACCAACACGGTCGACGGCTACTTCACGACAGCCGGGGAGGTGGCGGGGATGCGGTCGACGAGGGTCACATCCTCGGGGCGTCTTCTCGCGCTTTCGAGCGTCGAGACGATTCCGCTTGTGAGCCGGGGTTCTAACGTGAGCGTCACCATCGTCATCGGAGCCGTAGCCATCACGTCGAGAGGCAAGGCCCTCGAGGACGGCGACCTCGGCAATCTTATAGACGTAAGAGATTCCGCCACCGGCAAGCGCATCATCGGAGAAGTATCCGGTGAAAATGCCGTCGTGCTTCACGTATCGAGACTTTGAGGGAGGCCAAATTGAAAAGGAAGACATTCATGAAACCGCTCGCTGCGTTTCTGGGTCTCTGCGCAATCGCAGGACTTGCGACGGAGTGCCTCGCGGTCAAGTCGTTTTACACGGACGTTAAGGCCCAGGACGTCGGGGATGTCGTGACCGTTATGATTGTCGAGAAGACCCTCGCGTCGAACTCGACATCCATAATCACCGAGAAAGAGACCACGGTCGGCACCGAGGGCGGCGGAACGGGAGCGCTGGATTTCATACCGTCCTTCGGCCTGGACGGCACGATCACCAAGGAGCACGAGGGCCTGGGAACGACATCGCGGCGCGGGAGCATCGTCGGCCAGATGGCGGCCGTAGTGGTGGAGGTCACCGAAAGCGGGAATCTCGTTATCCAGGGGGAGAAGCAGATAGTGGTAAACGACGAGACCGAGATACTCGTGCTTACGGGCATCGTGCGGCCCCAGGACGTCACCGGGGATAACGTGGTCATCTCAACGGACCTCGCTAATACTGAAATTACATACAAGGGCAAGGGTATGGTCACGAACTATTCGAAGCCGAGTATCCTTACCAGACTCGTAACCTTCTTCTTCTAGACGGGTGGGCCAATGAGAAAGAAAACGCTCTTATCAGGACTTCTCATTCTGTTCTTTGTGGTTGTCGGCCCCGCCTCGCCGACTGCGGCCCCGCGCATCAAGGACATATGCGGGATAGGCGGCGCAGGGAGCACGCAGCTCGTCGGCTACGGCCTCGTGGTCGGGCTCGGCGGCTCGGGTGACAGCAAGGGGACGCAGTTTACCGTGCAGTCCGTGGTGAACATGCTCATCCGCATGGGCATAACCGTCCCGCAGGACAAAGTGCGGACCAAGAATGTGGCGGCCGTGATGCTGTCGGCCTCGCTTCCGGCGACGGCGAGGAAGGGCATGAAGCTGGACGTCACCGTATCGTCGTTGGGCGACGCCAAGAGCCTGCAGGGAGGGACCCTTATCCTCTCGCCGCTGTCCGATCCCGACGGCAACCTGTGCGCGCTGGCCCAGGGGCCGGTGTCTGTAGGAGGCTTCGTAATAGACGGAGCCGGAGGCGACGCTGTCGGCCAGAACTTCACTCTCGTCGGGCGCGTCCCGAACGGCGCGACGGTGGAGGCAGAGCAGAACCTCGCCGCAGCGGTCATGGAATTCGTGGACATAGCTCTTTACACGCCGGACTACACGACAGCTTCGCGCGTGTGCGAGGCCATCAGGGGCCAGTATGCGGAAGCGGAGGTCGAGTGCGTGGACGCCGGATTGGTCAGAGTGGCAGTTCCCGCGTCAGTTCAGGAGACGGGTGACGTCGTGGGCTTCATCGCGGAAATAGAGAACGCGACGGTCAGGCCAGACGTCGCGGCAATCGTCGTAATAAACGAGCGGACGGGCACCATAGTCGCGGGTGAGAGCGTAACGCTCGGCGCCGTGGCAATAGCCCACGGCAACCTGAGCGTGGAGATAAGTTCGCGGCCGCTGATTTCCCAGCCCTCGGCATTCTCGCGCAGGGGGGATACGGTCGTGGTTCCGGATACGCAGATCAATGTCGACATCGACCAGGACCAGCTCTATGCGATGGAAGAGACGGCCAGCGTCGCAGACGTGGCCAGGGGCCTGAACGCCCTGGGCGTGAGCCCCAGGGACACCATAGCTATTTTCCAGGCGCTCAAGGAAGCCGGCGCGCTGAGGGCGAAGCTGAAGATCCTATAGGACACAGGCAGGAGTCAAATGGAGATAACAGGAATCGGAGACGCTATCGAGAGGGCCGCGTCGCAGCAGATGAGGAAGCTCGCGGATGAGGCCCCGAAAAGAGTGTTCTCGAAGCCGACCAGGGAACTCACGGACGAGTATGAGATAGCCAAAGCCAGAAATGCCTGCCAGGAATTTGAGTCCATATTCATGAACAAGATGCTCTCGTCAATGCGCGCTGCCTTCGAATCGGATAATGGCGAGGATGAGGATTTCGGCGGCGACATATTCAAGTCGATGATGGACGAGCAGCTGGCCGTGGCCCTCGCGAAAGCAGGGGGTATAGGTCTTGCAAAACTGCTCGGCCGGAGCCTGGGTATCGAGGGCGAACTGGCGCCGGCCGCCTCGGGGCCCCCGCGCGACTTCCCCATTCAGGCGGGGATCATGGCGTATAAGCGCACCGAATCCCGGCCGGTCCTCAGGGCCTACGAGCCCGCAATCAAGGCGGCGGCCAGTGATTCGGGTGTTAGCGAGAACCTCATTAAGGCCGTGATTCTCCAGGAGTCCGGCGGCGACGCCAGGGCCGTCTCCGGGAAGGGCGCCAAGGGCCTCATGCAGCTCATGGACGCGACCGCGAAGGAGCTCGGGGTCAGGAACTCCTTCAATCCGGCCGAGAACATCCGGGGCGGCGCCAGGTATCTGGCGGGCCTTATCAAGGAATTCAAGGGCGATCTGGAGATGGCGCTTGCTTCCTACAACGCCGGCATGGGAACCGTGAAGAAGTTCGGCGGCATTCCGCCGTACAAAGAGACCCAGAATTACGTGAAAAAAGTAATGGCCAGACTCGACAAGCTGAATACGGCATCGGGAGGTTAAATTGCACTCTCAAGATTTATCGAAACTTGTCGATATTCTAACTGGAGAGGTTGATCTACTCAGGAAACTGTATTTCGCGCTCAAAGATGAACAGGATGCTCTCGTACGAGGGGACGTCGAGGGAATTACGGACCGGGTGGAGGGGCAGATCGGGATTATCAAGGACCTCGCTGTCCTCGAGGAAGAGCGGAGGGCCGCTTTCAGGGCCATGTGCCCCGAAGAGCCGCCCGATGCGGAAATCAAACTCAACACCATAATCGACCTGGCCGGAGGGGAGCAGGCCGAGCATCTGGAGACCATGAGGTCGTCGATGCGCGATGTGCTCAAGTCTCTGGGTGAGGTGAACAGGCAGAACGACGTGCTGATACGGCAGTCTCTATCATATGTCGACCGCACTCTCCGAGCGCTGGCAGGTGAGAATGCGGGCTCGGAGGTTTACAACGCCAGCGGCACGCTGAAGGGCGCCACCGGCCAGATCGCGGTGGACCGGGAAGTATGAGCGGGTCGCAGGAAGGGGCAGGACGATGATCGGACTCACGGCAGGACTCGAGGTCGCGCGCAAGGCGCTCTCGTCGTACCAGCTTGCCCTGACGGTATACGGCAACAACATTGCGAATGTCGACACGCCGGGTTACTCGAGGCGCACGCTGCTGCTGAGCGAGGGGGAAGGGCATAAGATCCGGGCGGGCCGAATAGGGCTCGGCGTGGACGCGGTCACGATACGCAGGATGCGAGACCATTTCCTGGATGACGCCTATCGCCGGCAGAGCACATCGCTCGGGATGTACGAGTCGCTCGAACAGTCCCTTGCTGAAGTTGAGATGGTCTTCGGGGAACCCGGGGACTCGGGCCTCAGCACGGTGCTGAACGAGTTCTGGGATTCCTGGCAGGAGCTGGCCAACCAGCCCGAGAGCCCGACCGTGAGGACACTGGTGAAAGACAAGGCCCAGTCCCTGGCGCGCGTACTGCACCAGATGGACAGGAGCCTCGTCAGCCAGGTGCAGGCCCTGGACTCGGAAGTTGAGGGGCATGTTAATCATGTCAACGGCATCGCGTCCGCTATCGCCGACTACAATGCCAAGATAGTCGCCAGTGAATCGTCTGGCCATGAGGCAACGGACCTCAGGGACCAGCGCGACCTGCTCGTAGACCAGCTATCGGAAATAGTGGACGTCTCCGTGTTCCAGCGGGACGACGGGTCGATCTCGGTGATGATGGGTTCGGAAGCCCTGGTCGAGCGGGCGGACTTCGTCCAGCTGTCGGTGGCATCGGTTTCCCGCGACGGCATGGCGGTAAAGGAAGTCCGCCTCGGCGAGATCCGCCGGGCCATAACCCCTACGGGCGGCAAGCTCGGGGGAGTCCTGCGGAGCAGGGACGAGATCGTGCCGAAGTACCGGGATGACCTCAATGAGATCGCGCGGTCGCTGGTCGAGTCGGTCAACACTTCGCACAGGGCCGGTTATGCTATGGATGGGACATCCGGGCGGGACTTCTTCGACCCGGCGGGCGTCACGGCTGAAACCATAGACGTGTCGGCCATCATACTCGGTGACGTCAACCTCATCGCCGCGTCATCCGACGGTTCGGTCGGAAACGGCGACGGCGCCCTTGCCATAGCGGGCCTCAGGCACGCAGCCATCACGGCGGACGGATCGACGCTGGACGATTACTACGCGTCGGTAGTCGGCACCCTCGGCATCGAGTCGGAGACTGCCGCTATCAATCGCGAACGAGAAGAATTACTGGTTCTTGAAATAGAAAACAGGCGCGAAAGCGTCAAGGGCGTGTCCATCGACGAGGAGATGACGAATATGATCGCCGCGCAGCACGCTTATGAAGCTGCGGCAAAGGTGATCAGCATAGTGGATGAGATGATGGATACGGTTCTCTCAATGTTGTGATCGGGTTAGGAGGGTGTGTATGCGCGTAACAGCTGCAATGGTGAGGTCGCGGATTCTACACAACATGAGTTCAACCCTGGACGTGCTGCAGGTCACGCAGACCCAGCTGGCCACCGGCAAGCGGTTGCTGAAACCGTCAGATGACCCTGTCGCCATGTCCAAGGCGCTCAACCTGCGGACCGTGCTCAGGGACAATAATCAGTTCATGGAGAATATAGACGACGCCTCGGGGTGGATGACCGGCACGGAGGCTGCGGTCAACGACATAGTCTCGCTTCTCGCCGAACTCAAGGAGGCGGCCGTTTCAGGCGCAAACGACACCAAAGGGGAGTCCGAACGGGCGGCCATTGCGGAGCAGGTCGAACTTATGCTCGAGAGCCTGATGGACCTGGCCAACACCAGGTATGGCGACCGCTACATCTTCGCCGGGACACATACCCTGACGAGGCCCTACTCTGCCACCCATTCGGTGGACGCCGAGGGCTTCACTTTCGTCGACGATGAGTGGCTGGACCTGGCCAATACCCGGCTGGAGTCGGGCAGCGTGGCGGTATCGGACGGCGTGGGCGGCACTTTCACCGAGGGCGTGGACTATGAGATGGACTACGCCACCGGCAGGATTCGGAGGCTTGCCTCGGGTTCGATGGCCACGGGGGTAGCCTACACGGTTTCCTACACGTCGGAGAATATTACCGGCGTGAGTCTCGATGCGCCGGATACCACGGGACTCGTCAGGCGCGAGATAGCCCAGGGAGTCTACGAGTCCGTGAACTTAGGCGGCGAGGAAATCCTCAACTCGGGGACGAACGTTTTCGGCCTTCTAATGGACGTCAGAGATGCGCTCTACCGCAACGACGGGGCATCGGTGTCGGCGAGCCTGGACACGATCGACGCCGCCACCGACCAGGTCAACACGGGCCTGGGCAAGATGGGCGCGTTGCAGAGGTCGTTCGGACTCACCAGGGGAAGGCTCGAAACTGAGAACACCAACCTGCAGGCTCTGATTTCCCAGCTGGAGGACGCTGACCTCGCCGAGGTAGCGATGAAGCTCCAGAACAAGCAAATGGCTTACGAGGCGGCCCTGGCTACGGCTGCTTCGATTATGAATACGAGCTTACTCAACTACTTGAGGTAATTGTCTTTCGGAATGGTGGTTGAAAGGGGAAGTAAAGATGAACATTAAGACATCGCGGTTTGGCGAAGTCGAAGTCAACGACGATGCGGTGATCTCCATGCCCGAAGGTATGCTGGGCTTCAGCGAGATCACGCGGTATGTGCTCATACAGCATCGCGACGGCTCGCCATTCCTCTGGTACCAGGCTGTCGACGAGCCTAACCTGGCGTTCGTGGTCGTGGATGCCTTCACGTTCTTCCCGGACTACGAAGTAGTCATGTCGAGCGAGGACGTGCAGGTACTCGGTTGCTCCAAGCCGGGCGATCTTGCCGTGTTTCTTGTCGTCGTCATACCGGACAACCCGGAGGACATGACGGCCAATCTTAGAGGCCCCCTGGTCATAAATGTCGGCGACCAGGTGGCGAGGCAGGTAGTGCTTACGGATGAGAAATACTCACCGCATCACTCGATCATGGAAGAGATGAGGAAGCGGACGCCGGTTGAGGAGGAGCTTCCCAAGGCCACCTAAGAGGGTCAATTATGCTCGTTCTTAAAAGAAAAGAAGGCCAGTCGATAGACGTGGGCGAAAACGTGAAGATAGTCCTTCAAGAGATCCGCGGCGGCCATGCGAAAATCGGCATCGTGGCGCCGAAGGGAGTCAGGGTGAAGAGGACGGAAATCGAAGAGAGCGTAGCCCGCGAGAACATGAAGGCAGTCGAGTCAAGCGGCGACGCCAGGACGAAGCTGACCGAGATAGTCCAGACGCTGGACCCGGGGCAGCTGAGCGAAGGGGTGTAGCCTTGGAATTGCGTAGAGAATGCAGACATTTCCCGGGTGACCGGCCCTGCCGGTTCCACAAGGAGACTGGCGTGATGTGCCATGATTGCAGCCACTTCTCCGAGCGGGGCACAAGCGTTCTCATGATCAAGCTCGACGCGCTGGGAGACGTGCTGCGGACGACGTCCGTGCTTCCGGCCATTCACCGGGCCTATGATCCCTGCTCCGTGACATGGGTGACCTCGGGGGCGGCGATGGACCTCTTCACGGGAAACGACATGGTGGATGAGGTTCTCGATGCGGCCGGCGCCGCCGTACCCATGCTGATGGCCAGGGAGTTCGACATAGTGATCAATCCCGACGCGTCGCCGGCGTCATGCGCGATAGCATCCATGGTAAGGGGCAGGAAGAAATACGGTTTCGTGTTGAGCCCCGAGGGCTATGTCGAGTCCTTGAGCAGGGCGGCCGAAGACTGGCTGCTTATGGGATCGTTCGACAATCTCAAGAAAGTCAACCGCAAGACATACCAGCAAATACTTCATGATATCTGCGAGCTGGATTCGGCCGGGCAGCACATAGTACTCGAGCTCACCGCGGCCGAGGAAGTAAACGAAGCCAGCATGAAGCGGCTCCTGGATCCGGGCTCGCATGCGCCTATAGTCGGCGTCAACACGGGAGCCGGCTCGAGGTGGGAGCATAAGAAGTGGAGAGTCGACGGGTTCATAAGACTCATCGACATGCTGCTCGAGGAGACCGCCGCCGCCGTTATGCTGCTGGGCGGCACGGCCGAGCGGGAACGGAACGCCAGGATCAAGTCACATTTCGGGTCCAGGGTGGCCGATGCCTGCCAGGATAACCTCCGGAACTTCATACGAGAAGTGGACCTGTGTGACGTCGTCGTAACGGCCGACACACTCGCCCTGCATGTCGCGCTGGGTCTCAAGAAGCGGGTCGTTGCGCTCTTCGGCCCGACGTCGCCCTATGAGGTGGATATTTACGGTCGCGGTCAGAAAGTAGTCCCCGACATGGATTGCGTCTGCTGCTACAAGCCGGTTTGCGATAACCGGCCCAGCTGCATGGACGCCATAGACGCCCGGGACGTCTTCCGGGCGGTAGCGGAGGAACTAACTCACCTCCGCGAAGAGGTACTGATTGAAGCATAAATGGTTGGCGAGCCAGGTCGCTGAAATGGAAACGCGTGGTCGACGTACGCTGACTCCATCGTGAACCTCAGACTCGCCAACCTTCTATTAAATCGGATTTGCCGAGGCCCCAGATGTAACTAGCGCCGGGGCTGCGGGGAGCCGCAAAAGGAGAACTCAGGGATGGAGTTTACAGGAGAGAGGCTGGTACCCGGCGCCGAAGGCCTTGACGACCTCTACACCGAGCATATGAGCCGGTATCTTCTTGCGGCGATGATGGCGGGGGGCCGGCGGGTGCTGGATGTGGGCTGCGGATGCGGCTACGGCACACATGCGCTTGCATTGGCCGGCGCAGCCGAAGTGCTGGGCGTAGACATCTCCCGCGAAGCCGTGGATTTCGCCGGAAGTCGCTACTGCCATCCGGGCCTCGCTTACCGGGTCATGGACGCCAGGGGCCTCGATCTCGAAGGCTCCTACGGGCTGATCACATGCTTCGAGCTCATCGAACACGTGAACGAGGACGCGGCCGTCGTCAGGTCGCTGGCCGCCGCGCTGGCCGAGGACGGAATCTGTCTCATCTCTACTCCCAATGTGGAAGTCTATGTCGCAGGCGGTGAAGGGGGAGACAATCCGTACCACTGCCGGGAGTACCGGAAGGGCGAGTTCGAAGATCTTCTCAAGACGGCGTTTGCCGGTGTCACGGTGCTCGAGCAGCGCTGGATAGATGGAATGCTCATAAGCCCGCCTGCTCCGCGCTCGGAGCCCGGAGCAGGGGACGGGGCCACCGCGCTTCTGCCCGATGAGACGGGGATCAAACCGGCGCCGGCGACCTATGGACCTCCGCCCTATTTCGTGGCTGCCTGCACGACGAGCGCCGCGACGTCGATTCCCGACGTGTTGAAGCGGCCCTTCGCCGCCCTGACGGCGAATATGCGCTACCGGAAGCTCAAAGAGGAATTCGACAAGAGAGGGCGCTGGGCCACGAACCTGGACGAGGAGCTCCGCGGGAAGGATGCTCTCATAGGCCGCCTGCGCGAAGAAAAGGACAAACTCGAGAAAGAGTTCGACGAGCGGGGACGCTGGGCCCAGGACCTGAACCGCGAAATACGAGAGAGGGAAAAACTAATAGACAGACTCATGGCCGATAACGAGCAGCTCAAACGGGCGGCCATGATGGCCGGCAAATAGCACAACACGAGGGGTGGCATGGACAGGAAACCTGTAATCTCGATACTTGCGCTCAACAACCTGGAGCTCACCAAGCAGTGCATAGAGAGCATATTCGAGAACACCGAGGGTGAGTACAGAATCTGTGTTTTCAACCAGGGGTCTGATGACGGAACCAGGGAGTACCTGGACAGCCTCGGCGGCAGGATAGACGCCGTTCACAGCCCCAGGAACGTGGGCTTCACCACGGGCAATAACCGGGTCATGGAGCGCTATGCCGAAGACGACATCGTTCTTCTGAATAACGACACCCTGGTCAAGAAGGGATGGCTCAGCGCTCTCAGCGAGTGCGCCTACAGCGATCCCGCGATCGGAATAGTCGGCGCCAAACTCGTCTACCCCAACGGCCTGCTTCAAGAAGCGGGTGGAGAGATATTCCGGGACGGATCGGGCCGCAATATCGGCAAGTACGATGACCCTGACCGGCACATATATAATGTAAGAAGAGACGCCGATTACTGCTCGGGGGCGTGCCTGTACCTTAAGCGGGACGCGCTCAGCCAGATCGGCTACCTCGACGAGGTATTCAGCCCGGCGTACTGGGAGGACACGGACCTGTGCTTCCGGGCGCGGTCAGCGGGGTTCCGGGTGGTGTACGAGCCGGCGGCCGAAGTCGTGCATCTCGAGGGCGCCACCGCGGGTTCGCCTGAGAAGCGGACCCTGTCGGCCCAGCTCCAGGCCAGGAACAAGCCTATCTTCATGGACAGATGGGCAAGGGAATTGGAGAAGCATCGGGAGAATGTCTTCGAGGTAAGGGGCGCTCCCGGCAGGGAGAAAATACTCATCATACAGCCCTTCCTGCCAATGTATGACAGGGCGGCCGGTGAGAAGCGGTGGTTTCACACCTTGAAGATACTGGCCAAGCATTACGATGTCGTCTTCCTGGCAAGAAACGGTTCGGGCCAGCTGAAGTATATCAATGAGGTCGAGAAGATGGGCATTACCGTCTTCCACACCGACCAGTCGAGACTTCAGAACATGGACTGCGATCTCAAGGGGCCCATATGGATCGACTTTCCGCTGCTTCTCAAATCGAATGATTTCAAAGCCATAATCGTCGGTTTCTACCATGTCGCCCACCAGTACTGGAGAGACATCAGGCAACACTCGCCCCAGAGCGTCTTCATAATCGACTCTTTCGATGTCTGCCATGTGAGGCAGAAGAGGAAGGCCCTGCTGACCGGAGACCCCGGGAAGCTCTGGGAGGCCGAGGAAACCAAGCGGCTCGAGCTCGCCATGTACCGCAGGGCCGACATGGTGCTGACGGTCACCGAGAAGGACCGGGCCACGCTGCTCGAGGAGGCGCCGGATCTCAATGTCGGCATATCGACCGACATTCACCCCGTCTCTGCCGATGAGGGCGAAGCCGAACGCCGCGACATAGTGTTCGTCGGCAACTTCAACCACGATCCCAATGAAGACGCCGTCGTCTTCTTCATGGAAGAAGTATGGCCGAAGGTGAAGCAGAGAGTTCCCGATCTCAAGTTCTACATAGTCGGAAACGCGCCGACTGCGAAAGTAGAGGCATACGCCTCCGACGACGTTATAGTCACGGGTTTCGTTCCCGAGGTAATCCCCTATCTTCTCAAGGCGAGGGTCTTTGTTGTTCCCCTGCGTTACGGGGCCGGCTTGAAGGGCAAGATCGGAGAGGCACTGTCCTGCGGCATTCCCATCGTAACGACATCGATAGGCGCGGAGGGGATGGACCTGGTTCACCGGCGTAGCGCGATGATAGCCGACGAACCTGACGAATTCGCGGACATGGTTTCCGAGGTCTGCTCCGACGACGGCCTCTGGGACATCCTGTCGCGCGAGGGCAAGTCGCTGGCGCAGAGAAACTACTCCTACGAAGCCGTGGAGGAATACTGGCGGGAGGTATTCGATTTCATATCCGCCGGAGCGCCCCCAAAACGGCATATAAGGGCCGGAAGCGGCGACGGGGGCTACAGGTGGCCGCGTCCAGCGCCCGAGATCTGTCCGGATGTGGGCATAGTGATACCGGTTTACGATCATCTCGCGACCACGCGCACTTGCTGGTCTAGCATCAGGAAAAACACGGCGTCGCCCTACCAGATACTGATAGTTGACAATGGATCGAGAGAAGATGTTTCCTACGAGGCCGACCAGAACAATATTGAAGTGATACGCAATGAAAGCAATATGGGCTTCGCCCACGCCTGCAATCAGGGAATCAGGGCGACGTACGGCGACTATGTCGTGATTCTGAACAACGATACCGTCGTGCCTCCGGGCTGGCTGGAGAGACTCATCTGGCACATGGAGCGTGACCAGAGCATCGGTATAGTGGGACCATCGACGAGTTTCGCTTCAACCATTCAGCAGATTCCCGTCTCCTACAAGAACGAGCGGGATCTCTATGAGTTCAGTGAAGAGGTGTACAGGAAGAACAGGCACAAGAGCATGGAGGTCGACAAGGTAGTCGGCGTCTGCATGCTCATGAGACGGAAGATGCTCGATGAGATCGGCCTGTTCGACACTCGTTTCGGCATCGGGAACTTCGAGGACGACGACATCTGCCTGAGGGCGAGACTGGCTGGATACAAAGTGATCTGGGCCAAAGACACCTTCGTTCACCATGAGGGCAGCAAGACTTTCCGGAGCATCGGCGTCAACTATGCCGGTCTCATGGAGGAGAATCGCGAGAAATTCACCGCCAAGTGGGCTCCGGTAGCCGCCGTCGCCGGCCCTGCCAGGGCGGCCGACCTGCTCGATGAACATGCGGATAATGTGGAAAATACAGAGCCGTGTTTATCGCCTCCCATGTCGGGCCCGCCGGTCATATTGCTGGCAGGAGAAGACGGCCACGCGCTGGCCGAGACCATAGAGAGCCTCAAGCAGGCTTCCCCCGGGCCGATTTTCATCGCCGGCCACGTGGTCGGCGCGCCGGACGGAATTGCCACCATAGGGATTTCTGAAAACCAGTCCATACCTGCGGCCATACTCGAGTTTGCGAAGAAGTGCGAGGAGGACACACTGTACTTCGTGTCTGAGGGCGCGGTCATGACGCCGGACTGGGCGCCGCCTCTCGATGAGCTTCTCAAGGTGGAAGACGTCGGTTGCGCCGTATCTTCGACCAATGCGGGCTGGGGGCTACAGCATATGAGCCCGGCGTATAAGAGGACCGGCAAACCACTCGTTAAGTTCGCGAGAAAAAACGCGCTTGAGCACAGGGGACGCGTTGAGAATCTCGAGGCGGCATTCCCCGCGGCGCTCGCCGTGAAGCGTGAGATGCTTACCCGATGCGGGCTGGAGAGCGCCTTCTATTCGAATGCAGTGCTGGTGGACCTCCAGAGGAGGCTCAGGGATTCCGGTTTGCGCGTCGTCTGCGCCAAGGACTCCTATGTTCACTTTGAAAACGGCAATGACGGCGGAGCTGCCACCGAGCGCGACGCGGCCGTCAAGCTTCAGTCCGCCGGAGAGATGGCCAGGACCGGGGACATCGACTCGGCCATCTCCGATATCGACGGCGCCCTCTCTCTCAAGCCGGACTATATAGAAGCGCTTTACCAGAGGGGCCTATTGCTCGCGCTCGCCGGCCGGACTGACGGGGCCCGCGCCGAGTTTGCAAGAGTCATCGACATGGACCCGCAGGACTCCAGGGCGCACAACAACTTAGGATGCATACTGTTTGAGGCCGGGAGCATGGAGGCGGCCGAAAGCGCCTTCATGAAGGCGGTAGAGGTGAACGGCGCCAACTGGGAGGCCAAGAAGAATCTGGCCGACCTTTATCTGGCCGGCGGTAGGGGACAGGACGGCATGAACCTCTACCACAGGTTGCTCGAGGAGCATAACGACCGCCCCGAGATACACGCTGCCGTTGCGCAGGTGTTCGCCTCGAACGGCGATACAGCGACGGCCGCCACCCTCCTCAAGTCGGCGATGAGGTTGGCTCCCGGAGACGAAACCATAAGGAGAGCGCTGGAGGCTATGGAGTCAGCCGGCGGCAGTTCGGAGGAGGTCGAGACCGTTGAATCCCACTGAGAAGAGGCTCACCGTTTGCATGATCGTCAAGAACGAGGAGGCCAACCTGTCCCGCGCGCTGGAAAGCGTAACGGGGCTGGCCGACGAAATCGTGGTCGCCGACACCGGCTCGACCGACGGGACGAGGGCATTGGCCGAATCCCTGGGGGCTACCGTGTTCGACCATGAGTGGAAAGACGATTTCGCCGAGGCCAAGAATGCGGCTCTGGATAGGGCCGGGGGCGAGTGGGTTCTCTTTCTTGACGCCGACGAATACGTCCCGCCCGAATCCCGGGACGGGATCATGTCGGCCATATCCGGCGACGCAGATGCCTACTTCGTCCGAATCGAAAGCGTAGTCAGGGTGGGGGCGGGCAGGACGTTTGTGAACCTTCACCAGCGCCTCTTCAGGAACAACAGGGGAATATCATATGAAGGCGCTGTTCACGAGCAGGTGGACGCCTCGCTCAAGCGAATAGGCGCCAGAGTCAAGCGCTCCGAAATCGTCCTCAAGCACACAGGTTACGGCATCGACCCGGCCGACATGCGGCCCAAGCTCGAGCGCAATCTCAATATCCTGAACAAGGTGCTACTGGAGGATGCGGATGACGCCGTGTCGCTCTTTCACCTGGGCGAGACGCTCGCGCTGCTGGGGACTCACGACGCCGCCGTCGACGCCTATGAGCGGTCGCTAGATGTGGGGAGGCTCCCCGTCGAGATGATGCCGGTCGCCACTCAGAACCTGGCGTCAGCCATGATAAAATTGGGCAGGTACGAGGAGGCCATGCAGCTCCTGCGCAAAGTGCAGGAGCTCGACCCGACCATACTCAGCGCGCACCTGCTCATGGGTTCGGCCCTGTTCGGGCTCAAGAAGCTCGACCGCGCCGAGCAGGAGATCCTCAAATACATATCCAGGGCGAGGGACGCGCGCAAGTCCGCCGCGCCGCTACTCGGGTTCGAAGCAGATATACCCGCGGCGCTGGTACTGGTTGCCAAGTGCCGCCTGGCGCGCGGAGATCTGGAGGAAGCCAGGCAGGTTCTTAAAGACGCGGTTGCCATGGACGCCAATCTCGCGGACGGTCACATTCTTCTCGGCAGGATCGCTTTCGAGAAGATGGACTTCGCCAGGGCCGTCCCCCACTTCGAACGTGCGCTTCAGCTCCTGCCGCGCGAGGAACGCCTCTATTTCGAACTTGCCAAATCCTATATGGCCGCGGGAGCGGACGACCGGGCCGAGCAAACTCTGGACCGCGCCCTCGGCGGGGGGCTGGAGAGCGCCGGCCTGCTCAAATGCCTGGGCATCGTCCGAGTCAAGCGACAGGACTTCGAGGGAGCTGTCACGGCCTATGAGAGGGCTCTCGAGACATCTCCCGAGGACCCCGAGGCCCTGAAAATGCTCGCGGGCCTTCACCATAAGCTCGGGAATACGGGGGCCGCCGCGGAATACCTCACGATCTGCAAATAGGCGCTAAAGTTAGCAAATTCAATAACTTCCGCTCTCAGAAACACGAAATACCCTCTAAAGTTTTCCCCCATCTGTTCGATAGGTCTAATGGGAGTTAAAACGTCGACCACCATGACAGTGGTACGCGTCATGAAACAAGACGATGATGGAAGGGGGTGTATTTTCGGTCACCGGGTACCCCTATGGTACCTCTTTTCTGTTTTCTGGAACTGCCACAGCATCAGGTTCAACCATGATGGTTGGATCCGGGTTGGCAAGGACGCCCCAGCGAGGTCAAGATGATCGTAAGGGGGTTTTAAAAATGGCGAATGCTGACCTCTCAAGGATAAATGTAAACATCGCGGCGTTAAATGCTTTAACGGCGCTGAGAGATGTCAACTCCAAGCTGGCTATGCACCAGCTCCGTCTGGCCACTGGCCAGAAGATTAACTCTGCGGCCGATGATCCGGCCGGTATGACCTTTGCCAAGAAGCTTAATGGTAGGGCAAGGGGTCTTGCCGTCGCCCGCGACAATATCGGTGACGCTACCAACCTGCTAGCAGTTGGCGAAGGTGGTATTGAGAGCATCAGTGAGATTCTCATTACCATGAAGGAGAAAGTTCTCCAGGCTGCGAACGACACGCTGGGCACGTCCGAGAGGGCTGCCGTGGAGTCGCAGCTCGATGAGCTGGCTGCCGAAATCGACCAGATCGTCGAAGCGACGACCTGGGGCGGTACTGTGCTGCTCGACGGCACCTACACCGGCAAGCAGTTCCAGGTTGGCGAGCAGGCTACGGACACCATGAGTTTCGGGATCACTCAGAGCCACAACGCGAGTGATCTCAGTGTTGCCGACGGCGACCTCGACGTAACGACGACCAGTACGGCTTCGGCCGCCCTGGCGAACGTCAATGCCGCCATCAGCACACTCAACACGAGCCTGCAGTCGATAGGTTCGACTTCTGCAAGAATGGGCATTAAGGAAGCCAACATCTCGGTTTCTATAACCAACGTGTGGGCCTCTTACAACAGGATTTACAATGCCGACATGGCGTCGGAGCAGATGGAGGCAACCAAGTACCTTGTGTTGCAGCAGACTGCTACGGCTATGCTTGCTCAGGCGAACCTGGCTCCGCAGACTATTTTGAGTCTGATACGAGGCTAACCAGCCTTAAGGCTCTGGGTGCTCCTCCCCTGGGGGAGCACCCACCCTGTCTAAGACCGGAAAGATGAGCGGGGAACGCGTTCTCCGCCACCTGGATAGGCCATCTCGGAAGAGGAGGGAGCGGGCGAGATGAAGTATGACGGAGTTGATGTCTATAAGCAGGGCCAGGTAACGGGTGCTTCCCCCGGCCAGCTCGTGCTTATGCTCTACGACCACGTTATCAAGTGCCTCAATGAATCAGACCAGCGCGGCGCATGCAAGGGAATAGTGGAGTTGATGGGAGCCCTTGACGTCGATTACCAGGATATTTCAGGAAGGCTCTTCAGCCTGTATGAGTTCTGTCTTGAACAGGTCAAGAAAGGTAACACGGAGGAGGCTTGCAGGATGCTCAGCGAGATGCGGGAGATGTGGGCCGCAGCGCTCAGCAAAATGACCGCTGAGAGCATGTCGGGCAAGCCCGAAGGCGCGACCGCCAAGGAGACCACTGATGTCACCGTCTAGCATACCGACCATTTCGCTCAACGACTATCTCGGCAGCTACATGACGTATCTGCAGGAGCCGATCAATGTGCTCAAGGCACAGAAGTCCGCCCTCGAAGTGAAGCTGGCGGTCTTCTCGGATCTCAAAGAGAAATTGAAAGACCTTGAGGACCTGGCGGAAGAGCTTGCCGGGGCGGGGACCTCTTCAAGCTTCCTGTCCAAGAGCGTTACGTCAAGCAACACGAGCGTGCTGACAGCGACGGCGAGTTCATCTGCGGCGTCGGGAGCCCACTCGATCTTCGTGACGCAGCTGGCCAGGGCGCATACGGTCGCTTCGGCCCGCTATGACCAGGACGCGACTGCGCTCGGGTCGACCCATGCCGGGACGAAAACGTTTTCCGTAACCATAGGTTCCGATACGTATGATGTGTCTGTTGAGATAGCGAGCGATGACACCAATGAAGCGGTGCTGGGAGCCATAGCCTCGGCGATCAATGAAGCCAGCAGTGGGTCCATCTCCGCGTCGGTGATACTGGATACCCCGACTACCGCGAGGCTCACGATAGCCAGCGGCACGACGGGTACGGTCGGTACTATGTCCTTCGCCGATACCGACGGCCTGCTGGCGTCTGTCGGAGCGACGGCCGCGACGGCCGCGACGGACACGGCGGGGGGCTACATCTACGCAGACCTGGGGGCAAATGAGCTCGACGCCCTGCTGACAATCGACGGGCTCAATGTCGTGAGCAGCAGCAACCAGGTCGAGAACATGATCACGGGCCTGTCGATCAACCTGCTCGCCGAGCAGGAGGCCGGTGACGCGGCCTTAACGCTTACCGTCGACCTCGACGTGGAAGCGATCAAATCGAAGATTGGTGAATTTCTGGACGCTTACAACGACACCTATGAATACCTCTACAGCAAGACTTCCGTGGACGGCGATACGTACACGCGGGGAGTTCTTGCCGGCGAGTTCAGCTACATCTCGCTGCGGTCGGATCTGAGAGGGGCTATGGTCGGCTACATGTCGGGCGCCGACTCCGCCTACCAGGCCTTGAGCCAGATAGGCATCACGTCAAGCAGGACGGGGACTTTCAGCATTTCCGATATGGCTGCGCTCGAGGAAGCGCTGGAGACCGACGTGGAAGGTGTGGCCGCGCTATTCGATTCCGAAAACGGGATCGCGTCCGCACTCGATTCGATGATTTCTCAATACGTCTCGGTCAAGGGCACGATAGCCACCAGCCGGGACGCTGTTAGCAGCAAAATAGACCGGATTGAGGACAACATAGAGCGCCAGGAGAGAACCCTGGGCCTGCGTGAGAAGGCGCTGAAGTCACAGTACTACGCCCTCCAGGAAATGCTCTATGCGCTGAATTCCTCGAACCAGGTTGCAACGAGTCTCGCGGCTCTGTACGGACTCTAGATAGATTTTGGGGTAAGGGGGCGTGACTGTTTTGAGAATACCGGGTGATTTCGGCATAGTGCCTCTCGTCGATCCGGACGGAAAGCCGCGTGGGAGCGAACGCACCGGGAAGAGCTCCGAGCGCGAACATCCGGATGTTATCGAGTTTTCAAGGAGTGGCATGAGGCTCAGCGCCGACATCACGTCCAGGAGGACAGGGGCCGCCACGGGGAATGACGGTCTCGATTCCGGTGCCCGCGCGAGGATTGAGCGGCGGATGGCGAGCGGATTCTACGAGAGGTACGAAGTGCTCGAGGTAATCGCCGGCAAGTTGCTCGATCTGTTGGGAATGTAAATCGGCAGTCCAGCCCCTCCCATGTCATAGGAAGGGAGCTCAGAGAAGTTGATAGCCCTGACTCTGCTCAACGACGCCTGCGTTTACGTCAACTCAAGCCTTATCGAGATGTTCGAACGCACGCCCGACACGGTCATAACTCTCACCACCGGCAAGAAACTCATCGTCAAGGAGTCGCCCGAAGAAGTCATCGACAGAGTGGTAGAGTTTGCCGCGAAGGTATCCGAGTTTTCCTCCCGCGTTAAAGAGGGAGTCGCCTGATGGATATTACCACTATTGCAGGCATCGTAGCTGGCTCGGGCATTCTCTTCATGGCCATCTTCCAGGGCGGGGGAGTCGGCGCTTTCATAAACATACCCTCGCTCATGATTACGGCCGGAGGTACGCTCGCGGCAACCCTCATCAACTATCCGCTCGGGGACATCTTCAGGGTCATGATGGTCACCAAGAGCGCTTTCCTTCATAAAATGGACTCACCGGAGAATACGATAAAGACCCTCGTCACTTTCGCGGAGAAGGCGAGACGCGAAGGGCTGCTCGCTCTCGAAAAGGACCTCCACGATGTGGACGACGATTTCCTGAAGGGCGGGCTCGAGCTCGCGATCGACGGTATAGACCCGGACCTGGTCGCCTCTATGCTAACCATGGAACTCAACTTTCTGGCGGAAAGGCATAGGCGCGGGCAGGGCATGTTCAAGGCAATGGGCAAGTACGCGCCCGCTTTCGGTATGCTTGGCACCCTGATCGGACTCATCCAGATGCTGCGGTCCATCGAGGACCCCTCGGCCATTGGTCCCGGTATGTCCGTTGCCCTTATCACGACGTTCTATGGAACGCTGATTGCCAACCTCATCTGCCTCCCCCTGGCCGGAAAGCTGGAGATGATCTCCGAGCATGAAGTGATGGTGAAGGAGATTGTAATCGAGGGGGTCAGGTCCATACAGTCCGGCGACAGTCCCAGGGTTGTCGAGCGCAAGCTCAAGTCATTCCTGGCGCCGAAGATGAGGGAGGCGCTTGGAGCCCAGAAACCGGGGGCCGAGTGATGCCGCCGGAAAAGGTAAGACCGCCGGAGGACAGCGCCGGCTGGCTCACAACTTTCGGGGACATGGTTACGCTGCTCTTCACCTTCTTTGTTCTCGTCTACTCGTTCTCCTCATTTGAGCCGGGCCAGTGGGAAACCGCGGTCGGCGCGGTGAGGGGGGCCGTCTCGGTACTTCCCGGGACCATGGGTAACAGGATCGTCCCGGGCGGGGGCACGGGCCCTTTCACGGGGCATACCGGCGTGTTCCCTCTCTTCGTCACCGATCTTTCGGGCAGGGAAGCGAGACTTGCGGCCATACGCGACAGGCTGAGTGAGATAGGGGCCGAAGGCATCGGTGACGGGCTGGGCGATGGCGTTCAGGACGTCGAGCTCGTGGAGACCAAATCGGGCTTCAAGTTCAGAATCTCCACGCGGCTCCTCTTTGAAAGAGGAGACGTAGAAGTGAAGAAGTCCGCTTACGAACTGCTGGAGGCTATCGCTGAGGCTTCAGCGAAGGGCAAGGCTACGGTGACCGTCGCAGGTCATACCTGTGACCTTCCTATCAATACAAAGGAGTACCCTTCCAACTGGGAGCTCTCGGCGAGAAGAGCCACCAATGTACTTCGGATAATAAGAGAGAGCGCCGGGCCGGACGCGAGTTTCGCTGCCCTGGCGAGGGCTGAGTTCAGCCCGATTTGCGATAACGACAGTGAGGAAAACCGGATGAGGAACCGCAGGGTCGAAGTGCTCTTCGATCTTGAGGGGTCTCTCCCGTACGGATACTGATACCGGAGGAACCGGGATGAAGAAAAAGGGCGATGATGGGGACGACAGCGCCTTCATGATGTCGTATACGGCGCTTATGATCCTGCTCCTCACATTCATGATCGTGATGGTGACCATGTCCACGTTCAAAGAGCCCAGGTTCAGGAGCGCGATCGGCTCGGTAAGGGGCGCGCTTTCTTTCCTGCCGTATTCCGGGGGAGAGAACATGGCCATGACCGGACATGCGGGGGTCCTGCCCGAAGAATCGCTGGCCAAGGGACTGCGCGAGGAGAGCGTCCAGGATAAGGAATATAGAGAAACCGTCCAGGAAGTCAAGAGCGTCGCGGGTATGCCGGAGTTCACCGACCTCGAGGTGCTCGAGACGGATCAGGGCCTGGCCATCAGGATATGGGACGCCCTCATGTTTCCCACGGGGAACGCGGATATTCACGAGGAAGTCCTGCCGGTTCTGGATATCGTCGCCAAGATCGCCGAGATCAGGCCGGGCAAAGTCTCGGTTGTGGGACATACGTGCGACCTTCCCATCGCGACGGCGCAGTACCCGTCCAACTGGGACCTGTCGATTGCGCGCGCGGTGAGTGTAGTGCATTACCTCAACACGAAAGGCGTTCCCGCGGACTCGCTCTTCGCGTACGGCGTTGCCGACAGCAGGCCGCTGCTCGCCAATACCAGCCGCGAAAATCGCGAGCGAAACCGCAGGGTCGAGATATTCATAAGCAATGTTCTCAAGAGGCGAGAGGGTGAAGAGGGAGGTCCCGGATAGCGGGAACCCGGGGAACCCTGTTCTCATACGAAGTCATGGGGGAAGACATGTGCCGGGGAGGCTGCGGACGCGACAGGAAGCAAAGCAGGCAGAGGCAAAGCAGGCACCGAATCATTAAACGCTGGGAGTTCCAAAATGGCAGGTAATCAGGCAGGCAGCAGGATCAACATTCTCGAGACCCTGTACGACCCCGTATACAGGGCCAAGTTCATAAAACTCATGAAGACCAGGCTGGCGCGATACGGCGCGGACCTTACCAGCGACCCTCATGCCGTGGGGGCTGAGGACAGCACGAATCTCGTGAAAATGGTCCTCGCCGACATAGCCTCGTCAATTCAGGCCGGGATTTCCGCCGAACAGGTCCTCGTTGCGCTCTTCACGGGAGCCGGTGAGGATTCATATGTAATCGGCACGTCGGGCCTTTCCTCTCCGGATGAGGAACGCGTGCTGCTCATGGCCATAGACTCGGCGTTGGAAGAGACAAGCCTCGAGGATTTCGGGGTGTCGGCTGTCGAATACCAGACTACGGCGGACGAATCCGCGGTCGCCACCAAGTCTCCCGTTGCGGTTGTCGTTCCCATTATGGTGGGCGAGCGAGTGAGCGGCGTCATCGCAGCGTCTCACAGCGAAGACGACGAATTCTTCAACCGGGAGGACGGCAGGATCCAGGTGCTGGGCCATGTAGTCGGCGGCGTCATTCACGAGATCGGCGAGCAGTTCGATAACGAGGAGAGGCTTCGCTCGCTGGCCTACGGTCTCTCGGCCGCCCTCGACGCCAGGGATCCTAAGACGCGGGGCCACTCGGACAGGGTAGCGATGATATCGATGGCCATCGTCAATGAAATGGAGAAGTCCGACGACTCGCCTGTCTACCAGGAGATTCGGAGTTGCATGCGCCTTGCGGGGCTGCTGCACGATATCGGCAAGGTCGGGATTCCGGACAGCATTCTCCTTAAAGCCGGCGAGCTGACCAAGGAAGAGTACCACTTCATCAAGCGGCATCCGCTCATCGGCGCGGAGATCGTCAACGCATGCACCGGGCTCAAAGAACTCGTGCCCGGGGTGCTCTATCATCACGAACACTATGACGGGTCGGGATATCCCTTCGGCCTGAAAGGTGAAGAGATACCGCTCATGGCGAGGGTAATATCCCTGGCCGACGCGTTTGACGCCATAACGTCAGACCGCCCGTTCCGCGCGGCCTCTTCTCACGACGAGGCCATATCCATACTGACCGGTTACCCGTCCAAGAACTTCGACCAGCAGGTGCTAAAGTCTCTTGTGAGCGCTCACGAGAGAGGGACGCTGAGCTTCGTCAGAATCCCGGCGAAGGCGATGGGAGTCGGGGAACCGGAGAAAGAGATCGACGATACGTACGGTGACGCGCTCAAGTCCCTGCCATCTCTTCCGCCGGTGCTTGCCGTAGTCAATAAGCTGCTAGCCGACCAGAACGCGCCGCTCAAAGACGTGGCCAAGGCGCTTTCGTCGGATGAGGGCCTCACGAGCCGCGTGCTGCGACTGGTTAACTCGGCGTACTACGGTCTACCCAGGCGCATCTCGACGGTTCCGCTGGCGATTACGATACTCGGAGCGAAGGCAGTCAAGAACCAGGTCGTGAATATCGCCTTCTCCGACCTTATGAACTCGCTGGGCGGCGGACGCAAGGAGTATGCGCTGCTCTGGAGGCATGCCATACTGACCGCGGCCTGGGCTAAGTCCATCGCCGCCAAGTTCGGCAATGCGGACGAGGAAGAGGGATTCACCGCGGGCCTCGTGCATGACATAGGGAAGGCCGTCTCCCTCAGGCTCAAGCCCGGGGACTACGGCAAGATAGTCCTGGAGAGCACGAGAAGCGGCAAGGACCTTCGGGGCGTGGAGGAACAGGTCATCGGGTTCGACCACACCAGGATGGGCGCGTACGCCGCCGAGAGGTGGCGCCTGCCCCAGACGCTCGTCGGCGCCATCAGGTGGCATCACGAGCCCGAGGGCGTGCGCGACGAGGAGGAGGTCATAAGGAAACTCGTTGAGACCGTTCACATCGCCGACATACTCGCGAGGGCCTCCGAGCAGGATCCCCCGGACTTTTCCGGAACGCTGATCGAGGAGGCGAGTCCCTGGATACTCGAAGAACTGGGCGAGGCCTTCATGGCCGAGATCGAGCTCATGGCCGACGACGTCGCGGAGCAGGAGAAAGTACTCGAAGATACCTTCGCCAATGGGGGCGTCGGACAGGTTTAGGGAGAGAGTAACCAAGTAAGGAAGGTTATCGCATGGCGGGTATGGTGAGTTTCGATGTAAGGCCCTCGGTTCCGGCGAGCCTGGCGGCCCTGGAGAAACTGGCGTTTAATCTCCTGTGGTGCTGGGACAGGGACGCCATAGACCTCTTCAGGCGGCTGGACGAGGACCTGTGGGACAGCACCTTCCATAACCCCGTGCTTATGCTCGGCAGGATGTCACAGCAGAGCTTCACCAGCCTTCTGGAAGATGAGTCCTTCATGGACCACTTAAACCAGGTCACCGAGAAGTTCGAGCAGTACCTTGCCGACGAGCGCACCTGGTTCCGCAAGTTCTATGATCATGATATGCCGCTGTTCGCGTATTTCTCGGCCGAGTTCGGGCTCACCGAATGCCTCAAGATATACTCCGGAGGTCTCGGGATTCTCGCAGGCGATTCGCTGAAGTCGGCCAGCGACCTGGGCGTCCCGGTGGTCGGCGTGGGCCTGCTGTACCAGGAAGGTTACTTCCGCCAATACCTCAACGCGGACGGCTGGCAGCAGGAGCGTTGTGATGTGAACGACTTCAGCAACCTTCCGGTGAGGCCGCTTCTGGACGGGGACGGCAACCCCATGACCATATCGGTGCGCGTCGACGGCCGCGAGGTGAGCGTCAGGTGCTGGAGCGTGGAGGTCGGGCGCGTTCCCCTATTCCTCCTCGACACCAATATCGACGAGAATCATCCCCAGGACCAGAAGATAACGTCGAAGCTCTACGGCGGCGACCCCGAAACGCGGATCAAGCAGGAGATAATCCTGGGCATCGGCGGGGCGCGCATGCTCAGGTCAATCGGTCTGGATCCCATTGTCTATCATATGAACGAGGGGCATTCCGCCTTTCTCGCCCTCGAGCGCGCCCGGCAGCTGATGTGCGAACGGGGGCTCTCGTTTGAAGAAGCCAGGGAGATAGGAAGAAGCGGCAATGTCTTCACCACGCATACACCGGTGACGGCCGGCATCGACGAGTTCCCGGCCTGGATGATCGAGAAGTACTTCGGCGAGTACGTCGGCGAGTTGGGAATAGACATACCGGCGCTGCTTGCCCTCGGCAGGGTGGACGGCGCCGACAGCGATGAGCCTTTCAACATGGCCAGGCTGGCCATCAGGGAGGCCGCGGCCGTCAACGGTGTGAGCAGGCTGCACCGGCGGGTCACGAGAAAGATGTGGGCGGACATGTGGGAGGACGTTCCCTTCGACGAGATTCCGGTCGAATACGTGACCAACGGCATACACATCCCCTCCTGGGTCTCGCACGACATGGCGACGCTTCTCGACCGTTACCTCGGGCCCGGCTGGGTGGAGAGGCCGACCGACGAAACGGTATGGGACGGAGTGTGGAAGATACCCGACTCGGAACTCTGGCGCACCCATGAGCGGCGCCGTGAACGCCTCGTCGCGTTTGCGCGGTCATGCCTCAGGAGGCAACTCGAGAACAGGGACGCGTCAAGCGAGGAACTGAAGCGCGCCGAGGAAGTCCTGGACCCGAGCGCCCTGACCATCGGTTTCGCCCGGCGTTTCGCCACCTACAAGCGGGCGACGCTTATTCTCAAGGACAAGGCGCGTCTCAAGAGAATCCTCGAGAACGCCGAGTGCCCCGTGCAGTTCATCTTCGCCGGGAAGGCTCACCCCAAAGACAGCACCGGCAAGGAGTTCATACGACAGGTCCTTCACTTCGCCCGCGAAGAGGGAGTGCGGAGTCGCATCGTCTTCCTGGAAGACTACAATATGATCGTTTCGCGCTATCTCGTCGAAGGCGTCGACGTTTGGTTGAACACGCCCCTCCGGCCCATGGAGGCCAGCGGCACAAGCGGGATGAAGGTTGTGCCCAACGGCGGCCTCAACCTGAGCATACTGGACGGATGGTGGGATGAGGCGCACTCGCCGCACGTGGGCTGGGCGATAGGCAAGGGCGAGTCATACAGGGACATCGATTACCAGAACAAGGTCGAGTCCAACGCGCTCTATGACATACTCGAGCGCGAAGTGATTCCCCTCTTCTACTCACGCAGCAGAGACGGGTTGCCGCGGGGCTGGATAGGAACCATGAAACAGTCGATGCGTTCCCTCTGTCATGTCTTCAACACCGACCGCATGGTCAAGCAGTACGTCAACGATTTCTATCTGCCCGCCGTCGCCGAGTTCAAACGCCTCTCCTGTAACGGTTCGGCGCAGGCGAGCGAGCTGGCTTCCTGGAAGTGGAAGACCAGGGACAGCTGGCACGGGATAGAGATCCTCGATCTGAAAGCCGATATAGACGGCAATGAGAGAGTCGGCGCGATGGTGCCGGTGGAGGCCGTGCTGAGACTCGGCGCCCTGCGGCCCGGCGACGTTACCGTGGAGGCTTTCTACGGGCTCCTCGATGAGAAGAGGCTCATAAGGAGCGGCTGTCCTGTCGAGCTCGAACAGGCACATCAGAACGAGGACGGCACACATGTATATAGAGGCGAGGTCGCTTGCGAAGACAGCGGCAAGTATGGCATTACCGTGCGCGTCATTCCCTCCCGCAGGATACTGAGCGATCCGTTCCAGCTCAATCTCATCACCTGGCTCTAGCGCCCGCCCGATTTAGGTATTGTGGGGCCCAACATTTCTGGTAGAGTACGGTGTTTGGCATTTCCCCTGAAAAGAGACTCTCGATGCGCAGATTGGGCCCGCTGTATTTGATCTTGCTGGTGTCGCTCCCGGCGCTTTCAGGCTGCGACTCCGCGTTCGCCGCTTTGCCTGACGCGGCGCAGCCCGGCAAGAGTATTTTCGTCAGCATGTACGGCATTCCCGGCGCCGGCCTTTCTATGGACGCCAAGTTCTGGCGGTCGCTGGGCCTCGGAACGTCGTTCACGGGTGGGCGTTCGGGGACATATCCCGGGCATTCGGGCGATGACGACGACGATGACTTCGTCCTAGAGGCCTACCTGAACTTGCTGATTTCGCGGTCGCCGGGCCCGCCCGGGCCGCACAGTTACGGCCTGTCCTTGATCGGGGGGATCTGGTTCGAGCAGAGCGTTCAGCATCCGCTGGTCGGCCTGTGCTTTACCTACCGGGTGGACGAAAAGATCGTCCTGAGGGGCAATGCCGCGTACGGGCCATCGTCCGGGATAGAGTTAGGTTACGTTCTCGCGCAGAATGTCGAAGCCACGCTCACGGTTTTGAGCGGAAGGGGTGTACTGGGACTTAAGTTCGGGCTGGTGGAGCCGCGCCACGTTACCCACGACGTGGATGATCTCGCGGCCATACGCTGACGCCGCCGCCAGAGGTGAGTACCGGAGGAAGTATTGGAACAGCCTAAGTCCGGAAGGGATCTCACAGAGGGCAGTATTCTCGGCAATGTCCTCTACATGGGCATACCTTCCATGATCGGTTTCGCGGCGATGACGGTCTACGCCCTCACCGACATGTTCTGGGTCGCGAGGCTGGGTACGGCCCACGTGGCCGCCATCACCCTGTTCGGATCGTTCTTATGGGTTCTCACGTCCATCAATTCCCTGGTCGGCTCCGGCTCGGTCCCGGTTATCTCGAGAAGGTTCGGCGAGAAGGACTTTGACGGCGCCGCCTGCGCCATCGAGCAGACGCTCATCATGAAAGTCGCGGCCGCAATTCCCATGAGCATCATCGGCTACTTCGCCGTGGGCCATGTCCTGGGCTTCATGACCGGCGATGGAGACGTAGTCGGCCACGGCATAGCTTACGGGCAGATACTCTTCCTGGGCCTGCCGTTCATGTTCTCATCCTATTCGGTCTACACGGCGCTCCGGAGCATGGGGGAAGCTCCCAGGGCCATGTACATAATGCTCTTCTCCACGCTTCTCAATATAGGGCTCGACCCCATCTTCATCTTCACATTCGGCATGGGAGTAGCTGGGGCGGCCACGGCCACGGTCATCTCCGCCGTATGCGCCGTCGCCGTGGGGATCTATGTCCTGAGGAGCCCGCGGCGCGCCGCCAGGATAGGCGAGAAGGGTTTCAGGCTCGACTTCGGGACCATGCGGCGCATCCTCAGCATAGGTTTTCCGCCATTCATCGAGAGCATCGCGAGAAGTCTTGCCCACTGGGTCTTTGCGGTATTCGTCGCCGTGTTCGGCACGGTTACCATAGCGTCATACGGGATTTGCATGAGAATAATCGAGTTCGGCATCGTTTTCGCCGTCGGCCTCGAGCTCGGGGCCTCGGCCATAGTCGGCCAGAGCCTCGGGGCGGGCAAGGTGGACAGGGCGGAGGCGAGCGCGCGGAACGCTGCGTTCCTGGCGCTGGCCATATCGCTGGCGCTTTCGGCGATCGAGATAATTTTCGCCGAAGAGATTATGATGGTGTTCGGCAAGTCGCCGGAGGTGAGGGTGGTGGGGGCGCATGTGCTCAGATACTTCGCCGTGGCGCAGCCCCTCATGGCCACCTCGATCGCGCTGTCTTCGGCCTTCTACGGGTCCGGGAAGACCTGGCCGCCGACCATCGGCGAACTCATAGCGACATGGGTCTTCCAGATACCCGCGGCGGGGCTGCTCGTATACATGGTCGGCCGCGGGGCCGACGCCATGTGGACGGTGGTGGTGCTGGCCAAGCTGCTCTACTTCAGCATTCTCATCGTCTGGTTCAGGAGGGGCACGTGGAAGCAAGAGAAGGTATGACGCCCTCCGCGGGTGGGCGGGAGTTCGACGTTGTCGGCATGGGCCTCAATGCCGTCGATCATCTCTGCGTCGTCCCCAGATTTCCGAAGTACGAGGAGAAGCTCCGCATGGAGAAGTTCAGGCGGGCAGGAGGCGGCCAGGTCGCGAGCGCCATGGTCGCATGCGCCGGCTGGGGCCTCAAGGCGAAGTACATCGGCAAGGTGGGAGGCGGCGACCTGGGAGCCTTCTCACTTTCCACGCTGCAGGATGCGGGAGTCGACGTCGGTGACGTGGCGGTTGTCGATGGAGCGCTCAACCAGTTCGCCTTCATTCTGATAGACAGGACAACGGGCGAGAGGACAATTATCTGGACGCGCGACGACCGGCTCCGGATGACGCCCGAGGAAGTCCCCTTAGACTCCATCGCGAGCGCGCGCTTTCTCCTTCTCGACGGACACGATGCCCCGGCCGCTGCGCATGCCGCCAGGGAAGCCCGCCGGATGGACGTCAGAGTCGTCATTGACGCGGAGACGGTGAAGGACGGCACCGGCGATATGGTCGAAAGCGCCGACTATGTGGTGGCCTCGAGCGAATTCCCCGAGCGCTTCACGGGCAGGGCGGACCGCCGGGAGGCCCTTCGCAGGATAAAGGAAAGCGGCGCCCTGTGCGTGGTTTCCACACTCGGGAAAATGGGCTCGGTCTGCCTGTATGAGGGCCGCTTCATCGAGACGCGGGGCTTCAAGGTCAACTGCGTCGACTCCACCGGGGCCGGGGATGTCTTCCACGCTGCCTTTGTCTACGGCCTGGCCATGGGTTGGGATATGGAGAAAATGCTGGAGTTTTGCAATGCCGCGGCCGCCCTGAACTGCACCGACATCGGCGCCCGGGCGGGCATCAAGCCGCTGGAGGAGATTTTCGGCTTGATGGAAGCCGGAGACAGGTGGTAAACCTAGAGTAGAGCGGTGCCCGGCGCATCGCGGGTCCGCGTGAATATACCTGCATCGAAGAGGCGGTGAACGGGAGGACGCATAATGAAAAGAAGAGACTTCATCAAAGTGACCGCGAAGGGCAGCGCCCTGGCCATGGCGTCGCCCATTGTCGCGGAACTCATCGGAGTGTGCCCGGCCGGCGCGGCCGAGCTTGAGTGGAGTTCCATGGCGGGCGCGGACTATGAAATCGGTAAGGTGCTGGCCGAAGCCCTTTCCAAGGGCGGCCAATTGGGAGAGGTGTATCTGGAAGAGACCATACGCACCGGCATCAGGGTCAGCGACAGCAAGATCGAGTCCATACAGCTCGGGTCCGACAGGGGCGGCGGCGTAAGGGTGATTAACGACTGGAAGACGGGCTACGCTTACTGCGACTCCTGGGAGTCAGGTGACCTGAAGCGGGCCGCCGGGATCGCGTCGCGCATAGGCAAGCCCGGGGCGGCCGTCACCCAGATGAAAGCGTCCGACGTCAAAGCTGGCTCCGGGCGTGGCATAGCCTCGTATGAGCTCGACCCTTCGGAAGTGCTGGCCGATGCCAAGGTCAGGGTAGTGGAGCTCGCCGACCGCGTGGCGAGAGAGTATGACCCCGCCATCACGCAGGTCCGGATCGACTACCGCGATGAGATCAAGCGCATGGTCGTCTTCAACAGCGACGGGGTGGCCGTGCAGCAGGAGACACCGCTCATGTGGCTTTCGATAGACCTGCTGGCCTCGAGAGGCGACCGCCGGGCGCCGGGCTATGTGCGGCGGAGCGCCAAATCCGGGTTCGAGTACGCTACCGAGGATTTCGTGCGCGAGACGGCCGAGGAGGGAGCGCGGCAGGCAGTGGCAATGCTCGATGCCGTGGACGCTCCGTCGGGGGAGATGCCGGTCGTGATCGCCTCCGGGGGCGGAGTGGTATTCCACGAAGCCATGGGCCACGGCCTGGAGGCCGACGGCGTGGACAGGGGAACCTCTTTCTACGCCGGGCTGGTCGGCGAGAAGGTCGGAAGTGAACTCGTCACCATAGTGGAAGACGGCTCTATTCCCCACCTCAGGGGCTCGTTTGACTACGACGATGAGGGCACGCCATCCAGGCGCAACGTCCTTATCGAGAACGGAGTCCTCCGGGGTTACATGTCCGACTGGCTTACGGCTAACAAGCTCGGCATTCCGCTTACCGGCAACGGCCGGAGGCAGTCCTACATGCATTATCCGCTCGTCCGCATGACCAATACGCTTGTCGTGCCCGGCACGTCCGATCCGAAGGACGTCATCAGCCAGACGCCCAGAGGGCTCTACGCATTGCGGCTGGGCGGCGGCGAAGTCGATACAACAACCGGCAATTTCACTTTCGGCGTCAGGGAGGCATATCTAATTGAGAACGGCAAGATCACCTCGCCGGTAAGGGGCGCCACCCTCATAGGGAACGGTCCGGAGATTCTCAGGCGCATAGACATGGTTGGCGACGATACGACTTTCTGGCCCGGCACCTGCGGCAAGGGGCAGTGGGTACCGGTTTCATCAGGCGCGCCGACGCTGCGCATCGCCAGCATCAACGTGGGCGGCACGGCATAGGAGGCTCAAGTGGACTCGATAAGCGTAGCCAAGAAATTGCTCGGATTGATAGAGAAGAGCGCCGCCGACGCGGGTGAGGTTTACCTGCAGACGACGGAGGGCGTGGATGTAGAGGTGAGAGACCAGGCGGTGGAGAGACTCAAGAACACGCAGGCGGCCGGCTATGCCCTGAGGCTCGTCACCGGGGGACGGATGGCCTTCGTGTCGAGTTCCGACATGAGGGACGAGTCGCTCGAAAGGACGGTGGCAAGGGGCGTTGATCTGGCGAAGCACTCCACGGCGGACGAGTCGAACGTGTTTGCTTCACCTTCGCCTGAAGTGAGCGTCGAGACCTACGATGACAGCATAGACAACGTTTCCATCGACCAGAAGGTCAGCCTGCTCAAGGACACCGAGACGCTCTGCTTCGCCTATGATCCCCTGATATCGAAGATGGAGGGAGTGGATTACTCGGACAGGAAGACCGAAACCGTAATCGCGAATACGGAGGGACTGCTATCCAGACGGCTCTCCACGTCCTTCGAGATCGGCGCCGGAGTGGTTGCCGAGAAGAACGGGGATGTGGAGAACGGATGGGAGGGAATGCAGAGCCGATTCTTCGACAAGCTCGACCCCCCGTCCAGGATTGCGTCCAGCGCTTGCGGGAAGGCGATCTCGCGCCTCGGGGGATTGTCGGTCAGTACCCGGACCGTGCCTGTTATTTTCGACCGGTCGGTTGCCCACACCGTACTCGCTCACCTCTTCCAGATGGTCAGCGGCGACAGGATCGCGAGCGGCACCTCCATGCTCAAAGACAGGATAGGGGACAAGATCGCCTCCGACCTCGTCACGGTTGTTGACGACGCCACGCTGCCGGGACTTCCCGGTAGCCGCCCCTTCGATGACGAGGGGACGCCGTCACGGAGAAACGTGGTGCTCGAGGGGGGCGTTCTCAAGAGTTTCATCTTTGACATCGGAACCGGATTGAAGTCGGGGGCCGCATCAACCGGGAATGCAAGCCGCGGCGGGTTCAGGGCGCTTCCGGGAGTCGCATCGACCAACTACTTCCTGGCGGCCGGAGACACCGCCCCCGGGGATATAATCAAGACAACCAAGAGCGGGCTGCATGTCACCTCCCTTGCCGGCTGGTGGGTCGGCATCAATCCGACCACCGGCGATTTCTCAAGCGGGGCAAAGGGGTTCTGGATCGAAAACGGCGTTGTGGCGCATCCGGTGAAGAACGTCACGATAGCTTCCAATCTCCTGGCCATGCTCTCCGGCATCGATGCCGTGGGGACCGATCTCTTTCACAGGTTCGGGAGGGTGGGCCCAACCTTCAGAGTGAATGAGATGAAAGTGGGGGGAGCCTAGTCTACCTGTAAATAGCCTTAACCGAGCCCCAGGTTCCCGACTGCGTCGAAGACGCGCAGGTGAAGACCGTCCTCGTGACCTTGCCGAGCAATATGCCGGATTTTTCGGTGGCATACCATCTCACCGGTGCGCGGTTGGTGCTGGATAGCACCGTGAATCCGCCGAGCTCGGATCCCGGCATGATGGGATTGGATTCGGTGTAGAACGACAGGCTTCCCTCGGAAACGTCGAACTTCTGCGGGCAGTCCTTGGCCGCCCAGCCCGGGGGACAGTCGACGGCTTCTATCGACGTATTATGGAGTCCCACTATCTCGACGGCGTAAACGGGCCTCCAGGCCGACTCGAAAACGTCCACCTTGAAGGTGAAAAGAGTTCCCTTGTAGGTCTGCTTGCAGTCCATGAGGTGCAAGGTCGCTGCGGCGGAGGGTATTCTGTCGAAGTCTCCCTCATCCAGGGGTATAACCTGCGCGGTGTCGCCGTCAAACAAACCCTTGGACAACGCGGCCTCGGGTGCTACCATCAGCATGACGAGGCCGAGAGCGACCAGTACAAATATGTGCCGATAAGTCCTCAAAGTAAAGCCTCCTCGAGGCCGCAAGCGGCCATGTATACAGGATATAGTAGACCTCCAGCATTGCCATGTGGGTCCAGTCCGAGCAGCCCCGCATCGGGTTCTGGAGGATCTCCTGAACTTATTATACTAAATGTGTCGGAGTTACGCTACAGTATGTCTCAAATTTTAGATGACAGGACCGGCAAAAGGGATTCAGACATGAGTACCTTTGCCGTCCCAGATTTCGATCTCCGCCTCTCCATGGGCTGCGGGCAGGTATTCGGCTGGGAATGGGACGGTGACTGGTGCTCCGGCGTTATAGGCGGCCGCGCCGTCGCGCTCCGCCAGGAGGGCCGGAAGATTCATTGCGTCACAGAGCCCGGCGCCGACATGACGAGAGTCGCTTCCTATCTCGGTTTGGACGAAAACTACAGACGCATAATGCGCTCCATAGCTGTAGATGATTTCATGAAGAAGGCGATAGCCGCTTCCCGGGGCCTCAGGCTCTTTAAACAGGAGCGCTGGCCCTGTCTGGGATCCTACATTCTCTCCTCCAATAACCGTGTCGAGCGGATACAGTCGCTCGTCAGGCAGATCTCCATGAAGATGGGCGACGAACGCGGCGTCGGCGGCAGGCTGATTCACTCATTCCCGGAGCCCGAAGTCCTCGGTGCCTGTCATGAGAAGGACATCCGCGCTTGCGGGGCCGGTTTTCGTTCACCATACCTCAACGAATCGGCGAGGATGATAGCGGCCGGAACCGTAGACCTCGATTCCCTGGCCGACATGCCCTATGCCGAGGCGAAGGAGACTCTTAAGAGCCTGCCCGGAGTGGGAGAGAAGGTAGCCGACTGCGTGCTGCTCTTCGCCTTCTCCTTCTACGAGGCCTTCCCGGTGGACGTATGGATCAAGCGCGCCGTTGAGAAGGTCTACTTCGACTCGCGCGAAGTCAAGATAAGGGAAATACACGAATTCGCGCGCTCCCATTTCGGCCCCTACGCGGGCTATGCCCAGGAATACATCTACCATTACGCGCGAGAGGGCGGCCTCGACTGAGCGCTATCGGCCCCGCCGTGCCGGCATTGCTCGTCATGTTTCCGACAACGCATCTGGAAGACCAGGATCGCTGTCAAGCTGAGCGCCTCAACCGGGATGTCCAGCATGGCATGGCGTGGGGTGTACTCGGCCAGATATATGGAAGTCAGGTCGAGAATAATGGCAAGCACATTTGCAAAGCCGATGACATACATTCCCCAAAGGTGCTCCCGGGGCCTCCTGGCGACGTAGATATAGAGCAGCGAATAGGGCACTATGCTCCCGCCCGCACCGCGAAGCATGCCTGTGACGAGCGGGTTCTGCTCGCCCGCGGTCCGCGTCGCCATCTCAGGCGTGAAGATCAGCAGCGCCCCCATGAGCAGGAAATAGACCGAGCAGAAGTAGAACGCGCCCCGCAGCAGCCGCTCACTGTAGTCTCGTGATTGCGTCATCACCTCTGCAATACCACGACCTCGAGTTCAAGTCAACCGGGGAGGGGGGCGATTGTGTTGACAGGCGAGTGGCGGTGCGGTAATCAGAGAGGGCAGGTGCCTTGAGCTCGGTCGATTCCAGAGGTGGAAGACTGGAGGTATATATGAGATTGCTTCGTTTCGGGGGCCCACTGGTGCTACTGGCGGCCCTGGCAGCCTGCCCGGGTTGCGGGCAACCTGAGGAGGGCGGCGTTCCGGCCGACCTCGAGGCGGCCATGGACGCGTTCTACACCGCGATCGAAGCCGGTGACGCCGAGGCCCACATCGCCATGTTTACAGATGACGCTATCATGATGCCGAACCACTGGACCATGTCGAGGGGTAAAGACAGTATCGCCGGGACCATACGGGCCGGCGAGGGCTATGTCTTCAGGCTGCGGGACCGCGAAGTCGTCGACATCGACGTCCGCGGCGCCATGGCCTACACCGTGAACTCTTACTTCTACACATATCATAGAGAGGGCGCCGACCCGCAGTGGCACAGAACCAAGAATGTGCATATCTGGAAGAGGGACGGCGAAGGCAACTGGAAGCTGCATGTGGACATCTGGAACAGCGATGTTCCCATAGGTGACTTCGCGAACGAGTAGTCAGTTGAGATCGTCCCAGGTGAGGGCGGAAGGAGAAGTCATGACTCTGGAAGCGATTCGTTCCATGCTCGGTTGGTGTACGCTCATAAACTGGGCGATGCTCTTCGTCTGGTTTCTGATGATCAGCGCCGCCCACGACTGGGTTTACGGGATACACGGCAAGTTGTTCAAAGTGTCGGTTGAGAAATTCGATGAGATCAACTACCGGGCTATGATTACGTACAAGATTGCCGTATTCATCTTCAACTTCGTGCCGTACCTGGCTCTCCGGATCATCGGCTGAGCCGCGGGTAAGACTGCCAACCGGCTGGCCGCATCCGCGTGAGCCGGCGCAAGCGAAAGAGGGGGGCGCGGGCCCCCCTCTGTAAGTTGTCTTAGCGCCGGAGACTACTCCACCTTAATGGCTTCGACAGGGCAGTCATCAGCGGCTTCCTTCGCGCTGTCTTCGAGTTCGGCAGGGATGGGGTCGACCTTGACCACGGCCACATCGCCCTGCATTTCGTAGACCTCGGGACAGGTCTGGGTGCAGAGTTCGCATCCGCTGCACAGATCCGCATCTATTGTTGCCTTCATTATTTCACCTCCTCTTTCCTGGTCTTGGTTTTGTCGCCGTTTCCGGGGTCCGACGGGGCCCCGCTTTCTTGCTTATCGGCAGCCTGCAGAGGCAGGAGCCTGTTTAGCTCGCCGCTTCCGGGCTTGCCCGTAAATCTGAAGAAGTTGGCCGCAAGCCTCTTCTCCATGTCATCTCTTTCGGTCTCGCTCTTGCCGGTGCAGTCCACCTGACCGCCGGCGATCATATCATGGCCACCCGCCGTCCCGATAGGGCGGACTATCTTGCGGGCCAGCACTCCGGCGCGGCCCTTCTCCCTCGTGGTCCTGAGCGACAGCAGTATGGTGTTCTTATACCGGCCCGTGCACATGCACCAGCTTATGCGGTTGAGGGCAATCAGCATCTCCGCCACCAGGGCGACGATATCCGGATTCTCCACCACTCCCAGGCTGGTGGCGATGGCGTTCTTGTAGGTCACCGCGTTAGTTATTGCGGTCGCCAGGTATGCGAAGTGGTCCTTGTCCAGAGCCGGATGCCTTATTTTCGAGAGCGCCTTCTTGTTGGTCCGGGGAAAGAGCGCCAGGTAGGCCTTGCTGTCCGCCTCCGAGGTCTCGCGGCCCAGGTCCTGGGTCTCCGAGCCGATGCCATAAAAGAGGGCGGTGGCCAGATTGGCCGGGATATCCAGCCCGCTCGCGACCAGGTATTCGGTCATTATGGTGGCGTTGGCGCCGTAATCCGGCCTCACGTCGAGAAAGGGCGCCTTTGTGGTTTTTCTCAAGGGGTGATGGTCTATGACCCCCTTGGCCTTAACGTTCCTGGGCATGGAGTTATTGCCCGTCATGGGCTGCGTGTCGATGAGAATCACGGACTGGTAGCGCCTGATAGTGGATTCGGTGAGCTTGACCGTCTGTATTCTGAGGTGCCGGAGCATGGCCCGGTTCTCGGCCCGGCCTATTATGCCGCCGTATCCGATCTTGACGCGGGTGTTCGTCAGCTTGGAGACTATGTACTTGAGGCAGGAAGCCGACGCCAGGGCGTCCGGGTCGGGATTGTCATGCGTGAGGATGAGAAGCGAACGGCTGCCCTTCAGGGTGCTCAGCAGCTCCTGGAGCTTAGCCTGAGACGTTTCTATGGATACTGGAGCCTGGTTAACCAAGAGTCATTTCCCTCGCGCTCTGCCTAGCCGGTGCGAAGTTTCCGGAACTCGATCTCTTCCCAGGTATTGGTCGCCTCGTCCCATTTGTAAAGCTGGACGCGATAGCTCGTCTCGCTATCTGAATAAACATACTTCTCCTGGGTCTCTCCGCCTATCCGCCTCGAGTACTTCATCTGCTTGTCGAGGACGACCGCCTTCGAGGTTCTCTCCAGCTTCATCTTGCCGGCGGCTCCCATGAAGACAACCGTCTCGACCTTGGTCCTGCGCTCGGGTATCTCCTCGACGTTCTTTTCCTCGACCCCGAACTTCTCTTCGATTTCCTCTACCAGGTAATACCACTTCTCATCGATCAAGGATGTACCCTCCTTCCCCGGAAAACTAGCACAGGGCACGGGCCATTTCAAATAATTTGCTGTAACTTATTATAATATTAGAGTTTATGTATGTTAATGATGGCGCCCCTGTTTGACAAGTGTTTTCTCGGCAGGCGGCCAAGCCGTTTTCTTAGGTCTTGACTCCGCCGCCGATTCATGGCACATTATGGCTGACAGCATCGAAAGCGGGGTGATAGCGCGATGTATACAGACAAAGTGATGGATCACTTCATGAACCCGCGGAATGTGGGTGAGATCGAGGAGGCGGACGGGAGCGGAACCGTCGGGAATCCCGTATGCGGCGATATGATGACCTTCTACATCAAGGTTAAGGACGACCGCATCGATGACATCAAGTTCAAGACTTTCGGCTGCGGCGCGGCCATAGCGGTGTCCAGCATGGTCAGCGAGATGGCCAAGGGCAAGACGCTGGATGAGGCCATGAAGATTACCAACAAGGACGTGGCCAAGAAGCTGGACGGACTTCCCCAGAACAAGATGCACTGCTCCAACCTGGGCGCCGACGCGCTTCATGAGGCTATCAAGAGCTACCGCGAAAAGGCGAAATCCGGATAGGGGGTTTTGAGAGATGGCCAAAGACAGTTCTTCATCGGGAAAGAAGGGTGAGGCCCCCTGTGCATGTCCTTTCTGCGATACCCCTGTGGAAAAGGTGTATCCCTTCTGCAAGTCCTGCGGCAAGGACCTCAAGCGCTGTTCGGGCTGCGGTAAGGTCATACCCCAGGACGAGGAAACCTGCCCCGAGTGTAAGGGATAGGGCGGTTTCACCTTAAGGCCCGCGAGTATCTTATGACCAGAGAAAGCGATATGACGGACAAGTGCGACCTGGTGTTGAACCTTTCGGGCATACAGTGTCCTTACAGCATGCTCGAGCTCAATGCCACGTTCAAAGACATGAGGGCCGGGGCGACTGCAGAGATAATCGCGGACCGCGCCTCGATCGTCGACGAGATCCAGCGCTGGTGCGCCGGCACCGGCAACGAATTCGTGAGCGCGGATACGGATGAGGCCGGAGGCTCCGTGCGCGTGAGGCTCATAGTGAGGAGGGCGTGATGGGGGACCTGCAAACCGGGGCCGTGTTGAATGCGGCCGTTTACCTGGGCAGGGGCGAGTCCATCGGGCGGGGTTTCGTATCCTGGTCGGGCGACACCATAACGGGTGTCGGTCCCATGGAGGAGTACGACGCGGCGCCCGGCGCAGAAGAATACGACCTCGGTGGCTGCCTGGCGCTCCCGGGACTCGTGGACTGCCACATACATCTGGTCGCCTATGCCCATGCCCTCATACGGGTCGACCTCTCGGACACGACATCCCTGGATGAGGGCCTCGGCCGCATCGCCGACTTCATTTCACGCCTGCCCGAAGGCGCTTGGCTCAGGGGCCGAGGCTGGGACAAGCAGCGCTGGGGCATGGACGACTTTCCCACCCGGGAGATGCTAGATAGGGTGTCGCCCTCAAACCCGGTGGGGCTGTGGAGCCGGGACGGCCATCTCATGTGGGGCAATTCCCGGGCCATCGAGATTTCCGGCGCCGGGGACCCGGCCGTCACGGTCGAAGGCGGTGTCATCGACCGCGACGAGGCCGGAAGGCCAACGGGGATTTTCAGAGAGCATGCCGCCGATCTTCTGAACGTCCATCTCGGAAGCGAGGATATAGATACCAGCTGCCGGGCGATCGAGAGCGCCTGCGCCAGGCTGAGAGCCTACGGTATCACCGGCCTTCACATCAGCGAGAGCGAGGCCCATTACGCCCGGCTCAATATCGCCCTGGGCCGCAATCTGGTAAACCTCAATCTTTTCAGGATGCTTGAAACCGAGGATCCGGGCAGGGTCGACGCCATCGCCGCCATGGCCGGCGTCGAATGCGTAAAGGTGCTGGTGGACGGGGCGCTCGGCTCCCAGACGGCCAGCATGCTCGAGCCCTATGAGGGAACCGGCAATCTCGGTGTGATAGCCATCCCCAGGGAGAAGCTCCGGGCAATAGTCGAGCGGGCCATCGGCCACGACCTCTCGCTGGCCGTCCACGCCATCGGGGACAGGGCCAACCGGGACGTACTGGACGTATTCACGGACGCGGGCCCCTCGAGGGAGGGCAAGGACCTGGTGCTCCGCCTGGAGCATGCCCAGCTCCTCAACCCCGACGACATACCCCGTTTCGGTAAGGCAGGCGTCATAGCCTCCATGCAGCCCATACACCTGGTCTCGGACATCAAGGTGGCCGACAGGTACTGGGGCGAGAGGAGCAGGGGGGCCTATGCCTGGGCAAGCATCCTGCGGGGCGGGGGCTTCCTGGCCTTCGGCTCCGACGCTCCTATAGAAGAGCCCGATCCCCTTAAAGGGATTCATGCGGCCGTGACCCGCAGGGACCCGCGCGATACGGGTTCCGGGCCGTGGTATCCTGACGAGCGCATCCGGATATGGGAAGCCATCGACGCCTATACGCTGGGAGCCGCACGGGCCTCCTGCCGGACAGGCACCGCGGGGGCCCTGAGGCCTGGCTTCCGCGCCGATCTCACTATCCTCGAAACAGACATCTTGCAGCCCGGCGACCCCGACGCCATACTGGAGGCCGGCATAGCCGGCACTGTGGCGGCTGGAGACGTCCTCATACCCTGAAAACTGGCACATATTGTGCGAGTCTAGGCACAGCAGAAGTTATACACGTGCTTAGAAGCATCAGGAGGTGCAACTTGCAATCTTTGACAGATTGTAAGAGGGCAAAAGGCAATGGCGTATCCATATTCGGATCTGTCATAGCCCTGGCGCTGGTCCTCGGCGTCCTCGCCGCGGGCGGGGCCGGGGCCGCCACGCATTCCGAAACCATGATCTTCGAGCCCGGTGACCTCGTCTTGGGACAGGAGAGCGGCCGCGACCTGGTCTCGCTGGGCGGGAACAGGTGGCTAACGCGGCCGGGCGAGCCGCGCCTTCCCGTCGAGCCTTACAGGGTCGCCCTGCCCGAGGGCGCGCGCGTGGTCTCCGTCGATATCACTGTGAAAACCAGCCTGCTGCTCGGGGGCGGTTTCGACATAGTCCCGGCACGGGCCCCGCAGCCGGTTTCCGGCGCCGCGCTCACAGAGTCCGCACCGGGGAGCGATTCGGTTTACCGGGGAAGCGGGTTCTACCCGGCCTCTCACGGCGAGTATTTGGGTGCGGGCTCCATCGACGGCGTGCCGGTCCTGGACATCATGCTATACCCGCTCCGCTACAACCCCTCGGAAGGTACGCTTGTACTTGCCACGGAGCTCGGCGTCGAGGTCGAGTACACGGCCGGCGGAGCCTCAGCCGGCGGGGCCGGGACGGACGCGCGTATGATAGATGGCCTGGTCTCCGCCTCCGCGGCGCATCAGTCGCAGTATAAGAAGAAGATGCTGGACCTGCCGTATGCGACCCTGACCGAGACCGAGTATAAGTATCTCATCATCGCCGACTCGTCGCTTGCGGCTTCGTTTCAGCCCCTGCTCGAGTGGAAGATCAGGAAGGGTGTGCCGGGGGCTATGGTCACGCTCGATGAGATAAACGCGTCATATACCGGCGCCGATATTCAGGAGCGCATAAGGAATTGCATAGCCGACTACCATTCAAGTTACGGCACCATGTGGGTGCTGCTCGGCGGAGACACGGGCTCCATTCCCGAGCGGAGGCTCTACGTGGCGCTTTCGGACAAGACATCCATACCGTCAGATCTCTATTACGCTGACCTGGACGGCAGCTGGAACGAAGATGCGGACCTTCGCTATGGCGAGGTCCCGGCCGATGACGTGGACATGTACGCCGATGTCTACGTGGGCCGCGCCCCGGTTTCAGACGCCGCCGGGGCGGCTGTATTCGTGGGCAAGGTGCTGACGTATGAAGGCGTTTACGGCTCTCCCGGGGACCATCTCGAGGACATGCTCTTCCTCGCGGAGATTCTCTGGGGGGACCTCAGCGACCCGTCCGATCCGGATTACACCGACGGCGGCGCCGCCAAGGACATAGTCGAGGCCTCATCCGTGCCGGACGGCTTCACGGTGCTCAAACTCTACGAGTCGCTATACAATCTTAACCAGGCCGCGACGGTTGACGCGCTCAACGCGGGCCAGGGCATGGTGAACATCAATTGCCATGGCGCGGTGACCGGGGTGTCGCTGGGCGATGAGGGCCTGCCCATGAGCAGCGTCCTCAATCTTACAAACGGGCCGGCCTATGGCATAATGTATTCGACCTCATGCTGGGTCGGCGCGTACGACCAGACATCGATCGGCGAGGCCTGGGTGCGCAGCCCCGCCGGCGGCGGCTTCTTCATAGGCAATTCCCGTTACGGCTGGGGACTGCCCGGCTACCCCGGACAGGGTCCTTCGGACCGCTATGACCAGTCCTTCTTCGAGGCCGTCTTCGTCACAGGTCTCGAGAACCTCGGCAAGGCGCATGCTTATGCCAAGCATGAGTACGTTGCCGAGTCCAGGTATGACTCCTATTACCGCTACGTCATGTACGAGCTCAATCTCTTCGGCGACCCCGAGACGCCCATCTGGACGGCCCAGCCGGCCGAGCTCGCGGTGGAGTTCCCGGTCGCAACTCCGTGCTGCCCGTATGAGTTTCAGGTCACGGTGACAAGCGGCGGCGCTCCTGTCGCCGGGGCCACAGTGTGCCTGTATAAGTCCGGGGATGTCTACCTCGTGGGAGACACCGGCGCTCTCGGGACCATGACTTTCTATCCGGAACCGTCAGAGATGGGAACGCTGTATGTTACCGTTACCGGCGAGAACTACCTTCCCTACCTCGGATCGAGCAATGTGGAAGACAGCGACACGGGTATCCCGGCCGGCCACGGAACGGCGCCTGTCTCGCTCTCGATCGAGCCCAACCCCTTCCGCTCGCGAGTGTCGCTCGCCGTGGGATGCGCGCCGAATGCGGCGGTCGGAATCGATATCTTCGACATCAGGGGCCGACGCGTCCGGAGATTCGAAATCCCGGCGTCTGAAAGCGGTGTGGCAGCCGTAACCTGGGAAGGCGTGGACTCCGGCGGCCGGAAGGTATCGCCCGGTATCTACATCGTCAAGATGACCGCGGAGTCGGCCACCATCACGAGGAAAGCCCTCATCATCAGGTAAACAGGCAGCTACTTAGCCCGGATGAGGCAGCCCGGCCCCGGTCCCGATCAGGCTTATCTCAACTTTATGATCTTGCCCGACCTCGTGGCGTCTTCCGCCCGCATCCTCAGGAAATAGACTCCCGGCGCGGCGACGTCGCCCGATGGCGTCCTGCCGTTCCAGGTCCTCGTGTGAATGCCAGCGCCGAGCACTTCGTCGGCGAGATTCGCCACGCGCGTTCCCTCGATGCTGAACACTTCCACGCTCACAGGCTGTGGCGAACTCAGATAGAAAGAAACCGTGACGTCTTCGGCAAACGGGTTGGGCATGAGCGAGAGGAGCTGAGTCTTGAGCTCCATGTTGGACTCGACCTCTTCACCGGCGATGAACTCGCCGGTACCCAGGCCCAGCTCGACCTCGGCTCGCCCGGGCACATGGAGGACGAGCGGCTCGCCCGGACCGGTGATCTTGATCCCGCGCGCGCGGTCATAGAGGACCATATCCCACCCGTCGGGAAGGCCGGCGACCTGCGTCACCTCGACGGTCACATATGTATCGAATGGCGCCTCTATGGTTACGACCCAGGTCTGGCCGTCTCCTGAGAGGCCGCGGATGTCGGTCATGTAGTCGCCCGAGAGCCTGCCCCAGCCGTCCTGCCGGAAGGCTGCGCTCATGTGACCCTCAAGCGGGGGAGGCGAATGGAGGTCGTTGGAGTCCCAGGCGTCGCGTGCGCCCTCTGCGAGTCCGGCATAGCAGCGGGCCTTCCGCGGGGCGTCTTTAACGCGCTCTTCGGTGACCTCGATGCCGAGAAGGAGGTCGATGCCTCTACCTGCCAGTGGCGCCTCCATTGCACCGGCGGCCGCCATCACGGGAGGAATCTCGATATCGACCTCTTCGGTGCTCGCGTTATATACCCAGTAGCCGGTCCACACGCCCAGATGCGACTGGAAGCTCTGATAGTCCCCGTCATAAGCGATGAGATTGTTCTCGACCATTATGGTGTCGGCCCCCACGACATGCTCGGTTCCGATGGCGTATCTCTGGCCGTCGAAGATGACCCAGCCGGTGGACCATCTGGTTCCGAAAGCATAGGGCGTGCCTATCTGATTCCATCCCCGCTCCAGGTGAATGGGGTAAGGGCGCGACATGTCGGTGGATATCCCGCTGAAATCGAACATGCCGGCCGACTCGAGTATGAGCCAGTAGGCCCTGCCCGGAGCGAAGTCGACCGCATCCGGGTACTCGTCGTAGCATCCCGTCGTGCACTCCCCGGCGCCGTTCCAGCGCCCCAGCCTCCACGCCGTCTTGTCGTAGCGCCCGTAGTCATCGACGAGTATGCTGTCGGGGCTGCCGTCGGTGGGCGTCCCGGGAAGCGAGATCATGCGGTACGCCCCGGACGGTATGGTCAGATCGGACCTGAGCGCCTCGAAGTAGACCGGAAGGTTCTGAAGCGAGTCGGGCGCGCCTTCGGGCACCGTGGAGACATTACCCATGCCATCGAAAGCTTCTATATAGTAAACCAGCCCGCGTTCGGTGACCGTGTGCGCCGGGATCTCGGCCTCATAGGTCGTCCCCGATACGACACGCATCCAGTGCATCTTGAAAGCCGTGAGCCCCCCTTCATGGTAATGGAGCTTCACGCTGTCGACGCCGGTTACATGGTCCTCTATGTCGGCTTCTATTGTGACCGCGGTGTTAGCCGCGATAAGTGGCGCCGGCGTATGCAGGATAACCGGGGGCACTACGTCCATGATAGTCGGGACTATGCCCGATACCAGCGCGAAGCTCCCCGAGGTCCCCGCGCCTATGGGGGAGGCCTGGCCTATGGTGAAAGATATCTCATACTGGCCCGCCGATGCCTTGCCCGCTCCCTCGCTGAACGAGGAGATGGGAACCGAGTAGGTGGCAAGAGCAACGGAAGTCCACAGCAGGATACTGAGAAGTACCCCACCAGGAACTATTGACGATTTCATCTCGGCACCTCATCCCTGCCTCCCGGGGGGGCGGATAACGCGTCCTTGCCGCCGGGGGATGACGTCGCGCCGGACTGGTAATAAGTCACCGCGATTGATGGGCCGAAGAACCGGTTGGTTGCGCCCGTATCGAATTTGTGGACTATGTCGGTCATCAGGTAGATGGTGTGCGTGCCGGCCGCCACCGCCCGGACAGTGGTCCCGGCGACCGCATTGGAGGGGAGGTACTGGTCGAAAACAAGGTCGACAGCGTCCTGCTCGGTATCAAACATGCTGCTCCGGACGAAGTAGTCGAAACCGGAGGAGTCATCTACGGCCACACCGTATTCAGCAATGTATCTCTTCGGCTGCCAGGTCCCCTCGAGATCGATATCAAGCACCTGGGTTCCAGAGAATGTTATGTGGAGGACACCCGAGTCGGGGGCGTCAATCGTAATGGAGGCGATGACCGTGAGCTGGTCCCAGTCCGACTCGTAGTCGTCCACCTCCTTGTGCGCCAGCACGGGCGCGTGGTGATGCGCGTCGGGAAGGCTGCTCGCGTCGGCTGCATGCGAAACCGTGAGGGCACCGGAGAGGCCGCCGCCCGAGAGACCCTGCCCGGCGGTGACTGAAGCTACGTCACCGATCTCGTTGTGATAATGGAGCTCGGTGATTCCGCCGTTGGTGAGCGAGTCTTTCTCCGCCGCGGTCAGCAGCCGCCCGTCGTTTTCGGTAACCGCCGTTCCCGTGATGCGCTGCGGGGCCATGCTGCCCGTGGTTATGAGCGTCGCGTTGGTGGTGATGTCGTCGGCCCCGTCGGCAAAGCCCGAGGGAACGCCGGCCAGGTTGTCCCAGTTGACCTGGTTGGAGCCCTCGTTGGGGCCGGTGCCGTCCGATGCCTGCAGGACGATCTCCTGGGCATACTGCGGGTGGTCGTCGTCATCGAGACCTCCCAGTTCGCCATGGTCGATTACGCCGCCCTCGGCTGTGTCGTCCACGCCGTCCGCAAAATCTTCCGGCACACCCGTGAGGTTGTTCCAGTTGACCTGGTTGGAGCCGGTATTGGGGGCGTCGCCATCGGATGTCTGGAGCACGGTCCTGCGCGCATACTGCGGGTGGTCATTGTCGCTGAGGCCGTTAAGCTCGCCGTGATCGATGACACCACTTCCCGTATCGTCTATGCCGTCAGCGAAACCCGTTGGCACACCGTTCAGGAGATCCCAGTGCACCAGATTGGAGCCCTCATTGGGCGGGTCCCCGTCGGTGGTCGAGAGAGTGGACTGGGTGTAGTAACGGGAGTCGTGACTGTGGACAGCGCCCGCGAAATCCCATGACTCGCGCCCGTCGAGGGTTGCGGCGTCGTCGGCCGTTTCGGCGTGAAACGCGTAGCCGACGCTCACGATCTCCGGGCGCGGCAGCATCTCGCTGCCGCTCTCGATGGTAACCGACAGCCATCTGCGCGAACCGTCGAACACCGAAGCCGGTATAGGCGTCACGCTGCCCAGGATCACGCCGAAGGCGCCGTTATCGAAATCGACGCTCTGCACCTCTTCCCAGAGGGAGGTGCCGCTCGTTGATGTGCCGTATATCCGGAATGTCACCGACCTGCTGCCAGTTACCAGGTCGCCGTCATCGCTCAGGAGCCCCTGATACGTGATGGTATGCGGGACGGCCAGCGCGCCGCCCGCGGCGAATAGCGTAAGGGTCAGAGTCAAGATCAAACCGAGGCGCAAACTAGATGTCCTCATAGCGTAAGTCCTCCTCGCTACTTGTCGGGTGGGTCGGGGAATTCGGGCAGGTCTTCCCTGGTCTCGTCCTGGCCCCCCGACGCGATTGCGATTACGGTGGCGGCAACGGCGCCGACAACGATGGCGACGAACCACCACTTCTTATAGAAGGGTTGTTCCTGTTTCTCAGGCCTGGCGTAAAGCGTGTCCGCAAGTGTGGAATCACTGAAGGTGAGCTCGGTCGGAACCAGCGCCGTCGCGGTGTCCTCGATGGCCGTCGTAGCCAGCGAGTCCTGCTTGAAGATGGGCATGGGTACCGAGTCGACCACGGCTGTGGCGGCTGTGGTGTCGGCCTCGTCGGGCTCGTCCTCGACCTTGGGCTCATAACTGAAGCAGGTGGTCAACGTGGCGTTGAGCAATATGATGACGCCTGTCCAGCAAATCACTCTCCAGAACGCTTTGTATGCTTTCATTGCGTTATTTCTCCTGTTTTCGTCGATACTTTCATATAAAGGCATGGCGGGTGATTAGTCAAGCGATGGTAATTGCCCGGGGTATGGCTTCTTCTATAGCGCGTTCGACACGGTCCGGCGGCTTGCCCTGGGCTTGACGTGGATGTCCTCGGCGATGGCCCGGAGCACTTCGGCCACGCTCCAGGCCTGGGAGAAGCAGCCCAGGGGGCGCTGCGGCGGGTCGCCATCATAGACTTCTGCGATAGTTCCCAGGCCGTTCACCTTCATATGGTCGAGGAAACCCTTGAGCAGGTCCTCGCAATAGGCCAGCGTCTCTTCCGAGATGCCGTAGGTCCGCTGATAGGCCTTGATGTAATGCCCGATGAGCCACGGCCAGACGGTTCCCTGATGATAGGCCTTGTCCCTTTCGTAAAGCGTGCCCTCGTATCTTCCGCAGTAGCGCGGGTCGGCGGGTGAGAGCGTGCGCAGGCCGAACGGCGTTACGAGTTCGGACTTCACGACTTCGATCACCGGCTGGCGCCTGGTCTTATCGAGCACCGGGTAGGACAGGCTGATGGCGAATATCTGGTTGGGCCTTATGGAGCCGTCCTTGTAGTCGGGGCCGAGCACGTCGTAGAGGCAGCCCCGTTCCTCGTTCCAGAACTCGCGGTTGAAGCTGTCGAACACCTCGCTCGCGAGCTTGTCGTACTTGCTCTCCTCGGCCAGCCCGCCGGCGTCGGCCGAGAGGTCTGACATGATCATGAGGGCGTTATACCAGAGCGCGTTTATCTCCACGGCCTTGCCCGAACGGGATGTGATGACCTCACCGTTCACCTTGGCGTCCATCCAGGTGAGCTGCACATCCGATGAGCCGCCGCGGAGCAGCCGGTCGCCGTCGGCGCCGATCGAGAACATGGTGCCTTCGAGATGATGCTTAATAATGTCCCTCAGGGCCGGGAGGAGGGAGGACACGAAGTCGCAGTCATTGGTGTAGTCATAATACTTTCTCACGGCCTCGAAGAGCCACAGCGTGGCATCGATGGTATTGTATTCGGCCCCGTTCCCGTCGTCGGTGAAGCGGTTGGGGATGAGCCCGCCCTTCGCGTTCGCGATGAAAGTCGAGAGTATGCGGCGCGCGTCCTCGTAGCGGCCCGTGACGAGCGTGAGGCCCGGGAGGCTTATCATGGCGTCCCGGCCCCAGTCGGTAAACCACGGGTAGCCCGCGATCACCGAGCGGCCCTCGCTACCGCGCCTGACGATGAAAGTGTCCGCCGCCGGCACCAGGTACTGGCCGAGCTCGGTGTCGGCCAGGGGCGAGACCACGAGCCTTCTCCTGCGGCGAAGCTCCTTGCCGCGTATGCCCTCGGCGGGCGCGTTGGGTATGGGTGCGGTCGAGAGGATGATAGACTGGCTGTCGGTCTCGTCGAAGTTAAAGACGATGAGACCCGGCGAATAGAGGTCTTCGGTGCACGGGTAGTCCCGGGCCCGCTCCTTGCGGTAGTAGTAGTTCCGGTACCAGTAGCCCGAATGCTGGAAGCGCCCGCCGCTGAAACCGATATAGACGGGCGGCAGGCTGGGATAAGGCCTCATGCTCAGGCTATCGGGCTCGACATGAACCTCGCGGTCGAACTCGCCGTTCTCGCGCATTACCTCGTGATGGTCTCTTCCGGCGATGAACGGCCTGATGCTGAGGACCACCTGGCTTCTGCGCGGGCCTCCCGAGGGGGGCTTCACCGTGTAGGTGACCACGGTCATGTTCTCGCCATAGACCATGAAGACGCTCTTCTCGATTTTGATGCCGCCAACGTCATAGGTGAATATGGGGAAGGGGTCCAGGCGCACGCTCTCTAAGTACTTGTAGCCCGTGGGGTAGACGGCGGCCTCGTACTCGCTTGCCGATATGTCATACTTCTCGCTGCCGACGGTGACGCACTCGTCCACGCGCGATACCATGACGAAGCGGTCGACCGGCGGGTTCTCGGCTACGTTGAGGAGAGCGTGATACTTCCTGGTGTTGATGCCGAGCACCGTAGACGACGCGAAGCCCCCGAGGCCGTTGGTTTCCAGCCACTCCGCGCCGATGGCGTATTCAAAGTTATCGAGGTCTTCTCTGGTCAGCTCGATCATTCCTCGGAACCCCCCACGTAGATGAGGAAGGCGGCGATCGCCTGCGCCTCGTCCCCCGAAATCCAGGCCGGGTCCTTGAGGCGCATGCTCTCAACTGCGGCGTGCCACTCCTCGGCCGTATGGGTCTCGGAGAGCGGCGCGTCCAGCCGGTGGCACTTGGAGCACTTGGTGACGAAAAGGTCTTTGGCGGCGGCCAGGTCCAGAGGCGGCCCGGCGTGCTCGGCGGCTTCGGTGGCCTCCCTGGCCTCGAAATAGTAGAAGCCGGCCGAGGCGGCCGAGAATACGAACACGAAGACGAGCACCGTCGTGCCTATGGATATAAGCCGGTTCCTGAGCTCGGGGTATTTCTCGGATATGAGATTCTTAATGACGAAGAGCGGGATCAAGACGGCCGCGAACGTTATCATGATGCCGGCCCGCATCGAGAAACCCGACTCGACGAGGTCTATGATCTCGCGGGCGATGATGGCGACGAAGACCAGTATGGCGAGGAGCTCGCTTATGCGGTGCACGGTCCGGAGCGCCTGCTCGTGTTTGTTATGTCCCGTTCCCATGAGGTGAAGCATGGTGAAGAAGGATATGGCCCCGAAGGCGATGAATAGAAAGGCCAGCACGAAATCAAGCGACATGGGCACAGTTCCCTCCAGGTTGTCTGGCAGCACATTAGCAACCGGCAGGTGCGGTGTCAATCCTATTGTATTTACTGGACGAGGCCCAGCCAGTCGGTGAGCAGGAACTGGAACCTGCCGATGAGGAGGCTGACCCGGCCCATGACATTGTAGCCGAACGTTGCGCCGAAGCCGACCATGATGAAGATGATGCCGATATGCGCGGACACCTTTAGGCCTCCCTTACGCTCGGCCGAGAAGTAGAAGTAGGCGAGCGTGGTCACGACCCCCAGGAAGATGATGAAGCTGGAGATGGCCTCGCCGGGGGGGAGGCCCATGGGGTTAAACATGGTGCTTTTGGCCTGCTCCAGTACGCGGACCTGGACGTAAGAGGGGATGACATAGCCGGCCCAGGCGGCGACGTAGAACGCGATGGGGTAGCGGGATACCCACTCCCACTTCCTTGAAAGCCTCGAGAACATCAGGATGCCGAGCACGCCGCCCATGATGAGGATGTACTCGTGATTGTCGAACACCGGAACGTAGAGCTTCTTATAGACGGCCGAGAAGAAGTACTGCACCAGGTAGTAACCGGCTGAGATGCCCACAAGGAGATGTTCGGCGAACCTGAAGACCGGGTTTTCCCTGTACAGGAACGAAAACACGGCGAGTGTCAGTATGGCCGCCACCCAGATTCCGGGGTCAGTGCTCATTGCCGCTCCTATCCCTCTTTAAGCTGCCTCTCATGCCTTCGCGAGAGGAAGTAACCGATATTGCCGATGGTGATGAACACGAGCATCAGGATATGCGCCACCGACTGCGCGTCCATTCCCTTAATGCCGAGGCCGGGCTCTCCAACCAGCTTCTCATACTCGGCCGCCCCCTTGAGGCCCCCTAAGAAACCGGGTATCTGGCCCGCGCTGTAATAGGGGTATATCAATATGGCCTGTATGGCCGTGTTGCCCGATACCACGGTGACGCCGTAGCGCCCGCCTGCCCAGATGGCCCAGTACTCCGAGAGGGCGCTCCCGGCGATCGAGACGAGAAGCGCGATGTCGTCATAGGTCTCGACTTCCTGCATGAGCGGGATCTCGCGCGTGCTCTTGCCGAACTGGTCGGCCGGATAGGTCGACTTGAAGCTCTCGCCCAGCCTGAGCATGGTGCCCGACCAGTCGGGGTTATAGCCTAAGAAGACATAGTCCACGCCGTATTCCTTGCCGTGCCTTGCCGCCGCCACATCGAGGATGTCCTGGGCTATGCCCGTGCCACCCGCGTACATGGTGACCGACACCACGCGGACGTCCTTGCGGAAGAGATGCTCGAGCGCGGCTATGGACATGGGGTTGAGTTCGGCCATGACGTCGCCCTCGTAATCGAAGGAGAAGAGCGCGATGTCGCCCGCCTCGAGGGCTTCGATGTGATCGTAGAAGCCCTGCGATTCGTCAGATACCTGAACGGGCATGCCGATGGGCGCGATGAGGGGCACGGCGACGGCGAGAGCCATGCCGAGGTAGATGATCCTCCTGTCGATTTTCATCATGCGGTCGTAAAACGCCATCAGTCAGACTTCCCCAGGTACGTGGTTTCTATACCGAGTATTATCTTTATGGCCGTGGCAGTCATGCCGAGGCCGACGCCTATCATGATGCCCCGCTTGGCCGCGAGGTTTGGAACATTCAATATCCAGTCGGCGAGGGTGCTCACCGTGACTTCATGGCCGCCCACGCTGCCGCCTATGAGGGCGCCCACGGGGACCCTGCCCAGCATCACGAGGGCGCCCGCTATGAGGAGCAGCGTCGCGGCGACGGATCTGGCTCTGAAGGCGCGGTAGGATGCCGAGGCAACGTAAAAGGCCAGGAGCGAGAACATGGTGGACTGCATAGGAACCTGCATGCTCTGGAACATCCAACGGTACGGGCCCGAGTCGGTCTTCCAGACGGCCGCGGCCACCACCATGACCGTGAGGCCGATGAGGGTCACGTAGGAGTACTGCCAGTTCTGCTGCTTCCTCCCGATCCTGCGCGTATGGTAGCGGATGAGGCTCCAGGTTCCCAATATGAGCGTGCATCCCAGCACAACCTGCTTCCAGTCGAGGAAGAGGTTATAGAGCCTTAAGAAAAACGGGTTGGGCGTGAAGAACTGGATGAGCATGAGCATGCCGATGATGAAGGCGACTATCACAGGCCCCTGTCGTTTCACGCTCTCTCCTGCTAGAACAGTGACTTATATACTTCGAAAGCCTCCGGGCTTACCATGGGAATGATGATTCCCAGGATCATGGCGACGATGATTATTATCTTGGCGTAGTCCTGGGCCTTGAGCGCGCCCAGGAGAAGCGGCCGCCTCGAAAGGTAAACGGCCCCGGCGTAGAGTTCCTCGCCGATCAGAGTGTAGTCGCAGGCGCTGATGAAAAACGGCAGCTGCGCGTCCGAGTCGGTGCCGGCAATCTGTATGGCGCCGGTGGCGTTTCCGGTCTCGGCCAGGACGAGCGACTCGGCGTAGAACTTACCCATGAAGAAGTTGGTCGCGGGCCTCTCGCGCACCATGTAGCCGGCGACTGCAGCCGCATAGCCGAACTGGCTGAATGTGACGTAATAGACGTTCTCGTCCTGGTAGAGGTGTGGCTTTCCCACGCTTGCATAGGACTCGCGCACCACCTGCTGCGCCACGGCCATCACGATGGGGTCGCGGTTGGGACAGACGAGCTTGGTCTCATATTCGCCTGCCTTCTTGGCCACCTGGCCCAGGATATCGATGGCGGCCACCGTGGCTACCTCGTCCATGGGATCGAGGCCCGGGCAGTAGAGTATGGGCCGGCCCATTTCGGTTGCCCTTCCCACGGCCTCCTCCACGGCTTCGAGGCCGGCGATACGCCGGATGAACAGCGTTGCGCCGCGCCTGGCGCGCTCGACGAGATAGACCACAAGCGCCATGAACACGAATACGGCGACGAGAATGTTGACAGTGGTGCTCCGCAGGTACTGTCTCTTGGGCCCCATGGGCGGCGTCGGAGCCGACGTCACCTTGGAGGTCCCGAAAGATGCCGCTACTATATATGTATATTGAGTGCCGCCGTCGAGGCCGGTATCGGCATATGTGGTATCGGTCATCCCGGCAGAGTCCACGAGCGCCCAGCCCGCGGCCTTGAGAATCATGTCGACCGAGTCCGGTGCGGCCGTGGGCGTGCCGAGCGCGGGCGGCTCGCCCTCGCGCCGCCAGATCTCGTAAGTCTCCACTTTCGCAATTGGGCTCGCCTCGGTCCAGGTCAGGTCGAGTGATGTTCCCCAGTCGTCAGGAGTGTCGGCGACCTTGACCCGGGGGGGAGAGAACGCCAGGCAGGGCTGGCTGAGGAGAATCGCCGAAATGATAAGCAAGGCGAATGCGAGTGATCTCGACGGCGCCTGGTGTTGTGCAGACTTCATTGCGGGAATCGTAGCAGGTTGCCCTCGGGCTGTCAACAAGGGTGATGGCTTTGGGGTCAGGTCTCAAGATGCACAATCACTCCGACGGGCCACAGGCGGTCCCCCAAGGCTTCGTTTCTTAAGAAGCCACTGGGGGACTGCCGAGGCCCATTGTGCATTTCAAGACCTGACCCCATCGTTGACGCCTTTTGCCCGAGGTGGTAGGATACCCGGAAAGGAGTGCGCATGAGCGGCAACGGACTATCATTCAAGAATCTTCAGGACTTTGAGAAGAAGAGATGCGACGGGCCCTTCCTCTTTTCCGACTACTGGGCCAGCGTACTCAACCTCAAGGGCATAGTCAATCTCGAGTCCCTGAGTTCGGTCGGGATGTCGCTGGAGTCTTTCAGGAAGTTCTTAAACCGCCCGTCCGCGGGCCTTCCGCGCTTCGGCTATTTCATTCTCTACTCGCTTCTCAAACCCTTCCTGGTAATTTACAGCCTTTTCCGCAGGCTCCTGGGTTTTAAGCGGAAGCCGAAGGAGCATGTGGACGACGGGTCCCCGGGCGAGATGGAGCGCCTCATGATCGACCAATCGCTGCGCGTGGATCCCAAGGAGGGGGGACTGGCCGACGTGTACTCGGGTGTCGACAAGCTTGCGTCGGGTGTGCTGAACCCCTTGAGGCTCGTGGGTTCGGACAGCATGTTCTTTGCCCGCTACAAGGTCTTCCTGGCCTCTCTTATCGTGCTCGCATACGGGGCCCTCATAACACCTCTCATGAAGTTCATACACGTCGAGCCGGCTGCGGCCTATCTGGCATATTTCAACTACCCCATAGTGCTTCTCATTCTCTGGGCGCTTTTCGATGACCTCCTGACGGCAGTAGTCTCGCCGCTGCCCATTATTGCCATCAGGATACTCCTGAGGGAAGCCCACGGGTTCCATGGTTTCGTGATCGCTATGGTGCTCACGGCCCTCATTTTGTACCTGGTCGAGTGGTTCTTCATCCCGAGGTCGCTTCCGCCTGCCCTCTATTTCTATGTCAACGACGGCCGGAAACCCCATCTGCATTACCGGGAGGGACATGAGCCCTACTGGCTGGAGGGCAAGTACTACTGGGTGTGGAGGTATGTCCACCTGGCCCCCGCCGAGCTCCTCAAGTTCTGGGAGAAGGACTGGGAGCGGCTCGAGCTGTGGATCAGGGCCGACGGCGAGAAGCGCGGCCGGCTGGAGTACGCGGTCACCGACCTCCACTACCGGGAGCTGTGGTTCGGTTACAATGAGATCACCCGCAAGAAGGCCAGGGACTATCATGAGTCCCTGCTCGCCAGTTACGTGGATACTGCTGACCGGCTGACCTGGCTGCTCGAGATCGACATGGATATCGTGTTTCACACGCCCAGCATCAAGGGGCTGTATCTCGCGCGCGGCACGCGGCTCTCCTTCGGAAGGCGCATTCTCGCTGTCCTGACGGGTATGTGGAACAGGCCCATCAAGGAGAACCCGGATAAGTACAAGCGTGGACTCGAGCGTCTTGAGATAGAGGGCACGGGCTTCCTGGAGGATGTGCCAGAACACTTCCGCACCGCGGTGACGCGCCATCTCCTGAGCCTGCCCTGGACCTACTGGAGATTCCCCCGCGGCGCCGGCTCGGCCCGACAGCTCCTGGTCTACAGCGGCGGCAGCGCGGAGTTCGAACCGGAGCCCACCTCGGACAGGGCCTTCCAGATCAAGCAGACGGGGGCAGAAAAAGAGCCCGGAGCGGTCGCCCCGGGCCCTGTAAGCAGCTAGATTCTACAGCTGTCCGTCGATCAGCGACTCGCCCTCTTCGGTAGTCACGATCATAGGGTTTATCTGCTCGATGAGAATATTGAGCATCTTGGCCGTGTTGGACAGTTTGACCAGGCTCGTCTCCCTGGTAGCGTCGGACACTTCGCCCACGTTGATGAGGCTGTCCTTGACTTTGTCGAAGCCGATCCTGGTGCTTTCGGTGGACTTGAGCGCCGCCTTGTTTACGAGGTCTACTGCATTGCTGATATCTTCGACTGCCTCGGCATACATGCCGAGTTCGACTTCCCTGTAAGCCCTGGAGATCATGGCCCTGGCGTTGAGGACGGGCAGATAGTAGAACTGGAGCACGTCCACGAACTCCGTTATGACCTTGTAGTCTTCGAGAGCTTCGGTCTTATACCTGCTCGAGGAGATCCGCCTGTTGATGGTCTCGTCCAGCTCGGTCATGGCATCCCTGAGGGCCGGGAAAGTGTCATCCATCTCTTTGAAACCGGCCTTCTCTATGTCGGCGTTCCACGCTACTTCGTTGCCGCCGCATGAGGTGAGAAGGAGGGCGACTGACGCCAGCACGGTGAACATGACTGCTCTTCTCATTGTAAACCTCCCTTCAAATATCCTTCGTTAGAACGAGCAAAAAAAGACCTGCATTATTCGCTCGCTGCCTCCCAAACACAGGGAACGTAACAAATGCCCGAATAGGGGTCAAGCAAAATCCCCTTTGCCGGTACTTGCTAAGATTCGACTACTTTGTACGCGATGTCGCCAGGGCGGGCGCGTTCGGCTGTCTCGATGCCGACATCATCCCCGACATTGGCCTCGGGAACGACCTGGTTGTTGATCTGCATCGATTCGACCTTCTGGGTAAAATCGGAGGTGTGCCCCTTGATATGAATCGTGTCCCCGGCCCTGAGGACGCCGTCCGTGATCACGATCGCGGCGACGCTGGGCTTGGCAAAGAACTTCACCACTTCGCCGACTTTTACCTCCTCCATGGCTCCTTCCCCCTTTCGGCCCCACGATACTCCCGCCTTCCGGAGACCGTCAACACCATTATTCCGCAAAAATACCGGGCCGCTTACGATTTTCTGCAACCACCGGGCCGCTGCTACATCTAATCTTTTGGAACCTAATCTAAGGGCGGTGGTAGGGTGGTGTCCATGGAGTTCGAGAACCCCGGCAGGGGCTCTTGAAATGGGTGGGGTCTTACTGGATAGGAGCGTCCCGGTAGGCTTCAGTGCCAAGCTCGCAACGTAAGCCCCACCCTTAAATTTATCTTGATTCCTTCCCGGTCTTGGCTTAAACCTCAGCGTATGAGATCTGTTTCTCCTATACTTGTTCTTGCAACTTCTTTGATTCTCCTGGCTCTTTTTTCCGTCTCTTGTCCGTGCCCCGCCTCTGCCCAGGAAGCCGGGGGGCAGATCCCCGGGGGCGTGGACCTCGAGCAGCCGGCCGGACCCGCCGCGCGGGAGATACGCGGAGCCTGGGTCACGCGCTGGGCCTTCAAGTCTCCCGAAGACATCAGGACGACGTTCGGCAATCTCCGTTCGGCGGGCATCAACACCATCTTCTTCCAGGTCCGCGGCGCGTGTACCGTCCTTTACAGGTCGGAGCTCGAGCCCTGGTCGGGAGTGCTGGCGGGCAAGCTCGGCGAGGACCCCGGATGGGACCCCCTGGAGGTGGCCGTCGTCGAAGCGCATATGCGCGGCATGGCTATTCACGCCTGGATGAACGTGTTTCCAGCCTGGCCGGTGTCGGACTCCCCTAAGGGGCCGCGCGAGACCGAGCCCCGGCATGTGATGCTCGAGCATCCCGAATGGCTGGCCGTTAACAGGCGGGGCGAGCCCATGCCGCTTAAGAGGTCCGAGGCCTCCCACGCATACGCCTTCTTAAGCCCCACGGTGCCGGCCGTCAAGGAGCACATCAGGAGTGTCGTCACCGAGATCATCACCAACTACGAGGTCGACGGCCTGCATCTGGACTACGTGAGATTTCCCGACTCGACCTACTCCTACGATGAGATCAGCAAGTCGGCCTTCAGGAGTTATGCGCCCTACGCGCCGCAGGGCATGACCTATGCCATCTGGAGATCGCTGCAGCTCACCGAGCTCATAGGCGACATCAAGGCGATAGTCACCGAGGCCCGGCCGCACGCGATTGTCTCGGCTACCATGCGCCGCGATTACATGGAGAGCAAAGAGTACTTCTTCCAGGAGGGCCTCGACTGGCTGCTCCAGGGCTATGTCGATCTCCTGTTTCCCATGATTTACACGACCAATATGGAGGCCTTCGAGAAGAGCGTCAGGGAGTACACGCTTCTAGCGGGAGAGGAGAATGTCGTTGCAGGAATAGGAGCCTACATGGACGGTTATAACGACATGGCGCTCGCCGGCCAGATCCAGGTCACGCGGTCCTACGGGCTGAGGGGAGTATCCATATTCAACAGCGACTATGCCGTCAAGTACGGCGAACTTCTCAAGGAGATGGCCGCGGGCGAGTAGCCCGAACGCTTTAAACCAGCAGCTCCCCATCCTTGATTATGACCTTGCCGTCCAGATAGAGCGTGGGCAACTTGATCACGAGATCGAGGTGGCTTGGCACCGAGACCTTGCCGCCCATGGAGGCATTGTCGCCTATGGCGATGTGAACCGTGCCCATCACCTTCTCGTCTTCCAGGACCAGGCCGGTGAGTGTGGCCTTGTCGTTGGTGCCGATACCGAGCTCGGCGATGTTGCGGCCGTCCTTACCGAACTTGGCGATGACTGCGTTAAGCTTCTCCGCCTCGGCCCCGCCCGTGATCTCGGTGGCGTAGCCATCCTCCACGATGAGCGTGATAGGGTCCTTGACGATGCCGACTCCTGCCGCCGAGCCGTCCACCACGATCTTGCCCTGCGCCGTCCCCTCGAGCGGCGCCAGATAGGCCTCGCCCGCCGGGAGGTTGGTAAACTCGCCCGGGCTCCTTACGATGCCATGGTCCTCATGGCAGGGTCTTCCCTCCAGGGACATGGTGATGTCGGTGCCGAGGGCTGTGGTGACCCTGGCCTCGCTGGCGGCCGAGACGATGGGCGATATCTTCTTGGTGCGCGCCTCTATGCCCTTGTAGTCGGCCTTGAGGCTCCTCGCCATGGCCTCCTCGGTGATCCCCGGGAGGGTCGCGCCGCGGGCCCCGTTGGCGCAGGCCTTTCTGCGCGCGTCGGTGTGCGAAAGCGACTTGGACGTGGGGATTATGAAGACGTCGCATGCGGCCAGCAGGCCGGCTATGGCCTTAGGGGGCTCCTCGCCGTTGGTCTCGCGGGGGAGCATTTCGCAGAGTATGGCCTCGGCGCCGAGCTCGCGCGCCGTCTCCCAGAATGCCTGCCCGATCCTTCTCTGGGGTTCGTCTATCAGCACCACGACGTTCTCGCCCTTCTTAACATCCATGCATTCGGTGATGGCCACGTATGCGGCCTCTTTGAGCTCTTTCACTTACTTACCTCCCTGCCTGACTCTGGGAAACATCGAAACTAGAATGATGGTCAGTATCACGACGCCCATAAATAGGAGCGAGAAGAAGTTGCTCTCCATTAGCACGACCGGGAGGTCGAACCGGAAGAACCACCTGGCCCAGCCGGTCGAGCCCGATATGAAGATGTAAAGCGCTATCAGAATACCCATGATGGCCTCGCCGGCGATGAGGCCCGATGCGAAGAGCAGGCCTCGATGCATGGCCTTTTGCTCGTAGCCCAGCGCGCGCGTCACCGATTTGACGAACAGGCTGATGAGGCCGCCCGCGAATATGGGGACGGCGAGGGAGAAGGGAAGGTAGATGCCCACGGCCACGGGCATGACGTGGGCGCGGAAGCCGACGTTACTCCTTTTCAGTATCTCGTCTATGATGATCAGGGCTATGCCGATGAGTGCACCGTATTGCACCATGCGCCACGGGAGAGTCTGCTCGGTGAACATGGCCCTGGCTATGCTCTCGAACAGCCTGGCCTGGGGCGCGGGCAGCGTCTCGGAGCCTATGCCGTAGGCCTTGTGAAGCACCGTGAGCGTGGGGGCTATGACGAAGGCCGGTATGAGCACGCCCACGATCTGGGCCGCCTGCTGGCGTTTGGGCGTGGCCCCGACCAGGTGCCCCGTCTTGAGGTCCTGGCTGATGTCGCCCGCCGTCGCCGCCGCGCAGCAAACCACGCCGGCGACTCCAAGCGAGGCCAGGATGCCTGAGTTGCCGCTCATGCCCATCATGAGGAGCAGGGCGGAGGCGAAGAGGATGGTGCATATGGTCATGCCCGAGATGGGGTTATTGGACGATCCGACGAGCCCGACTATATAGCTCGACACGGCCACGAAGAAGAAGCCGGCGATGAACATGGCCACCGTGGATACTATGGTGATGCCGGCCGACCGCGTAAGGTAGTAGTAGATGCCGAGAATGGCCAGCACCGATACGATGGTGAGGCCGAGTATCACCCGCTGGGGCATGTCCTGCTCGGTGCGCTTGACGGTCTGGAACTCCGAGACCTCCCGGTGCCCGAAGAGCGCCGTCTTAACGCCCCTCACTATGCCGTGCCGCACGCGGATGATGGACCACAGCCCGCCCACGATCATGGTGCCCACACCCATGTACCTTATCTGCGTGCTCCAGATGGTGCCGGCGGAGTCCAGCAGGCTCTCGCCAGCCGGGATGCCGCTGGATGCGCTGTAGAGGGGAATCCCGACGAGCCAGCCTATGGCGCCGCCTACGAAGACGAGCATGGAGATATTGAGCCCGACTATATAGCCGATGCCCACCAGCAGCACCGACATATCGCCGCCGAAGTAAAAGAGCGATTTGCCCGATTGCCAGGCGTGTTCAACCGTTCCCTTGACGACCGAGATGGCCGACGTCCAGAACTTGAAGACGAAGCTCAGGGCCATGGCCGAGAAGATATAGGCCACGCCGCTGCCGCCCCGCTCGCCGACCTCCAGCACTTCGGCGCATGCGAAGCCTTCCGGGTAGATGAGCTCTTCTTCCTCGATTATCAGGGTCTTTCTCAGGGGAATCATGAAGAGCACGCCCAGGAGCCCGCCGCATATCGCGATGAGGGTCACGGGCCAGAATTTGAAGTCCTGCCACACGCCTATCATGACGAGGGCCGGCATGGTGAAGATGATACCGGCGGCCAGGGACTCGCCGGCCGAGGCTATGGTCTGGACGATGTTATTTTCGAGTATGGTTCCCCGTCTCAGTATGCCCCTCAGTATGCCCATGGAAATGACCGCGGCCGGGATGGACGCCGTCACCGTCATCCCCGCGTACAGCCCGACATAGGCGTTGGCCGAAGTCATAATGACGCCGAGCAAGACGCCCAGGATCACGGCGGCCACGGTGAATTCGGGGATCTTCTTGTCGGCAGGCACAAACGGTACGAATTTGTCCTCGTCGTTCATCAAGCCCTCCTTGGAGCGTTGAATGCGGCGGCGCGCCGCCTAGCCGATTGCCTTTTCGAGCACGCGGCCCAGCCTCTTGATTCCCTCTCTTATCTTATCAGGAGTCGCGTTGGAGAAATTGAGCCTCATGGTGTTAAGGCCCGAGCCGTCCGGGTAGAATACCGAACCGGGGACGTAAGCGACCTTGTCGGCGACGGCCGTTTCCAGAAGGTCCATGGTGTTGACATGCTCGGGCGTGCGGACCCACAGGAACAGCCCGCCCACGGGCTTGGTCCAGGTGACGCCAGCCGGGAAGTGTTCCTCCATGGTGGCAATCATTACATTCCGCCTCTCGCCATAGGCCGTCCTGATGACCTTCGAGTGGGCCTTGAGTATGCCCCTCTGCATGATGTCGTTGGCGATCATCTGGATGAAGGTGCTCGTGTGGAGGTCGGTGGCCTGCTTGGCCTGCACCAGCTTGCGGATGATCTGCTCCGGGGCCACCACCCAGCCCAGCCTTATGCCCGGGGCCAGGGTCTTGGAGAAGGTGCTGAGGTAGAGGACGTTCTCCTTGTGGAGCCCGATTATGGGCGTAATGTCTTCGCCCTCGAAGCGGAGCTCGCCGTACGGGTCGTCCTCGATTATGGGGATACCGTACTTCGCCGCCGCCCTGACGAGCTGCTTCCTTCGCTCCAGCGTAAGCGTCACGCCCATGGGGTTATGGAAGTTTGGCAGAACGTATATGAACTTGGGTTTCTCCTTCGTGAGCACCTTCTCGAGCTCATCGACCACCATGCCGTCATCGTCAACCGGCACGCCCACCACACGGGGGGAGTAGACCTTGAACGCCTGGAGGGCTCCCAGGTACGTCGGAGCGCCGGTCACGATGACGTCGCCTTCGTCGATGAAGATCCGGCCGATGAGGTCCAGCGCCTGTTGCGAGCCGTTGGTGAGCATTATGTTCTTGGGCCCCACGGGTATTCCGTACTTGCCCATCTTCTCGACGAGGGCTTCTCTCAAGGGCAGCAGCCCCTCGGTGAGGCTGTACTGCAGCGCCCGCTCGCCGTCGGTGTTGAGGACATGCCGCGACGCCTCCTCGAACTCGCGTATGGGGAAGAGCTCGGGCGCGGGCAGGCCGCCGGCGAAAGAGATGATGTCCGGCATCTGGGCGAACTTGAGGATTTCCCTGATGATGGAGCTCGACATACACTTGGTGCGGTCGCAGAACATAGTGTCCCACTGAGTGGTGACATCGGTCATTACGGGTTCACAGTGATTACTGGGTTCCAATTCAGGCACCTCCTGGATAGGGCAGATAATTCCTCCTCCAGCATATTCCAAAAGGCGCCTAAGTCAAGTGGATTTGGGTAGTCCGGGCGCCGGCCCTAGGGCAGCAGGTGATACCTGGGGTTCTCGCCCACGTCCTTGCAGGAGAGAGCTTCGATGACGGTGTAGATATATTCGCCGGTCTCGGGGTCCTTCTCGGTCAGGTCTATGACCTTGTCCCCGGGCGCCTGGGAGCCGTCGGCGTTCTTGATGATCTTCACAACCGGCCGGTCGGGCTCGTCCTCGGCGTCGTGCTTGACCACGATGGCGGCCTCTCCCGTGTTGAGCTTGACGACAGTTCCCATGGGGAATATGCCGAGCGCGGCCGCAAAGGCCTTGACGAGGACGGGGTCGAACTTGGTGCCGGCTTGGCTCAGCAGGTACTGCAGCGCCTCATGCGGCGAGTGCACCTTGTTCATATAGGGCCGTTCCGTCGTCATGGCGTCGAAGGTGTCTGAGATGCGGACGATTTTGCTGTAGAGGTCGAGCGGCACCTCGTCCTCGGCACTGGGGTAGCCCGTCTGGTCCATGTTGATATGGTGCTGGAAGGCCACCACGAGGGAGCGGATTATCTGCTGATTGCACCGGGGCATCTTAGAGAGAAGCTGCACGCCGGTGAGCGTATGATTCCTCAAGGTCTTCCACTCGTCCACGTCGAGCATGCCCACCTTGTTTAAGACGGAGGCCGGAACCGAGACCTTGCCGATATCGTGAAATAGGGCCGCGATGCCGAGCTCGGCCAGATGAGTGCGCGTCAGGCCGACCCGGTGGCCGATGGCTAACGAGAACATGCATACGTTGACGCTATGCGTAAAGGTGTACTCGTCGTGGTCCTTTATGGCGGACATGGCCAAGAGCGAAGCCTCGTCGTCTAAGAGGACATCGACCGTGGCCTGTACGGCCCGCTTGGCCTTTCTCACATTGGGCACCCCGCCCGGGCGCTGCGACAGCATGGCGGCCTTGGCCGCGCGAAGGGTCGAGTAGAAGACCTTCTTGGCCCGCTCCCGCTTCGATGGGGGCTTGATGCCCAGGACTTCGAGCTCCTGGGTTTCGGAGGCGGGGGAGACCACTATGTTCTTGATCCCCGCCTTCTCCATGTCCTCGATGAGCTCGCTCACGGTATTCTCCTCGCCCTTTACGGGGTTGAGGAGGTTGAAGAAGTCGATGAGTTCCTTTGCGGCCACCTTCTCGCTTATGAGCATCTTCTCTATTTCGAGGTCCACCGAGCGCTTGAGGAGATGCTTGTATGCCGAGAAATTGGATATGTCGCATCTGAGGCGCTCGTCGTTTACGTAAATGCAATCTCTCCAGAACCTGATCTCTATTTCGGGGTGCTCCGCCGCCAGCGTCCCCAGGCTGGCGACGAGGGCTGCGGCCGCCTGGTGAACTGTGTCGTTGTCCGAATTATATATCTTGAGCAGCTTCTCCATGGCGACCATCTGGCTGACCATGGCATTTCCGATTCTCAGGACGGGCGAGGTGTCCTCGGACTGGTCCCGGTTTTCGGGCTTGTCCTTGGTCAGCGTACTCGAGTCGTTAGTCAGATCCACCGTCTTGCCTCCGTCTCCGTGTCTGCTGGTCGGCCTCAGACTCCGATCTCATGTTGAGCACCTCGGTCAGCGCCTTCTTGGTATCCTGGGTGGACTTCCTCTGGAAGAGGCCACCCATGGCGAGAACGCTGTTGGCGACCCGCTTCTGGACTTCCTGGGGCAGCCGCCTTATGACGAGCAGCATGCCCTTCTTCTGGTCATGCGACAGCATGGCGAACTGCTTGGAGGTGAACACTTCGGTGAGGAAGTCTTCGCAATCCTCGCCTTCGATATCGGCTATGGTAACCAGCGCCCGCCGCCTGACGAGCGGGTCTTCGTCATTGATGAGGCTTCTGGCTATGTCCGCGGCGTGGGAGTCCCCCATTTTGGCGGCAAGCGAGACGACGCGGGCCCGTACCTTGGGCGAAGCGTTGTTCCTCAGCTTGAGCACTTCCCGGATGGCCTGTTCCGATCCTATGGCCTCGAGCACGTTCAGGCACATCTCGGTTTCCAGGGGAGCGTCGGTGTTCCCGTTCTGGAGAATGAGAGCGGGGTCGTCCGCGGCGATGGACGCCAGGGCGCCCGCAAGGACCTGCCTGGACATCTTGTGCTTGCAGACGGATATGAGTCCCAGTATGGGCTTGATGGCGCGGGGCGAGAGCTCCGAAAGGTACCTGAGAACATCGTCGCTCTGGATGCCGAGGTTCGTGGAGATGATCTCGGCGATCTGCATGAAGTTTCTGTCCGCGTGGCCGGTGTCGATTATCCTGCCGAGCGAGGCTTTGATCTCGGGGCTCTCGTGTTTTCCGTAAACGGCCCTCGCTTCCTTCATGACCGCTGCCGCGTCGCCTATCCGGCCTCTCTGCACAGCCATGTCTATCAAATGCCCCACCGCGTTCGAAAGGTCCATGAACGCGTCGGGTGACTTCCTGATTCCTATAGTGGACTGGATTACATGCCATGCTCTCAATATGAGGAGGTCGTCGTCGCCCGTCTCGACCATCTGCTTGGCCTGGTCGAGTTCGTCGGTCGTGAACTTGAGCATGTTCTTCATCTCTTCGATGTCCTGTAGCTGCTCTGGCGGCATGGCCTCGGCATCGGGGCCGAAGACGTCGTCCTGTACGCCAGTGACCGCTTCCCCCTCGGGGCGCCGCGGTTCGAACTCCTCCTCGTAGTCTTCGATCTCGTAGTACGTGATCCGCTTGAGGTCCTTCTCCCATAACAGCGTTACGAAGTCCTCCTCGAGGTTGTCGATCTCCATGCACTTGCTGAGGGCTTCGAGGAGGTCCAGGAGTTCCTTGGTCGAGACGCCCTTGTGGAAAGAGAGCAGCCTCACGCCGTCCCGGTACATGCGGAAGGCGAGGCTCTGGTGCTTGTCCGGATTCTCGTACACGGGCTTGCCGCCGTAGTGCAGCTCGAACTCGTTTACCACCAGCGACAGGGTTTCGTGATCGTAGAGGAACTTCTGGAGCGCGCCGGCGAATTCGGTGAGCGACGCCAGGAACATGCGGTTGTTGGGGAGGTAGACCTGGTAGTTCTTCGCCGCCTTGGAGAAGAGGCTCGCAATGTCTCTAACTTGCTTGTCGATCAGAGCGTCGACATCTACCATAACGGTTTCAGACATACCGTCCCCCTAGCTGGGCCGGAGATGCCCCGGAATCGGGGCGGACCTCCCACCAATATAAATATCGGCGGCCGGGCCTCGCGTCTTGAGCCTTCAAAGGGTATAAAAACAGAAGGTGTTCGACCCCGGGGATTCCGGGGAATAGAAGATGGAAGCGGCTGCATAACAATCAGCTGCGGGCTGTGAACCGGTTTATCGGAGCCCCATGCCAGACCCTGAACGCACTTCAAAAGTGCCACCGCTCACAACCCGCAGCTGTCCATCATTTGCAGACGGATTAATCTGAAGGTCTCTGGACCTTTTTTGCCTTCGGTGACTTGCCGTAGAACATGTTGTCGAGGACATCTTTCTTGAATCTCCACTGTCCCCCGACCTTGATGCCCGGCACTTTGCCCTTCTTGGCAAGCCGGTAGAGCGTCCACTTCTTGATGTGCAAGTATTCAGCGGCGCCCGTTATGTCGAAGATGACGTCCATCAATACACCTCCCATTCCGAATAGCGGGATTTGTTTGTTAAAAAGTTTTTCTATGAAGGGTTTTCGGCATGCATGGGTTTCGCTTTAGCAGAAATTGTTGCTGTACCCGGAAACTTACCTTTCTTCCTCCGGGAGTCACAATTTTGGCACTGGTTGAGAAGCCCGCAATGTGTTATAATTACAGGGGTTTTACCAATAAGGAGGACATCTAATGCTGAGCAGGACCCTTATTTTTTTACCTTTGTTTGCGTGTTTTTTGCTTGCGCCCCTATTTGTGGCTGCCCAGGGAGGGCCGGCTTATCTGATAGAGATAGGCCTTGAGGGCATGGACGGAGCCGCCCTGCGGGCCCTGGAGGGGCTCGATGGCGGGCAACTCAGCCTCGCGGGCCGCACGGCCGGCATGGCCTATTTACACGCCTCCGGGTCCGATCTGGAGACGCTGTCCGGGCTGGGCATCGAGTACGGCCTCTTAGCAGAGGAGAGCCTCTCCCTGGAGTATTACATTGTAAGCAAGGACCTCGGTGTCGAGGACGCCCTGGAGCGGTCCGAGGCGGAAGTGCTGCTCGACCGCGAGACCCATTATGTGGTCTCTGTCGACCCGCGGAGCGCGTTTAGCATTTACCAGCTGGGGGCGAAGAAACGCCTGGCCCGTCCCGGCGTCGCAGCGCGGCCCTTCGCGCTACCGGACAGGATGATTGCGGAAGCCCCGGCCGCTGCCTTCACCTACAGCCCCGCCGTCCAGACCATGGTGGACATGGTCTCGCAATCGAATCTCTACGACACGATGCTGGAGCTCTCCGGCGAGACGTCGGTGGTGGTCGGCGGACAGAGCCACACCATTCACACGCGCTATTCGCCCACCGACCTGTGCAAGGTGGCGGGCTTTTACCTTAAAGAGAGTTTCGAAGCCCTGGGGCTCGATACGGAACTGCATTACTTCAATTTCATGAGGACCCTCAAGTCGGTCTGTTTTCCGACCGGCAACCAGAAGGGCTGGATCGTCGGCAGAAACGGCACCATTCTATTCACCGACGACGGCGGCGACGTATGGCATGTACAGGACTCCGGTCTGGATATCGCGTTGAACGACGTCTTCATGATCGATGACTATACGGGCTGCATAGCTGCCAATGGCGGCGTGGTGCTGTATACCACAGACGGCGGCGTCAGCTGGGACCTGGCGTCCACGCCGACGGGCGCGGATCTTAACAAGGCGCATCTCCTGGCCTCCGGCACGGGATACTGCTGCGGCACGGGCGGGGCCGTGCTCAAGACCACGGACAGCGGCGCCAGCTGGTCGTCGCTCTCGAGCGGGACGAGCAATGATCTCAACGGCATCGTATTCGTAAGCGCGACCCACGGATGGGCCGCGGGCGAAAACGGGAAGATCATCCGCACCACAAATGGCGGCACTTCCTGGAGCAATGTCGCATCCCCCACGACCGATAATCTCATGGACATCACATTCGTGGGTGAGACGGACGGCTGGATATCAACGGACACGGGCAAAGTCCTCAAGACCGAGGACGGAGCGGTCTGGCAGGAAGTCGCGACGCCGCTCACGACCTCGCTGCGTTCTCTGAGCTTCGCGCCCGACGGCCTGACCGGATGGGCCTGTGGCCCGAGCGGAGGCCTGGTCAAAACGCATGACGGCGGCGACTCCTGGAGTGACATCAGCGTTTTTGCGTTGCCGGTACTCTGGGACGTTTGCTTCGTCAGTGCGGATGAGGGCTGGGTATGCGGCCTCTCATATCTCCTGCACAGCACCAGCGGCGGAATCGATTGGGAAGATCAGAGGCTCAACGTCCTGGACGGCGACATCAATGTGATTGCGACTCTGCCGGGTACGGTGAACCCGGAGGAGATATACGTGATATGCGGGCACTATGACTCCATTTCCAATAATCCCACATACGACGCGCCCGGCTCGGACGACAACGCCACGGGCACGCTCGCGGCGCTCGAGGCCGCCCGCGTCCTCAGAGAGCATGAGTATGAGGCGACCATCAGATTCGTGTGCTTCTCGCGTGAGGAGCAGGGGCTGATCGGCAGCAACGCCTACGCCCGGATGATAGCGGCGGCCGGAGACTCTGTCGTCGGCGCTCTCAACTTTGACATGATCGGCTTTGTCGACGAAGAGCCCGAGGAAATCGAGATCCTGTACGACGATTTCTCGGGAGATCTCGCGGACGCCTTCGACCAGGCTGCGGGCCTCTACGCGCCTGACCTCAACGTCAGGGTTCGCTACAGCCCGAGTTCGGGTTCCAGCGACCACGCCTCGTTCTGGGAACAGGGTTACCCGGCATTCTGCGGCATCGAGGACGCGCCGCTCAATAACCCCTACTATCACAGGACGACAGACAGGTATATCACGCTTGACTTCGATTTCTACACCAATGTCGTGAAGGGCGCCGTAGGCGCGCTGGCCGAGCTCGCGCGCATCGACTCGACCTCAGCCGGCGTTCCCGGCCGGGTGGCCGCGGCATACATGAAGATCCTTCCGAACCCCTGCATAGGAGGGGCGAGGATCGAATTCGCGGGGAAGGTCAGTCCGGAGATGAGCCTTGAATTCTATGACATTCAAGGACGGCTTGTCGGGAGCGTGCGGCCGGAAGTCACCGGCAACAGGGCGACTGCGGCCTGGAACGCCGACGATCAAAACGGCGAACCCCTGAGCCCCGGCATCTACTTCGTGAAGGTAGCCGGAGCTCAGGAGTCCAGAAAGATCATACTTCTCAAGTAAGCCGCTCTAGAACTCGGTCTTACCGCTGAAGTTGAAGTCCTTTATCTTGAGGGCCGGCACCACGCATGCGCCCTGCCAGGTCGAGATATTGAGCTTCGCCTCTTTCGAGATCATGTCCACGTTGGAGAACGCATCGAGCATGCTGTGGGTGAATCTCATGTTCTTGAGCGGATACGAGATCTTGCCGTTCTCGACGAAGAACGTGCCGTCCCTGGTCATCCCGGTGAACAGCGCGCGCTTGGGGTCTAAGAGTCCGTTGATATAGTGGAATCTCGTAACCAGTATGCCCCTGTCGAGCGACTGAACCATTTCCTCGACTGTGCTGTCGCCGGCGCCGACGAAGATGTTAAGGGGCAGGGCGTTCGTCTGCTCGCCGGGAGGGAGGCCGTGCCCGGTCGACCTGACTCCGCCGCGCTTGGCAGTTATAGTATTGTAGACGACGCCCTTGGCTACGCCCTTGTGAATGAGGTCGACCCTCTGCTTGGGGATGCCCTCGAAGTCGAAGGGCAGCGGCAGGCCCGCCGGGTCGTAACCGTCATCCCACATAGAGATATTGCTCCCCATTATACGCTCGTCGATATTGCCCGACATGAAGCTCCGGCCCTCCTGGAACCAGTCGGCGCCGAAGCCTATATACCCCAGCCAGTCCAGTATGGAGCTCAGGGCGACTTCCGATATGACGACATCGTATTTGCCCTCGGCTATGTCCCTGGGTTCCTGGCTGTCGGCGCAGATTCGGGCGGCCTCTTCGCCGAGCCCCGCCGGGTCGAACTTGTCGACGTCGAGAAACGAGCCGTCGGCGTATCCGGAGCTCGTGGGCGACATTATCACGGTGTTGAGGTATCCGGCCGTGTACTTGTGGTATTGCTCGGTGCCGGCCGAGTTGGCTACGCCAAGTTCCTTGGCGGTCGTCCAGTGGGACCCGGCAGCAAGGAAGTTGCGCTTGTTGGCGGCGTCTATCACCACCTTGACGTTCTCAGCCCTCTTCCGGGGCGCGCACTCGCCGGTTGATTCGAAGTAAACGTCGACTTTCTCGGCCCTGGGAGACTTGGCGAAACCCTCGAAGTCCGGGTTGTCGACCTGTGACTTCGCGATCTTCACAGCCGTGCGGGCCAGTTTCTTGAGCGAGTCCTCGTCGAGGAGGTTCGACGACGCAACGCCTATTTTCTTCCCCACCGCGGCCCGCAGGTAGACGACGGCGTCCTTCTCGAAAACATTCTGGTGTATGGTCGAGTTCGCGAAGCGCGTGAGGCCCGTCGTCTCCGACATCACAAGGGCCTCCGCCTGGTCAGCCTCGGTGAGCGAAATGACCTTCTTCAGGAGTTCGATTGTTCTGGCTTCACCTAGCATTATGCACCTACCCTTACGTTTCTGAACCTCGCCGGCGCCGTTCCGTGGGCGACATGCGAGAGCTGGACCGGCTCACCCTTTCCGCAGTTGGGAACTCCCCAGATATGCCAGTGCTTCTCGTTGCACACGGCATCACAGTTCCCCCAGAACTCGGGGGTAATGCCCGTGTAAACAGGGTTCTTGAGCATTCCCTCTATCTTGCCGTTCTTTATCTTCCAGGCGGCCTCGGTGCCGAACTGGAAGTTGAGCCGCTTATCATCGATGCTCCAGCTCTTGTTGGTGTCGATCAGGATGCCGTCCTTCGTGTCCTTTATGAGTTCGTCGAAGTCCCACTCGCCGGGCTCGAGGTTGATATTGGTCATCCTGATAAGCGGGATGCGGTTCCAGCCGTCGGCCCGCATGCAGCCGTTGCTGCGCTGCTTGAGCCTCGAGGCGGTCTCCCGCGACGTGATGTAGCCGACGAAGTCCCCGGCGTCCACTATTGGGGTTCGCTGGGCCGGCACGCCCTCGTCGTCGTAGCCGAAGGTCCCGAGGCCGCCCTCGCATGTCGCGTCGGCGGTCATGAAGACCTTGTCCGACCCGTACTTGAAGTTGCCGAGCTTCTCGACCGTGAGGAAGCTCGTCCCGGCGAAACTCGCCTCCATGCCGAACACTCTGTCGAGCTCGATGGGGTGGCCGCATGACTCGTGGACCTGTAGCGCGAGCTGCGCGCCCCCTATGATGATGGTTGTCTCGCCCGAGGGACACGGCGGGGCCTTGATCAGGGCCGCGGCCTCCTCGGCCGTCCGCTCGGCGTTGCCGGCGAGGTCGATCGCTTCGAAGAACTCGAAGCCGCGGGTCGCGGTGTCTCCCCAGGAATTGGGGTAGGATCTCTTCTGGACGTCCTCCTCGCCGACTGCGAATGCCGCGATGCCGCCTCCGCACTCAATGATCTTCTGCGTTATGTCCGCGCCTTCGGTGCTCAGGAATATCTTGTCGGTGAGGAAGGAATTACACGAACACTCTCTGGTCTTGATCGCCGCGTTGGCGCCCATTATCTTGTCGGCCTCGAGAAGTATCGCGATCTTATCCTCGAGCGGAATCGTGAAGGGGTCCTTCACGATTTTGGTCTCGTAGGTGTCTACCGCCGGTTCCATCTCGCCGAGATCGACGTCGAAAGTCTTGGCGAGCCTCGTTGCCCGGGCTATCTCAATGGCCTCATCGGCGACCCTCGCGGCCTCCGCTTCCGTGAGAGTGGAACTGGAGGAGAATCCCCAGCAACCGTCTACGATCACCCTGAAACCGAAGCCCTTGGAAGTCGTGTCGCTTATGGAATCCACCGAGCCGTTCTTGACCTTGAGCCTCTCGATGCGCGAAGTGAGCAGCCTCACGTCGGCGTAGTCAACCTTCTGCTTGATGGCATCAAGCACGTTTCTCAGCGCGTCTTTCAACTGCCGCCTCCTTCCAGAATCCGATGATAGTAAGCGTGTTTTGATTTGCGGACAGAGAATATTCAACCACGCCCGGACCTGAAAGTCAATGGGGTCAATACATGGGGTCAGGTCTTGAAATGCACAATGGGCCTCGGCAGTTCCCCAGGGGTTTCTTAAGAAACGAAGCCCTGGGGGACCGCCTGCGGCCGGTCTGCGGGACTGTGCACTTTAAGACCTGACCCCTTAGCGGGAGAGCGGGGGAGCGTTGTCTCTGAGCTCGACGATGCGCTTGTTGGCGCGTTGAATGTAGACCGCGGGAGCGCGCTGCGAGTAGCGGACGAAATTCTCGTACGCCTCGATGGCCTCTTCGGTCTTCCCGTCCTGGTCGAGGAGAACGGCCTTGTGGAAATGGGCCTTGCCGAGGGTCGGGTCCTTCTCTAAGGCGAGCTCGAAGTCGCCGAGGGCGGCGTCAAAATCCCCGTTCATGTAGTTGGCGATGCCTCGGTCGCAGTAGGCCTCCGCGTAGTCGGCGTCGAATCCGATAGCCAGGTCGAACTCCGCGATGGCTTTATCATAGAGCCGCTGGTTGATCAGGCCGGCGCCGGCCTCGTAGTGGATTTTGGCCTGCCGCGTGTCTTTCTCTCTATCCGCGTCCCCCGAGCATCCGGAGAGCAGCATGGCCGCGCCCAGCAGGCAGGCGGAAGTTGTAAGCACGAGTCTATTCACGTCAAATAGAATACAGCAAGCGGGCCGCGGGCGCAAGACCCTCTGGCCTTGCTATGCGCCCGGCATGAAGTTATGCTCTGGGGAGTTTAGCGCCTTACGACAGGGAAGCGGCCATGGACAACAAACCCGACCCGGCGGATAACCCGAGACGGCCAAGAGGAATAAGAGCGCAGGCCATTGGCATCGCCTGGCCGGCCAGCATCGAGTACATCGTCATGACCGGCATCATGCTGGCCGACACCATCTTCATCTCGCGGGTGGGTACCGAAGAAGTCGCCGGCGTCAGCATCGCCTTCACTCTCATCTTCATGTTCGTCGCCCTCTTCAACGCCGTCGCCATCGCCTCTACCACAGTGGTCGCCCAGGCCAAGGGCGCCGGCAACATCGAAGTGGGTGAGCGTGGAGCCGCCCAGTCGATACTGCTGGCCGCCATCATAGGGCTCGCGACGGGTATCGCGGGGGTTACGGCGGCGGGGCTCACCATGAAAGTCATGGGTGTTGAAGGGGTGGCCGCCAGGGCGGGCGCCACCTATATGGGGACGGTACTCCTGGCGGCCCCGCTTTATGCCGTCGCCCTGACCGGGGGCGGCGTCATGAGGGGCGTTGGCGATACCAGGACTCCCATGGCCTTCACCCTTATAGCCAATTCGATCAAGATCCTACTGAGCGCCGTACTCGTATTCGGACTCTTCGGTTTTCCGGTGCTGGGCGTGAAGGGGGCGGCGCTGGCGACCGTAGTCGGCTACGGGCTCAATGCGCTGCTCGTTACAACCAGGCTCCTGCGCGGTTTCGACGGCATGACGCTGCGCCGTCTCGATCTCTTCCGTCCGCGCCCGAAGTTCCTCAAACGCATTTTCGCGCTCGCGATGCCCGTTGCCGGCGAGCAGATCATCATGAGAATGGGATTCGTCTTCTACATGCGCGTGGTTTCATCCCTCGGCACGGTAGCCCTTGCCGCAAATGTAATGGCCATGCGCCTCGAGTCGGTGGCGCTCACTGTGGGCTTCGGCTTCACGGTGGCCTCGACAGCCCTGGTCGGCCAGGCGGTCGGCCGCCGCGACTATGACGATGCCGAGAAGAAGGCCAATGTCACGGCGCAGCTTTCAGTGGCTACGATGGCTACCATGGCCGTGATTCTCTTGATCGCGAGATCGTCGGTGCTGGACATATTCAAACCCGAGCCCGAGGTCTACGGCCTCGCGCTGGTCTGCCTGGGCATCGCGGCCTTCGAGCTCCTGCCCCTCGGGTTCATATTCACCTATGCCGGCGGGCTCCGGGGAGCGGGGGACACGCGAAGCCCCATGATCGTCGCCCTGGTCGGCACCTTCTTCCTGAGGCTGCCGCTGGTCTATCTCCTGGCCATCACATTTGGGCTTGGACTGCGGGGCATCTGGTACGGTACACTCTTAGACTGGATAGGCCGGGCTGTCGTCATCTACGTGATTTTCAGGCGCGGCAAATGGAAGACGAAGAGTTTTATCCAGGAGTCCGAGATAGACGGCTCGGACGAAGGGCTCCCTAGCAAAGGAGAGCAGTGATGAAGAAGGTCAGAGTTACGGTCACGGAGGGCAAGTGCAACCAGGGTTTCCACAAGATCGGGGACTCGTGGGTGGTTGATGAACTCACGCCCGAGGGCATGTGCACATCGGCTTTCAACGCGCTCTTTCCTCAGATACTGACGCTCGCGTGCGGCGGGGATTTTTTCTGGGAAGACAACCCCAAGGTGGGATACGCCTGCTGCCCGGACGACACGGGTCTTACGTTCGAGATAAGGCTTGCCGAAGACTAGCATGGCCGAGCTCATCGAAGGCAAACTCCCACATGAGGTCCTGGGGCGACTGCTTGCCCGCGCGCCGGGGGGAACCGGCGTCATCGTGGGCCCGGCTCTCGGCGAGGACGCATGCGCCCTCGACACCCGCGGCGAAGTGCTTGTCGCCTCGACCGACCCCATCACCTTCACTTCTGAGAACCTGGGCTACTACGGCGTCAACATCAACGCCAATGACGTGGCAACCATGGGGGCCCGCCCCAGGTGGTTCCTGGCGACGCTGCTCCTTCCCGCGGGATTTGACGGCGGGAAGGTGTCGGGGATGTTCGACGATCTGGCGTCGGCCTGCAAGCGCCTCAAGGTCTCGCTCGTGGGGGGGCACACCGAAGTGACTCCCGCCGTCGAGCGGCCCGTGATGGTGGGTACTATGCTGGGGACAGTTCCCCGCCGGAGGCTCGTCCGGCCGGAGAGGGTGAAGGAGGACGATGCAATTCTGCTCACCAAGCGGCTCGCGATAGAGGGCACGGCGATCATTGCCCGCGAGAGGCGCCGCAGGGTAGCGCGCATATTGGGTGAGCGCGGAGCCGCACGCGCCAGATCCATGCTATTCCACCCGGGAATAAGCGTGGTGCCCGAGGCAATGGCCGCCGTGGCCGCGGCCCCGGTTCACGCCATGCACGACCCCACCGAAGGGGGATTCATCTCGGGCGTCCGCGAGCTCTCATTCGTGACGGGCCTGGGAGTAGAGATCTTCGAAGAGAAAATCCCGATGTATTCAGAGACCCGAGAGGTCTGCCGCGACTTCGGAATAGACCCCCTGGGTCTTATCGCTTCGGGTTCACTTCTAATCGTGGCCTCGCCCCGAAGCGCCAAGCGGATAGCGGTGGCCATCCTGCGAAGGCGTATCGAGTGCGTCGACGTGGGCCGTATGACCGGGAAGCGTTGCTGGCTTGTGAGGGGGGGGAAGCGCCGTCCGTTTCCGGCGGCAGGTGTGGACGAGATTACCAGGATCTGAGTGGCTGACCCGGTGCCCGGCATGCCCGGCGCATAGAGACTCCTAACTCAGACCTAACACGCATTACCATTACTCTCCGCTTCGCCGGGCTCAGGAGTCTCACGAGGCCGCCTCCTTCAAGATCGCGTTGTCCAGAGAAATGACCCGTTTCAGAATGCAAGGATCCGGCGCAGTGAGAATAGCCTTCTGCCCCAAAAACGAACAGAGCAGCGGGTGCTGATTATGGCTTACTTCTTATCCGGAAACGTGTTGATTGGCTGGCACAATTGTTGCTCTCCTGTAACAAGCAGATTGGCGTGATTTGCGGAGCGTACTTCGGTATTAGAGAATACACTGTATCCGGTGACCGAGTGTCGTACGTTCTGCATTGCGCACGTATACATCAGAGGGGGGTAGCAACGTTGAGGAATTACAGATGGCAGACTATTTCGTTATTCATTCTTGTTTCAATGTTCGGCATTGAGTGTAGCAAGGAGAATGTCCTGGCTCCGGATGTGAATGCGCCTTCATACATAGGCGATCTTTCGGTTGTCTCTACGACGAATGGGTCTGCAACCCTGACTTGGACAGCTCCCGGAGACGACGGTGATCAGGGACGTGCTGCACACTATGATGTCAGGTACGCCACAGTTCCTATTACGGATGAAAACTGGGAATTTGCTCTGCAGGCAGTAGGCGAGCCTTCACCGCTGGCTGTTGGCGAAACGGAGTTATTCACCGTACGGGGTCTTGAACCCGGTGTAGATTATTTCTTCGCGGTCCAGGCGGCAGACGAGGTTCATAACTGGTCCGGACTCTCGAATTTGGAGGGAGTCAGAACTGCGCTTTATCGCAATGGTGAAGGCACATGGCAGGTGCCTCACGATACAGGAACCATTCAGGAAGCGATTGACGTTGCGAGTCCAGGTGACACCGTACTTGTCTCCAGCGGCACATACTACGAGCACAACATTCACATGAAGTCTGGCATCGTTCTTATGAGCGAAACAGGTGAGGCAGACTGTGTCATAATCGATGCCGAGCAGGCGGGCAGGGTCATGTACTGCCAGGATATCGATGAGACGACGGTGATACGGGGATTCACATTCACCAATGGTGATCTTGACCGGATGATGAACGGAGCCGGTCTCTACTGCGACAGTAGTTCACCGCAGATCATCAATTGCGCTTTTACAGGCAACAAAGCGACGGGGCATGGCGGCGGCATACAGTGCACGTTTCAGTCGTCACCTCGGATCGTCAACTGCACCTTCACCGGTAATGAAGCCAAAGGACACGGCGGAGGAATCTCCTGCATGTACGCATCAAGTCCGAGGATCGATGGGTGCACGTTTACCGATAACAACGTGAGATGCCACGGAGGGGCCATTTCAATCATCACGAGTTCGGCTCCCGAGTTGATAGATTGTATATTCACGGACAACAGTGCGATGGGCGAGGGGGGAGCGATCTCATGCACCTCAGGTGCATCACCGACGATAATCAGGTGTACATTCGGCGGCAACAGCACACATGGTATGGGAGGGGCTATAGGCTGCAGCTCCGATGCCACACCAAACCTATCCTATTGCGTATTCGCGCGTAACGTGAGTAATCACGGCGCAGCTATGTCATTCTCGTCCTCGTCACCCGTAATTACGAACTGCACCTTCGCCCATAATGTGGCCAATCTCGGCGCTGTTCTGTTGAGCGATGCATCGTTCGCTGAGATACGGAACACCATCATTGCGTACAACACCGGCTCGACGGTCCGAATTCTGGATGGGGCGCCCCCGCTGTTCTACTGCTCTGACATCTTCGGGAATTCTGAGGGTGACTGGACCGGCTGCATTGAGTTCCAGTCAGGTCTCGAGGACAATTTCTCAGCCGATCCGCAATTCTGTGGAGAAGGGTATCCGGACGAGTCTTACGGACTGAAAGACAGCTCTCCTTGCGCACCGGCGAACAGTCCATCAAACGAGCTCGTGGGAGCTCTACCGGTAGCATGTACAGGTTCTCTTCAGTACAAGTAGATTTCAGGAAATAACCATTTACAGGGAAATATCGCCAAATAGAAGAAGTCCCGGTCTTACGGGACTTTTTCTATTTCACAGAAACTGACTTGTTTCAGTCACAGGAATTTCCTTTTTTGGTCCAGCGGCTCTTGCCGTTTCTACGAGGTCTGCCGGGGCATTTCAGGGTCCGCGGACCGGGCTGACACCGGGTGCGGACCTGGTAGGGAGGCTCGCTGCCCGGTGGCTCTGCACTTCGCACGTGGCCCCCCTAAAACACGGAGCCTCGGGGAAACGCCATCGCGCCCGATGCGGCCGAGCAAGGGGGTTGTGCATTTCAAGACCTGACCCCTTCGATTTGTGCATCTTGAGACCTGACCCCAAGTCGGGCCATTTCGCTTGACCACGGTCAGATTGGCTGCTAACTTAAACCATTCCCTTTTGCAACTGGGAGGCGAAGTTTGCTCATACCTGCAGGAATTAGGGATGGTGCGCGCAAAATCATGGCGGGCGTCGCCCGGGGCGCCATAGCTCTCAGGCTGACGCCCAACGCCATCACCGTCCTGGGGCTCGTCCCCGCCGTGCTGGGCGGCTGGGCTTTCGCCCGCGGCCAGGTGAGGCTCGGGGGGCTCTTTCTCCTCATATCGGGCGCGATGGACATGCTCGACGGGGCCGTCGCCAGGGTCTCGGGGGGCGAGAGCAAGTTCGGGGCGCTGCTCGATTCTACTATTGACAGGTATGCCGAAATTGCTGTCTATTTGGGCTTGGCGATTTTCTACAGGGATTCCGTCCTGACCCTCATGGGGGTTATACTTGCCTTGTGCGGTTCCCTGATGGTAAGTTATGTGAAGGCTCGCGCGGAGGGCCTCGGCCTTACGTGCAATGTGGGAATGCTCCAGCGTCCCGAGAGGCTCATCATACTGATGGTGGGCGCGTTCATCGGGCCTGGATATCTTAAGTGGGCTATTTATCTGATTGCTGTTCTCGCGAATATCACTGCTTTTGAGCGGCTTATTAAGATGAAAAAGCAGGCGGGTAAGCAGAAGCCATAAGTGCCTATTAGGGGAGGTAGCGAAATGGGCAAGGTAAGAGTGGGAATCATCGGTGTTGGGAACTGTGCATCTTCCCTGGTACAGGGAGTCTCCTTCTACAAGAATGCCAAGGAAAAGGACATCATCCCCGGCCTAATGCACACCAATCTGGGCGGCTATCACGTGGGCGACATAGAGTTCAGCGCCGCTATCGATATCGACAAGAACAAGGTGGGGAAGGACCTCTCGGAGGCTATCTACACCAAACCCAATAATACATACAAGTTCTGTGACGTGCCCAAGACCGGCACCAAGGTCGTGCGCGGCATGACCCATGACGGGCTGGGCATTTACCTTTCCAAGATCATACAGAAGGCGCCGGGCCAGACGGCCGACATCGTCAAGGTGTTAAAGGACACCGGCACCGACGTCGTCGTCAATTTCCTGCCCGTCGGGAGCGAAGAGGCGACCAAGTGGTACGTCGAGCAGATTCTGGAGGCCGGCTGTGGCCTGGTGAACGGCATCCCGGTTTTCATAGCCAGGGAGAATTACTGGCAGGGCAGGTTTAAGGCCAAGGGTCTTCCCGTGATCGGCGATGATATCAAGAGCCAGGTTGGCGCAACCATCATTCACAGGGTGCTTACCAGGCTGTTCCGGGACCGCGGCGTCATCCTCGACAGGACGAGCCAGCTCAATGTCGGCGGCAACACGGATTTCCTCAATATGCTCGAGCGCTCGAGGCTCCAGTCGAAGAAAATATCCAAGACCAACTCGGTGACCTCACAGCTCGACTACGATATCGGCGCGGACAATGTCCATATCGGCCCCAGCGATTACGTGGCCTGGCTCAGCGACCGCAAGTGGGCGTATATCCGCCTCGAGGGCACGACTTTCGGCGAGGTGCCTCTAAACGTGGAGCTCAAGCTCGAGGTCTGGGATTCGCCCAACTCGGCGGGCGTCATGATAGACGCTGTCAGGTGCTGCAAGCTCGCCCTGGACGCGGGCATTTCGGGCGCGCTGGAGGCTCCGAGCTCTTACTTCATGAAGTCGCCGCCGCGGCAGTTCACCGATGACGTCGCAAGGCTCCTGGTCGAAGAGTTCATCGAAGTCACCGCCGGCAAGAAGCGCAAGGCCAGGAAGCCCGCCGCGAAGGCGAAGACCGCGAAGAGCGCCAAGACCAGGAAGAAGGCCAAGTCCCGGTAGGGGCCCCGTTCCAGCGGTTTGTGGACTCTCGCAGGCGAGATCCCGGCGGGATACTGTGGCCGTTTTGCGCCGGCCGGAATAGCCCCCTGAGCGTACGCCTTCTTGTAAGAGGTCTGACTCATGACGAGAGGAATCTTCATAACTTTCGAGGGTATCGAGGGCTGCGGCAAGACGACGCAGGTCGAACTCCTGAGGAACTATCTGGCCGGGCTCGGCCATAAAGTTGTCGTTACCCGGGAACCCGGGGGCTGCTTCATTGGTGAAAAGATAAGAGACATACTTCTGGATCCTGAGAACCGCGGGATGACGGCTCTTACCGAGCTCCTGCTCTACGAAGCGAGCCGCGCGCAGCACGTGGCCGACGTAATAGGGCCGGCGCTCGCCAGGGGCGAGATCGTCATAAGCGACCGTTTCTACGACGCTTCCACCGCATACCAGGGTCATGCCAGGGGCCTGGGTGCCGATAAAGTAGAGAGGCTCAACCTCACTGCAACCGGGGGTTTGAGGCCGGATCTCACAATCGTTCTCGATCTGGAGGCATCAGAAGGACTGAGGCGTCTCGGCCAGGATCTGGATCGAATCGAAAGTGAGGCGGTTGACTTTCACGAGAAGGTTAGGAATGGTTATATTGAAATAGCCAGAAGCGATCCGGAAAGAGTCAGGGTGGTGGGTTCGGCAGGCGCCGTAGAGGCCACCGCCGCCGAAATCAAAAGAATAGTAGACGAATTCCTTCCTCAGTAGAAGGCGAGGTCAACACCATGTTGAGAGTCAGGAAATCGAGAGTAGCACTCATTGGCGTGAGCATCGCGATCATATCCATCGCAACCATCGTGCTCGCCAAGACCCAGAACGTACGCGACAGCCTTATCCTCTTTAACGAAGTGCTGACGCTTGTGCGCGAGGACTATGTTGAGAAGGTGGACTTCGAGAAGCTCATTGAGGGCTCCATCAGGGGCATGCTGGATACTCTCGATCCGCATACGACTTATCTCAGTAAGAAGCAGCACGACGATCTCATGGTTAGCACGCAGGGCTCCTTCGGGGGGCTGGGTATAGAAATCGACGTCAGGAACGAATGGCTCACGGTTATCGCGCCCATCGAGGGCACCCCCGCCCACAGGATGGGCATCAGGGGCGGCGACCAGATCATCGCCATCGAGGGGGTCTCGACGCGGGGCATCACGATCACCGACGCCGTCAGCAAGCTCCGTGGGCCCAAGGGCACCCAGGTCACCATTACGCTGAGGCGCACGGGCGAGGAAGAGCCTCACGATTACACCATAGAACGCGACATAATAGAGATAAAGAGCGTGCCGTTCGCCACCATGATAGACGGCGAGATCGGCTACGTCAGGATCGCCCAGTTCTCGCAGAATACGGCCAAGGAGCTGCGCGAGGCGCTCCGCGGCCTCGAGGGCGAGGGCATGGGCAAGCTCATAATCGACCTCAGGCGCAACACGGGCGGGCTTCTCACGCAGGCTATCGAAGTCTCCGAGCAGTTCCTCGGCCCCAACGAGAAGATCGTCTCCACCAGGGGCAGGAGGAAGCAGCAGAACCGCGAGTACAGCGCGGGCTCGAGGGCCAAGGGCAGCGACTATCCGCTCATCGTTCTGGTGGACCACGCCAGCGCGAGCGCGTCGGAAATCGTCGCGGGCTGCGTCCAGGACCTCGACAGGGGCATCGTCGTGGGAACCACGAGTTTCGGCAAGGGCACTGTGCAAAGCGTGCTCCGGCTCCCCGGCGGCGGGGCTCTTAAGATAACCACGGCCAAGTACTATACGCCCAGCGGGCGATGTATCAACATGGACCAGGAGCTGAACGACGAGAGCGCCATTTTAAGGGACGAGAACGCGCTTCCGGACTCGGGTACGGCTTACTACACCGAGGGCGGCCGCGTCGTCATGGGCGGGGGCGGCATCCGGCCCGACATATATGTCGAACCCGACTCCATTCCGCCTATCGTGAGCAGAGTCGCGAGAGCGGGATTCATCTTCGAGTACGCGGTGCAGTACGTCGCCGAGAACGAGAATATCCCGGAGAACTTCGGCGACAATCTCGGCCTCATGGACGGATTCGAGGATTTCCTGGTTGAGAAGGACTTCGAGTTCGAGGAAGTCGAGTTCGCAGAGGGCGAGGACTTCATGAGGATAATGCTGCGGTCCGAGATCGCCCGCAAGGTCTTCGGGGACGAAGCGGCATACCACATTTCGCTCGAGAGAGACAGCCAGTTGCAGAGGACGGTTGACATTATAAGGAGTTCTAATTCGCTGAGTGACCTGTTTGTCGTTGCGGCGTCAGAGGCTGAATCCAAAGAAGATGACTGATGCGTCTCTCTTTTTAGACTTCGACGGGACCATTTCTCCGGTCGATATCTCCAACAGCTTCTTCACGCGCTTCGCCACGCCCGACGCCGCACAGGCGGTTGAGGACTGGAAGCGCGGCCTCATCAGCTCGAAAGATTGCCTGAGGCGCGAGGTGGACGCCTATCACGGCGACATCGTTGCGCTCAAGGAGTTCGCTCGGAGCCAGGAGATAGACGAGGGTTTCTACCGCATCAAGCAGGTCTGCGACGAGAAGGGGATCGACATCTCCATTGTGAGCGACGGGCTCGACTACTATATAAGGCCCTTCCTCGCCAGGCACGGCGTCGACGAGACGCTCTACACCAACTGCCTCGAAGTCGACGGCGCCCGGCGCAAACTCTCGTTTCCCTACTTCAACGAGTCATGCGGCCGCTGCGCCAACTGCAAATCGAGTCACGTCCAGGCAGCCAAAGGCCAGGGTAGATTGGTCATATATGTCGGTGACGGACTCTCGGACAAGTGCGCCGCCTCGCAGGCCGACATCGTTTTCGCCAAGCGCGACCTCGCCGGCTACTGCGAAGAGAACGGCGTTCCCTATACCAGGTTCGACCATCTCGACGAGGTCGCCCGCGCCATCGCCTCATTGGACCTGGCCGGCCTCGTCAGGCCCGAGTAATGCCGATAGAGGATTTCACCGGTGGCGGCAAGATCCTTTTAGCCCCATTAAGCGGCGTCTCCGATTCCCCGTTCCGCCGCATCGCGAAGAGTTTCGGCGCCGATTGCGTCTACAGCGAGATGATAAGCTCCGAGGGGCTCACCAGGAAGAACGCCCGGAGCGTCGATCTGGCGGGGTTCACCCAAGAGGAGCGGCCCATCGGCATACAGCTCTTCGGCAAACGGCCCGCGCGCATGGCCGAGGCCGCCCGCATCATAGAGGAAGTCGGGCCCGACCTTATCGACATCAATCTGTGCTGCCCGGCGCGCCGTGTTGTTTCCAAGGGTGGGGGAGCTGCGCTCCTTAAAGACACGGCGCTCGTAACCGAGATCATCCGCGCCGTCGTGGGCGCGACGAGCCTGCCGGTCACGGTGAAGATACGCATAGGCTGGGATGAGGACCAACTGAACGCCCTGGAAGTGACCCGCATCGCCGAAGGCGAGGGAGCGGTCGCCATAGGCGTGCACGGCCGGACGGCGGTGCAGGGTTTCCGCGGATGGAGCGACTGGGACCGCGTGGCCGAGGTGAAGGACCGCGCCGCCATTCCCGTCATTCTCACCGGGGACATCCTGGCCCCGGAAGACGTCAGCATAGGTTTCGAGGCGACCGGCTGCGACGCCGTGATGGTCGCCCGGGGCAGTTTCGGGCGGCCGTGGATTTTCGGGCAGGCCCGCGAGTACATGGAGACGGGTGCATACACCGAGTTTCCGCTCGAGGGGATTGCCGCCGTCGCGCTCAGGCATCTCGACTTCATGATAGAGATATTCGGGGAGAAGATGGGTGTCCTGCGCTTCAGGAAGCACCTTTTATGGTATACAAAAGGCCTGTACGGTGTGGTAGCATTGAGGCGGCAGATGTCGCATCTGAGCATGAGAAGCGAAGTAGCCGCGCTGCTCGACCGTACGATATCCGATACAGTGAAGAGGAGGCTGGCGCGTGGAGAGGAAAGACCTTGAGAAGCTCCTCAAGGGAGTAAAGAGCGGGAAGATGTCCATCCCGGAAGTCCTCGACCGGCTGGGATCGTCCTATGAATCGCTGGGTTTCGCCACGCTCGACGTGGGCCGGGAGACGCGGACCGGTGTGTCCGAGGTCATATTCGGTGAGGGTAAAACCCCCGCCCAGATCGTCTCAATAGCGGAGGCCCTGTATAAGAGGAAGAAGAGATTCCTGGCGACCAGGGTTCCGGAAGGGGTATACGATCTCGTCAAGCGGGCCGTCCCCTCTGCCAGGTACAATGAGGCCGCGAGAGTTATCGTTGCCGGTTCGCAGCGCAGGCGCGCGAAGGGCAGGATAGCGATAGTGAGCGCCGGCACATCCGACATGCCCGTGGCGGAGGAGGCCGCGGCAACGGCCGAGTTTCTCGGTAACAGGGTTCAGAGGATATACGATGTCGGCGTCGCGGGCCTTCACAGGCTCTTCGGGCATCTGCCCAAGCTCAAGGGGGCGTCGGTGATAATAGTCGTGGCCGGCATGGAGGGAGCGCTCGCGAGCGTAGTCTCCGGACTGGTGAACGCCCCGGTAATAGGGGTGCCGACCAGCGTGGGCTACGGCGCCAGCTTCAAGGGCATTTCGTCGCTGCTTACGATGCTCAACACATGCTCGCCCGGCGTCACGGTCGTCAATATCGACAACGGTTTCGGGGCCGCCGTGTCGGCGAGCCTCATAAACACGAAGAGGTCGAAAGCGTGAGAATAGGTTACTTCGACTGCTATGCGGGCGCCGCCGGGGACATGATACTCGCCTCACTCTTCCATGCGGGCCTCGATGAGGCCGCGTTTACGAAAGAGATCGCCAAGCTCGGCATCAAGGGCCTCAAGATAGACGTCAAAGCCACGAGCCGGAAATCCGTAGGCGCCAGGTCGTTCACCTTCACCCACGCCTCGAACGCGAGCGCCGGGACTTACAGGGACATCGTAAAACTCATAGAGGGGGGCTCGCTGAGCCCGGCAGTCAAGGAGCGCTCGCTCGCGGCCTTTGACCTCCTTGCCGAGGCGGAGTCGGGCATTCACTGCGTCTCCAAAGACGATGTGCACTTCCACGAACTGGGATCGGTGGATACGGTTGTCGACATAGTCGGGAGTTTCATAGGCCTCGAACTCCTGGGGATAGACGAAGTCGTATGTTCGCCCATTTCCCTCGGCACCGGCTCGGTGAAATGCGCCCACGGGATACTGCCCGTGCCGGCGCCCGCGACGCTCAAGATACTGGAGGGCCTTCCGGTCAGGGGCACGGGAGTCGAGAGGGAGCTCACGACGCCGACCGGCGCGGTGATACTCAGGACATGCGCCGCGCGGTTCGGACCTGTGCCCCAGATGACGGTCGAGGCGATCGGGTACGGAGCGGGAACGGGCGAGCTCGAGGAGATGGCCAACGTCATCCGTTTCGTCGTCGGCGAGTCTGCCGAATACGAGAGGGACGCAATCATTCACCTCGAGACCAATATCGATGACATGAACCCGCAGCTCTTCTCACATGTTTACAGCGAGCTCTTCGCCATAGGCGCTCTCGACGTCTGGCTGGCGAATGTGGTCATGAAGAAAGGCCGGCCCGGATTCGTGCTGAGCGTGCTCTGCTCCAGGGAGAGCGTGAGCGCGGTCGCCGACTGCGTCTTCGCCGAGACAACCACGTCCGGGTTGCGCATGCACGAGGTCGGAAGGCTCAAGCTCGAGCGCAAGTTCATGGAAGTGGAAACCAAATACGGGAAAGTGAAGGTCAAGGTATTCGCGCTGCCCTCGGGCGAGAAGCGGGTTCCGGAGTACGAAGACTGCCTGCACCTTGCCGAGTCACTCGGCGTCCCCGTAAGAGAAGTGATCGAGGAAACCAAGAATGCTTTGGGAAAGAGCGAAGGACCCTCTTCCTAGATTAGCCCTTGCCGCACTTGTGCTGGTTCTGGTACTTACCCCTTCCTGCGGCAAGAAAAAGTACGAGGTTGTCGTAGGCAAAGAGGGCTACACGCATATGGTCTCCAAGGACGAGACCCTCGAGGAGATCGCGACCGAGTACTACGGAGACGTATCGCTCGCCAAGGCGCTCGGCGAATACAACAACATCGACCCATTCGTGGGGCTTCAGCCCGGGACGACCATAATCGTACCCTTCGACACGAGCGACCTCGAGAAGATAGCGCGCACGCATGAGGCCGACATCCTCTACAACAAGGGGACTGTTCTCGCGCAGACGGGCCAGTATGAAGACGCCCGGCCCTATCTAGAAAGGGCGGTAGACACCGACCCGTCAAACCCGGACGCCTGGTACAATCTCGCCGTGACTTACACCAGCCTGGGCAAGCTCGAGCAGGCGGTCGGCATATTCGAGAAGCTCCTCAAGAGCTACCCTTCGGAAGCGACCTACCATTACAGCCTGGGGATCGCCCTCAGGGCGCAGGACAATAAGAAGGACGCACTGAGCGAGTTCGAGCTGGCGAGGGATCTCAACCCCTATTATGTGGAGGCCCAGTACGCCGTCGCGCTCACCACCGAGCAGCTCGGCAAGAAGAAGGATGCCGCGCGAGAGTGGGAGAAGTACCTCGAACTCGACGAGGACTCCGTCTGGGCGGAGGAGGCAAGGGTGCACCTCGACGGCCTCACGGCGGAGTAATCCCGATGATACAGGTGAGCCGGCTCACATACGCATACGCCGACGGGCGGGAAGTCCTGCGCCAGGTCAGTTTCGATATCCAGAAGGGCGAGAGGCTCGGCCTGCTGGGCGAGAACGGAAGCGGGAAGACCACGCTGGCGAGGTTGCTCTCAGGCCTCGAGGCTCCCACGGCGGGGACAATCACCGTCGACGGGCTCGCAACGACCGACGAGAAGACCATATACGAGGTGCGGCGCAGGGTCGGGCTCGTTTTCCAGGACCCCGAGCAACAGATAATTGAGACCACCGTCGAGCGGGAGATAGGCTTCGGGCCCCGCAACCTGGGGCTTGAGCCGGGCGAGGTTGCCGCCCGGGTGGCCGGCGCCCTCCACCTCTTTGGCATTGGGCATCTTAAGAAAAGGCCCTGCCACCTTCTCTCGGCCGGAGAGAAGCAGCTCGTCGCCGTGGCCTCGGTCTTCACCATGAAACCCGACTATATCGTGCTCGATGAGCCCACCGCGCTCCTGGACCCGGCCGCGAGGCGCAAGCTGCTTGCGGCGCTGGACGCTCTCCTCGCCGAGACGGGCGCCGGGGCGCTGTTCATTTCCATGAGGCTCGAAGACGCCTGGCTCTCGGACCGGGTCATGTTCCTCAAGGACGGCCGCATCGACTTCGAGGGCGGGAGGGACGACCTCCTGCGCTACATGCGGGAGGCGGGCTTTCCGCTCCATGGCCTCGGGCTGGCGGCGTCGGAGGCGCAGATGAGGATACGGGGCCTCGGGCGCGTCTCGGAACGCTGCCAGGAACTCACACCCAAATGCATCGCCGAGGCGCTGGCGGGTGGGAAGAAGGACTTGTGACAATTGGCGATTGAAATCCGCAGCCTGACCTATTCGTATTTCGACGAACCCGTGCTGGGGCATATCGACATGGTGCTCGGTGAAGGTCAGATTCATATACTCCTCGGTCCCAACGGGTCGGGCAAGACGACACTCGGCCTCGCGATTGCGGGTGTAATAGTGCCGGGCATGGGAAGCGTCCGCGTCGACGGCGAAGACCCCGCCTCGAATGATTTCGACCGCTCGCGCGTACAGCTGGCATTTCAGTTTCCCGAAGAGCAGATGTTCGAGGTCACCGTGGAGGCTGAGATCGCCTTCGGGCTCAAGAACTTCGGGGTCGGTCCCGCCGAGGCAAAAGAGCGCTCCGAGTGGGCCCTGGGTTGTGTCGGGCTCTCGGCCGATATGCTCCGGCGCGCGCCCGATGAGCTCAGCTACGGTGAGATGAGGAAAGTGGCACTGGCTTCGGTAATCGCGCTGCGGCCCCGGTACCTCATTCTGGACGAGCCGCTTGCGGGTCTCGACTGGAAGAGCAGGAGGGGCCTGATCGAATCCCTGGAAGCGCTGAAGACCGAAGGCGTGACCACTCTCGTGCTCACGCATGAGCCCGACCTTCCGGCCGAAATCGGGGACACCGTCTCGCTCCTGGTGGACGGGCTGCTGGAGTCGGGGCCGACGCCGACGGCGGAGTTCTTCTATCCGGCCGGCGGGCGCGCCGATGAGGTCGATTTCGAGTACCTTCCGGACATCGTACGCGTGCTCCGGGGACTTCGGCGCTCGGGCGTGCCGGTCTCGGGCCGCCCCGTCCGCGAAGCCGCCATCATCAACGCCATATTCAGGGGTCAGGTCTGAAAGTGCACAGTATGTGGGGTCAGGTCTTGAAATGCACAATGGGCCCCGGCAATCCCCCGGTGGCTTCTTGAGAAACGAAGCCCCGGAGGACAGCCTGCGGGCCGTCAACGGTACAGTGCATTCTGAGACCTGACCCCATCTGACCGAGGCCCTTAAATTCGAGCTTGCGCCGGGGGCGGGACGGGGGTATACTCCCGAGAGTTCTCCTTTAAGCTAGTACCGTGAGACTAGTAAGGAGGTTTTATGATGATGAGAAAAACCTGACGCGACCAGCTCTCCCCGGGCTGGTATTCTTTTATCTGCGCGAGTAGCGGCTCCCTTGGAAAGGAGTATCTATGACGAGGAAGGAAAAGGCCCGGATCATGGACGTCGAGGACATGGCCCGGGCGACTAATCGAATCGCCCACGAAATAGTCGAAGCCAATAAGGGCGTCAAGGACCTGGTCCTGATCGGCATCAGGAGGCGCGGCGTACCCCTGGCCCACAGAATCGCCGGCGCCATAACCGAGTTCGAGGGCAGGGACGTGCCCGTCGGCACGCTCGATATCACCCTCTACCGGGACGACCTCCAGCTCATAGCCAAGCAGCCGATTCTCAGGAAAACCGAGCTACCGTTCGGCGTCGAGGACAAGGTCGTCGTGCTCATAGACGACGTGCTCTACACCGGAAGGACCATCAGGGCGGCGATGGACGAGATCATGGACTTCGGCCGCCCAAAGGCGATCCGGCTCGCCGTGATGATCGACAGGGGACACAGGGAACTCCCGATAAGGGCCGACTATGTCGGCAAGAATGTCCCGACTTCGAGCAGAGAGATAATCTCAGTGAAGCTCCGTGAGCAGGACGGGGATGACAGCGTAACCGTTGAGGAGTTGACGCCATGAAACTCGAAAGAGGTAATTTGCTCGGGCTCGAAGAACTCACCGGAGAGGAAATAGAGACCATTCTCGAGACCGCGGAGTCCTTCGTGGAGATCTCCGAGCGCCCGCTCAAGAAAGTCCCCGTGCTGAGAGGTCTGACCGTGGTCAATCTCTTCTTCGAACCTTCGACGAGGACCAGGATCTCGTTCGAGATTGCGGAGAAGCGCCTCAGCGCGGACACGGTGAATTTTTCCGCGACGACCTCGAGCACCGTAAAAGGTGAGACCCTCAAGGACACGGCGCGCAATATTGAATCCATGGGTATCGACATGCTCGTGATGAGGCACAGCGCGCCCGGCGCGGCTGCCTATCTGGCCGGCATCGTCGACTGCCCCGTCATAAACGCCGGCGACGGCCCGCATGAACATCCCACGCAGGCGCTGCTCGATCTGTTTACCGTGAAACGGACCCGCAGCAGGATTGCCGGCCTCAACGTCGTCATAGTGGGGGACATTCTCCACAGCCGCGTCGCGCGCTCCAATGTCTTCGGGTTTACGAAGCTGGGTGCGAAAGTGACGGTGTGCGGCCCTCCGACTATGATCCCTCCGGGTATCGAGGAGCTGGGCGTGGAAGTTTCCTACAACCTGCGCGAGGCGCTGCCGGAAGCGGATGTCGTGATGATGCTCAGGATACAGCGCGAGAGACTCGAGGACTGCTACTTCCCTACATTGCGGGAGTACTCCGACCTCTTCGGGCTCGACGGCGAGAAGATGAAGCTCGCCAAGGGCGATGTGACCGTTATGCATCCCGGGCCCATTAACAGGGGCGTCGAGATGACTCCGGAGGTGGCCGACGGCCCCTACTCAGTGATACTGGAGCAGGTGAAGTACGGGCTCGCCGTGAGGATGGCGGTTCTCTATCTCTTAAGTGGAGGGGAGCTTTCAAGTGAAGATGTTGATTAAGAACGGCAGAGTTATAGACCCTTCCCGGGATCTCGACGAGGAGGTCGACGTTCTCGTGGAAGGAGGAGTGGTATCGGCGGTCGGGAGCGGGCTCGGTGGCGATGGCGCCGAGACCATCGACGCCCGCGGTCTTGTGGTCGCTCCGGGGTTCGTGGACATGCACGTTCACCTGAGGGAGCCCGGACGCGAAGACGAGGAGACGGTGGAGACCGGCGCCAGGGCGGCGGTGAGGGGCGGATTTACATCCATAGCCTGCATGCCCAATACCGCGCCGGTTATAGAAGGTGACGAGGGCGTGAAGTTCATCCTCTCGAGGGGTCGGGACGCAGGCCTGGCGCGTGTATTCCCGATCGCGGCCATCAGCAAGAATCTCGAGGGCGAGGTGCTCTCGGAGATCGGCGCCGCCATCAAGGCTGGAGCCGTGGCAATTTCCGACGACGGCCTGCCTGTTATGCGGGCCGGCCTCATGCGAAGGGCGCTCGAGTACGTCAAGATGTTCTCTGTTCCGGTGATTTCGCATTGCGAGGACCTCACGCTGAGCGAGTCCGGGTCCATGAACGAGGGCAATGTCTCCACGCTTCTGGGCCTCAAGGGCATTCCGGCCCAGAGCGAAGACGTGATGGTTGCAAGGGACATCATACTGGCCGAGCTGGCCGGGTCGAGGCTGCACATAGCGCATGTCTCCACCGGGAGGAGCGTTGAGCTCGTGGCCGAAGCCAAGGTGCGCGGCTCGCGCGTTACCTGCGAAGTAACGCCCCATCACTTCACGCTGAGCGACGGAACCGTGAAGGGCTACGGCACCAACACCAAGATGAAGCCGCCCCTGAGAAGCGCCGCCGACGTCGCCGCGCTCAGGAAAGGGATCAAGCGGGGAACGATAGACGCCATCGCCTCCGACCACGCGCCGCATAGCGAGGAGGAGAAGGACCAGGAGTATGACGAGGCGCCGTTCGGGATAATCGGTCTCGAGACCTCGTTCGCCCTGGCCTCAACGGAGCTCTATCACGGCAAGGTCGTATCGCTACCGCGGCTCGTCGCCCTGATGAGCACCAACCCCGCCGGCATACTCGGGCTTCCCTGCGGCACCCTCCGGCAGGGCTCGCCGGCCGACATAACTATGTTCGATCCGGACGCCGCGTGGGCCGTTGACGAGAAGGAGTTCGCGTCCAAGTCGCGCAACACTCCGTTTTCGGGTTGGAAAGTGAAAGGCCGGGTGGTTAGTGTTATAGTGGATGGCAAAGTTCTGATGCGTGACGGAGCTCTCACATCCTGATAGGCTTGACAATCGCAAAGGGGGCTTGAGAAGCATGGACGAGAAAGACTGGTACTGGCTGACCAGGATGAAAAAGGCCAGGACGGCCCTCGAACGAAACGGCATCCGGGCCTATATCAGCGCAAACAGGGAAGATGCGCTCAAAAAGGCCCTGTCGCTTATCAAGAAGGGCTCCACGGTGGGCCTCGGGGGCTCCCGCACCGCCGCTGAGATCGGGCTCCTGGATGAACTCCGCAGCGGCAAGTACAAACTCTTCGACCAGTACGGCGGCGAACACAGTAAGGCCGAGCGGCTGGGGCTCCGCAAGCAGGGCACGCATGCCGCCTGCTTCGTATGTGGTTCCAATGCCGTAACCGAGGACGGCAAGCTGGTCAACATCGACGGCGTCGGCAACCGCCTGGCCGCCATGTGTTACGGTCCAGACAGGGTCATAATAGTCGCCGGCAGGAACAAGATCGTGAGCGATGTCGAGGCGGCGATCGACCGCGTTAAGAATGTCGCCGCGCCCATGAATGCCAGGAGGCTCGGCCAGGATACCCCCTGCGCCCGCACCGGCAAATGCGCCGACTGCAGCTCCCCCGACAGGATCTGCAGTTTGACGCTCATCATAGAAAAGCAGAAGTTCAAGAACCGTATGCATGTGATTCTAATCAACGAGGAGCTGGGGTTCTGAGACGCGTGAGCAGCAGGAGCCACATGAGACGTATGACGGGCCCGGCTGCGGCCGTGTTTGCCGCGGTGCTCCTGTCCTGCGCTTATTACAACATCCTCTGGACGGCCAACAGGGAGTACAACAGGGCCACGGGCGACCTGCCCTATGCCGAGTTCTGGGACCCTTACGAACAGATGAAGCTGGCGGGCGACAAGATCAAACTCGTGGACTCGGCGGCGAACAGGTGCGGCAAGGTGCTCGTACTCTATCCGGACAGCAAGTGGGCGGACGATGCGCTGCTTCTCATGGGCAAATGCTTCCTGCTGGGCCAGGACTATGAAAAGGCCCTGAAGAAGTTTGACGAAGTAAACACGCTCTATTCCGAGGGAGACCTGGTCGAAGAGGCCAGGTATCTCAGAGCCTATACCCTCGTCGCCCAGAAGTTCCCCGACGAAGCCGTTCCCGTGCTCCAGGAACTCGCAGAGACGGCTAAGGACAAGCTCGTAAGAGAGAAAGCCCGCTACCTTGGCGCCAGGGTGGCCTTCGAGAGCGGCGACTGCCTTATCGCCATAGACTCCTATGTCGCATATCTCGAAGCCTACCCCGGAGGCAAGCGTAACGAGGAGGCGCGCCTCGCGCTCGGTGAGTGCCTCGTGAAGCTCGGAATGTACCGTGAGGCCATCGATGACCTGCAGCCGCTCTTGGGCGAACTCGACGAAGAGGGTGTGCTGGCCCTCTTGCGCGTCGGCAAGGCTCACCGCATGCTGGGCGAGAGGGACGAGGCCATCGGTATCTTCGATCAGGTCCTCATGGGGGCCGGCGAGGACACGCTGAGAGCGCGGGCCGGCGTCGAGCAGGCGCTTACGCATCTTGACGACGGCCGCTACGATGACGCCATCGCAACGCTCGTCCTGGCGGACAGCCTGGGCGGCAGGAAGCTGACCGGAGAGATCAACTACCGCATAGCACTCATATACGAGCGCGAGCTCATGGACTTCGACAAGGCCATTACCCACTACGACGAATCCGTGAAGAAGAAGTCGCCGCACTCGAGGACTGCGGCCGAACGCTCCAAAGCGCTTAAGAATGTCAAGAAGTACGAAGAGGATATAGCAGCCGGGACCGGCGACATCGCCAAGACCAGGTACCTGCTCGCCGAGACTTATCTCTATGACCTGGGAATGCAGGACAGGGCCCTGGATGAACTCATCGCGGTATCCGACTCCTTCCCGGAGAGCGAATACGCGGCCCGTTCCATGCTTGCTGTCGCCGCGTACCTCGATGATGAAGGGGACCCGGAGGCCAGTGGCTATTATGAGAGAATCGTTGAGGGCTTTCCGGAAACGCCGTATGCCAATGTCGCGAGAGTCGCTCTCGGCCTGCCGCCGATTGATGTCGTGACAAAGGAACCTGAGCCGGTGCTCGCGCCTCCGGATACGTCCGGGCGCGGCGCGATTGTCGGCCCGGGAGCTGCCCCGGGTGAAGCGCCAGGGGATGCTGCCGTAGCCGCGGCCGGCCTGTCCCCCGCCGGCGGAGACACGCTCGCCGTCACGGACTCAACGGCCGATGCACGGTTGGGAGTGCCGGATATCGGCACCATGCCGGGCATGTCTGATTCGGCCCGGGCCAGGTATGATAAATACATGAGATATACGCGCCCGGCGCCGCCCAACCCGGACTCGGGCGAGGGAGACTCGGGCGCGCCGGACCCGGACATAGATGGGGAGGAGATCCCGTGAGGTATTGCTCCAGGGCTGTCGTAATCAGCAATGAGCGAATCGCCGACTCATTCTACCTGATGGGCCTGGGCGTAGGCCAGATGGCGGCCGACTGCAGTCCCGGCGAGTTCATTCACCTGCGAGGCCTCACGGCGGAGTGGCCGTTCTTGAGAAGGCCCTTCTCCATATATTCAACCGACGGCGAAGGCCGGATCGAGATAGTCTACAAGGTCGTCGGCAAGGCGACGGCGATCATGTCGGATGCCATACCGGGGGACATTCTGGACGTTATGGGTCCGCTGGGGACGGCCTTCACTTTACGCCCGGGGGTTTCGAGGGTGATAGCCGTGGGCGGCGGTGTCGGCATTCCGCCGCTGGTCTTTTTCTGCCAGAGGTATGCCGCCGCCATAGACGGCATCGATCTTCTGGTGGGCGCGGGGACAGCCGCGGAACTCGTCGTACCCGTGAGCCTTATCGTCGAAGGCATAGGTGTCACCTACTATACCGAGGACGGGACCAAGGGCGAGAAGGGGCTTGTTACGGACGGCCTCCGCCCGGCGCTCGAGGGCGTCGGCAGCGACGACGCGGAAGTGATTGCCTGCGGGCCGCGTGGCATGCTCGCAGAAGTTGCGAGAATCGCGGGAGAACTCGGCCTGGGTTGCCAGGTGAGTGTTGAGGAAGTGATGGCCTGCGGCGTGGGAGCCTGCCTCTCATGCGCCGTGCCGCGGGCCGGGGGTGGCTACTTCCACGCCTGCAAGGATGGGCCCGTATTCGAAAGCACGCATATCGACTGGGAAAGGTGGACCGGCGAATGAGCCTGGAAGCCCGTGTCGGCAATCTCAAACTCGCCTCGCCCATGATCGGCGCTTCGGGTCTCTTCGGATTCGGCGACGAGTACGCCGACGTGATCGACCTCTCGCTTTTCGGCGCGGTCATTACCAAGACAATCACGGCGAGGCCGCGCGAGGGAAACCCGCCCCCCAGAATCGTCGACCTCGGCCATGGCGTGATCAACTCGATCGGACTCGAGAATCCGGGCATCGACTATTTTGTCGGCGAGAGGCTCGACGATATCGATATACCCTGCGGGCTCATTGTGAGTGTCGGCGGGGACACGATTGACGACTACAAGCTGGTCGCATCCAGGCTGGCAGGCAGGGCGAATGTCGCGGCTCTCGAAGTCAACATCTCCTGCCCGAATGTGAAGAAGGGCGGGATTTCGTTCGGACGCGACCCCGAGAGCACCGCTGCGGTCATAGAAGCCGTGCGCGGCGAGACCGGCCTTCCGCTAATCGCGAAGCTCCCGCCGCTGCCGGCCCGCATAGACGAGGTCGCGGCGGCAGCTGCGGCAGCCGGAGCGGACGCGCTGGCGGTTTCCAACACGCTCCCTTCCATCTCTATAGATATAGAAAGCGAGCTTCCGCGGCTGGGGGGCAGGACGGGAGGGCTAAGCGGCCCGCCGCTCAAGCCCGTATCGCTCTTTCTCGTTTACAAGCTCGCGGCTTCGGTCGAGATACCCATAATCGGCATCGGCGGAATCGAGACCTCCGGCGACGCCATCGAGTACATACTCGCCGGGGCGTCGGCTTTTGAGATCGGCAGCGTGATCTTCAAGTGGCTCAACGCGCCGTCGGATATAGTGATGGGCCTCGAAGAATACATGGACCACAAGGGTTATTCCAGGATAGAGGACTTCAGAGGCAACGCGCTGGTTTGAAAGGAGGAGCAGTGTGGCAACAACGGGGACGGAAATCATCCTCGCGCTGGATTCGGACAGTCTGGACGACGCCATGCGCGTCGTGGAACTCACCAGGGATCACGTTGACAACTACAAGGTAGGCTCCATTCTCTTCACGCATCACGGCACCGAGAGCGTCCGCAGGGTGAAGGACGCGGGCGGCGATATATTCCTCGACCTCAAGTTCCACGACATACCCAATACCGTGCGGGGGGCCGTCAGGGGAGCCGCCCGGCTCGGCGTCAGGCTTCTCACGGTTCACACGCCCGGCGGCGTCGAGATGATGAAGGCCGCCCAGGAGGGAGCCCGGGAGGGCGCGGCGGACGCGGGCGTGGAAAAACCCCTCGTTATCGGCGTGACCGTGCTTACGAGCATTCAGAAGCAAGGCGGCGTCAAGGACCTTGTGCTGAGCCGCGCCGGCGACGCCGTCAAGGCCGGCATCGACGGGGTCGTGTGCTCGGCGCATGAACTGCCGGTCATAAAGTCCGAATTCGGGGACCGGCTCACGACAGTTGTGCCGGGCATAAGGCTCAGCGACCAGTCCGGAGATGACCAGGCGCGCGTCGCGACGCCTGGGCAGGCCGCGAAAGACGGCGCCAGTTTTCTGGTGATAGGAAGAAGCGTGACGCGTTCGGACGACCCCGCGGCCACGCTCGAGCGCATCAAGGAGGAGATTGGGAATGGCTGAGAGGGCCGAGACCGAAAGCAAACTCGTAGAGCTCATGGAGGAAAGCGGAGCCCTCCTCTCCGGCCACTTCAAACTGTCCTCGGGGCTTCACAGCGAGAAGTATATTCAGTGCGCGCGCCTGCTCGAGGACCCGGCCAGGGCCGAGTACGCGGGCCGGCGGCTCGCCGAAGCCCTCGGCCATGAGCTGGGATCAGAAAAGCCCGACCTCATCATAAGCCCAGCCCTCGGCGGCGTGATCATAGGACATGAAGTCGCGCGCGCCATGGGAGTGCGCTTCATCTTCACGGAGAGAGTCGACGGCAAGATGACGCTCAGGCGGGGTTTCGGCATAGAAGAGGGCGAGCGGGCAATCGTGGTCGAGGACGTCGTCACCACGGGGGGCTCGACGCGCGAGGTCATCGCGGCCCTGGAGGAGGCGGGCGGCCGGGTGATGGCCGCCAGCTCGATCGTGAACCGCGGCGCCCAGGTGGACTTCGGGGTACCCTTCGTATCCCTTTACAATGTCAATATTACCAATCACGAGCCGGATGCCTGTCCTCTTTGTAAGAGCGGCGTCCCCGTAGTCAAACCTGGTAGCAGGCCCCGGGCCGGCGACAAGGCATAGCGCTATGACAATAAAGAAATCGAAACCGCGGAAGCCCGGGAGACCCGGGGGCATGGACCTGGCGCACTTCGTGCAGCTCGCGCTCGACATGGGAGCCGAAAACGCCCGCATAGTAGATGCGTCCACGGTCAAGTGCGAGGCGTGGGTGAGACTCAAGTGCCAGTACGGCTGCCCGGGCTACAACAAGCGTCTCATGTGCCCGCCCTTCACGCCTGCGCCCAAGGAGACCGCCGAGGTCGTGGCCTGTTATGGCCGCGCGATTCTCCTGCATGCTCACGACAACGCCATAATCAACGACATAGTACCGAAGCTCGAGCAGAAGATATTCCTGGGTGGCTACTACAAGGCCCTGGGTTTCGGCTCCGGGCCGTGCCGCATATGCGAGAACAAAGGCTCGAAGTGCAACACCTCCAAGCGCTGCAGGTATCCGATTATAGCCAGGCCCGCCATGGAAGCATGCGGGATGAACGTCTTTGAAACCGCGCGCTCCAACGGCTTTCACATCGAGGTAGTAAGGTCGCACGACCAGATTGACGATTACTTTGGCATCGTGTTGATCGACTGAGAGGACATATGTTCGGGTGGGCTTCGCTTAAAATCGGTAAAATCGGGCCGATCGAGATCAATATCCACGCAACGTGGCTCGTCATATTCGGGCTCCTCGTATACTGGCTGAGGACCGGCTATATAGCCGAGAACGCGCCCGACCTTTCGACCTCCACGAGCTGGACGGTGGCAGCGATTTCGGCGCTTCTGCTTTTCGTCTCCGTGCTCGCCCACGAGCTCGCGCACTCTTTCGTCGGGCTCCGTTACGGACTGCCTATCAAGAAGATCACGCTTTTCATCTTCGGTGGCGTCGCGCATATGGAAGAGGAGCCCAAGAGCCCGGGTGTCGAATTCAGAATGGCGCTCGCGGGCCCGCTTGCCAGTCTTATCATCGCCACCTTCGCCGGACTTATAAGGTTCATCCTGTTCGACTTCGACGCCGAGTCTCCCGCGGGCCTGGTGCTCCAGTACGTAGCCTACGCCAACGCCATGCTCGCCATCTTCAACCTCGTGCCCGGTTTTCCCTTAGACGGCGGGAGGGTGTTGAGGTCCGTCCTCTGGAAAATCACCGGGAACTTCGTAAAGGCGACGAGGGCCGCCGCGATGGCCGGCAGGGTTTTCGGACTCGCACTGGTCTTCATAGGCGTCACGCTTTCGGTGGCCGCGGAGGCTCCGGGCTTCCTGTGGCTCGTCTTCGTGGGCACCTTCATCGAACGGCTCGCCTTCTTCGGCTCCTACCGCGTGAGCAGGATGGGGGAGGGCGTCAAAGTGGGAGGCCTCATGACGCGCGACGTCAAGACTGTTCCGGGCGATACGACTCTCGGGGACGCCGCCCGCGAATACTTCATAACGGGATTCAACGCCTATCCGGTAAAAGAGGATAACCGCATAACCGGGATTCTCTCGCGGGCGGACATCGCCTCCGTCCCCAAGGAAGAGTGGGATGAGACCAGCGTGGCCGACGCCATGACGCCATGGGACAAAATGGTCGTCGCCCTTCCCGCCGAAAGTGGGCGCGTAGCCTTCGGCCGCATGCTCCAGACCGGGGTGGGGAGGATGATAGTGGTCGAAAACGGCCGCATGGTCGGCATCATCACCCGCACCGACCTCATGATAGCACTCTCCGGCGGCCGCAGATAGGCTCCGTGGTGTCGGGCCTCCAGAGCTGCAGCAGAGTTGGGGTCAGGTCTTAAGATGCACAACTCTATTCCCCGGCGATGGTCATTTCCCGGATGACGTAGGTGGGTGAGCCGAATTGGCCGAAGAAGTGGAGGTCTGAGCCGACGCACTCGATGCCTCTCAGCATATCAAGCATATTGCCCGCTATGGTGATGCCGCTTACGGGGCCCTCTATCCTGCCGTTTCGTATCCAGAGCCCCTCAGCGCCTCTCGAGTAATCGCCCGTCGTAATGTTCACCCCAAATCCCAGGAGCCGGGTAACGAGGAGGCCGTTTTCGACCCCGGCGATCACATCGTCCCCCGACGACTCGCCCGGCGCGAGGTAAAAGTTGTTGGCTCCGACCGATGGGATGGAGCCGTAACTTCTGCTGGCATTGCCCGTCGTCTCCGTCCCGGCCTTCCTGGCGGAGCGCGAGTCATAGTAATGGGCCCTCAGAATCCCCTTTTCGATTCCGACGGTATTCCTCGTCGCCGCGCCTTCCCCGTCGAAGGGCCGCGAGCCGAGCTTGCGCGGCAGCCGGCCGTCATCTATGAAACCTACATGATCCGAACCCACGCTCTGGTTCATCATGCCCTTTAGGAACGTGGTTCCCCTCAGCTCGTTTTCCCCGTCGAGCGCGCTGAAGATGCTCCTTACGAACTCGATTCCGGTAAGGGGCCCAAAGACGACCGCCGCCTTCTGGGTCTTGACGGGCTTGGCGCCCAGCATGTCGATGGCGCGCCTCGATGCCGTGCTTCCCACATAAGAGGCCGACTCGAGGTCCGAGAAGAATCGCCTCGGCGAGTACCATATGCCGATCCTCTTCTCGCCGTCCGACTCGGCTACGGGCAGGCAGCCGATCTCGAAGTGCGTGCCCTCATAGGCGACCGGGTCGGAGTTCATGGTGGCGAGTATCACCTTCACGCGCGAGTCCTCATACGCGGTTCCATACGTGTTCTTTATCCTGCTGTCGTGGTCGAAGGCCGCCTGCTCGCAAGAGAGCACCAGGTCGACTTTCTCGCTCGTGGGCACGCTGTCAATCGAAGGGTCGTAGATCTCGAGGTCGCCCGCTAGAGTGGGGGACACCCCGGGGACAGCCGCCATGGGGTCAGCCGTCGAAACGCCCGCGAAGTCGGCGCATTGCTGCACCAGATCATCCAGCGAAGCAGGGGAGAGGTCGGTTGTGAAGCCGAAGCCGAGTTTTTTCTTCCGGAAAAGCCTTATGCCGAGCCCCTTGAAAGCAGCGCGCTCGATGCTTTCGACCTCGCCGCTTCTTACTGTGACTGCGAGTTTGCTTCCCACCTCGATCAGGCAGTCGCATTCGTCGGCGCCTCTGGCCCTGGCCTTTGCCGTGACGTCTTTTGCCAGTTCGAGATAGTCCACTAGGATTCTGTCCCCCCGACAGTGATCTCGGATATCTTGATCGTGGGAAGGCCGTCCATCACCGGTACCGCCTGCCCCATCTTGCCGCATGTCCCGCCGCCGGCCTCGAGGACGAAGTCGCTCCCGATCATCTCGATCTTCTTCAAGACCTCCGCGCCGTTCCCGATGAGGTTGGCGCCGCGAACCGGCGCGCCGACCTTGCCGCTTTCGATGAGATAGCCCTCGGTCACTTCGAATACGAAATTTCCGCTCGCGATATCCACCTGACCCCCGCCTATGTTCTTGGCGTAGAGACCCTTGCCCACCGAAGCCATGATCTCCTCGGGCGCCGCGTCGCCGGCCGGCATGAAAGTGTTGGTCTGCCGCGGAACGGGCATGAACTTGTAAGCCTGGCGCCTGCCGTTACCCGTCGAGAGGGTGTTCATGAGTTTGGCGTTCAGCTTGTCGTAAATGAACCCCTTGAGCACGCCGTCCTCGACGAGCACCGTGCGCTGGCCAGGCGTTCCCTCATCGTCGATATTGATGGTGCCGCGCGCGTTGGGAATAGTGGCGTCGTCTATGATGGTGCAGCCCCGGGCGGCGATCTTCTCGCCTATTCTTCCCGCGAAGAGCGATGTCTTCTTCCTTATGAAGTCACCCTCGAAGCCGTGCCCTATGGCTTCATGGAGGAGCACTCCGCCCCGGCCGTGTCCCAGTACGACGACCATCGATCCGGCCGGCGCATCCCTGGCGTCTAAGAGCGTAATGGCCTGGCGCGACGCGTCCGCACCCACTTGTTCGGGCGACTCCTTCTCGAATAGCTCGTAGCCGCTCCGGCCGCTGAGGGACCGGAAGCCCCTCTGCCTTCTGCCGTTGCTTTCGGCTATGGCAACCACCCGCAAGGTCGTGAGGACCTGGCGGTCGCTCACATTCGTGCCCTCGGAGTTGGCTATGAGTATGTGCTTGTCCTCGTCGAGCAGCGTGACCATGGCCTGGGTTATGCGCGGGTCGTGGCCGTGGGTGGACGCGTCCGCCCGGAAGGCTGTCTCTACCTTGTCTTTCGCGTCCACATCGAGAGGAGATATCCGGGTCTCGGAATAGGGTACGGCCATGGTTGTCTCGGAGATGTTCACAGGCGCCGCCCCGGAGCCCGTCGCGGCTATCTCGCCCGCTACCGACGCGGCTTCGACCATGCTCTTTACGTCTAGACCGTCGGCATAGGCGTAGCCGATCTTATCGCCGATAATCGCCCTGATGCCCGCGCCGGCCAGCACGCCCCTGGAGGACTCCCGAACGAGGTGTTCCTCGATCCTCACGGTGTCGGCGATGCGCTTCTCGAGGTAGACTTCCGCAAACTCCGCCCCCCTCGATAGGGCCGCATGGAGGGCCTTCTGGATGTCTTCTCTGTGTGGGAACACGCGCTGCCTTATCGCTCTCCGGGTGTCAGAGCCTCCCATTTATCGCAAATGAACTCGAATCAACTCAAACCTTTATAACACATCCAGAGAGGCCAGTCAAAAGGATTCCCGGGGAGTTGGGTTGAATAAGGGGCGCCCAGGGTTTAGGCTTGGGCCCATGAAGAAGATGCGCCTTCTTTCGTGGAATGTGAACGGACTCCGGGCCGCGCATCGGAAAGGGCTTCTCGACTGGCTCCTCGCCGAGCGCCCCGACGTCCTGTGTCTTCAGGAGACCAAGGCCAATCCGGATCAGCTGCCGCCCGAGCTCAAGAACGTGCCCGGGTATCATGCCTATTTCTGCTCGGCCAGGCGCAAGGGATACAGCGGGGTGGCGCTCTACAGCAGGGTGGAGCCAAAGAAGGTCGATCTGGGGTTCGGCGTGGAGCGCTTCGACGTTGAGGGCAGGACCATAGCGGCCGATTTCGGCTCGTTTATTCTCCTCAACGTGTATTTCCCCAACGGCGGGGCGTCAGAGGAGAGACTCCAGTACAAGCTCGAATTCTACGAAGACTTCTTAGACTATCTCGACGGCCTCAGGCGAAGGCGCAAGAAGGTGGTCGTCTGCGGGGACGTCAACACGGCGCACAAAGAAATCGACCTCGCGCGGCCCAGGCAGAATGTCAACAATACGGGCTTTCTTCCCGAGGAGCGGGCCTGGATAACGAAGCTCATCGAGCATGGCTTCATCGATACCTTCCGCATGTTCAACGATGGGCCCGGCAATTACTCATGGTGGGACATGAAGACGAGATCACGCGAGCGAAACGTCGGCTGGCGCATCGACTACTTCTTCGTGTCTAAGAATCTCAAGAAGAACCTGAAATCCGCGGTCATACTGCCCGAAGTCATGGGCTCCGACCACTGCCCGGTTGGGATCGACCTCGAAGTGTGAGCCGGCCGCTACTACAGCTTCACGAGCTCCACCCGCCTGTTATTGGCCTTGCCCTCGGGAGTGGCGTTGCTGTCTATGGGCTCGGTCTCGCCCCAGCCCTTGCCCTCGAGGCGGTTGCCGTCGATCCCGTAGGTTTCCATGAGATAAGTCCTCACCGCCAGAGCGCGCTTGTTAGAAAGCTCCAGGTTGTAGTCCTCTGCGCCGTCGCTGTCGGTATGGCCCTCGATTGAAAGCCGGAGCTCGGGGTCGTCCGTGAGGAGCTGGCCGATATTGGCCAGGGTCTTGTAGGACTCGCCTCTTATACGATCTGAACCCGAATCGAAGAGTATGCCGTGCGTGATGATGCGGCCCGTCTCGTCGAGCTGCTCCCTTAAGGTCTTGCCGCCCTCTGCAAAGCGGAAACTCTTGAGCAACTGGGGATTCGCGGGGTCGCCTTCCCACGGGTCCATGTAAACGCGGAAGCCGACGGGCTCGAATCCCTCCACCTTGGGAACATTGGCTATACGCACGTTGTCCAGGTAACACTTGATCGTGCTCTTCGTGGCCATAATGCGCATGGTGTGTATGCCTTCCGCCACGTTTGCGCCCAGGCTCTTGTTCGCCAGGCTCTTGCCCAGGACCTCCAGCGACGTCACGCTGCCGTTCTTGAATGAGAGCCTGGCGATCTGACTCCCGCCGGAATTGAGCCATTCGATATAATACCAGTGCCCCTGGTGGTCCGGACCCTTGGAGTAGATCTCCATTTCCACCGTGTACTTGGTCGGGAGAGGGGCGTGCGCGATCTTGGGAAGAATATGACCCTGGTCCGTGCACATGATGTAATTCTCTTTGCCCTGCCTGACTATCTCGAAAACGCCTTTCTTGAGATTCCAGCGCGACGGGAACTCGCCGACCTCCTCACCCGAGAGGTCGTCGTAGAAAATAACCTTATCGCCCGGCACGAAATCGTACTTGGTGTAAAGTGTCATGTCCCCGGAGGCGTCAGTGCCGGCCCCGGCCTCGCCCGCAGCCGCCGCGGTGCCGGATGTCTTCCCATCGGATTTCTGTTCTGTCTGCGTGGTGTCTTCCGGAGAGCCGTCGATCATCTTCTCGGCTTCCTTTGTCGCCTTGTCCTTCAGTTTATCGGTAAGGCCGCCTATCCCGGCGCAGGCCGGCTTGCAGGCCGACATCAAGCAAAATGACACAGCAGCGATTGTGAGAATTGAAATCAGTCTCCGCATCAGGTCCTCCCTATGAAAAGTGCCCAAATCCGACGCAAGTCTAGTGCAGTGGCAACATCCGTGTCAAGGCCGGCGGGAACCGGAGAGACTCTAGCGGCCGTGTGCGCTCTCGATGAACTTGTAGAATTCTCCGTCGGTGGAGAGGAGGAGCAGGGTTTCAGAATCCAGGGTGGTCTTGTATATCTCCATAGTTTTCAGAAACTCGTAGAAGGCGCGCGTATCGCCTGAGCGATCATACGCGGCCGCGTAGATCCCGGTGGCCCCTGCATCGGCATTGCCTATGATCTCGCGGGCCTCCCGGTACGCCCCCGACTGGATGCGCTTGAGCTCGCGCTCCTTCTCCCCCCGGATCCGCGAGGCCTCGCCTTCTCCTTCGGACCGGAACCGGTCGGCAATCCGCATGCGCTCGGCGATCATCCGCTCGTACACCTTCTGGCGCACCTCTTGTACATAGTTGATTCGCTTGAACTGGACATCGAGTATTGCGATCCCGAGGTCCTCTGTCCGCGTTTGGGCGTTTCCTAGGATCTCCATGCGTATCTCGTCCCGACCGATACCGATGGAGTCGAGTCCCGTTTCATCCCGGGCCTCCAGTCCGCTCTGCTCCGGCGTGCGGTTTGTATTCCGGATCACCTCGAGCAGACTGTGATTCGCGATCGCGTTTCGGGTCTCTCCGTCGAGAATGTCATCGAGCCGTGTCTGAGCGCCGCGTTCGTCCCGGAGCCGCTGGAAAAATAGGAGCGGATCGGTGATCCGCCAGCGCGCGTACATGTCCACCCAGATAAACCGCTTGTCCTTTGTCGGCAGCTGGTTGGGGTCGCCGTCCCACTCAAGGAAACGCTTATCGAACCGGTGCACCTTCTGGATGATCGGGGCCTTGACCTTAAACCCCGGCGCCATGATCGGGTCGCCGACGGGCCTGCCAAACTGGGTGATGATCACCTGCTCGGGCTCCCTTACTACATAGAGGCTGCTCAGAAGCACGATGAGCACAATGACGGCTATGGCAATGGGAACGAATCGTATCATGTGTTCCCTCTCACTCTTTGCTCTCCCCCCTGGGTTTCCACGTATTGAGATTGAGAAGCGGGAGAATGCCCTTCAGATCGTCATCAACGATTATCTTCTGTGAGACCTTGGGAAGGACCTCATTCATCGTTTCCAGGTAGATGCGTTTCCGGGTGACCTCGGGCGCTTTCCGGTACGCGTCATAAAAAGCAACGAAGCGGGCGGAATCCCCCCGCGCGCGGTTGAGACGATCCAGGGCATAACCCTCGGCCTGGCGAATTGTCTGCTCGGCTTCACCCTGGGCCCGTGGAACCACCTTGTTGTACTCGGACTGGGCCTCGTTGATCAGCCTTTCCCGTTCCTGCTGGGCTTCGTTTACCTCGTTAAAGGAGGGTTTTACCGGGTCGGGCGGGTTGACATCCTGGAGCACTACCTGCTCCACCTTGATACCCGTATCGTACTGGTCGCACAGGTCCTGGAGCTGCTGCAACACGTGATCGGCAACCTCCTGGCGCCCGATCGTCAGCACCTCGTTCACGGTCCGATCCCCGACGACACGGCGCATGACCGCTTCGGACATGTCGCGGAAGGTGTTCTCAACATTGCGGACGCGGAAAAGGTACTTGTAGGGTTCGACGATTCGATACTGGACAACCCACTCGACTACCGCCGCGTTGAGATCCCCGGTCAGCATGTTGGATTCACCGGAAAGCCCCTTTGCGGTGAACTGGCTCCGGACGCCGGCACGAACAGTGCGGAAACCGAACTCCTGTTTCAGCTGGCGCTGGACCGGGACCTTCGTCACCCTCTCGACGCCGAACGGCAGTTTGGCGTGGAGCCCCGGATCCGTGCTGCGAATGTACTTGCCCAGCCTGAGGACGACGCCGATCTCTTCCGGACCTACGGTGTAGAGCGTTGTGAATAGAAGGATTATGACGAGAATGGCGGGCACCGCCCACCGGAGCAATCGCCCGGGATGGGAGGGTACGGGAATCCTCTTGATGTCGAAGTCTCCTCTGAAATCATCCCCAGGCATCGGTCAGCGCTCCTTCGCTTTCTGCGGACTGGTGAGTGATCAAACCGAACTTACCACATCCACGATTGGATGCAAGAGAGTTCTCGATAATTCTGAAAACCCCGGTATCCGATTTCGGCAAGGGCGCTACTTCGCCGATGCCTTCAGCGCCGCCTTCAGGCTACGGCACGACCTTGGCAACTGAGCCCGGACCCACGTCGCAAATCGACCAGATGAAGCCATTCAGAACTGCGATATCCCCGTCCTGAGTGTCCATGTAGACTGCCCGCTGGACAGCGCCCGTGACCGGGTCGAGCACGAAAAGCGTGTCTTCGTCGCTCACGGTGCACCAGAGATGTACGCCGTCGAATGCAAGCCCCCTCGGCTTTCTGCCAACAACCGGAACGTCCAGCGTCCCCAGTTCCGTACCCGTGGCTGAATACTTGTGGATCAGGTCGTCACCGCCCATACCGGGGTAGGAAATACTGCTTAAATAGAAGATGGTGCCGTCCCAGGCGAGCCCGCCACCCCATTGCCCGTTGGAATACACGATGGGGAAAGAGCTGACAACATCACCGTTTGTGGGATCCAGCTTGCGCAGTTGAAGATGGCCTGCAACACAGACATTCGTGCCATCCCAGGCGAGCCCGCTCGGCCAGATATCAGGGGACGGTATTGAATAGATGGTATCCCCGGTTGCCGCCTGATACCTGTAGAGCCTTCCGCTGCCGGGTGAGCCCCAGTCGGAGACCCAGAGTTCCGCGCTGTCTGCAGCCACTGCCGTCGCCTGCGTAAGGTACAGCGGGAATGTGCTTAGGACGAGCCCGTGCCTCGCGTCTATCGTAACCTCAACGGTGTCGGCTTCTGTCGTGGACCCCGACTTCGCCTCAAGGGCGACTTCCACCGTATCCACCTGGCCATCTGTCTGTGAGGAATAGCGATGGGTCGCAGTGGCCGCGCTCGACCAGCCGGTGTCCCACGTGCCGTCGTTCTCCCAGTCCCAGCGGAACTCCAGCCCGCTGCCTGAGGTGCTGCTTGCGCCTGCGTCGAAAACGAAGTCGGTAATGACGGTCCCCGCCGCTGGAGACGCCGTGAAAACCGCCTCAACTGTGGGGCCCAGTGACGTTCCCCCGCCGTCATCGCCGCCACAGCCCGCGATGCAGACGAGAACAGCCAGTATCACCGGAGCGATCCAGTGCTTCATAACCCAACCTCCTGTCTGGTTCGTTGTAGGCGGCGCCCAATTGTCGCGACCTGTTCGGTAAGCACTACCACGCGGCGGTGATCACGTCAAGATCTTATGCGCTGCTGCGAGGCTCAATCAGTTGATAACTTGCAGAAGACTGTATAGTATCGTAAGATGCACCTCAACGAAGTACCAACCATTTACAGAGGAGGAGTGGTGAGAACTAGTCTGTCAGTCAGGTGTCTTTTTGGAGCCGTGATGGCGCTTGTCCTGAGTGTTTCTTACAGCCATGCAGTGGCGGCAGAATTCTCAGCGGACATGGTCGTAGCAGACGGTGACAGCACCATAACTAACAAGATTTATGTGAAGGGCCTGAAATACCGCATGGAAGTCATGCAGGATGGTCAGGAGATCATTGTTGTTGTCGACCAGGAGAAGAACCTGACGCGAGTCGCCCTTGTAAGCGAAAAAGCCTATATCGAGATGCCTTGCGATGACATGAGAAGCCTCATGAACGATCCTTTTCAAAGCCTCAAGGTTACTATCGCCACGCCGGGGATAGAATACGACTCGCTTGGTACGGAAAAGGTGAACGGTATTGAGTGTGACAAAGTCACTCTGCTATGGGGAGATACCGAGTTCTACACGTATTACATGTCCAGGAAATATGACTTTCCGGTGAAGATCATTCGGGGAGATTCGGAAATGGCTGCTGAATTGAAGAACATCAAGGAGTCAGACATTGACGACGGGATGTTTGAATTGCCGGAAGGATTCTCGGCAATGGAAGAACCGCAGCCCGCTGCCGAAACGGTGCCTGAGGAAACGACTCCTGACTTCCCTGAGTGGGTGAGCAATGTGACTACGGCCAAGTTCGTCACGCCTCCCTTTGAACGAGTCATGTCGTCCGGGGACATGATCCGGATCAAGGTTGAGAATGGCAGGAATATCTGGATTATGGCGACTAACAATCACGGAGGGGAGTCGACTTTCTTGGCTGTTCCGTTTCTGAAAGGCCGGCCCATAGACGATCCCTCAGTGGTGTTCGCTGAATACGGAGAAACCAGGATGTACGAGATGATGATGGAAGGTCAGGGCTGGCCGGTTACATTGGACGAAACGCCCGGCGAGGCGGATGAAGTCGTAGTCCGGGTGGAGCAAGGTGACGTGAAAATAGAAGCTGAATATACGACGAAGTAATATCAGACATAGATGTAGATTCTGAAGTACTACCTGGAGGAAGAAGCATGGTGCGGAAGCCGATCATGTACGGCCTCATTCTCGTTTCCATCGCTCTGCTCTCGGCGGCGGGCGTAACCGCCTGCACGACTTTCGTCATAAGGGACGGGGACCGGGCCGTCTTCGGGAAGAACCTGGACTGGTTCGCAGACCCGGGTCTGGTGATCGTGAATCAGCGCGGGCTTCTCAAAGAGGCGCTGGCCGGGCGGGAGGGCGAGGCGGCGCGATGGGCGTCGAAATACGGTAGCGTCACCTTCAACCAGGCAGGCAAGGAGCTCCCGCTGGGAGGTGTGAACGAAGCGGGGCTCGTCGTGGAGACGATGTGGCTCGATACCACCCGGTACCCGGAGCCGGACGCGCGTCCCCGGGTGATAGAGACCCAGTGGGTTCAGTACCAGCTGGATAATCATTCCACGGTGGCGGAGGTCATCACGAGCGATTCGCTCGTGAGGATATCCCCGACATCGGTGCCGACTCATTTTCTCATTCTTGACGGCGCGGGAGACGTCGCCGTGGTGGAGTTCCTGGAGGGGAAGATGGTTTCGTATGCGGGAGATGACGTCTATTTTGAGGTGCTCACGAACAGCGAGTACTCGGGGTCTGCGGGGTGTTTCATGAGGGGAGGACTGACAGGCGGCAACACTTCGCTTCAGCGCTTCGTCGACGCGACGGCCATGGTCAGGGATTTCGAAGGCGGCGAGGGCGATACGATCATCGATTACTCGTTCAAGATCCTCGAGAAAGTGGCCGCGGAAGTCACCCCGGAGCATTTCACTCGATGGAGCATTGTTTACGATTTCTCGGGCGGGCGCATCTACTTCAGGACACATACCAGCCCCTCTGTAAAGCACATCGATATTGCGGATCTGGATTTCACATGCGGGGCGCGCCGGGTGGCGCTTGACATCCACACGAAGGAGCCCGGGCGGGTCAATGAACGCATGGTCGACTACACCGCTGCGCTCAACAGAGAGCTCATTCTGGAGACATTCGAGATCTACAGGAATAACGAATTCCTGGACGTGTCCACGGAGGATCTTATCGATCTCTCCAACTACCCCGACGAGTTCAGCTGTGTTGAGGAGTGAGTTTCGCGTCGGAGGTCCCGGCGCGGCGAGAAGAAGCGCCAAAATCACAGCCATAGACTGCTTCATTGCCAGCACCTCGTTCTCGCGCCGCTGAGTAGCACCGGAAGACATACCACGACTCTCGCGGGCCTGTCGAATCCCATTCTGACTTCCGCACACAATACGTTACACCACAGGGAAGCGCGTTCTCTTGAAAGCACACCCGGGTTCTGGTATAATATCAACGCCAAGAGCGCGGGGTTCACATATGGAGGAGCTGCCATGATGACAATCGCTGATGTGTCTGGGCCGTCCGGTGGTAGGCGCTTAATTGGCGCCTGTGTTCCTATGCTGCTATTAGTCCTGGTTGTCTGCCCGGTCTCCGGCGCGGCTCAGGACTACTTCCCTTTAGACATCGGAAATGAGTGGTACTACGAGAGTGACCTCGCAGAAACCCAGCTCATGACGATCATTGGAGAGGAAGTAATCCTGGGTACCGTCACGCGCGTCAGGCGTCAGGAGATGGAGGCCGACCTTTTCGAGAACTTCTGGACCCGCGACAGTGCCGGAAACCTGAGCCTCCATGGGGCGAGGAGCCTGATGTATGATGATTTCGAGGTTGCCTATCTCCCGCCGATTCGGATGGTCGATGCACCGCTGGAGCTCGGAAAATCCTGGGTGACCGAGGGCGTTCTTCCCCACGATCTCGATGGTACTCCGTGGGATGGAGAACCTTTTGACTATCCGTTAACGGTGTACTCGGAGGGGTTTGTCAGTGTGCCTGCGGGGGAGTTCTATTCCTACGGAGTCGGATTTGACACGGGCCCCCTCTTGCTGCAATCGCCCTCAGGAGATGCTTTCGACGTGTTCGGAAGACACATTGCGGTGGAGGAGATACTCACAGAGGTTAACACAACGGATTGGTACTGTGATGGTATCGGTCTGGTACAGCATACTACCTACGCCGCCGGACAGCATGCCCTTCAGCTCCATTGGTGGAGCACTCCTGTATCTACCGAGAGCTCTTCATGGGGTAGAGTGAAGCGGCTGTTCCGATAATTCGCGTGCGCCCGGAGGATGCCCCGGCAGGGATGCCGCGCTACTGTCCAGTTCTTGATGCTCGGTTCCGGGACTGTGCATTTCAGGACCTGACCCCGGTGTCTGTACCACTGGAACAGAACCGGGCTACCGGTACATCGCCTTGATGTTACCCCAGGTGCTGGGCTCGGTTGCCGATGGGCCGGAGCAGATGAGGTAGATTGTCCAGGCGAGCTCGATGGCACCGAACTGGCTGAGGTCGCGAGTGGTGTCACGGCCATCACCGACGCTCAGCGCCGGGCAGTACATGAAGTCCGGACCATAGTAGCCGGAGTGGATGGTGGCATAGTGGCTGACATAAGGCCTAGGATATAGAGCGGGCCGGCCGCTGAGATCGATCATCTCACATCCCGTCTCCAGGTGCGTGCTGATGTTGTCGAGTCCCCACGCTGGATAGCCACCATTCATGCCGATCTTGGTGCATGCGATCAGAATCCTCGGACCGCTGGGCGGAGGGCCCGGATCGACGGAGCATTCGCAAATGCTGAGCGGAGGGTCCACGGGAATATAGTTCCAGGCATAGTGGGTCTCCCAGGGTCCGCTCGTCCAGAGCGAAGGGCCGACAGGACAGCCATCCTCGTCACAGCAGTAAACGTCGAACCTTATCGTCCAAAGACCGGGATAGACGGTCCCGTAACCTGAGAAGTCGAGAATACGGAACTGCTCGAGCGCGTGGCAGTTGACCGGATCGCAAGTTTCGTGGCCGCCCATGGAGATATCGCCGACCCGAAACCACACCCCCCACACGTCACCAGGGTCGAAGCCGGAGAATGCCCAGAACCACGTGTAAGTGGGGCAGGGAATGTAGTAGTAGTACTGGAGAGCGCAGTCACACAGAGACGCAGCGCCGAAGTCGTCTCTCATCTTGAACGCCCTCATCTCGGCGCCAAACGCCGGCGCGGCGAGGATAAGCACCAACATCACAGCCATAAGCTGCTTCATTGCCAGCACCTCCTTCACGCCCCCCTGAGTGGCATCTAATAGCATATCACTCCTTGATGTGGTTTTTCAAGCTTGGTTCCGGGACTGTGCATCTTAAGACCTGACCCCTTGCAATGCCCGGCAGTTTTGACTTGGGGGCCGAAACGTGTTAAAATAGAGGGACACGGGGTGATGGAGGCCTGTATTCCGGCGCGCGTTCCTCGCAGCCACCTGGAGGAAACCACTTGAAATTACGAGCAGCGGCGATGCTGTTTTTTTGTCTCTGGGCGCTGGCTTCATGCGCCCGGGCCTATGATGTTACGCTCACCGACGCGATAGGCGACGACTACGGTCCCGGGGACTACGTCTATCCATACGACGCCTCTTTCACGCCGGGCTCTTTTGACATCACCCGGTTCAGAGCCTTCGACCAGGGTAGCGACATCAAGTTCGAGATAGAAATAGAGGGCCAGCTCACTGACCCCTGGGGCTCGGGCGCGGGTTTCTCGCTTCAGAGCATCGACATATACATAGATGAGGACGGGGTGGAGGGCTCGGGCGCCACGTGGGCGCTGGAACGCCGGAACGTGAGTTTCTCCTCATCGAGCGCATGGGAGTATATGGTTTGGTGCCAGGCCCCCTTCGACGGCTTCGATACGCATGTGATAGACCAGTACGGAAGCACCTACTATTCGGGCATAAGCGTGGACGCGGACCAGGGCGACGACGCCATAACCATAACCGTTCCCAAGGCGACCCTGGGCACCCCTGATGCGGGCTGGAGATATGCCGTTCTCATGCTGGGCCAGAACGGCTACGAGGCAGGCCGCGTCCGGCTCGTCCGCAAGGTCGCAGACACCTGGGCCTTAGGGGGTGGTGACGACGGCCAGTCCGACGCCAATGTCATCGACATGGTGGCCGAAAGCGGCGTGAATCAGGAGAGCCTGCTGGCCAATTACAGCCCGCTCACGCAGGTGAGCCCGATTCTGATTAACAGGGTGGACGGGGCGGCGCCCGTAATAAACCATTCGGCGCCCTCGACCTGGGAGGCTCATCAGATGCTCACGGTCGCTCCCGATATCGACGATGACGTGGTCGTCTCGGCGAGCCTCTTCTGGCGTGCGCCGGGTAACCCCTATACCGAAGTCGAGATGTGGAGAACGAGCGCGACCGACTGGGTGGCCTTCATCCCGGGCTCAGAGATAACCGAGGGCAGTCTGGAATACTACCTGAGCGCCACCGACGGCACCAATGGAAGCGAGCTTCCGAGCGCCGCTTCGCCTTTCGTTGTAACCGTCACGGCTGACGTCACCCCGCCGGCGCTCACATATTTCAGCGCCGACCCGGATCCCTTCTCGCCCAATGGCGACAGCTTCAAGGACTCGACCACGGTGACCACGGCGATAAGCGAGCCATCATATCTCTGGCTTGCGGTAACGGATTCTGTGGGAACTCACGTGCGTACGCTCCTCGACTCCGTCTACACCGAGGGCGCGCGCGGTGTGGGCTGGGACGGCAGAGACGACCTGAGCCAGGTCATGTCCGAAGGGACATATACCATTCGCGCCCGGGCGCGCGACCTCGCCGGCCATCCGAGCCCGGTGGAGTCGACGACCGTGGTGCTCACCATGACCGACCAGATACGCCAGCTCGACGTCATTCTTCTCTTCCACGCCAATCAGAACCTGGTTCCCTACGGGCGCGTGGGCAATATCTCCTGTTATGAAGGCGTCATGGAAGTGCTGCGGGCGCATCCGTCGTCCAGGTTCGCGCTCCACTTCTCGGGCTGCCTCATAAGCGACCTCATGTGGTCCGACCCCTATACAATTGAACTCCTGCGGGACGGCGTTTCCGAAGGCCAGTTCGAAGTCATCGGGAGCACTTACGCCCAGAACATCATGTACTCGACGCGCGTTTCGGACACCGATTTCCAGTTCAACCAGAACCAGATCGCCATCCACAAGAAGCAGATCGAAGACGTCGTGGGCGCGAGCCCGGTGAGCTTCTGGAACCCCGAGCGCGTGTGGACTCAGAACTTCGTAAAACTCTTCAATGACAACGCCTATGAGAATGTACAGATCGAAGACCATATTCTCTGGGACAGCGGCATCACAGGGAGCGAGTACTTCGTCCGCACGACCACCTATAACGGCGATACCGTAAACGTCTTCACCGATGACAAGACCTTCCAGGGCTATGTTAACGGTTCGGTGGACTCGGGCGACACCACGAGCATAATGGCTTTCTTGAGGATGCTCTATGACGAAGACGTGGATGACCGCATGGCCGTCTGCTATTACGAGGACATGGAAGCGTCGGGCCTCTGGGATTACGAGGGCGGCAACGACCCCGTGTGGAACTGGAACAATCTCGATAAGCTCCTGACGGCGTTCGAGAACGACCCGCGCATCAAGGTAACGACCTATGCCGAGTGGCTCCAGAACCACGAGATCTACGAGGACATAACGCCGGTAGTGGACGGCGCCGCGGACTGGATGGGCAGGGACGCCTGGTTTATCGAGAACGCCGCCCCCCAGGCCGAGTCCTACCGCGTCTTCTGGGACGGCATACGCGACACCCTGGAGGTTGTTCACTCTGCGTTCGCCGCCAACGCTCCGGACACAGTAGCGGCGCGGGCGCTCCTGGACCACGCGTGGTTCACGCTTATCGCGCATCAGTACGAGTTTGCCGTGACCGGATACGGCGGCATAGCCGGAACGACACAGTGGGAGCTGGCGCGCTGCGCCCTGGTGAGCGCGCGGGCGGCACGCGAGGCCCTGACCGGCGCGCCGAGGTCGCTTGTAGCCGACGTCAACGATGACGGCATCAGCGAACTGGTGCTCGTGACGGCCACCGACTACTTCGTCTTCTCGCGTTACGGCGGCAGGCTCCTCTACTGGTTCGATCTCGAGTTCGGCAAGGAGTATGTCGGCAACGAGAACTTCATGAGGTCCTATGGCGAGTCCTACAGCAACGACAACACTTATATAACCGAGGCTGTGGGCACCGAAGCGTATCCGTGGCTTTCCGGAAACTTCATATTCCCCGAAGTCCACACCTGGACCTTCGAGGCGCGCCGCCGCGCCCTGAACGACTTCATCCGGGTGGACAGCGTGGACCGGAAAACCATAAACACGCTGATGAGCTACACCACCGGCGCCGACTATGTCGAATTCACCTATGGCCTCCCCGGCGTCCATGTGGCCAAGCGGCTGACCGCGGGCGCGCATGAACTCGACGTGGCCTACACTTTCACCTCGACCTCTCCTTCTGCGCAGGACGTCGACCTCGAAATCGAAAACGGGCTCTCGCCCGACTGCCTGCTGGCGACGCTATGGGGAAGGAATACACTGCGCTACTCAGACGGCGCCGACACCTCCTGGGCCTTTACGCCGGCGACGCGTGGAGTGGCCAATGTCGAAAGCGACTGCGCCGTGCTCTTCGAGTTTGCCGATGAGCCCGACGCCATAGCGGGTGACGAGGATATCTTCGGCCTCGAGGTCAATCCCGAATGGAGTTTCAACATCCCGGCGTTCGGCTCGAAAACCATAAACTTCAAGCTCGACCTGAGGTCGGCCTCGGGCGTCATCGACCCGGAGCCCGAATACCGCCGCGGCCTCATAATCCTTCCCAATCCAACGATGGGGGAGGTGGGCTTCTCATTCCTGCCGGCATCCGCGGCCGCCTCCGAGGTCTCGATTTTCGATCTCGCCGGCAGGCTCGTGCGGACCATACCCGCGCCGGCATCGCTCGAGCCCGTGAACGTCGTCTGGGACGGCCATAACCAGGCCGGCGCGCGCGTCGCCACAGGCATCTATCTGGTCAGAGTGACCTCGGGTAGCGAGACCAGGTACGGTAAGGTCGCCATAGTCCGCTGAGTCCGGAGCACTTCGCGCCTGGCGCCGAGCCCTGCATCGCGCCGCGCGCCAGGTCCTGCCTCAGGCCCTGCACCAAGTCTATTGTGTTGACATGCCTTCCGATGGTATGCTATTACGCTCTGTGCCCGGACCGGAAGGTATGGCGGATTGACGACAATCGTATTTGTTTCCGTAGTATTCATAGTGACCTATGTCGCCCTCAGCTTCCAGAAGGAGAAGAGGGCGAGGGTTGTCTGGGTTGGGATGGCCCTGTTCGCGGCCTATAACTTCTTCCTGGCCCGCGACCCCTACTGGGCGGACCTCCTTCAGCCCCTCCGCGACGTCAACTGGAACGTCATCGGCATCTTCATCGGAAGCCTCCTCGTAGCTGAGACATTCACTTTCTCGATGGTGCCGGCACGGCTGGCCGAGGGCCTCATCAAGAAGGCCAGGACTGTCGGCCTGGCGATAGTCCTCATGGCGGCGCTGGCGGGTTTTCTCTCGGCCTTCGTTGAGAACGTGGCGACGGTGCTCATCCTGGCGCCAATCGCCGTCGAGATGGCAAGGCGGCTCAAGGTGTCGCCCGCGCCGTTTCTCATTTCGGTGGCCATATCCTCCAATCTCCAGGGCACGGCGACCCTGATAGGCGACCCCCCGAGCATGATACTCGCGGGCCACTACAGTCTCAGCTTCAATGACTTCTTCGTGCTCCAGGGCAAGCCCAGCATTTTCTTTGCGGTCGAGGTCGGCGCCATCGCCTCGCTTATCGTTCTCTACTTCATGTTCAGAAAGTACAAAGAGCCAGTGGGAGAGCCCCGGCATGTCGAGGTCAGGAGCTGGACACCGTCGTATTTCCTTTGCGGAATGATAGTCGCGCTGGCGATCTCGCCGCTTTTCGACCCCGAGTTTAAGTTCCTGGCCGGGGCCATCTGTCTCGCCTTCGGCGCCGCCGCGAAACTCTGGGAGTGGAAGCACACCTACGAGCAGACGACCTTCTCCTATACGCGCGAGACCCTGAAACGCATCGACTGGGACACGACCCTGTTTCTCATAGGGATATTCATGTTCGTGGGAGTTCTAGAACGGGCCGGCGTCGTCGAGAGAATCGCCGACCTCATCCAGGGCATGGCGGGCTCGAACCTCTTCGCTGGCTTCAACATCATACTGTGGTTCTCACTGCTCGTCTCGGCGTTCGTGGACAATGTCCCCTACATCTCGGCCATGCTCCCGGTTACCACCGTGCTCGCCGAACGCATGGGGAGTTTCACGTATCTGCTTCCGTTCGGGCTCCTCATAGGCAGCTGCCTGGGCGGCAATATCACGCCCATCGGCGCCGCAGCCAATATCGTAGCTGTCGGGTATCTCGCGAAAATAGGCTGCAAGGTGAGCTTCGGCGAGTTCGTCAAGATAGGGCTCCCCTTCACGCTGGCAGCAACGGTCGCCGGCGGCGCTTTCACATGGCTCGTGTGGGGTTGATAGCCCGAGGGCCCGAGGCTTGGGGCCGGCGCCTATGAGCGGCCCATTTGGAATTATCGGGAGAGAGCGCGGCGCGGCAACGGGCCCGGCCGGCTACTCAACTTCGAACTTTCTGGTATCGCTCGCGACGGTGTTATTGACCCTGGCGAAGTAAATCCCGGCCGGGACTTCCTCGCGGTTCTCATCCTTGCCGCTCCAGGTCGCGCTGTAGATGCCGGGCGCCATGTCCATGTCGTTGAGTCTGGCCACGACGCGTCCCCGGGTATCGTAAATGGCGATGGTGACGCGCTCGCTCACGGTGGTGTAGTAAGAGAACCGGTGCCGGTTGCGGCCGGCATTTTCGCTGGCCGCTACCTCGTCATATGCGATCAGCCCCACTTCTTCACCCAGGATCTTGTCTTTCCACTCTCCGCTTATGACCAGCGCGCAGTCCACGCCCTCTATCTTCTCGCCGGTCGTAAGGCTCCCGCGCAGCCTTAGAGGCACGATTTCGCCGTCATGTGCCGCGAGGTCGAGTGCGCCTGCGATGTCCGGGATGGAAAAGAAGAACTCGAGGTCGTCGAGGCCGTCGCCCCGGCGCTTGTGGCAAGCGCAGAGCCCGCCGACGAGCGGGGTTCCCACGTCCTCATATGTCCAGCCGGTCGGTTTGACCTCAGCCTTCAGGCCCTCAGCCTTCGGGCTCTCGCTGCCAGGCCCGTTTTGATCCGTATCCTCCCGATACAGTCTCACGGTAGCGGGGTCGACCAGGTCGAGCTCGAAGTCAACGCCGCCGAGGATGGCTATGGGTATGGCGAGGGGACTGTCCAGCCGGATGTGGTTGGGGCAGAGCCCTGGCCGGATGTCGACGTTAATCACAATGGGATGCGGTGGGGCAACCGGGGCGGTTTCAACGGCGAGAGGGCCATCGGCCAGAGCGCTACCCGCGAAGGCCACCACAAGGGCTGCGAGACCCAGAGCCGCCGAAACCGCGCGCTCCGGCGCGTCTTTACGCCCTGCTGAGCCACAATGCATTGATCTACCTCCCTTTAAGCATGGCAAGGAGCCCACATAGGATTATACCAATTCCCGGCCCCGCTCACCTGACTGTTTAACCAAACACCGTTCCCGCAGTTCCCCTTTGACTCAGGACTTGCCAGCGAGTATCTTCTTATGACGAGCCAAATTACAGCCGAAAATGACGTGAGGGACAACTTTGGGGGTAGTATATGGTTAACGTCTGTGTCGTCGGTACAGGATACGTCGGACTCGTTACAGGTGCATGTCTAGCTGACTTCGGAAATACCGTGCGGTGCATCGATATCGACGAGGCCAAAATCGAGAAGCTCAAGCGCGGCGAGATGACTTTCTACGAGCCGGGCCTTCAGGAAATCGTAAAGAGGAATATCGACAGGGGAAGGCTGACTTTCTCCACTGATATAAACTGCGGCATCGAGGATTCCACCGTGGTGTTCGTCGCCGTCGGCACCCCCATGGGAGACGACGGCAAGGCCGATCTCCGCTACGTGGAGATGGTGGCCAAGAGCGTCGCGGAGAACCTCAACGACTATAAAGTGGTCGTCTTAAAGAGCACGGTGCCCGCGGGCACAAGTTCGGTCGTCGAGCGCGTCATCAAAGAGAACGCCAGGACCGGACACGAATTCGACGTGCTCTCCAATCCCGAGTTCCTCAGGGAGGGCTCGGCCGTCGAAGACTTCATGCAGCCCGACCGCATCGTGATCGGGGCTCCCACCGAGCGCGCCAAGGAAGTGATGGCCGAGATCTACCGGCCGCTCGTCCAGCAGGACAAGCCCATCGTCATGACAGATGTGAACACGGCCCAGATGATCAAGTACGCGTCCAACGCTTTCCTCGCGACCAAGATTTCCTTTATAAACGAGATCGCCAACCTGTGCGAGCAGTTCGGAGCGGACGTCTCGGTTGTCGCCAAGGCCATGGGCCTCGACAGCAGGATCGGCTCGAGGTTCCTGAAGGCGGGCGCCGGCTACGGCGGCTCGTGTTTCCCCAAGGACACGCGGGCCCTGGTCAAGACCGCGGAGACGGTGGGCCATGAGATGAAGGTCGTAAGGGCGGCGATAGAGGTCAACGACAAGCAGCGCTACCTGATGGTCGACAAGATCGTAAGGGCAGCCGGGGACGTCAAGGGCAAGACCATCGCGCTCATGGGCGTCGCCTTCAAGCCCGACACGGACGACATGCGCGAGGCTCCGGCCATAGACATGGCGAGAGAGCTCATGGCCGGGGGAGCCAGCATCAAGGCCTATGACCCGGTCGCCATGGAGTTTGCCAGGCCGCTCATGAGAGGCGTCGAGTTCTGCGGGAATGTCTTCGAGGCTGCGACCGGCGCAGACATCGTCGTATTCGTCACCGAGTGGAACGAGTTCATGGACCTCGATTTTGAGAAGATGAAATCCCTCATGAAGGCGGCGACCATCGTGGATTGCCGCAACATATATGATCCTGAGAGGATGGCCGACCTGGGATTCAGGTACTTCAGCGTGGGCCGGCCCGACAAGGAGGCTTGATATGACTTTGATCGACGGTGTCACGGTAAAGCGGCTCAAGGTGATCCCCGACGAACGGGGTTTCCTGATGGAGATGCTGCGCTCGGATGACGACATGTTCACCGAGTTCGGGCAGGTCTACCTGTCGGTTGCCTATCCGGGTGTCGTGAAGGGTTGGCATTATCATAAGCTCCAGACCGATTACTTCACCGTCGTCAAGGGCATGCTCAAGGTAGTGCTGTATGACCGGCGAGAGGGCTCGGCGACCCACGGGGAGATAAACGAGTTCTTCATGGGCGAGAAGAACCCCATACTCATCAGCATTCCGCCGGGCGTCGTGCACGGCGTCAAGGCCATCGGGGGCGAGGCCGGCTACCTCGTAAACTGCCCCAACAAGACCTACGATTACGATGAGCCCGATGAGTACAGGGTGGACCCCCACGGCGGGGAGATCCCGTATGACTGGACGGGAAAGGACGGCTAGACATGGCAAGGAAGATCGTCGTAACGGGAGGGGCGGGTTTCATCGGCAGCAATTTCGTCCGCTACATCCTCGAAAACTATGACGACATCGAGCTCACTGTGCTGGATAAGCTGACCTATGCGGGCAATCTGGAGAACCTCAAAGACGTCGAGGGCAACCCGCATTACAGTTTCGTAAAGGGCGATATCTGTGACGAGGCCGTTGTCGAGAAGGTCCTCGCGGGCTCGGACTGCGTCCTCAACTTCGCCGCTGAAACTCATGTCGACCGCTCCATCGGAGACCCCGCGAGCTTCATCATGACCGACGTTTACGGTACCTATGTCCTTCTCGAGGCCACCAGGAAGCTCAAGATACCGCGGTTCGTCCAGATATCCACCGACGAAGTCTACGGCGACGCCGACGACGAGCCGTCGGGGGAAGACTCGCCCCTCATGCCGAGGAGCCCTTATGCGGCCAGCAAGGCGGGCGCCGACCGTCTGGCGTATTCGTATTTCACCACTTACGGCACTCCAGTGGTGATAACCCGCTGCAGCAACAACTACGGGCCCAACCAGTATCCGGAGAAGCTCATACCGCTGTTTCTGACCAATGCGATGGATGACAAGCAGATGCCGGTCTACGGGTCGGGTATCAACACGCGCGACTGGATATACGTCACCGACCACGTCAAGGCGCTCGAGATAATCATGAACTCGGGCGGCCTGGAGGGGGAGGTCTTCAACATAGGAAGCGGCATCGAGCTCAGCATCCTGGATGTGGCCGGCGGCATACTCACCGTGCTCGACAAGCCCGACAGCCTGGTCGCGAGGGTCGCGGACCGTCCGGGGCATGTCATGCGACATGCGGTGAAAACCGACAAGATCCGGTCGGTGCTCGGCTGGAAGGCGGAGGTCGACTTCGAGACGGGGCTCAGGGAGACGGCCGAGTGGTATGAGAACAACCGGCCGTGGTGGGAAAAAATCAAGAGCGGCGAATTCAAGGAATACTACAGGAAGATGTACTCGGAACTGGAGGCGAAATGAGGGTAGTTGTCACCGGCGCTGCCGGATTTCTAGGCTCGAATCTCAGCGACCACCTTATATCGAAGGGGCACACGGTTGTCGGCCTCGACAATCTCATAACCGGCTCTACCAGGAACATCGAGCATCTCGCGGGCAATGACAAGTTCAGCTTCGTCAAGCATGACGTCACCGAATACATATACGTGTCCGGTCCCGTGGATGCCGTTCTCCACTTCGCCTCGCCGGCGAGCCCCATCGATTACCTGGAATTCCCCATACAGACTCTCAAGGTGGGCGCGCTGGGCACGCACAAGGCTCTCGGCCTTGCCAAGGAGAAAAAGGCGAGGTTCCTTCTGGCGTCTTCGTCGGAAGTGTACGGCGATCCGCATGTGCACCCGCAGACCGAAGACTACTGGGGGAACGTCAACCCCATCGGGCCGCGCGGCGTATATGACGAGGCCAAGCGCTTCGCCGAGGCCCTGGCGTTCGCATACCACCGCACCCATGGCGTCGATACCAAGATCGCGCGGATATTCAACACTTACGGGCCGAGAATGCGCTCCGGAGACGGGCGCGTCGTGCCCAATTTCATAATGCAGGCGCTTCAGGGCAAGCCTCTTACGATCTACGGCGACGGGAAGCAGACGAGGAGCTTCTGCTTCGTCTCCGACCTCATCGAGGGCATATACCGGCTGCTCGTCTCGAACGTGAACGATCCGGTGAACCTCGGCAATCCGCACGAGATGACCATACTCGAGTTCGCGGAGAAGATCGTCGAGATCACCGGCGCCAAGAGCGACCTCGTTTTCGAGGAACTTCCGGTGGACGATCCCAAGGTGAGGCAGCCCGACATAGGGCGCGCCAGGAGCCTCTTCGACTGGGAGCCAGTGGTGCCGATAGAGGAAGGCCTCAAGCGCACAGTCGAATACTTCAGCAAGACAGCCGGTAAATAACACAAGGGTAGAACTGGAGGAACACATGGTCAGGGTAGCTGTAGTCGGAGCCGGTTACTGGGGCCCCAACTTCATAAGGGTCCTGGAGGAGCTCGGCGATTCGGAGCTCGTAGCCGTCTGCGACAAGGATCCGGCGAAGCTGGAGAAGGTCAAGGACCAGCACCCGCTGGTCACCGTCACCGATGACTTCGATTCGCTCATAGAGCGCGACGACCTCGACGCGGTCATAGTCGCGACGGGTTCGGAAGCCCATTACGCGGTTTCCAGGGCGGCCCTATTAAAGGGCAAGCACGTCCTCGTGGAGAAACCCATCTCGCTCAAATCCAGCGATGCGAGGGAGCTCGTTGACCTCGCGCGCGAAAACAACAAGGTCCTGCTCGTGGGGCATCTCCTCCAGTATCACTCGGGCGTCGTCAAACTCAAGGAGTACATCGACAACAAGACGCTGGGAGACATCCTCTACGTTTACACGACCCGCGTGAATCTCGGCCGGGTGAGAAAAGAAGAGAACGCCATGTGGAGTTTCGCGACCCATGACATCTACGTGGTCATGTATCTTCTCGGCGCCGAGCCGGAATACGTGACGGCCGCGGGTCAGTCCTACGTGCGTAAGGGCGTGCATGACGTCGTCTTTCTGACGCTGCACTTCCCGGGCGACGTGATGGCGCACATTCACGTCAGCTGGCTCGACCCCCACAAGATCCGGAAGATCACGGTGGTGGGAGATAAGAAGATGGGCGTCCTGGACGACGCGGCGACCACCGAGAAGCTGCGCATATATGATAAGGGTATTGATTTCACTCCGTCATACGGCGACTACGGTGAATCGCTTTCCATACGCATAGGCGACATCAGCATTCCCAAGCTCGACATGAAAGAGCCGCTCAAGGTGGAATGCCAGCATTTCTTGGACTGCATAATCAAGGGCGACGAGCCGCTCACGGGGGGCGAACAGGGCTTCAAGGTGATACAGATTCTTGAGGCAGCCGACCAGTCCCTCCGCGAGCAGAGCCGGGCTGTTCCAATCGGAGGCTGAAGCATGGACAGACACATCGATCCGACCGCCAGCGTAGCCGAAGGCGTTGAGCTCGGGACATACGTTCACATCGGGGCGAATGTCTCAATAGGGAAAGGTTCGCGGGTCGGGAACTTCGTCGTCATACACGACGATACCCAGATCGGAGACAATGTAGCCATAGGCGACAACACCGTGATCGGCAAGGGCCCGATGAGGGCCTCGATCAGCACCCTCAAAGAGAAGAAGCTGCCTCCGGCCGTGATATCCGCGAATGTCATGATAGGGACTTCGGTAGCTGTCTACAGGGGCTCGAAAATCGGCGAGGGCGTGATGATAGCCGACCTGGCGACGGTGAGAGAGGACGTGGAAATAGGCAAGTTCACCATAGTGGGAAGAGGCGTCGCCATCGAGAACAACACGCGCATCGGCAATTACGTCAAGCTCGAGACCAACGCCTACATCACGGCGCATAGCATTGTGGAGGACCGCTGCTTCATCGCTCCCATGGTGACGATGTCGAACGACAACTTCCTCGGGAGGACCGAGGAAAGACATAAGCACTGTAAGGGCGCGCATGTCCGCAAGGGCGCGCGAATAGGCGCAAACGCGACCCTGCTTCCGGGCGTGACGCTCGGCGAGGACTCCGTGGTCGGAGCCGGTTCGGTGGTCACCAAGGACGTGCCGCCGCGCAAGACCGTCGTCGGCGTTCCCGCCGGCATCGTGAGGGACACGCCGCCGGAGCAGCTGGTGGAAGCCCAGGGCTATCCTGAAGACTAGGCCGGGAAGAGAAATAAGGGAATAACGGGAATAAGGAACAAAGAGATAGAGAATTCTGAGGAGGTAAGGAGTTGAAGGTTCCCCTGATCGATCTGGTAAGACAGTATCATTCGCTAAAGGATGAAATCGACGCCGGCCTCGGGGAAGTCGTCGAAAGCGGGAAGTTCATAATGGGGCCGTGGGTCGGAGAGATCGAGAAAGAGATCAGCGGCCTCATGGGCGCCAAGTACGGTATGGGCGTCGCGTCGGGCACGGACGCTCTCGAGGTGGCCCTGCGGGCCGTGAATCTCGGGCCCGGCGACGAGGTAATCACCACCCCGTTCTCATTTGTCTCGGTGGCCGAAGTCGCCCTGAAGATGGGCGCCGGGTGCGTATTCGTGGACATCGACCCCAGGAATTTCAACCTGATGCCCGAGCGTGTGAAGGCCGCCATCACCGACAAGACCAAGGCTATCGTTCCCGTGCACCTGTTCGGCCAGAGCGCCGACATGGACCCCATCAATAAGATCGCGCGGGAGAAGGGCATACCGGTCATAGAGGACGCCTGCCAGGCCATAGGTTCGGGCTACAAGGGTAGGCCCGTCGGCTCGCTCGGCGACATGGCGACTCTGAGCTTCTTCCCGACCAAGAACCTTGGTTGCTATGGCGACGGCGGCATGGTGCTCACGAGCGACGACAACCTCTACGAGTACGCCTCGTGCATCAGGAAGCACGGCGAGTCGGAGCGTTACAAGTACAAGTATATCGGCATGAACAGTCGCCTGGACTCCATACAGGCGGCGGTTCTCCTTGCCAAGGTCAAGAAGATAAAAGAGTGGAACGAAAAGAGGCGGGAGACAGCGGCTATTTACGAGGAAGCCTTCAGGGACATCCCCGTCGAGACCCCGTTTGCCGAGGAATACGCCTATCATATCTACCACCAGTACACGGTCAAAGTGGACAAGCGCGACGAGCTGAGGGCCTTCCTCAACGAAAAGGGCGTGGGCAACGCCATCCACTACCCGCTCGGCATCCAGTTGCAGGAAGCTTACGCGCCGCTCGGGTACAAACCGGGGGACCTTCCCAATACGGAAGAAGCGGCCGCCAGGGTGTTGTCGCTTCCGGTGTTCCCGGAGCTCGAACAGGCTGAGATCGATTACGTGATCAGCACCGTGAAAGAGTTTTTCTAATATGGCATCCAAGAAGATTCTCGTTACCGGTGGGGCCGGTTTCATCGGGTCCCACCTTGTTGAGAGGCTGCTGAAGGAAGAGTATCGCGTCCACGTTATCGACGACCTGTCCACGGGCAATTTCGATAACATAGCTTACCTGGAAGGCGACTCCAGGTTTGCCTACACCATAGACTCGGTCCTGGATATGGACGTCATGGAGAAGCTCATCGATGACTGCGATGTCATCTTCCACCTCGCGGCGGCCGTGGGCGTGGAGTATGTCATCGAGAGCAACCTGAAGTCCATGCAGATAAATATCCGCGGGACCGAGAACGTTCTCGAGCTGGCCAATCGCGGCAAGAAGAAGGTATTCGTGTTCTCATCTTCTGAGGTCTACGGCAAGAGCAGCGAGGTCCCGTTCGGGGAAGACGACGACCGCATACTCGGCCCGACCACGGTGACGCGCTGGAGCTATGCCGCCTCCAAGGCCGTGGATGAGATGATGGCGCTCGCATATTTCAGGGAGAAGAAGCTGCCGGTCGTGATCGTGCGCCTCTTCAACACCTGCGGACCGCGCCAGACGGGCAAGTACGGGATGGTGGTGCCGAGGTTCGTCAAGCAGGCGTTGCTCGGAGACCACATGACGGTTTATGGGGACGGCAGCCAGTCGAGATGCTTCGCCTCAGTATTCGACGTGATTGACGGCATCATGGGGCTTCACGATTCGGACGATGTGCTGGGAGGGGTATTCAATATCGGGAACGACCAGGAGGTCAAGATTATAGATCTGGCCAAGCAGGTAAAGAAGCTGACAGGCAGTTCATCCCCGATTGAGTTCGTGCCATATGACAAGGCCTACATGCGCGGATTCGAGGACATGATGCGGCGCGTGCCCGATCTTTCGAGGATCCGTGAGACCATAGGTTACCGGCCCAGGGTCTCTCTCAGCGAGATTATCCAGAGTGTCATCGACTATTACAGAACATGACCACTTTGGGCGATTTCTGTAACTCCTTAAAACACCTTGACAAGGAATTGCTTGCTTTCTATGATACCAACGGTTGGGAATAGCCAGGGGGGCGTGTATAGTGATGAATTTGATGCTGTTCGTAGGGGCCGGTCTGCTGGGATTCAGTTTTTCCCTGGCATGCGTGCCTCTCAGCAGCCGCATTTCCAAATATGTCCGGGCGGTGGACCATCCGGTGCCGGAGAAGGTCCACAGGACGCCGATGCCCCGTCTGGGCGGGCTCGCCATATACCTGGGCTTCTGGCTGAGCGTATTCGTGCTTTACCTCGTCTACGGCGAAGCCCTGGGCTCCTTCGGGCGGCAGATCCAGGGACTGCTCATCGGAAGTTCACTCATACTCTCGATAGGGATACTGGACGACATCTTCGGGCTCGGGGCCTGGGTCAAGCTCTTCGTGGAGATAGCGGCCGCGGTCATCGTCGTTAGTTTCGGCTACCGCATGCTGCCGGCAGGCAGCCTGGGTTTCATTGGCGGCGCCGGTGAAGTGGTGGTCCTCCTGGGCAGTATCATCTGGATAGTCTGGGTGACCAATGTCTTCAACCTGGCCGATGGGCTGGACGGGCTGGCCGCCGGCATAGGCGGCATCGTCTCCCTGAGTATAATGGTGCTCGGACTGAGCCTCGGGGTTCCTTGGGTCGGCCTTCTGAGCATAATCCTGTTCGGCGTGTGCACCGGTTTTCTGGTTCACAACTTCCCGCCGGCGCGCATCTTCATGGGCGACAGCGGCAGCCTCTTCCTCGGCTTCACATTCGCCTCGGTTATCATGGGCGTCGCCGGCGTGGACGGGGGACACGGCATATCGCTTCTCGGCATTCTCGCTCTTGGAGTTCCCATGATAGACGGTATCGGCGCGGTCCTTCGCAGGCTGATCAACCGCCAGAGCGTCATGAAGGGCGACAGGGATCACCTGCATTACAAACTCCTCCTCCGCAACGGCAGCAGGAGGAAAGTCGCCCTTGTGATTTACCTCATGACTGTGGGCTTCAGCGGGCTATCGCTTCTGATCTACTTCAAGTTCAACGGACACGGTCCGATGCTGGCGCTCGCCAGCACATGCGTGGCCGCCGTGCTGGTCGTGAAGCGCTTCAGGCTGCTCGAGCTCTACATAAGCAGATACCATCTGCTGCCGGGCAAGAGCATATCGGGGTTCTTGCTCGATGAGGGCGAGGAAGTCCGCGCGGCGGCCTCGAAGACGGCGCGTAAGGAACAGGAGACACTCGCTCCGATTCCCTAGCAGTTTACCTCCACATCGCCTTGATCCTGCCCCAGGTACCTATATCTTCAATTGCGGACCCAGGTAGCTCGTCGAAGTAGAGACAGTCGACCCTGGTCCGCGACCCGCTGAGGTTTAAGAGGCGCACAGTGAAAGTGCCCTGTTCGATGTTGAGGAAGTCGCTCCCGGCGACTTCGGTGTAATAAATACCCGATCAAGCGATGCCGAGGCCGATGGGGCTGTAGTAGGACTCGATGTCGCCGCCGCCCTGGGCACCGTTGACGATGGTTATGCGCATGTCGCTTTCATAGCCATAGAGCCCGGCCGAGCGAAGCGTGTCGCCGTAGGCGCCCAGCTCGGTTGTGGTCAGGGTGACCTCGATCCAGTCGCCGGGGGAGTCGAAGCCCTCCACGGCGTAGCCTCCGCTGGCCCCGACGCATGCGGTAACGTAAATGGACTCACCGCCGGTGTTGAAAGAGTTGGTATAGTCCTCGGCCTCGAGAGTTATCTGGTGGGCATAAATGCTTGCCGGCAATATAATTAGAGCCAGCATGACAAGTAATGATTTCAGCAAATACTTCACCTCCTCCAATCATGGTTACCTTATATATTACCATTATATCGGCCTAAATACAAGCGATTCGGAGCTGCAAAAACAGGCCGAAGGCGGAGTAAGAGAGGTGGGGTCAGGTCTTAAAATGCACAGAACCCGGGGGACAGGTCTCCGAATGCACAGGGTTCCCCGGCGCCCGCCCTGTACTTTCTTGACGCTCAGCAGGCGCTGTGTTACCTTGCTGAAAACACTTGAGATTGGAGACACTTTCATATGCTGGACCCCAGGTTCATTCGGGCCAACCCCGACGCCGTCAAAGAGGCGGTGAGGAACAAGCTCGAGAAGGTGGACATCGATGACTTCCTCAAGCTCGACGAAGAGCGCCGCGACCTTCTCCAGGAAGCCGACAAGCTCAAGCAGGAGCGGAACACGGTCTCCGAGGTTATCGCCCGCGAGAAGAAGGACGGCGGCGACCCCAGGGAGAAGATCGAAGAGATGCGTGCCGTTTCAGCCAGGATAAAGAATCTCGACCAGATGCTCAAAGAGGTCGAGGAGAAGATAAACGCCGTCCTCGTCTGGATACCCAACATGCCCCACGCCGATGTCCCTGTCGGCAGGGACGAGAACGACAACAAGGTCGTCCGCGAGTGGGGAGCGCTTCCCGAGCTGGATTTCGAGCCCGCGCCCCACTGGGACATCGCCGAATCGCTGGACCTGGTCGACTTCAAGCGCGGCTCGACCGTGGCCGGGAGCAACTTCGTCATATTCAAGGGCAGGGGGGCGAAGCTCGTGCGCGCGCTCATGTCCTTCATGCTGGACTTGCATATCGGGAAGCATGGCTATACCGAGATATGGCCGCCCTGCCTTTCGAACCGCGACGCCATGTTCGGCACGGGACAGCTTCCGAAACTCGAAGAGGACATGTACCACGCCGCGGTCGACGACCTCTTCCTCATTCCGACCGGCGAGGTGCCGGTTACCAATCTTCATATGGGCGAGATATTGGAAGGCGACAATCTTCCGCTCCGGTACACGGCCTATACGCCATGCTTCCGGAGAGAGGCCGGTTCCTACGGGAAGGACACTCGCGGGCTTCAGCGCGTACACCAGTTCGACAAGGTCGAACTCGTGAAAATCGTAAGGCCCGAGACGAGTTATGACGAGCTCGAGGCGCTCGTCGCCGACGCCGAGGATGTGCTTCAGGCACTCGGGCTCGCCTACAGGGTGAACATGCTCTGCACGGGCGAGCTCAGTTTCGCCGCAGCCAAGTGCTATGACCTCGAAGTGTACGCGCCCGCACACAAGAAGTGGCTGGAGGTATCGTCATGCTCCAACTTCGAAGACTTCCAGTCCAGGCGGACGGGCATAAGGTTCAGGCCGGCAAAGGGCGAGAAGGCCCAGTTCGTGCATACCCTGAACGGTTCGGGGCTTGCCTTCCCCAGGACCATAATCGCGATACTCGAGACCTACCAGACCGCGGACGGCAAGGTGCGCGTGCCCGACGTCCTCGTGCCCTACATGGGCGGCCTGGAGATCATTGAATAGACCCCTATTACGGGTGAAAGATGTGCGACTCCTTGTAGATGCCACGGCGGGGAAGCTGGCCCGCTGGCTGAGGATACTGGGGTTCGATACAGACTATATCGCGACCTGTGACATACCACCTGTAGTCAAACTCGCAAGGCAGTCCGAGAGGAAGATCGTGACGCGCAACGCCGCGCTTGTAAAAAGGCTCGGCGAAGGCATTCTTCTTGAGAGCGACGCGCTGGATGAGCAGGTGAGACAGGTCGTGCGGACCGTTGGCGAGGAAAACCTCGCTTTCTTCACCCGGTGCAGCGTCTGCAACGTCGAGCTCGAAGACGTTGAGAAGGAGATCGTGAAAGGCCGCATACCCGAGTACGTTTACGAGACCCATGATGAGTTTGCGATTTGCCCCGCCTGCGGCAGATACTACTGGCAGGGAACACATTGGGACAAGATGAAGTCGGACATCGAGAGAATGGTGGGAGGTTAACCTGAAATGGCGACCGTTGGCGAGAGAGTGAAGGGCGCTATACCCGTGCTCAAGGTCGAGGGCGAGACAGTGCCGGAGGTCTGGGAGCGGGCCGTAATCCTGTGCTGGAAGGAGGGCATCAGCATCAGGACCGAGTACGACCGGCCCGGGGACCCGCCGAGCAGGGACTGCTCCATGGTAATGGTCATGAACGACCCTCTCGGCGAGCCCAGGATACACCGGGCCTTCCCCGGCGGGCTCGAGGACCTCGAGGTTTACAGGCTCGAAGTCGTGGACGGCATACATGACGACTGGATCAAACCCGAAGAGGGCAAGTGGAGCTATACCTATCACGAGCGGCTGTACTCTTACCCGCACGCCGACGGGAGCGAGCGCATAGACCAGATGGACTACATAGCGAAGAAGCTGAGCGAGGCGCCGCACACGCGGCGGGCCCAGGCCATAACGTGGGTCGTCAAGACAGACAGGTTCTTCGAGGACCCTCCGTGCCTGCAGAGGATTTGGTGCAGGCTCATGGACGGGGGCGACACGATGGTTCTCAACATGAACGTCCACTGGCGCTCCAGGGACGCCTACAAGGCGGCCTTCATGAACCTCTTCGCGCTCACCGACCTCATGGGACGCATCGCCTCGAGCGTCGAGGAGAAGCTGGGTAAGCCGGTAGCCTGCGGCAGGTATGCCGAGTTTGTGGACTCCTTCCACATATACGGGTCCTACTTCAGGGAATTTGAGGGTTTCTTGAAGACCGTCGAGAAGCGCAAGTACGAAGACCGCGTCTGGGATACCAAATTCGCCGAGCCTGTTTTCGAGGAGGCCAGGAAGAAGGTCACGGACGGCACATGGAACTGGCGCGAGCAGAGCGGGTAGAATCTAAAGGGAGGTCAGATCGTGAGGTTGCGCGCACTGATAAACGTGACGGGCGCGAGGACTTATACCTTCATAGCCGCGATGATACTGGTTGTGCTGATCTTCGGCTACACCTACTCGCTTGTCCGGAGCTTCGAGGTTCAGACGAACACGCTCACGAGGGTGTTCGCCAAGTTCTGCGCGGCCGCCACTTATCCCGCCACGCGCGACGAGGACGTGCGCTATATCTTCGACGAGATCATCAAGGACATAAACTTCCCCATCGTAATCACCGATCCCAGGGGCGTTCCGTACACCTGGAAGAACGTGGGGGAGGAGATCAGCGCGGATGACGTGAGCTGGGAGCTCTTCGTCGATACCAACCCCGCCGATCCGCCCGAAGGCACCATGAGCGAGATTATCGGAGTCGTGCGCCACATGGACAGGAGTAACCAGCCCGTCCTGATGTTCGACCCCGTATCGGGCCGGTTCCTGGGCAGCGTCCATTACGGCGAGCCCGCGATCACGAGCGGCCTCAAGTGGCTGCCCCTGGCCTCCGGCGCATTGCTCGCGGTCTTTATCCTTATGAGTTATCTGGGCCTCCGGGGCATCATCGTCGGCAAGCGCAGGTCGATCTGGGTGGGCATGGCCAAGGAGACGGCGCATCAGCTCGGGACGCCGCTATCGTCGCTCATGGGCTGGGTGCAGATTCTCAAGGAGCACTCGGCGGATGATCGCACGAGGCGCGCCGTGCACGAGATGGAGGCCGATATCATGCGCCTGACCAAGATCGCCTCCAGGTTCGGCAAGGTCGGGTCGCCCCCGCGGCTGGACAAGGAGGACGTGGTAGAGATCGCGCGGAGCGCGGTGGGCTATCAGAAGAAGCGGCTTCCCTCGCTCGGTAAGGAAGTGGAGATAAAGGAGCATTACGGCAATGTCCCCAGGACGCTGGTCAACATGGACCTGCTGGAATGGGCCGTCGAGAACCTCGTCAAGAACGCCATCGACGCGCAGGATAAATCGAAGGGCATAGTGGAAGTGAGAACCACTTATGTTCCGCAGAAGCACGTGGTCTCCATAGAGGTCGAAGACAACGGACGGGGCATGGACCAGAAGAGCTCCAAGAAAATATTCGAACCCGGCTACACGACTCGCAAGGGAGGCTGGGGACTCGGCCTGCCGCTTGCCAGGCGCGTCGTGGAAGAGTATCATGGAGGGAAGCTCAGGCTCGTAAGAACGACCCCGGGACGGGGTTCGCTCTTCGTCATAGAGATCCCCGCGATATAGGCGCGGGGACGCACACGAGGTGAAACCAAAACGTGGCTGAATCCAGGACGACCATACTCTGGGTGGACGATGAAGTAGACCTCCTCGGGAGCCATATCATGTTCCTGGAGGAGAAGGGCTATGAGGTCAAGCCGGTCTCCAACGGCGAGGACGCCATACGCATAGTCGCGAGCCAGCCTCCCAACATCGTGCTCCTCGACCAGATGATGCCCGGGCTGGACGGCATCTCTACCTTCCTCGGCATAAAGGAAGTCAACCACGCCGTGCCCGTAATCATGATCACCAAGATCGAAGAGGACGAGCTCATCGACGAGGCCCTCAGGAAACGCATAGACGACTTCCTCTTGAAGCCCGTAAACCCGGTGCAGATTCTCTCCGCCGTGAGGAGGATTCTGGAGAGCAAGGCCATCCGCGAGAAGGAGCTGTCGCGTGAGTACGTAGAGCATTTCAACGAAATCGAGTCTATGAAGGCCGACGCCAGCGGTTGGGAAGACTGGATAAAGATACACGCGAGCCTGAGCGAGTGGGACAATACTCTCGACGAGTTTCCCGACAGCGGCCTCATGCAGACCCATCTCGACCAGCGCCGGCAGTGCAATGTCGAGTTCAGCATGTTCATCGAGAAGAACTACAAGGACTGGGTCGCTGGCGGCGAGAGGCCGAGGCTTTCGATCGATCTCGTCAAGGAGTTCGTGGTCCCCCACCGGCGCGAGGGGCGGAGGGTCTATTTCATAGTGATCGACTGTCTGCGGCTGGACCAGTGGATCGCCATTCAGCCGATGCTCGAGCCCTATTACAATGTGACGCTGGACTACTATTACTCCATCCTGCCGACGGCGACGCCGTATTCCAGGAACTCCATATTCAGCGGTCTCTTCCCGAGCGAGATCGCCTCGGTTTACCCGCAATTCTGGAACGAGCAGGAAGACGACGAGGTCGGCAAGAACCGGTATGAGCGGCAGTTCCTGGAGGGCCAGCTCAAGAAGATGGGGATCAGCACCAACCCGCCGATAAAGTACCTCAAGGTATATGACGCCGACGAGGCCCTGCATGTCAAGCGGCAGGTCCCGACGCTGGGGAAGCTGCCCATGGTCGCCCTGGTGTTCAATTTCGTCGACATAGTCGCGCACAGCCGCTCGGAGATGCGGCTGCTGCAGGAGATACTTCCCAACGAGTCGGCTTACAGGAGCTTCACGCGGTCGTGGTTTGCGCACTCGCCGCTGCTCGACATACTCAAGGCCGTGGCCCAGGAGGGAGCGACAGTCATCGTGACGACCGACCACGGGTCCATCCTCGTCCACAGATCGGCAAAGGCGCTCGGCGACCGCGCGACTTCCACCAATGTCAGGTACAAGCACGGGAACAACCTCAACACGGATACGCGCCAGGCGGTTCACATAAAGTCTCCGCTCGACTACAAGCTCCCTGCGGAAGGACTCAACAAGAACTACATCATCGCGAAAGAGGACTTCTACTTCGTATATCCCACCAATTTCCACGAGTACGAACGGTACTTCAGGGACAGCTTCCAGCACGGCGGGATTTCATTAGAGGAGATGATCCTCCCCTGCGTGACGTTAGAGCCAAAGAGATAGAGCAGTGGTTGAAATAGCGGAGTTCCTCTCGAAATCAGCCGAAGAAACCACCCGGCTCGGTGAACGCCTCGCCGGCCACCTCAGGGCCGGCGACGTCGTAGCCCTCTCCGGCGTGATAGGGGCGGGCAAGTCCCTCATGGCTCGCGCAATCGCGGGCGGGCTCGGTATCGACGTCGCCATGGCGAGCCCGAGTTTTGTCATCGTCGCTTCCTACGAAGGGCGCCCGGGCGGCCCCGCCGTGAATCACGTTGACCTCTACCGCCTCCGCGACTACGGCGAGGCCCTGTCCGCCGGGGTGGAGGACGCCATTCACTCCAGCGCAGTGAGCATGGTAGAATGGGCTGACCACGTTCCGGATGTCCTGCCCGCGGAGAGGCTGGACATCAGGTTTGAACTCCGACGAGAGCCCGGCCACAGGCTTATCGCGCTGGAGCCCAGGGGTGACGACCTGGGGGCCAGGCTAAGTTACTTCATAACAGACATCGTCCGGGAGAGTTTCCAATGATATTGCTCGCTATCGAGACGACCGGGGCGTTCGGAAGTTTCGCTGTCGTCGATGGCGCGGACTCCGCGGCTCTCAAGGTCCTTGCCGGGATAGACCGCGACATCATGGGCAGGCACGTGGAGTCAAGCGTCGAGCTGGTGAGCGAGGTGCTGGACATGGCCTCTATCCGGTTAAGCGGCCTGGACGGAATCGCCGTGTCCCTGGGGCCCGGGTCCTTCACGGGGCTCAGGGTGGGGCTGGGCGTGGCCAAGGGCCTCTCTGTCGGCGCCGGCCTTCCGCTTGTCGGCGTGCCCACGCTGGACTGCCTGGCGCGGCCGCTCTCCGAGCGCGAGGGCCTCATTGTTGTTGCGAGGGACGCTAGACGGGGCGAAGTCTACTGCTCCATTTACAGGTCCGGGGGCGGCTCTCTTGATAAGGTGACAGCCGATATGTCGCTCGCGCCCGCCGACCTCGTGGCCCGGATCGCGGCCGAGCGAGGAAGAGCGGGCGGCGCCGTGACGCTGGTGGGGGACGGCCTCAGGACATATGCCGCCGTCTTCGGAGAAGTCCCCGGCGAGGTTCACCTGGCTCCCGAGTCCTTCTGGGATGTGAAGGCTTCGGTCGTGGGAGCCATAGGGATCGACCTCATCAAGGCCGGCCGGACGCTTGACATCGATACGGCCGAGCCCATATACGTAAGACCCTCGGAGGCCGAGCGAAAGCGGGCCGGAGCTTGAGAATCGGAAAGTACTGTAAGACGATATGAAAGAGGACCGGATGACCGGGGAGAAAGCCCTCGTGATTAGGAAGATGCGCGAGGACGACATAGACGAAGTCTACCGCATCGAGGAAGACCTCTTCCCATTGCCATGGCCCAGGCGGAGTTTCGTCTTCGAGGTCGGCAATACGCGGACGACTTACGCCGTCGTCGCTACCGAAAAGGACGTCATCATCGGCTACGCGATAGGATGGTTCGTAGAAGACGAGCTCCACATCGGGAATATCGCCGTGAGGAGGGACAGGCAGGGCGCCGGAATCGGCAGCGGGCTCATGGATGATTTCATGCGGGAAGCTTCGACAAGAGAGGCCACTTATATTACACTGGAAGTCAGGGCCAGCAATGTGAAGGCCATAAGTCTATACAGAAGATACGGCTTCAAGGGCGTCGCCATACGCCGGAATTACTACACCGATAGCGGCGAGGACGCCCTGGTCATGCTGGCCGAACTCGGAGAAGAAGAGGACTGAGTATGGATCTCAAGCCGCCGCCGGAGAGCGAAATCGATGAGGCCGCGGCCTATCTGGCCAGGGGGCTGACCTCCAGGGCCCGCTTCGGCATCGTCCTGGGGTCGGGTCTCGGTGATGTGAGGTCGGCCTTTCGGGTAAGGCGCCGCATCGACTACGCCGACATACCCAACTTCCCGGTTTCCACGGTGGTGGGGCATCGCGGCGAGCTGCTGCTCGGCGAGCGCGGAAAGAAGAGGGCCTGGATAATGGACGGCCGCGTGCACCGTTACGAGGGCCATTCCTTCTCGAGGATAACGCTTCCGGTGCGGGTGCTGGCGGCCCTGGGCGTTAAGACCATGATCATAACCAACTCGGCCGGTGGAGTGGGGCCGGGCATAGAGCCCGGCGACCTTATGATGATAGAAGACCATATCGACATGCTCTGGGGGAGCCTGAGGGAGCTTTCCCATGAGCCGGCTGTCGTCCATAAGCCATATTACTCTGAGAGACTCATGGCGCTTGCCGAGAAGGTGGCGCTTGCCGAGGGGGTGAAAGTCAAGAAGGGCACGCTGCTCGCGACGACGGGCCCGACTTACGAGACCCGCGCGGAGGTAGGGTTCGTTCGCCGGGTGGGGGCCGACGCCGTTTCCATGTCCACTGTGCCCGAGGTCACCGTTTGCCATCAACTGGGGATCAGCGTGCTCGGCGTCTCTCTCATCACCAACCTCGCGGCCCATCACGGCGGCGGGCATCAGAAAGTTATAGACTTTGCGGCGGCGGCAAGTAAGAATCTCAGTAAGCTGATTTCAGGCGTCATAGACGCCTTGTAGACTTATTGTCGCGGGCTACGGCCCGGCTGGAGGACAAATGAGCTGGTTCAGGCGCATCGAGATGGGGCTCAAGGGCGACGATAAGCGCGACCTGCCCGACGGCCTATGGCGCAAATGCGACGCCTGCGGCGAGATCATGTACGAGCGCGTTATCGAGCGCAATGTCTGGACATGCATGAAATGCGGCCACCACTTCATCATATCCGGCTGCCAGTACTCCTCCATACTGGCCGACAAGGGCACCTTCGAAGAGATGGACGCCGGCATGAGGTCCACAGACCCGCTCGGTTTCAAGGACTCCAAGAAATACGTCGACCGCATCCGCGCGTCCACCAAGAAGACCGGCCTCAACGAGGCCGTGGTCTCGGGCACGTGCACCATCGGCGACCACCCGGCCGTCGTCGCGGCCCTCGATTTTAAGTTCATGGGCGGCAGTATGGGTTCGGTGGTGGGCGAGAAGGTCGCCCGGGCCATCAGGCGGGCCGTCGAGGACAGGAGGGCGCTCATCATAGTCTCGTCTTCGGGCGGGGCGAGGATGCAGGAGGGCATACTGTCGCTGATGCAGATGGCCAAGACGAGCGCCTGGCTCACGCGCCTTTCGGACCAGGGCCTGCCCTATATATCCATACTCACCCACCCGACCACGGGCGGAGTCACGGCGAGCTTTTCCATGCTGGGGGACATCATCATTGCCGAGCCGCACGCCCTTATAGGTTTCGCAGGGCCCAGGGTCATACAACAGACCATAAACCAGGATCTCCCGGAAGGCTTCCAGCGGGCGGAGTTCCTCCTGGATCACGGCCAGGTGGACATGGTGGTTCCGCGGCCCCGGATTAAGAAGACTGTCGTCGACATCCTCGATTTCTTCGGCGACAAGGAGAGACCGGTGGAGGGCAAGGGCAAGCCCGCCATATTGAAAACGCCGCCCCATATAGAGGTGAAAGCGGACGGAACGGACGGGAATGGGTAGAAGGTTCTCTTACCGCTCTTCACTTGACTTCCTGCTCAATCTTCAACGCTCGGGAATCAAGCTGGGTCTCGATAGGACGGTGAATCTCCTCGAGGCCATCGGCGACCCGCAGGATCATTTCCGGAGCGTGCACATAGCCGGCACCAACGGCAAGGGCTCAGTGGCCACCTATCTCAATTCGATTCTCTATCACGGCGGCTTCAGGAGCGGCCTCTTCACCTCGCCCCATCTCGTCGAATACGCCGAGCGGGTGCGCGTCGACGGCGAGGCCATATCGCGGGCCGATCTCAAGTCCATTGTCTCGGATATAGCGGAGCCCGTGCTCGAGACCGGGGCCAGCTTCTTCGAGGCAACCACGGCCGTGGCTTTCGAAGAGTTCCGCCGGAAGCGCGTCCAGGTGGCGGCCGTCGAGGTCGGCATGGGCGGGCGCCTCGACTCGACAAATGTTCTCAAACCCGAGCTCACGGCAATAACGTCCATAGACTTCGACCACGTGCGCTATCTCGGGAAGACGCTCGGCGAGATAGCCGGAGAGAAGGCTGGGATCATCAAGCCGGGTGTTCCCGTTGTGACCGGAGAGCTGGGGAAGGGAGCGAGGGCCGCCGTCGGGAAGGTCGCCCGTTCGCGCGGCTCGAAGCTCTATGAGGTCGGGCGCCACGCGGAGTACGGCATGCTCGGCATGGACATCGGAGGCTGCTACTTCGAGTACCGGGGCCTGCGCGGTAGGCGCATCTTCAAGACATCAATGCCGGGGCTGCACCAGCCGGCCAACGCGAGCCTGGCGGTGCTCCTGGCCGAGCTCCTCGAAGACCGCGGCATCAAGATCGATGACGCCGCAATGGAGAGGGGAGTGGAAGCCGCCCTCTGGCCCGGCAGGCTGCAGGTCCTCAGCGAGCGGCCGCTTATAATAGCCGATGGCGCCCACAATGTGGCGGGCGCGAGAATGCTCGCGAGGTCGCTCGAGGATATGGGCGTCTTCCCGGCGATCACGGTCTTCGCCGTGCTCCGGGACAAGCGCTACAAAGACATGCTGCGGCATCTTGCGGGCATAAGCCGAAGGTTCATATTCACGAGGCCGGCCAGCGACCGGGCGCTTCCCGTTGCGAGGCTCAAGGAGGCCGCCGGGGAACTCGGCGTACGGGGGAGCGGGGTGGGCCGGGTGGACCGCGCCGTCGAACGCGCCCTGGTTGGGCTCGGCGAGAACGACGCGCTTCTCATCTGCGGGTCGCTCTTCGCCGTGGGCGAGGCCATGCATTATATGGGTTTCAAACCCGAACGCGTTAGGTTATGTTAGGCTTGACAGCGTTCAAAGCAAAATCTATACTCAGTCCGCTAATAATCACATCCGCTTGGAGGCAGATATGGCGGAAGTAGTTCTGGACAAAGTAAGCAAGATATTCGGAAGCAATGTCATCGCGGTGGACGAGGCCAGCATTACCATCGCCGACAAGGAATTCGTCGTGCTGGTGGGTCCGTCGGGCTGCGGCAAGTCGACGTTCCTCCGAATGATAGCCGGCCTGGAGGAAGCGACCAGCGGCCGGATCTTGATCGACGGCAAGCTCGTGAACAACGTCGCTCCCAAGGACAGGGACATAGCAATGGTGTTCCAGAATTATGCTCTCTATCCCCACATGACCGTGTTCGACAACATGGCCTTCGGCCTCAAACTCAGAAAGTATCCCAAGGAGGAGATAGCGGAGCGCGTCAATGATGCGGCCCAGATCCTGGGCATAGAGGAACTCCTCGAGAGGAAGCCCAAGGAACTCTCCGGCGGGCAGCGGCAGCGCGTAGCGGTAGGGCGGGCAATCGTTAGGAAGCCCAAGGTCTTTCTCTTCGACGAGCCCCTTTCCAACTTAGACGCCAAACTCCGCGTCCAGATGAGAACCGAGATCGAGAAACTCCACCATCGTCTCCAGACGACCATGATATACGTCACCCATGACCAGATCGAGGCGATGACCATGGGCACGAGGATTGTCGTCCTGAAGGACGGGTTCATCCAGCAGGTCGCCGATCCCATGACGCTCTATGACGCCCCCGTCAACAAGTTCGTAGCAGGGTTCATCGGAAGCCCCGCCATGAACTTCGCCGACGGCAAGCTCACCGGAAACGGCAACCTCGCTTTCGACGAGGGCACTTTTCAGGTTCCGCTGCCGGCAGATGTCGCGGGCAAGGTCGCGGCGCACAAGGGCAAGGACATCGTTTTCGGCATACGCCCTTCGGACCTGTACGCCAAGCCCCTGGAGGGGTCCGGCAATGGAGCGGTTTCGTTCAAGGCCACGGTTGAAGTGGTTGAGCCCATGGGCAACGAAGTCTTCGTGTACGTTACTACCGGGAAGACCCCGGTTGTCGCCAGGCTGGACACGAGGAAAGAGATTGTGCCCGGCTCCCAGATAGAGCTTTTCATAGACATACGCAGGATTCACTTCTTTGACGCCGGGAGTGAGGCCACTATAGTCTGATAATACAGGGAAGAGCCTGCATATTTGTCTCGCCAGAGAAAGGTTGTCGGCTTCGCCATGAAGGTCATCTTCCCCTTCCTGGTTCTATTTGCGCTTATCTCCCCACCGCTGGGCGCCGACGAGGCTTTTGACGTTTCCGCCGACCGGCTCTACGGGAGGCGCACCGCCGGCACCGAGATCGTCGTCCTCAAGGACAATGTGCGGATAGTCCACGGCACCACCGTCGCCACAGCTGACAGCGCCTACTATGACAAGACGGCCGAGACGCTTAAGCTCATGGGGAGGGCGCGCGTCATGGAGGGCGCCGTCGAGGTGCGCGGCGACGAGTGTGTCTACCTCAGGCTCGGGCGCAAGGTGGTATTCCCCCGCGGCATGCAGGCTCTGGACAGCCTGTCCATGGTGGTCGCCGACAGCGGCTCCTACAGCCTCGATACTGAAGTTCTCGATGTCGCCGGGAACGTCTTCTACACCGAAGGCGGCCGCACGATTGCCGCCGACCGCGCCGTGTATCACCGCAAGTCGGAGTTCATCGAGGCTACGGGTTCGGTGGTGATCGTCGATTCCGACTACGGGGCGACGCTCCGCGCCGAGCAAGTGACCTACGACCGCGCCGCCGGATACGGAGTGGCCGTGGGAAGGCCCGTGCTGGAGATCGTGGGCGGCCGGCCGCGCGGCGAGGAGAGCGCCGCGGCGGAGCCCGACTCGGCGGGCCAGGCGGATTCTCCGGACGCCTCGCCCGGCACCGACGAGCCCGTGATCATTCATTCCGACTCCATGGAAGTCTTCGTGGATGCCCACAGGGCGGTGGCCGTCGGCAATGTGAGGATACTCCGGGGTGGCGTGGAGGGGACCGGGGGAAGGGCCATCTTCCTCGACGATGAGAACAGGACCATTCTCACGGACGACCCGCTGCTCATCGACGGCGAGAGCTCGCTGAGCGGCGAGACCATAACCATGTTCAGCGAGAACAACAAGATATCCCGCCTCGAGGCCAACGGCATGGCCAAGTCGGTTTACCACACCGAAGGGGGCGAGACCAGCGAGCTCACCGGGGAGAGTGCGACTTTCTCGTTCCAAGACGGCGAGCTCTCAAGGATGTTCGTCGAGGGTTCGGCCATGGGAATTTTCTATCCCCCGGGGGCGGACACGGTCGAATCCTCGTCGCGAAACGAGGTAACCGGCGAGACCATAACCATCACCTTCGCCGACCGGGAAGCCGAGAGCGCCGTCGTGACGGGCGGGGTCAAGGGTTCTTACCGCATACAGGGCGACGTGTCGGAGGATCCGGTTACCTACGAGTGCAATACGCTCGAGTACCGGGTCGCGAGCTCGGTTATGGTGCTCGACGGCGACGCCAAGGTGAAGTACGGCAACACGCGGCTCCATTCGCCCCTCATCGAATACGACTCGAACTCCTATATCCTCTTCGCGCCTTCACAGCCCGTGCTCTGGGAGGGAGACGATCAGATCACGGGTTCCTCGCTTGCTTACAACCTCAAGACGCGCCGCGGTTCGATCTCGGCGGGCGGCACCGATTACGAGAAGGGCCATTACACCGGCAAGCAGGTGAGAAAAGTGGGCGAGCGGGAGCTCAATGTCTCCGACGGAACGTACACGACATGCGAGAACAAAGACGATCCCCACTACTCCTTCACGTCGAGCAAGATGAAGGTGTACGTCGACGACAAGGTCATCGTCAAGCCCGTCGTCCTCAGGATAAGGGGGATGCCGGTTTTCTGGCTTCCATTCTACATGTTCCCCATCAAGAAAGGGCGCCACTCGGGCCTCCTGATGCCCAGGGTCGAGTTCGGTTTCTCAGACACGCGCGGGAGGTTCGTCCGGAACATAGGCTATTACTGGGCGCCCAATGACTACATGGACTTCTCGTTCTGGGGGGATTACTACGAGGATGACCGGTGGCTCTTGCATCTGGACTCGAGGTACAAGCTGAGATATGCCCTGGACGGCGCGTTCAACGCCTCCTTCACACAGGAGCTCGATACCGACAACCAGCGGTGGGACCTGGAGGGCAGGCACACCCAGGAGATCGGGGGCGACGGCCGGCTCGTCGTCCAGGCCGATTTCGTGAGCGACGCGACCTATCGTACGGACACGAGCGAGAATCTCGAGAAGTCGCTGAGGCGCATCCTCGAATCCAGCGTGTCGTACACCCAGAGGTGGGAGAAGAGCAGCCTCAGCCTGGCCCTGGACAGGAAGGAGAACCTGGACACGGACGAGATCACGCAGAAGCTTCCGGTGTTCAACTACCTTCTCAACCGGCGAACGCTCATAGAGGGAGCGCCGGGTGAGGACCGTGTCCACCGCGGCACCTATATCTCGGGAAACCTCAACTTCAGCAACACTTCGAGCGAAACCTCTCTCGATAAGGCCGAGAGGCAGCAGGTCAGGCTGACGGCCGGCATCACCTCCAATCTGAGTTTCGCCGATGGCAATCACCTGCTTAAGAACACCTCGGTGCTCTCGGGGGACAGGAAGCCGGGTGATGACTGGTGCGCGGACTGCGCGCCGGCGCTGACCGCCCACAGCGCTTTCGACAACAGGACCGACTTCACTTTCAGGCTGAACCCCTGGGCTTCCTTCAACATCAACCCGAGCGCGGCCGCCGCTGTCACCCTGTACGATGAGGATACTGAGGGGAACAGCCTGCCGGTGAGGTTCATGTACTGGTACTCGCTCACCTCCAACATCGCCTTCTACAGAACATACTTCACCAACTTCGGCGCGCTCAAGGCGCTGCGGCACGTGTTCCTGCCGTCGGTCAGCTTCACGCATCGGCCGGATTTCGCCCAGTATTCGGGCAGGTTCTACAGTATCCCCGGCGTCTCGGGCAATGTGAGCGAGTCCATGCTCATGAACATCCGTATTGAGAACAGGTTCCAGGCCAAGATAGAGAGCGACGGCAATGTCCAGAAGCTCAACAACTTCTTCACGCTCACGACGTCCACGACGGCTGACTTCCTATACAAGGACAAGGGGCGCGAGACGCCGCTATCGACGATCAATAGCGCGCTCAGGTTTTATCCGCCGGGCGGGGTCCGCTTCGACATCACCTTCACCAACGACCCCGAGGATTTCTCGTTCGAGACGCTCGACCTGACGACCAGGTTCGCCTACACGGGCCGGACGAGCCTGTTGCCGGGATTCACCGATCCGGTGCGCCAGGACTACGCGGCCCTCAAGGACCTCACCGGGATGACGCCGACCTATCAGTTCAACGAGCCCACCGCAAACCCGTGGAACATATCCGTGATCTACCGCCTCAACAGGACCTTCGAGACGGAAACGCAGGCACAGTGGCTGGAGCTCCAGACCGGGTTCAACCTGTCGCGGAGCTGGAGAGTGGACTACAGCAACCGCTACGACATCACCGAACGCGAGGTCGCCTACCAGGAGTTTTCCATATACAGGGACCTGCACTGCTGGCAGGCCCGGTTCGTGCGCCGGCTCCAAAACGGCCGCTGGGAGTATTACTTCCGCGTCAATATCAAGGCGCATCCGGACCTGTACGCCGAGCGCGGCCTCCGCTCCCTCGACCGCTCGTACTAGCGGGGGAGGGGCCAGGGCAGGAATGGGGTCAGGTCTTAAAATGCACAGTTGGACCTCGGCAGTCTCCCAGTGGCTTCTATGATACACGAAGCCTCGGGAGCCCCCCTGCGGTCCGCCGGGAGAAGGAGGCATTTTGAGACCTGACCCCAATGGGGCTTGACCACACGGGGGGTTTAGGGTAGGTTTTGCTGGAACATAGCGACCCCGGCGGGGTTTCACGGTCTATGAGACATAAAGAGGGCGGTTTGAGAGTGTACAAATACCTGCTTCCCGCGTTGATCTCGAGCCTAATTCTGGCCACGGCGGTCTCCGCCGGCGTCGACTGGCATACGACCGAGATCGACCTCGGATTCATCTACAGGGACGAGCCGCAGAAGATGTCCTTCGGCTTCGTGAACACCTCCGACGACACCCTTTTCATCTTCGACATCGAGCCGTCATGCGATTGCACAAGCGCCCAGGTCCTGCCGGCGGCCGTGCCGCCCCACAACTCGGCCAAGATCCTCGCATTCTTCGACCCCATGGGTTACGAGGGAAAGGGCAAGGTCACCGAGTACATCCGCCTGGGGACGAGCGATATGGAGAATCCGGAAGCGGAACTCTATTTCACGGTCGAGGTTGGGGTAGGGCCCGAGCCCGAACCGCGCGCCATCAACTTCGGCAGCGTATGCAAGGGCAAATCCGATACCCTGAGCCTGGTCGTGCATCCCGGCTCGGACCGCCAGCTTCAGATCCTCAGCATCCAGAGCGAGTCCGAGTGTGTCACTATCGACCAGGTGGACGTCCGCAGGAGCGGCGCCCAGGAGTTCATGATCATAGCCTGCAATGTAGACTGCAGGGGCGCCATGTCGAGTTATGTCAGCATCACTACCACCGACCCCAGGCGCGAGTTCATAAAGGTCCCCGTCACGGCCAATCTCATGGGCACCATCTTGATCGAGCCCGAGGTCATCGCCTTCGGCCCCACGCTTCCGGGCCGGGAAGTTGCCCAGGCCGTTAAGATCTATTGCTCGGAGGGTCTCCCGTTCAGGATCGACAAAGTGACGAGCTCGGTGAATTCGGTTGAATTCAGCGTAGTCCTTGCCGATAACAACGCTTACGAGCTCAAGATGAAGATAAGGGAAGACGCCCCGGCCGGCCGCATAACGGGCCAGCTGATAATACAGACCGACTGTGAGACCCAGCCTCTTTTGACCGCGCAGGTCACGGGCTTTGTAAGGAGTAAGGAGTAGTGACCGATATGATGTCGCGGGCCGTAAAAGAGGCCATCGTCATAACCATCGTTGTCGTCGTTATCGCCTTCATCGTGAACTACACCAGGGACGAAGGCATTTCCCTCATCGCCGACGGGGACGCCTTCCGCATACAGACAAATGCCGAGTTCATGGTCGCCGAGGACGCCAGGGGGCACTTCGACGCCGGTACGGCTATGTTCCTCGATGCCCGCGAGGTGGACCTCTTCGAGGCCGGGCACATCGAAGGCGCCATGAACCTGCCGTCGACCTCCGGCGAGGTGAACTCGCTGGCTTACCTGGTGCCGGCGAATCCCGACCTGATCTGTTATTCGGCGGCCGCCACCGAGCGGCAGGCCGGCGTAGTCGCAGATAAGCTACTGGAGATTGGCTTTAAGAAAGTATATGTGCTTCACGGCGGCCTGGAGGCCTGGGAGGAAGAGGGCCTGCCAACCGCAAAGGGGAATTAGGCAGTGAACAAGATCGAGACCGTGCTCTCCAACAAGTACCTGGTTCTTGCCGCAAGGCTCATACTCGGAGCCGTTTTCATTTACGCCTCGCTGGAGAAGATACAGAATCCCGCAGGCTTCGCCCAGGCGATTTACAACTACAGGATGGTTCCCGAATCGCTGATAAATATAATGGCGATTGTGCTCCCCTGGCTGGAGCTCATTTGCGGTGTTCTGATCATAGTAGGCGTTTTCGTAAGAGGAAGCGCCCTGCTTATCGGAGCGATGCTGGCCGTTTTCATCGTGGCGCTCTCGAGCGCCATTCTGAGGGGGCTCGACATCAGCTGCGGCTGTTTCACCCTTGAGGGCGGGCGGGGCATAGCCGGCAAGACGCTCATCGAGGATATCCTGCTCATGGTCTGCGTGGGGATAGCCCTGCTTTATGGCGGCAAGGCCTTCTCCTTTAAGAAGGGGCTCAATTGACACGGGCGCCGTTCCGTAGTAGTATTATACGGATATGAGCATATACTTCAGGGGGTTCTACTATGAAGTCGAGTTGGCGCGCTGCCTTAATTCTCTCGCTGCTGGGCATGCTCGTGGTTCTTGCCGCGAGTGGAGTCTGCAGTGCTGAAGAGAAGCGCATAATGATCGCAGTCACCGCGGACACGCAGGGTGAAATCAACCCCTGCGGGTGACACTCCAGTGATAAGGGTGGTCTGGCCCGGCGGGCCGGCTTCGTCGATTCACTTGCCGAGGTTTACAGCGACATTCTGCTGGTAGATGCAGGGAACTTCTTCGGGAGAAGGAGTCCTCACAAAGAGAAGACCTACACCAAGATCATAGTCGATTACATGAGAAAGACCGGGTACGACGTCGCCGGCATCGGCGAAAGGGAGATGAACTACGGGCTCGCTTTTCTCGATGAGCAGATGAAGCAGGCGCACATGGATCCCGTCTGCGCCAATCTCTATCGCAGCAGCGACTCCAGCCTCGTATTCGAGCCATATGTTATTAAGGAAGTCGGCGGCGTGAAAATAGGCATCATCGGGCTCCTCAACGACGACCCCCGCAGGGTGGGTGTGTTCGAGCAGCTCGAAGGCGTCTATGTGACCAACTACTACGAGGCCGCCTATGAGTTCCTGCCGGAACTCCAGGAAAAGACCGACATCACCGTGGCCCTGGCCGCCATCGGGCTGGGAAACGCCAAGCAGATGGTAAAAGATATACCCGGCTTCGACGTCGTCCTCGTGGCCCACGGAGCCGACAGAACCCCCATGGCCGAGAAGGTCAACGAGTCCATAATAATGAAGCCCGGCACCAAGTCGAGCTCGGTGGGGACGCTTCTGCTGGTGTTCGACGAGAACAATACCCTCATCGGCTACGACGGCTATACACATCTTCTGAAGAAGAAGGGCCGCGTCAACCCCGAAGTCGACAGGGTTGTGACGTCCTGCGAGCAGGGCGAGAAGCAGAGAGAGAAACTTCTCGCCAGGCGCAAGTACAAGCTTCCCAACATACCCCAGCGGCCCGAAGTGCTCTCGGCTGAGGGATACCTGGGCTGGGACACCTGCCAGAAGTGCCATTCCCAGATTCACCAGCGCTGGTCGGAGGGACCGCACGCGCACGCCTTCGAGACGCTCGCCGCCGACGAGAGGTGGAACGACCCGGCGTGCCTGCCTTGCCATGTCACCGGTTACGAGGTGGCCGCGCGCAGGGACTCGTCCGATGTTAAGCCCGAGATGTGGAACGTCCAGTGCGAGGCATGCCACGGCCCGGGGACGACTCACAGGCGGGACGGAACCATGGCTCCGGTCGATGAAAGCGTGTGCCTGAAGTGCCATACGCCGGAGTGGAGCCCCGAATGGGACTACGAGGCCGCGCTCGAGCGCGCAAGCCACGGGAAGGACTAGGGAAGAGGATTGAGACCCAGGACGCTTGCAGTTGTCTTCATTCTCGTTTTCCTGGTGCTGCTCGTGGCGGGCATCCGATTCGGCGACCTCGATGAGAATCTCTTCAACGGCGGCATGCTCTGACTGTCGTGCATCGGGATCGGGTGATCCCTTTAGTCAACGCTTATGAAGCGAAGAATCACGCAGATAATCTCGACCTACCTTCATAACTTCTATATAACCGGTTTCATAAGCATCAGCCTTTACCGGGGCGTGATGAAGAGCTTCTGCGCGCCGGGGCTCAACTGCTACGCCTGCCCCGCTGCGACTTTCTCCTGCCCCATCGGCACGCTGCAGCATTACGGCGTGGTGCGCCAGGTCCCGTACTTCCTCCTCGGTTTCCTGGGGCTGGTGGGTATGAGCGTGGCGAGGTTCACCTGCGGATGGCTCTGCCCCTTCGGCTTCTTCCAGGACATGATGAAGAAGATATCCAGACGGGTTGTGCGCCTCCCGCACCGGCTCACTTATCTCAAGTACGCTTTTCTGCTGGTCCCGGCGATACTCCTTCCCATCTTCCTGGGGGACTCGTGGTTTTCCAAGCTCTGCCCGGCAGGCGGCATAGAGGGGGCGCTGCCCTGGGTTTTCATGGACACCTCCAAGTCGGAGCTCCTCATGGGCATGGAAGTGAGACCGCTCATCGGGACCCTGTTCTGGATCAAGATGGCCATACTCGCCGGCTTCCTCGTAGCCATGGTGTTCATAAAACGGCCGTTTTGCCGCCTCATGTGCCCGCTGGGAGCGATCCTCTCGCTCTTTAACCGCTTCAGTATTCTCAGGCTGCGTGTCGACAAGTCCGCATGCACGGGCTGCGGCCTCTGCCATGAGAAATGTCCCGTCGACATTTTCCCGTACAGCCAGGTCGACTCGACCAATTGCATTAAGTGCCTCGAGTGCACCAAGTGCCCGGAAGGCGCCATCAAGATCCAAGCCGTGCTGGGCAAGTAGCCATGGCGAAAGAGTGGGAGCAGAAGCTGGCGGGTCTCGGCCTCAACCGCGGCTCTTATGTTACGGTCTTGACCGGCGCCGGCGTCTCCGCCGAGAGCGGCGTCCCGACTTTCAGGGGCGAAGACGGGCTGTGGAAGAATTACGCGGCCGAGGAGCTCGCGACCCCTCAGGCCTTCGCCGCCAATCCCGGGCTCGTCTGGGAGTGGTATGACTGGCGCAGGGGCATAGTCGCCGGCACGGAACCCAACCCCGCCCATTACGCCATTACCGACCTCGAGAAACTCTTCGACAGGTTCCTGCTCATAACGCAGAACGTGGACGGTCTGCACCGCCGCGCCGGGACCAGGAACCTCGTGGAGCTCCACGGCTATATTTTCGGAGTCCGCTGCGTGGCCGAAGGCAAGGTCATGGAGAATCTGGAAGTGCCCCTTCCGTCCATACCGCCGCTCTGCGATTGCGGCGCCATGCTGAGGCCCGACATAGTCTGGTTCGGCGAGGCCCTGCCCGAGCGGGCCATCATGAAGGCCATGGAGGCTTCAAGCGCCTCGGACCTCATGCTGGTCGCGGGAACTTCCGCGGTGGTCCAGCCGGCGGCTTCGATGCCTCTCCTGGCCAAAGAGGCGGGCGCTTTCGTAATGGAGATCAACCCCGACCCCACACCCATCTCACCCTTCGTGGACATCACCCTCCAGGGCAAGGCGGGCGACGTGTTGCCCGAGGTCGTGGCCGCCATATCCGGCCTCATATCTTGAAGTTGACTATTTTGGGCGATACTGCTAGGTTTTCTTGAGGCTATTACCAAGGGATGTGCATGAAGTATCGGTTCGCCACATCTATGCTCGCTCTGGCGGCTCTGCTGCTGGTCATGGCCGGCGCCCCGGCTGCTCCGGCGCACGCCGCCGACGACCCCAGGTTCATTTCCTTCGATGAGGCTGCTCCGGAGAGCGACCCCGCCCACAACAGCGACCCGGGAGCCGACTTCACTTACTCATACGGCTGGGTGGCCGCTGATACGCTCGTCATCGAGCTCGATTTCGACACCGACTGGGGAGACATCCACCTCATGGTGGCTCTCGAGCGGAACGGGGACGCGGACGGCGGGACGGGCGACCCCTTCGAATTCCCCGTGACCTATGGGCATGCGGACAGGCCCGACTACGTTTTCACGTATAAATACAGCGCCATGGACTACGCCGACCTGAGGCGCTGGAACGAGGGCGCCTGGGAGTGGTGGTCTCTGGACAAGAGCGCCTGGGTGACGGACGAAGCCGACCCCGGCAAGAACGCTCTCGGCATGGTGACCAGGGCCCCGGGCAAGGTCACCTTCGCTTTTCCATTTGACGCCGTGGGGGACGTTGCGCCCGGCGATACGCTGCGCGTCCAGACCTATGTCACCCAGGAGCCCGGCGGGACCAAGTACAATGCTCTCGACTCTAACCCCCATGACGCCACCAACGACATGCTCCCCGATGCCGGGAGCTGGGCGGATACCGCCACCGACCCTGTGACGCTGTCGGTATGGGCCGAGTGGGTGGTTCCGGTTTACGGAGATCCGCCGGCGCTTTCAGGCGCCGCGGCCGACCCCGACACGGCCCGCGCCGCCGACGACGTGCTCTTCAGCGTGGGCGTTACCGACGCGGGCGGGGGCATAGGCGATGTCACGGTCAATCTCTCGTCCCTGGGAGGCGACGCCGAGACACCGCTTACTGATGACGGGACCGGCGGCGACCAGACTCCATCGGACGGTATATACTCGACGCTTTACACTATCCCGGAGGCCGCAGGCGGCGGCACCTATAATGTCCGGTTCACGGCCAGGGACGGGTCCAACTTCACTTCCTCAACGGCGACCGCTTCGGTGAGAATAGAGACGGAGGCCGCCATATTCATCTCCGTAGCCGACTCGCTGGGCGATGACCACGGTCCCAACCAGACCAATTCGGCGGGCGGGCCCGTAAGCGGTCTCTACTACTATTACCCGACCAACCGCGTCTTCTTTGACGGCGTCTTCGACCTGGAGCGGGTCGACTTCTTCATAGAGGGAAGCTACCTTATCGCCAGGGTTTACCTGGGAGAGGTCACCACCAACCAGCAGGTCGGCTGGGGCGCGCCCAATCCGCGCGCCACCTGCACCAACCCCAACAAGGCCCAGCTGAACCTGCAGAAGATCGACATCTTCATCGACTCCGAGGAGGGTACGGGAGCGACGACGGGCTTTAAGAACCGCTGGGCTGATGTCGCGGAGAAGGACGCCTGGGAATTCTGCGCTTCGGTCGAAGGCTGGTGGATGAGGCTGGTCGAGTCCAATAACGATAACGCCCTCTCGGGCTGGACGTTCAATGAAGGGGTGAATCACATAGACATGTGCAACGACCACCTCGAGGACTGGGTCGACGTCAAGATGGGCCTCGAGACCCTCGGGCTTCTAGATGAGGGCGAGGAAACGACTTCTGCCAGGATTGCCGCGATCCAGGCCGAGGTGAAGCAATGGGACTTCATCATCGCCGTCTCCGGCCACGACGGCGACCCCAATAACAACAGCAACCAGGGCTCCATCCGCGAGGTTCGGAAGGACCCGGCCGAATGGCAGTTCTTCGGCGGCCGGAACTCCGAAGGCGGCCGGGAGCGCGACGCCAACATCATAGACATCCTCACGGTTCTGGGCGAGGGCAAAGTGCCGGGCCGGACTCAGGAGGAGATGCTGGATTACACCACCGAGGAAGCCTGGGCCCGGTTCGATGACGGCGGGGCCTCCTGCCAGCTGGAGGCCCAGGCCAGGCACCCGGGCTCGATTTCGGGCGCGGTGACCTTGAGCGACACCGCCGACGCCTCGACGGTGATCACCGTGGAGGCCTATGACGGCGACGCGGTAATCGGGTCGGCTACGACCCCGCCCGGGGGCGGCGACTACAAGATAAGATTTCTGCCTGACGGCGTCTACGACGTCGCGGCGGAGGGGCGCTCCTACCGGCAGGAATGGGTGCGGAACGTGGACGTGGACGGCGGCGCGGCCGTCGAGGGCGTCGATTATTCCCTGACCAAGGTGACGGGCGCGGTCATGGGCAATGTTGCGGTCAGCGGTTTCGAGGCGGACGTGGAAGTCGCCCTCATAGACACGCTCACCGGCGGGTACGGAGGGGAGGGCCCCGTCACGGTCCCCGGAGGCACGGGTGCCTACAGCATCCTCATTGTCGATGACGGGACCTATAGTTTGGAGGCCGTCGGGATCGGCTACGCCAAGTTCGATTCGCTGATAACGCTCTCGGGCGGCGACACACTGAACGTGGACATCGCCCTCCACTACACCATGGCGACGCAATACGTCTTCGTCGACTCCACCGGGACGGAGATCTTCTCTGAGAATGTAACCGTGAGCATGCCCGACAGCGGGCTCTTCACTTACCAGGACCTCCTCTTCGAGCCGCGGGACGACGACGGCATTCCGGCGATAGCGGATACGGCGGCCTACGACAGCATTCTTGTGCGCGCCACGCTGCTCGACCCGTCGGTACCCCACCGGGGCAATGTCGTATTCGCAGCCGACGACAGCGGCGGGGTGGTCATAGACAGCCTCATTACCAGGGATATGTTTGAAGGCGGCTACGGCAGGTTCTGGGTGCGCGACGACAGCCTCGAAGTCTTGAGGGTGGAGGTCAGCAAGGGCGACGTGTCGGGTTTCGTCGAAATGCGCGTCAAGGAGCTCGAGCCCTTCAGCATCAGGCTCCAGCCCGACACGGCTTCGATCACTGTGGGGGGCGGAGAGCGAATCGAGCTCGGAGTGCAGCTTCTGGACGATGTCGGAAACCCCATACCGGTCGCCGACGTCGCCGTGCGCCTGACAGCGGCAGAGGGCGAACCCATCTTCGCGCCGAGCCTGGGGTATACCAACGGCAACGGCTACTTCCTGGCCTATGTCTTCGGGCTCAAAGCGGGTGATGTCGTAATAGCCGCCGGGAGCGCCTCGGAGGACTACCCCGACCTCCTTCCCGACACGACACGGGTGGAGTTTCTGCCCCGCGCCGCCTCGGAGGTTTCCATTGACCTCGAGCCCGGCGTGCTCGATGTCGGCGAGGAGGGGCGGGTCGTATTCCAGGTCACCGACGAGTTCGGTAACGCCGTCGCGGCCCCCGGAGTCACCATAGACGTGTACACATATCCTGCGGGCGTGCTCGAGACGCTCGAGACGCCTGTCGTGACGGACGCCGGCGGCGAGGCGGCGGCCTATGTAAGGGCGGGCGGCAGGTACGGTTTCACGACGATCACGGGTGAAGTAAGGGGCGGACTCGACTATCCGGTCGAGTCGGCGACGCTCGCGGTGGCGCCGGCGACGCTGATCTCCGTGGACGAGCTCGCGCCCGAGACCGACAACAACCATAACAGCGACGTCGATGCCGACATGACCAATATGTACGCCTGGGTGGCCGACGACACGCTCAGCGTGGCTCTCGACTACAGCACGGCCTGGGTCGACATGCATCTCATGGTGCTTCTCGAGAAGCACCGCAACAAGGCCGGCGGGTTGCAGGATCCGTTCGAGTTCCAGGTTTTCTACGGTCACCAGTGGCGGCCGGACTTCGTTTTCACAGCCAAGTACAGCGCCCGCGACTACGCCGACCTCAGGCAATGGGACGGTGGCTGGGAGTTCTGGCAGCTCGAGAGCGGAAACTGGACTTCCGACGGCAACGACCCCGGCAAGAACGCCATCGGCATGATCGAGTTCTCAAGTTCCGATGTCGTTTTCAAGTTCCCGCTCGCCGCCATCGGGGCCGTTTCGGTGGGCGATACACTGAGGCTGCAGTCCTATTTGTCCCAGGAGCCCTTCGGCACCAAGTACAATGCCCTGGACTCGAACCCGCATGATCCCACCAATGACATGGTGCCCAACGACGGGAGCGGCGAGTGGTGGAAGACGGCGGAGGACCGCGTGTATCTTTCCACCTGGGCAGAGTTCGTCGTGCCCGACTACGGCGACATAGGCAATCCTCCCGCCCTGTCGAGTGCCGCGGTGACGCCGGACAGCACGTTCACCGGCGAGAAGGTGACCTTCACCATCGACGTCAGGGACTCGGGGGGCGGCATCGGGGACGTCTTTGCCGACCTCTCTTCGATAGGCGGCGAGAGCATAACCTGGCTGTTCGACGACGGCAGCAACGGAGACGTGCTTCCCGGCGACAGCACTTATACCAGCATATTCGAAGTGCCCACGAGCGCCGCGCAGGGCATTCATAACGTCAACTTCTTCGCCCGCGACAGCGTCAATATTGCGGCCTCGATGGCGACCGTGCAGCTTAAGCTCGTGGCCGAGATCGAGCCGTTTATTACGGTGATAGACTCGCTCGGAGACGACCATGGGCCCAATAATACCGATGACGCCGGTCGTCCCATAGACGGCCTGTACTACCTGTATCCTACGAACGGCGTGTTCACCAAGGGCGTGTACGACCCGGATCTGGATACATACGTGGGCGGGAACTTCGACATCGAGCGAGTCGACTTCTTCATCGACGGCTCATGGCTACGCATAATCGTAAAACTGGGCGAGATCCCGACCTCCAGGTATGTGGGCTGGAACGCCCCGAACCCGGGAGCCTCCTGCACCAATCCCAATAAGGCCGACCTCAATCTGCAGAAGGTCGACATCTACATCGACTCGGAGGAAAATGTCGGGGCCACCGCCGGACTCACCAACCGCATGCTCGACATTGCCAGGAGCGACGCCTGGGAGTATGCCGTGGTGGTCGAAGGCTGGTGGAAGGGTCTGATAACTTCCAATAACGACAATGCCACCGCGGCGTGGAGCATAAGCAAGCTGGGCGCGGACATGACCTTCTGCACCGACTATGTCGAGGAGACGGTGGAGATCAAGATCTCTCTCGAAACGCTCGGCCTCACCGAAGAAGATGAGGACATGACCGAGGAGGTCATAGACCGGGTGAAGCGCGAGGTGTTGCAGTGGGACTTCATAGTCACAACCTCCGGTCACGACGGCGACAGCAATGATGAGAACCAGGGACAGTCACGCTGGGTCAACAAGGGGACGGCGGAGTGGCAGTTCGGCGGCGGCCGGGACAGCGAGGCCGGGCGCGACAGGGATCCCAATGTCCTCGACGTGGCCACCGTCCCGGGCATAGGCAAGCAGCCGGGCCGCAGCCAGGAGGAGATGCTGAACTACAACAACCCGGTGGCGGTGAAGCGCTTCGAAGAGGGCCTGATGGCCTGCGTTCTCGAGGCCACCTTCTCGGAGGACATCTCGCCGCCGGCGATAACGCCCTTCAACCGCTACGTATTCGGCCACGCGCCGTGGCGTATCATGAAGTACAGCCCGGCTTCGTTCTGGACCATGATAGAAGACCAGAGCGATATAGAAGAAGTCATATTCAGGTGGAGGCCATTGGGCCAGGGCTACTGGAACCAGTCGGAGATGGGGCGAATAGTCGACACCTACTGGGTGGCCGACATCGACCCCGACACGCTCTTCGCCAATGTTCCGTCGGTAGAGCTCGTGGGAGGGGCGGAAGGCCTGCCCTTCGAGGCCGAGATATACGCCCGCGACGAGTTCGGGAACGAGGGGCGGAGCGAGTTCATTACCTTCGGCGTTATCGAAGAGCCGCTGGCTTCCCAGACCTTCGGCGACATTCAGCCCGAAGACGTCCTGATTGCCTATGACGGGACGATCGTCATGATTCCCGACACCACCGTCGCCGACGGGTACGACAGTTTCGACGTCAAGGTGACGCCGATGTCGGCCAACCAGGACCCCATGGTGGACCTGGACAACCTCCGTGACGGAATGCGCTACCTGGACGCCGCCATGCGGGTTGAGATAACCGGGTTTACGCGCACCGATACGACTGTCCTTACGAATCTCGACAATTCGGTCGGCGTCGCGCTTCACTACCCCAGCTATTATCGCGACAGGCTGTCGGACGATTGGACGATCGGCCTGTTCCGTTTCAACGGCCTCACCGACCGCTGGATAAGCATCCCGGGGACCCGCAATGAGTGGGGAACCGCCGTGGCCGCGGAGATGCCGGGCGCAGGCGACTTCGGCCTTTTCACCGACACGCGCCTGGGATACGACCCCAGCGTCGGGCTCTCCAGCGTCAGGGCAGAGCCCAATCCATTCTCGCCCAACGGCGACGGCCTGTATGATGAGACGCGCTTCACGGTCTTCGTTTCAAGGGAAGCCGACTGGATAACCATCGAGATCTACGACGTGAGAGGGGACCTCGCCAGGACAATATACTGGCAGGCCCCGGGCATAGCCTACGGCAGGAACGTGGTGGACATCCAGTGGGACGGCAGGGACGATCAAGGAAACATAGTGCCATACGGCATCTACATAGCGAGACTCGAAGTGCGATTCAAGGTCGCCCCGAATCTTGAGAGAGTCAATATCCCGGTTGTGGTAATCAAGTAGGAGATGATGGTGAGAAGAGCGATTGCGGCCGCCCTCCTGATGCTTCTGCCGGCAGCCGCATACGGCGGCTTCCTGGCGATAGAGGAGGGAGCGCGAGCCACCGGCATGGGTGGCGCGTTTACCGCCGTGGCCGACGACGCCAGCGCCGTCTTCTGGAACCCTGCGGGCCTGGCCATGATGGACGGTTTCAAGCTGACCGGCATGGGCTCGCGCCTCTTCGCAGTGGACGGGCTATCCGAGAACGTCGTCTCCTTCACTTACTCGGGCTGGGCCAGGACGGGCCTGGGGGCCGGCTGGGCGCGCACCGGGGTGGAGGAGGTCTACGACGAGAACACCTTCGTTTTGAGCGCGGGACGCCAGGTCTTCACGGACGGCCTTTCGGTCGGGGGGACATTCAGAATCTACCGCCTCGCCGCTCCCGGGTACGAGTACTATAACGACCCCAATTTCAAAGACGGGGCCCAGGACTACGCTTTCGATTTGGCATTTCTCTACAGGACGCTCACCTGGTCGATTGCCTGCGCCTTGCGCAATATCGGCCAGCCCGAGATGAGCCTGATCAGCACCACCCAGGACGCCGACCCCATCTCGTCTGAAGTCCGGGTCGGCGGCGCGTACACCTTCCGGGAAGTCATGCTGATATCGGGCGAGGTGAGAATTCCCAACGAAGTGCCGGGTTATTATACGCGGAGCATGAGATACGCGCTCGGCACCGAGATATGGTTCGTCGGCGCCTTTGCCCTGAGGGCCGGCATAAATGACGGCAAGGCGACCGCCGGGCTGGGGCTCAGGATATCGTGGCTTTCCATCGACGCCTCGCTGCTGTCGGTGAGGCGGCCGGGTACGAAGTACAGGCTTTCACTTTCGCTCGACTTCTGACAGGCGGAGGATAAGTGCGTAGAACAGCAATACTGCTGGTTCTTCTCGTTCTCATCGGGTGGAATGCGGCCCTGGCCATCAACCTGGACGGGTACTCCCAGTTCATGACCTCCTTAAACGGCGAGTCCAGGAACTGGTACATGGAGAACCCCGAGTATTTCTTCGAACTCCGCCTGACGGCCGCGCCGTTCCCAGGCACCGAAGCCTACATAAAGACGCTGGCGCAATCCAACAAATGGGACGGTTCCGTTTTCGAGAACTTCGTGTTCTTAAGGGAAGGTCATCTCAAGTTCCGGGGCAACCGGATCGAAGCCTATCTCTTCACGGGTGAAGACAGGTTCTGGCTGAACGAGCCGCTACTCAATATCGTGGACACGGGCATCGTCAAGGACGATGACTGGGGCCCCAAGGCGCAGGGCGTCAGGCTCGACCTATGGGACCTGTGGGGATTCTCCTTCGCCGGGTTCTACGCCGATAAGAGCACGGTTTACCCGGCGGTATACGAGGGATCGCTTCCCTCGGGCAACGAGATGGCGAGTGGCGACCTCGTGAGCTCGGATGACTTCATGGCCTTCAGGATCAGGCGGCCTTTCACAAGGGGCATGCTGGTCCTCGGCTCTACATATGCCCGCAAGGTCTACGGGAGCACCAACATCGACTACGACCAGATGATCGCCCTGGATTGGGAGGTGTCATTCGCCGAGATCATCCCCATGATCTCCGACTGGGGCCGCGGCACCATCATCGCCGAGGGCGGCCGCAACATCTCGGGCTACCTCGGCCCCGATGAGCACCCCTACGGCTGGAAGGCCGAGCTGAGGGACGTCGGCTTCGGACCATTGAATATCATCGGATCCTTATTCGACTATGACAAGAATTTCTATACGCAGGGCCTCTCCAGTGGTTGGAGTTACAATCTCAATGACTACCACGGCCACTACGTTCAGCTCGACTACCGCGTACCATACGAAGCCATAAACCTCAAGGCGTGGCGCCTGAGGGAGGCGCCACACGACTATACGGTCGAAAACCAGCCGCGCGAGGAATCGGGCGGCGAGGTATACGTCGAGTTCATTCACGGTTTCATCGGGAAGGTCCAGTACAAGAAGCACATCAATAAGGACGGCACCTGGCCCACCTGGTTCTTCGAAGTCATCGGGGAGAACAAGCTGGTGAAGCTCCGCACGCAGTACCGCATAAGGGACGCCGGTACGGAGTACCAGGTGCGCGCGTTCGCCTTCGAGCTCAATGCGAACATCACCGAGCAGTGGAAGGTTTACACGCGCCTCATCCTCGCTGATGAGAAGACGGAAGCGAGAGAGTCGGTCTGGGCCCAGCTCCAGTACCTGGGCTGGAACAGCGCCGACTTCTTCCTGGAGTTCGGAGACGGCGGGCAGAACTTCTCGCTCGCCAACTCCGACGGATTCCTTGATCACAATAGCAGCGACGTTACGAAGCGCTGGTTCAAGTTGTTCTTGAAACTATACTACTAAGGAGGCGACGGAGATGAAGGCTGGTCTGGTGCTATCAGCTTTGCTTCTCCTCATCATTGGTGCTTGCTATGGAGGTGTGGGCAAGTCACCCGATGGGGTTGAATTCACTTACTACGACCCGGCGGCGTTTTCGGTTTCCCTGGCCGGCAACTTCAACAACTGGGACGCCAACGCCACTCCGCTGGTGAAGGACGAAGAGGGAACCTGGAGGGTCGTGGTGGAGCTCACGCCCGGCGACTATGAGTACAAGTTCGTGGTAAACGGCGGCGACTGGATGGTCGACCCCGACAATGCCATGGTGGTGGGAGACTACGGCAACTCCGGCGTCACCATAAACGAGGACGGGGAGCCCGAGACGCAGAAGGCCTCCGGCGGGCTGGAGCTGATCTCGAATACTCCGGTGAACTCGAGGGTGCTGCTCACGGGCTGGTACCGGGGCACATTCGCCGCGCGCAAGAACGTGCTGGGCGACGTCCGGTGGAGGTTCACGCGCCCGCGCCACCAGATGTATATCAGCGTCAACCCCACCGTCGGCAAGAACGTGAAGGGCTCGGGCACGCTTCTCATAGACAGCGGCGTGGGAGATATCCGCGAGATAACGGCCGACTTCTATTCCGGATGGCTTGATTTCAAGTCGGACAATTTCGGCGTCATCGGCTACTACAACGAAGAGATGCTGGCCTATGACGACCCCCTCCAGGCGGTGGGCCATATCGACCTCACCGGGACGATATGGAGGGACGGCATAGAGTACGGCCGCGGAACCCAGGGGTTGATTCTCGACATGTGGCTCGGTCCCACCGACAGCCGTTTCTTCTACTCCAACACCTACGAGAAGGACATCTACAACAACGTCGTGAGGTGGACCTACAACTCGGGTACCGATGACTACGACGCCATATTCCGTTACGACAACACCGGAACCGACCTCCTGGGCCTCCGGACCAAGTTCGACCTGGGCGAGGCCGCTTTCGGGGTCACGTTCACCTCTGAGAGGAACGGCTGGTGGGTGGGCTTCGAGGAAGAGAACGAAGAAGACCCGTATATCCTGGAGTACAGGGAGAGTACCGGCGATGACGAGAGCACCTGGTTCGAAGCCGCGACGTCGAAGTGGGAGCTCGGCGCCGACGTTGCCTATACGCACGCCGGCTGGCTCTCGGTGTTCGGCGAGTTCGCCGGGAACTCCTACTGGAACGGGTGGGACGGAGCCAACAGAGTGCGCAAGCAGGGCGACCAGCTGACCGACGGCGCCATCGACGTCATGATCGGCGAGGAAGACGGTTACCGGTTCAAGATAGGCCTCGAAGCCGACAAGGGTACTTACGGCGCGGATCTCTCCTATGAGCTCGCGAGCTACAGCGGCATGGAGGCCGAGAATCTCTACATGACGGCCGAGCAGATCCCGTTCGAAGACATAGACACCGAGATCTGGCCCTATTTCGGACCGCCTCTTCTGGAGGAGTCCACTTATGTCCGGACTTACGTAAACGTCATGGGCATCGACCAGTTCTACATCTACCAGCATAACCCTCTCCCCGACCGCCGCGGCGACATGGGTGAGATCGATCTGTGGGGCAAGGGATGGGGCATCGACTTCGGAGTCGAGTTCGACATAGTCGATTCGAGGTGGAAGGATCCCCTCGCGGAGACGACTTCTTACAACACCTGGCTCAAGATCATTCCCTACATGCGGGGCGACCTCTTCGGTGAGAGAATGACTTACGATCTCGCATACGCGAGCACGCGGAACAACCTCCACGGGCGGATGCCTTCGAAGTTCGATGTGGGCGAGCTCATAGCCAAGGGCGACGTGGGCATCAGCGGGAACTGGGGAGTTTACTATAATTTCAGGTGGGCGAACTACCACTGGACGGATGCGGGCAAGGACATGAGCGACAACTTCCTCAACCCGCATGTGGCCCTGGTATGGGCCCCCCTGTCCAGTGTGGAAATCAGGTTCGGCTGGGGCATAAACCCGCTATATTATATCGATACTCCGGTCGGCGGCCGGGAGATCGGCAGGGAGAGGTGGAGAACGAGTTATATGTGGATCAACCCGAGCCAGTCTCTCATAACGGCCGAGAAGGAAATGGAGAATATCAAAATGCTCTCGCTCATGGGAGTGATAGCGTTTTAGGGGGGTGTGGCTAATGAGGACGCGCCTCGTGGTGCTTTTCGCGCTCATAGGGGTCGTAGCCGTTGCGCTCGGTTGCTCTTCTGCTCGCAGAATCTTAAGGGACAGGCTGCCCGGGCCGCATGAGGTCGAAGGCGGAATGCTGTTCAGCTACTCCGCGCCCGCGGCCAGGATGGTCACGCTGGCAGGCAATTTCAACAACTGGGCAGGTACGCAGGGAGGCGGCCGTTACGACCCGACCATAGATCCCATGTATGACGACGACGGAGACGGCATCTGGACCATAATAAAGGCCCTGCCCCCGGGCCGCTATCAGTACAAGTTCGTTATCGACAACGGCACGCTGTGGGACCTGGACCCCAGCAACGCGCTAACGGGCGAGGAGGCCGGTATCCAGAACTCGCTCATAATCGTGCCTGAGAATATCGCCTATGTGCCCGACGTCGTTACGGGCATGGTCATGTCCGGCACTCTCGACCGCGGGGCCAGGAAGGCCGGGAAACTGGACGTTACGCTCGAGCTCGATTGGCCCGACGCCAAGACGGTGCACGCGGCCGGGCAGTTCAACGAGTGGAAAGCGGATGACGTCGAGCTCGAGAAGGGCGATGACGGCATCTGGCGCGCGACCCTCAACCTCGACCCCGGCACATATACCTACAAGTTCATAATCGACGGGCAGGATTGGGTCGAGGACCCCGGCAATCCCGACAAGGTCCCGGACCCTTACGGCGGCAACAACTCGCTGCTCACCGTGGGCGAGGGCACCTTCGCTGTCGGAGGCAGGCTCCCGGCCGAGCCGGCGGCGCCCGCCGATGCGGCCGCCGCGGCGGTTGAAGCGAAGATATACAGCGCCGGGGATATTGTTCTGGAGCTCGACCGGCCGGATGCGAGCACCGTGCATGTCGCGGGGGAATTCAACAACTGGCAGGCCGGCGACATCGCGCTCGAGAAAGGTGAAGACGGCATCTGGCGGGCGGCCCTCACCCTCGAGGCGGGAAGGTATGAGTACAAGTTTGTAGTCGACGGAGAGGAGTGGATCGAGGATCCCGGCAATCCCGACAAGGTCCCCGACCCCTACGGCGGCAACAACTCAGTACTTACCGTGGAGTAGGTGAGGGGATGAAGGCGTCCCTCAAAGACAACCTGACTTCGGCGGCCTTCCTCGGACCTTTCATTATTATATTCGCGCTATTCCTGGCGTATCCGCTCTTCTACTCTTTCTACCTGAGCCTCAACAAAGTGACCGCGCTCGTTAACGTTTTCGAGAACCTCAAGTTCGTGGGCCTGGACAACTTCATCAGGCTCTTCCATGACAAGCTGTTCTGGTGGTCGCTGCTGATGACGCTCTATTATGCCGCACTCGCCGTGCCCCTCGGCATAGGGAGCGCGCTGCTCCTGGCTGTCCTCCTCAATAACAAGCTCAGGTTCAACAGGCTCTACCGCACGGCCTTTTTCCTTCCCTATGTTCTCGACCTCTTCGTAGTGAGCGTGGTCTGGACATTCATCTACAGCCCCCACTACGGCGTGCTGAGCAGGATATTCGAGGCCGTGGGCATTCACTATTTCGCCGAGCAGGGTTTCCTGGGACGGCCAGAAACCACGATGCCGGCAGTGGTCATTGTGAACGTCCTGAAGGGGGCCGGTTTCGGCATGCTGCTTTACCTGGCGGCGCTTCAGAACATACCCCAGGAGGTTTACGAGGCAGCGGACATAGACGGCGCCGGCTGGTGGACCAAGCTCCGCCGGATAACTCTGCCGCTCTTAAAACCCGTTACGCTTTTCATGATCATCGTCGGCGTGACCGCCGCGCTCAACGCCTTCGTCGAGGTCTATGCCATGACGAGCGGCGGCCCCAGCGTCAACGTGGGCGAACAGGCATACGGCGCGACCTGGGTGACGGGCTATTACCTCTTCGAAACATTCTACGTGAAGCTCAAACTGGGCTACGCCGCCGCGATGTCGTACGTGCTGCTCTTCCTGGCCGTGACGATTTCGCTCATAAACTTGAGGATACTCAGATCAAGGGGAGAGAACTAGATGGGAGGCGCCGCGGTCGACCAGGGAAAGGGAAGGGTGCGCGCCAGGACGATTCGCGTGGCCGTGCTCTATATCGCTCTTACCCTCGCGGCCGCCGTCGTGCTCTTTCCTTTCTTCTGGATGATCGTCACGGCCCTTAAGATGCCGGGCCACGCCTTCGACCCCGAGATACTCCCCAGGCCGCCGACGCTCGACAATTTCAAGAAGGTCTTCACCGAGTACGGCTTCGTCCGCTACTTCATGAATAGCGGCATAGTCGCCGTATCGTCGGGCGTATTCGCCACTCTCTTCGCCGCGTTAGCGGCCTATGCCTTCGTTTTCAAGAAGTTCAGGGGCAGGGACAAGATCTTCGCGGTCATCATAGCGTCCATGATGGTGCCGGGCCTCATGTACGTGGTGCCGCAGTTCGCCATCGTCAAGAAGCTGGGCTGGATGAACACCTACCGGGCCATGGTCGTCCCGCATCTGGCCAATGCCTTCGGCCTGTTTCTCCTGAGGCAGTACATGGTCACCATACCCCGGAGCCTGATCGACGCCGCGAAAATAGACGGCGCCAGCGACTTCCAGGTCTTCGGGTATATAGTCGTGCCGCTCACGCTGCCGGTCATAGCCACGCTTTTCCTGCTGACATTTCAGTTCCACTGGAGTAATTTCCTCTGGCAGCTCATCGTTGCCAACAGGGAGAGCCTCTACACGGTGCCCGTGGGGCTTGCCATGTTTAAGCAGCAGCATGAGCAGCTGTACACTCTGAAGATGGCGGCGTCCGCCATCTCCATAATTCCGATTTCGGTGATATTCGTTTTCGCCCAGAAGTACTTCATTGAGGGCGTGACAAGGGGAGCCGTAAAGGGCTAGCCGGCGAAGGCCGGCTGCTGGGGCTCAGACTGAAGGAGGGACCCGATGAGACAGTCTGTAACCGCTTTACTGATGTGCCTGGTTTTCTGCCTGGCCTGCGGCGGCGAAAAAGCCGGCGAGGGCGTGACCATAACCGTCTGGGAGACATACAACAACGAGGAGAGGGCGGTTTTCCTCTCGCTCATAGAAGAGTTCCAGGCCGCCAATCCGGGGATCACCATCGACCCGGTGAACATACCTTTCGACGGCCTCGAGCCCAAGATCCTCACGGCTCTCGCCACCAACACGGCCCCCGACATAGTCAGGGTCGACGTGGGGTTCCTGCCCAAGCTGGCGATGCGGGGAGCAGTGCATCCACTGGACGAATACGCGACGGCGGACGTCACCGATGAGCTGAGGCCCGTGACCCTGGCCTCCTGCCGCATAGACGGCCACCTTTACGGCATGCCCGACCAGGTAAACGGCCTCTGTCTTTTCTATCACAAGGAGCTCTTTGCCGAGGCCGGCCTCGACCCCGAGGACCCGCCTGAGACCTGGGAGGAGTTCGTCGAGTACGCCGAGAAAATCACGGACAAGGACAAAGGCATCTACGGTTTTGCCATGAGGAACTCGCTCTGGTGGTCGCTGCCCTTCATCTATTCCTTCGGCGGCAACATCCTGACCGAGGACAACAAGAAATGCGCTCTCTCGGAGGCCGGCGCGGTTGCGGGCTTCCAGTTCAAGGCAGACCTCTACTCCAGGTACAAAGTCGAGGGGGGCGCCTGGCGGGCCGGCGGCGTCAGGGATGACGTCGGCTTTCAGAGCAGGAAGTACGCCATGGTGCTGAACGGGCCCTGGGCGGTAAGGGGCCTGCAGGCAGCCGGCATAGACTTCGGCGTGGCGCTCATTCCAGCCGGGCCGGCGGGCCACGCCACCAACGTCGGCGGCAATAACCTCGCTGTGCTCAGCACTTCCGGGCACACGGCCGAGGCCTACAAGTTCCTCAAGCATATCGTATCGAAGGACGCCCAGGCGAGGTGGGCCAACGAGCTCGGGCAGATTCCCGTGAACATCCGCGCCGACGCCATGATCGATCTGTCGAAGCACCCGTACCTCGGGATTTTCATGGAGCAGATGAAGTACGCCGTGCCGAGGCCCCAGGTCGGAAGTTACCCCGAAATTGAAAACGACACCAATCCGGAGATGCAGGCGGCGCTGGACGGAAAGAAGACGGTGCAGGAGGCGATGGACGCCGCATGCAGGAAAATAAGTGTTATCCTGGAAGAAGAGGAAGAACTCAAGCAGGCCATGAAGTAGGGCAATAAAGGTAATAAGCGAAGTCTGTAAGGAGCGAGCTAAATGACAGGAAGAGCGTTTCTGCTGGTTGCCGGATTCCTGCTGATTCCGGTTCTGTGTTTCTCTGCCGCGCACCGGCCCATAGTCACCGAAGAGGGCATCAAGTTCACGCTGCAGGCCATCGAGGCTACGGACGTGTATATCGCGGGTGACTTCAACAGCTGGAATCCCGCCCAGGACTCCCTGACAAGGGATGAAAAGGGCACATGGACCATCACGATTCCCTTGAAGCCGGGGCGCTATGAGTACAAGTTCGTATTGAACGGCGGGGAGACCTGGAAGCATGACATAACCAACCCGATCTGGGCCAGCGACCCCTACGGCGGCCGGAACTCGCTGTTGGTGGTGACGCAGGAGGGGAAACTCAACTTCTCGCGCCGCACGGGGGCGCCGGGATTCGCCCCCGTCGTCGGCTCGCTCAAGGCTTACTCGAAGCCGTTGCACCTGGCCATCATATGGCATCAGCACCAACCCAGGTATTTCAAGGACCCCGAAACCGGCGAATACCTCGAGCCCTGGGTGAGAATCCACGGCATCAAGGACTACTACGACATGGTTGCCATTCTCAAGGACTACCCCGGGATGAAGTTCACCGTCAATCTGACGCCGGTGCTTCTTATGCAGCTCGAGGAGATAGTCGAGAGCTATTACGCCTACATGGAGTCGGGCGGCAGCGGTCCCATACCTGGCTGCGACAGGTGGGTACGGCTCACGCTGACCCCTCCGGCCGACCTCGACCATGAGGAGAAGGCCTTCATCCTGAGGAACTTCTTCCGCATGCCGCGTGAGACGATGATCGACGTGCACGAGAGATACGCCGAGCTCGCGGCCATGAAGCTCGGTGACTCGGACTCCGAGATAGACCGCAGCATCGAGGCCATGAGCGACGCCGATTGGCGCGACCTCCAGGCCTGGTTCAATCTCGCCGAGTTCGACCCGGACTTCCGGACCGGAGGCGTCACCTTGCCCGGCGGGGAGGTCGTCACGGTGAAGCATCTGGTCAAGAAGCACAGGGGTTACACCGAGGCGGACAAGGCCGAAATCATCGAAACGCAGATGAAGATATTGAGGAGCATCATCCCGGTTCACAAGGAACTCATGGCGGCCGGGCAGCTCGAGGTGATTACCTCGCCTTACTACCACCCGATACTGCCGCTGCTCTGCGATACGGACATCGCCCTGGAGGCGAGCCCGGCGGTGACGCTGCCCGAGATCGGGTTCGCTTACCCCGAGGACGCGAGGGCCCAGATGGAACTCGCCGTGGACTATTACTCCAACGTTTTCAATGATGTCCCGAAGGGCGTCTGGCCTTCCGAGGGGTCGGTGTCCGAGGCCATAGTCCCCATAATGGCGGACTTCGACATAAATTACATAGCCGCCGACGAGGGCGTGCTGGCGAAGACGCTTGGAAAGCCATCGCTCAACTTCGATGAGAAGTACAGGATGTACAATGTCGAGAAAGACGGCCGCAAGGTCGCGATCGTCTTCAGGGACCACAAGCTCTCCGACGACATCGGCTTCAGGTACTCCAAAATGGACGGCGTGGAAGCGGCGAACGACATGATTAACATGCTCCATCGCATTCACAGGGCCACGCAGGCTTTTGAAGGCGACTTCGTAGTCCCCATAATATTAGACGGCGAGAACGCCTGGGAGCATTTCGAGAAGGACGGCAAGACCTTTTTCAAGTCGCTCTACTACCAGATTTCGGAAGCGGCCTGGCTCAAGCCGGTGACTATCTCGAGCTACGTGGAGGAGTTCCCGCCGGAGAGGACGCTCCCGCGCCTCGCACCGGGTTCCTGGATAGCCGCCAACTTCGATACATGGATAGGCGAGACCGAAGAGAACACGGCATGGATGTACCTGGCGGAAGCCAGGAGAGCCGTCGAAGAGGCCAGGGGTGCGGCCGGTGACGAGGCCATTCGCGCGGCCCTACTGGAAATCTACGCCGCCGAGGGCAGCGACTGGTTCTGGTGGTATGGTCTCGACCAGAACATAGGAAGCGATGAAGTCTTCGACGAGGCTTTCCGGGGCACGCTAACAAGAGCCTACGAGCATATCGGCCTCGAGCCGCCCGGTTACCTGGCGATTCCCATAATCGCCCCGGTCGGCGAGGAGCCGATCAGGGTGATGACGGGGCATATAACCCCCGCGGTGGACGGCGCTGCAACCGCCGGCGAATGGGCCGGCGCCGCCTTCGCGGACGACTCCATGGCCGGCGCCATGGCGAGATCGGGTGGCGACCTCGTGAAGTCGATTCACTACGGCTACGACGGCGACAATCTCTACATCCGGCTCGACCCCGGCGACAGGGCAGACGCGGGATGCGAACTTGCGGTTTACTTTTCGGGAAGGTCGGGCATAAGGAGTAACGCCCACACGCGCGGGCGCGCGGACGCCGCACCGCGTTCACCGGGTTTCGGCGTGGCCTGGGAAGTGCTGCTCGCTCCCGGCTCCGGCTCGACCGGGGCGCAGGTCTACAAGGCGATGGGCGGAGATACCTGGAGCACGAGTTTCGTGGCCGAAGCGGCCTACGGCGAAGTCATCGAAGTGGCCATACCGTTCGGCCGGCTCGCCGTCTCCTCCGGAGACGACCTCAAGTTCGTAGTGATAGGCTACTGCGACGACCGCGAGGTGGACGTAATGCCGGGCGACGGCTTGCTCTCTCTCAAGGTGCCCGCGCTCGGCGCGGCGCAGTCGCTCAAATCGCTCACAGATATCGTGGGTGACGACTATGGTCCGGGTTATTACAGGTACCCAACCGATCCCGTGTTCCTGGATGGTTCCTTCGATGTCACCTCTCTCGACGTCATGCTCGAGAGAAGCGAGAAGCTCATTTTCAAGGTCGGTATGAGGGGAGGGCTGCACGCGCCCTGGGGCGGAGTCACCGGCTACTCGCTGCAGGCGGTGGACATCTATATCGACACCGACGGTGAGCCGGGCTCGGGGATTCGCCAGCTCTACGCGGGCAGGCGCGCGGAGACGCTCCCGGAACACGCGTGGGACTACTACGTTAGAGCCTGTATGGACACCGTCGCGATTTACGAGCGCGGACGCAGGATGGACGAAGTGAAGGTCAACTCCTACGTGGACATGATGACTTCCTCGATTTTCGTGGAAGTGCCCCTCAGCGCCATCAGAGGCGGTAAGGAGTGGAGTGTGATCGTGGCCCTGCTCAGCCATGACGGTTATTCGGAGGGTCTGGTGAGGCCGGTAGAGGCAGGCGAGGGGCAGTGGGTGTTCGGCGGTTGCGACAACAGCGAACTCTGCCCGGCCATCATCGATCTTGTGCTGGAGGAGAGCGATTCCCAGGAAGAGGTGTTGTCCTCCTACCGCAAGACCGGGAAGCTCGTGAAGATCCCGGGCGTCAGCATAGTACTTCCCTGAGGATTGAATGTGATAGAAATCAGCGCCTCGGCTGCGGCCCGGCTCGCGGCATGCTTCGTGATTGCGGGTCTGGCGGCATATGTTCTCTACAGGAGGACGACCCCTAATACTCCGCGCGCTCTCCGGGTGGCGCTGGGTGCCGGCCGCTGGGTCGCGCTCTTCCTGGTTCTCCTTCTGGCCATAGACCCGGTGATCTGGATCAAGCGCACCGAGTCGAGCGAGCCCGTCGTGGTGGTGCTGGTCGATGACTCGGGCAGCATGGCCCGTCCCTCGGTTGCGGCCAAGCTGGACAAGGTTAAGGCGGTTCTAGCGTCCGGCCTCCTGGAGGGGCTCGAGAGAAAGGCGGCGGTCCGCACGTTCACCTTTTCGGACAGGGCCGCCGAGGCGGGGCCCTCGGAGATCGCAGACCTCTCTGCGAGAGGTTCGAGAACCGATCTGGTTTCCGGCCTCGAGTTCGCGCTCGAGCGGCTGGACGCCGCTCCGACCGACATAGTCATCGTGAGCGACGGCGGCGTCAACTTCGGCAAGGACGCCGTCCACTACTCAATGGGCCTGAGGGTGCCCGTGCACACGGTTTCCGTGGCGGAGGCGACGCCGACGCCGGACCTCTCCATAGACCGGCTCGAGTTCAGCGAGATGGCCTATGCGGGAAGCGACGTTCCGCTTGAGATCTATCTGAGCGGCCGCAACGAAAGCGCCGTGGAGACAAGGCTCGTTGTCCGGGACTCGTTGCGGACGGTTCACGAGGAAATCGTAAGGGTTCCGGGAGGCGGCGCCCGGCTCAAGCAGACCGCCCGCATTAACGCCGGCGAAACCGGCATTCACAGGTTCACGGTATCTCTGGAGCCCTTCGAAGGCGAAGAAGTTACGCGCAACAACGAGATGACTTTTTCGCTCAGGGTTATCAAGGGCAAGATAAAGGCCTGCATAGTCGCGCCCGCTCCGGGCTGGGATTTTGCGTTTACGCGCAGGAATCTCATGGACGACCCCAACGTGGACGTTTACGTCTACTTCACCACTCCGGGCGCGAGGCCGGTGAGCCTTCCCCGGACGGTTGAGAACCTCGCGGGGCGCCTTAATGAACTCGATGCCGTTGTAGTCACGGGCGGTGTGGCGTTCTCGGGAATTGCCGGCGACCTCAGGGACTTCGTTTCCCGTGGCGGCGGGCTTCTCCTGCTCTCGGCCGGGGGGCAGGCGTCTCATCTCCGGGATTTAAGCCCCATTGAGCCGGGGAGCGGCAGGCCGGGTCAGGAGCAGGCCGTAACGCCTGTAGTGACCGACGAAGGCATGTCGCATGAGATCATGAATATCGGCGGGACTTTCAGGGCCGACCTCTGGGCCGATCTCCCGCCCCTGCCGATGGCCGATAATGCGGGCGGCGCGAGAAGAGAGGCCGTCGTCCTCATGCGAAGCGAAGACGATCCCGATGTTCCCGTGCTCGCCGCGATGAAATACGGAAACGGCAAGGTCTGCGCCTTCACCTGTTCGGAGCTCTGGCGCTGGGACCTTGCGACGGTCGGTCTCGGCCTGGACGTTCCGGTTTACCGCGGGCTGCTCGGCAGCATGATCAAGTGGCTCGTAAGGCGCGACCAGACCAAGCGGGTTTCCCTGACGAGTCCGAGAATCGACTACGAGTGGGGCGAACCGGTTGATCTTGTGGCCCGTGTCGTGGACGAGAACTTCAAGGGACTTGCAGGCGCAGCCGTGGCGGGCGAGATAATTAGCGAGACGACGGGTGAGAGCGCGGGCGCGCTGGAGTTCGAGTTGAGGGGGCCCGGCAGTTTCTCGGCGAGGACCGACTTTCTGCCACCGGGCCGCTATTCAGCGCGGGTTCGCGCCTCTCTGGGCGGCGATGCCGTCGGCGCGGATGCCCTCGTTTTCGACGTGGACGGCCGCGGGCTCGAGGATGTCAGTTTCGACGGCGACGATGTCCTCTTAAAGGAGATCTCTCAGGCAACCGGTGGCCGGCATTACAGAGTCGAAGACGCCGCCATGCTGGCGGAAGACATAAATCCAGGAGAAGTTGTTGTAAACAAGTTAGATGAGATGAGATTCGAACTGGGCGTCGGAACTTTCGTCCTGATCCTCGTTCTCCTGGCCGGCGAGTGGCTTATGCGGAAACGCCGGATGCTCCCGTAATTTGTGCATTATGTCGTATTTTTGCTTGACAGATACGGGGAAACTCGGATAATCTGTAGTCCGAGCTGGAGAGAAGCGGACTGAGGAGGGGTAAGTGACCAAAGCGGACATAGTGGAGGAAATTGCAGCTCGTACAGGCTTAACGAGGAAAGAGACTGCGGAGGTCGTTGACCACTTTGTAGCTTCTGTAAAAAGGGCTCTTAAGGACGGACAACACATAGAGATGAGGGGATTCGGCACGTTCAAAGTTGCTGTAAGGAAACCTCGCGCTGCGAGGAATCCTCGCACCGGAGCGGCAGTGCAGCTGCCGGAGCGGAAGGTGCCAGTTTTCAAGTTCTCGAAGGAACTCAAGGATAGAGTTGCCGGGCAGTGAACTTGTTGCGGACAGGTGAGCCGAACCCTGCATTGTAGTGACCCTGCAGTACTTCATGCGCGTCTTTAAGGCGCGTGGCAGGCAGCCAAGGAGGAAGCCATGCCGTCGAAGTCAGAACTGGGCAGGAGGCTGAGGCAGGCCCGGGTTGAGAAGACCCTGACGTTGAAGGATGTCGAGGGCAGATCCGGTGTATCGGCTACCCATATATCTCAGATAGAGAGGGGAATAACGTCGCCCACTGTGAACGCCCTTGAGCGCATCGCGAGGGCTCTCGAGAAGAACACCAGCTTCTTCCTCGAGGATGTGGAGCTGCCTGAGATTTGTACGCTCCGGAATGACGGCAGGGAGGTCGTCATCAGCGAGCGTCCCAAGATTGTCCTCAAGTCTCTCACACATGGAATACCAGGCGGGGTGCTGCATACCTACATGATGATCGCGCAGCCCTCTCCGAAGGGGAGCCAAGAGGTCAAATTTCATGAGCATGAAGGTGACGAGTGCGGCTATGTGATCGATGGCAAGCTGGAGATCAGAGTCGGAGACGATGTCATCGAGCTGGACGAGGGTGACAGTATCCATTTCAAGGCCACCCTGTCGCACGGAGTCAAGAATATAGGAGACAAAGTAAGTCATTCAGTGTGGGCTGCCACGAGTATCGCCTTTTAGCACCCGTCAGCCCTTGCCAATTGCGGCTGAACAGCGGTTGACCGGGGAGATGCTTGGTGATAGCGTAGGCAAAAGCAAGGCTAGGAAAGCGAGGTGAGCACATGAACAAGTCCGAATTGATCGAGTACGTTGCCAAGCAGACAGACCTTACCAAGAGGGGCGCTGAGGACGCGATCAATGCAACCCTGGAGGGTATCAAGAAGGGTACCAAGAAGGGCGGCATCCAGCTCGTAGGCTTCGGTAGCTTCAACGTAGTGGCCAGGAAGGCGAGAATGGGAAGGAACCCTCAGACCGGCCAGGCCATCAAGATCAGAGCCAGCAAGTCGGTTAAGTTCCGTCCTGGAAAAGACTTCAAGGGCATGCTTTAATCTGTTGCCTGCAAGCAAAAGCAGAATACGGCCACGTGTCGTATTCTGCTTTTTTCTTTTGAGGCGATGAAACGTGGTTTACTCCAAACGCATCCAGGTTGCGACTTCGGGGAGGAGCGACCTCGTCAACATCTCGGCCGAGGTTGAAGCCGCCGTAGGCGAGTCCGGGGTCAGCGAAGGAATCGCCCTCATCTTCACCATGCACACCACCACCGGGCTCTTCCTCAATGAAGCGGAGAGCGGCCTCCTGGATGACATCGAGAAGGCGCTCGAGGCCACAGTACCGCGTGGGGGTTCCTACCTTCACAATCGTGTGGACAACAACGCCCCGAGTCACATACAGTCTATACTGCTGGGAGCTTCACTCGCGATTCCCGTCGAAGACGGGAGCCTCCTGCTCGGCACATGGCAGAGTGTCTTTCTCGCTGAGAGGGACGGGCCGAGACGGAGGACGGTCCACATCAAAGTGGTTGGTGAGTGACAGTGGACGAAAAGTCAAAACTTCTGGCCCAGTTGGGCGAAGTCGCCCGGGCCTGCACCGCCTGCGAGCTCAGTGAGCACAGGGCCAAAGTGGTCTTCGGGTCGGGCGCGGCCGGGGCGCGTATAATGTTCGTAGGGGAGGCGCCGGGCTACAACGAGGACCTCCAGGGCGAGCCCTTCGTGGGAGCGGCCGGCAGACTCCTGGATGACCTCCTCCGGGAGATCGTGGGGATAGGCCGGGACGAAGTGTATATAGGCAACGTTTTAAAATGCAGGCCTCCGGAGAACCGCGACCCGACAGCCCACGAGATCGAGACCTGCAAGCCCTTCCTCATCAGGCAAATCGAGATAATCGAACCCGAAGTCATCGCGACGCTCGGCAACTTTGCCACGCGCACGCTGACGGGAAGGCGCGAGGGCATAAGCAAACTCAGACGGAAACCCATACGCGTGGAGGACTGGTACGTCTTCCCCATGTTCCACCCGGCCGCGGCGCTCCACAGGGGCGACCTTTACGAAGACGTACGGGCGGACTTCGAAGCCCTAAGGCAATTCCTCGACTCGCCGCCCGAGATCGAGGCCGAACCCTCACAAATGGAGTTGTTCTAGCGTGGGCCCATACATCTACACCGTATTCGCCTTCGTGTTCGGTGCCCTCATCGGCAGCTTCCTCAATGTCATCAGGTACCGCCTGCCGCGAAAGAGGGGTTTTGTTTCGGGCCGGTCCAAGTGCCCCGGCTGCGGCCACCAGATCGCCTGGTACGACAACATCCCGCTCGTGAGCTTCCTTATTCTGGGCGGCAGGTGCAGGTCCTGCGGCACGAGCATATCATGGGAGTACTTCATCACAGAGATCGCGACCGGCCTGACCTTCGTCCTCATCTGGCTCAAATTCCCGCCGGGCGAGGCCGTGGCCTACTTCGTTTTCGCGTCTATCCTCATAGCCTGCGCGGGGATCGATTACGATTTCAGGATAATACCCGACAAGCTCACCATCCCGGGCACCCTTATCGGCATCATCTTCTCGGTGACGCTCCTCGGCGGCAGGTCGCCGGGAAATCCGCTTCTGGACTCGGTGATCGGCATGGTAGTCGGCGGGGGCACGCTGCTCGCCGTCTCGCTTCTCTACAGGCTCATCCGAAAGGCGGAAGGCATGGGTGGTGGGGACATCAAGCTCATGGCGATGGTCGGGGCCTTCATGGGCTATAAGCTGGCGCTCTTAACGATCTTCATCGCCTCGGTGGGAGGAGCAGTTGTCGGGCTCTTCCTGAGCAGGCGGGCCAAAGAGGGCATGAGAGCCGCACTGCCCTTCGGCGTCTTCCTGGCTCCCGCGGCGCTCATCTGCCTGCTCTGGGGTGAGGACCTCATAAGCGCCTACCTGACCCTCCTGAAATAGAAGCGGGATTCCCCGGGGTAGGCGCCGCTTCAGATGTCTCGCTCGTCCTCGCTGTGTGCCCGACCATCCGGCCGGGACGCCAGTCCAGTGTTCTCACCTACCACCAGGGAGTCCCTCGAAAGGAGGCCCTGTCTCTAGACCCAGGCTGATGAGGTGCATTCTCCATGCCAGCCTGCAGGCCCGGGGCCAGGGGGGCTTATTCCTTGTCCGGCAACGACTTATATGTTCCATGAACACCGGGGCCGGCCCGGCGGCCTCGCATGCTGCAATAAAACACGAGGGGTCAGGTCTTAAAATGCACAATTCGCGCGGACCCGTAAGACACGGGGGGTCAGGTCTCAGAAGGCACAATCTGCGCCCGTAGAGCTTTCCAGCGATGCTCACGTCCCCCCGGGGGGTAGAATTTCGGCGAGACCCCGGAGGCGTCCCGGGCATCAAAGACTGAGTGGATATAAAGGAATTATTGGGCCCTTTTTGAGCTTGCATACAGAATTCAAACCGATTAGAATTCAGTGCGTTTTTCGATAGCAGGGCTCTGTCCGCCGAAGCGTTGCGTTGAGGGGGCGGGCCCCCAATCCGATGTTAAGATTTGGTTGACTCCGGAGATGTATATGCATTTCCGGATGAGGTTTAGCCTTTTACCACGGGTTCTTTAACCGGAGTTCCCGTGGTCGAATTGGCGCAGGACCAGAGTTTTGCAGAAGGAGGTAGTAAGATGCCGGCGAAGAAAGCAGGTATTCGCCCGCTCGGTGACCGGGTAATAATCAAGAGAATGGAAGAGGAAGAGCAGACCCGGGGCGGCATTATCGTTCCCGATACCGCCAAGGAAAAACCGCAGCGCGGCAAAGTGATCGCCGTGGGACCCGGAAGGGTTGCGGACGACGGTAAGCGGATCGCGCCCGAGGTCAAGAAGGGCAACATGGTTCTTTTCGGCAAGTACTCCGGTACTGACGTTTCTATGGGTGATGATGAGTATCTCATCGTCCGCGAGGACGACATACTCGCCATCATAGAATAGCTCCCGGGTGCTTGATCGAGTGAATTTTGGAGGTGTTTTCTATGGCTGCTAAGCAGTTGTTATTCGATGAAACAGCGAGGCGCTCCCTCGAAAAAGGTGTCGATACGCTTGCCAACACGGTGCGCGTGACACTCGGCCCGAGGGGCAGAACGGTGGTGCTCGAGAAGAAGTGGGGCGCCCCCACGGTGACCACCGACGGCGTGACCATCGCCAAGGAAATCGACCTGGACGATCCCTACGAGAACATGGGCGCCCAGATGGTCAAGGAAGTAGCTACCAAGACCAGTGATATCGCGGGTGACGGCACGACCACCGCCACCATACTGGCGCAGTCCATCCTCAAGGAGGGCCTCAAGAACGTGGCCGCCGGCGCGAATCCGATGGAACTCAAGCGCGGCATCGAGAAGGCCGTGCAGGCGCTACTCGGCGAGCTCGAGAAGCTCTCGAAGCCCGTCAAGGGAACCAAGGAAATCGCCCAGGTGGGCACCATCTCGGCGCATGGCGATGAAACCGTGGGCAAGCTCCTGGCCGACGCAATGGACAAGGTCGGCAGGGAAGGCGTGATAACCGTTGACGAGGCCAAGGGCATGGAGACTTCGCTCGATGTGGTCGAGGGAATGCAGTTCGACCGCGGTTATCTGTCGCCGTATTTCATTACCGACGCCGAGAACATGACGGTAGACCTCGAAGATCCCTATATCCTGATCAACGAGAAGAAGATCAGCGCCATGAAGGACCTTCTCCCGCTTCTCGAGAAGATCTCGCGTTCGGGCAAGTCGCTTCTCATCATAGCCGAAGACGTCGATGGCGAGGCCCTCGCCACGCTGGTCGTCAACAAGCTGCGCGGCATCCTCAAGGTGGCCGCCGTGAAGGCGCCGGGCTACGGTGACAGAAGGAAGGCTATGCTCGGCGATCTCGCCGTGCTTACCGGCGGCAAGCTGATCGCCGAGGAAGTCGGCATCAAGCTCGAGAACGTCGAAGTCGCGGATCTCGGCCGCGCGAAGCGCGTTACGATCGACAAGGAAAACACGACCCTGGTCGGCGGCAAGGGCACGAAGGCCGACATAGACGGCAGGATAGCACAGATCAAGAAGGCGATCGAGGACACGAGTTCCGACTACGACCGCGAGAAACTCCAGGAAAGGCTTGCCAAGCTCGCCGGTGGAGTAGCGGTTATCAAGGTCGGCGCCGCCACCGAGGTCGACATGAAAGAGCGTAAGGCGAGGGTCGAGGACGCTCTCCATGCGACCAAGGCCGCGGCCGAAGCGGGCATCGTGCCCGGCGGCGGCGTGGCGCTGCTCCGGGCCATGAAGGCCCTGGACACTCTCAAGCTCAAGGGCGACGAGGCCATAGGTCTCAAGATCGTCAGGCGCGCGCTCGAAGAGCCGGCCAGGCAGATCGCCGAGAACGCGGGCCTCGAAGGCTCCGTGATCGTTCAGGAGATAAAGAGCAGGAGCACTTACGAGGGATTTGACGCAGCCAACGAGAAGTTCGTGAACATGATCGATGCGGGTATCATCGACCCGACCAAGGTGACGAGAAGCGCGCTTGTGAATGCCGCCTCGGTCGCCGCGCTCATGATCACGACCGAAGCGCTGGTTACCGAGATTCCCGAGAAGAAGCAGCCGCCTGCCATGCCTCCGGGCGGCCCCGGCGGCTACGGCGACGGCATGTATTAACAGGCAGAAGGTCCTCTGAAGGAGGTTCTGGTGTGCTTCTAGAAAAGGGGAGGCGTCGGAATCAAGACGAGAGGCCTGACAGGCGGAGAAAGAGACTTAGAGACATCGAGGAAGATGACTGGAGAATGGACTCCGGTGCTCTGGACATCGACTTCGAGGACGAGATGGTTTTAGACGACCTGTCATACGAAGAATCGGACGACGACAGCGTTAACTGACCGGGGTTATTCTAGTAGACGAAGATCGACTCAGGGCCTGGGGCTGCAGTCAGGCCCGGGCCCTGTGCGCGAATCCAGGCACCAGGGTGAATCGAGTATTACGGCATAATCTTCTGGAGCGTGAATGAGCGACATTGAGTGTCCGGGAGCCGGCAACTTCCTGGGGCTTTGCGAGTCATATTCATCACCGGGAAAGAGCAGGTTCTCTATCATACCGGTGCCGTATGAAGCCACTTCCACTTACGTCAGGGGCTCGAGCCGCGGGCCGGCAGCCATAATCGAGGCTTCCGCGAATATCGAGATCTACGACCACGAACTCGACATCGAACCGGCCAGGCAGGGCGTGTACACGGCACCTGAAGTCGAACCGGTTCCCGGCGACCCGGCCGCAACAATGGAGGCCATCGAAGGCGCGGTAAGCGAGGCGCTGGCGTCCGGAAGTTTGCCCGTGGTGCTGGGCGGCGAGCACACCGTGAGCGTTGGCGCGGTCCGCGCGATCGCGGCCAGAGCGGGCATCAAGGGAGCCCCGGTTCCGGGGGAGGACTTCTTTGTCGTATCTTTTGACGCCCATGCCGATCTGAGGGATTCTTATGACGGTACGCCCCTCAGCCATGCCTGTTTTTTGAGGCGGGCCCTCGAGGTTGCCCGGGGGATGGCCATAGGCGTGAGAAGCCTCTCTAGGGAAGAACGCGATTTCGCGGCGGCCGGTGGCGTCAGGGTGACTTACGCAGATGAAATTCATTCGGCGGGCGCGGGCGCGGTCGACCTGGGCGACATACCCGCTAATGTCTATATCAGCTTGGATTTAGACGTCCTGGATCCTTCGATAATGCCCTCCACGGGGACCCCCGAACCGGGTGGGCTCGGCTGGTATGACTTGATTGATTTGCTGAAGCGTGTAATATCTGGAAGACGAGTGCTGGGATTCGACGTCGTGGAGCTCTGCCCGCAGCAGGGGAATGTGGCCCCAGATTTTACAGCTGCGAAGTTGATATACAAGACGATTGGTATTATAATAGAATATTCGGCAAACGGGGGGTAGCTAGGCTCGGTTATGGCAAAGAGGAAAACTTCCAAAAAGCGCGTCAAAGCTGAAGAGCCGGAAGCAACCGACTTCATGCCAAAGTTCGACCCGGACTCGAGGATCGAGGACCAGGTCCCGCTCAATGAGTTGCCCACATTTTTCTCCAACTCCTATGAAGTCGTCGTTGCGGCCGCAAGAAGGGCTCGTCAGCTCAACCTTGGTCTCAAACCACTGGTTGAGACCAGGATGAAGCGGCCTGTCGATATCGCCCTCGCCGAGCTGGCAGCCGGCAAGGTTGAGTACGGGTTGGGTGAGGAAGAGCAGAAGCGGGGGCGCTCGAAGTCGAAGAAGAAATCCTGATGCTCAGTCGCAAGCCAGGTGAGTAATTAGGTGGGCTCGCATTCCTTCTACACTGTTTTCGAACACACGGCTGACGTCGGCATCGAAGTAACGGCGGACAGCAAAGCGAACCTGTTCGTCAACTCCGCTCTCGCCATGACCGACATCATGTTCGACGGTCTCCCCGACGGAACTTCTGAAAGCCGCCTGGTCATGGTTGTGGGCGACAACTCCGAGGAGCTTTTGATTGCGTGGCTCAATGAGCTCCTGTACATTTACTGTGTGGAGCGGCTCGTGTTTACCATGTTCTCCGATGTCAAACTCACCGAGTCAACGTTCATGGTACGGGCACATGGTGAGAGGATCGATCTGACCAAGCACAGGATGGAAATGGAGATTAAGGCCGCAACTTATCACGGCTTCTCGATCGAGCCCGACGGCGATAAGCTGAAGGCCAGGATCATCTTCGACGTGTAGGTTTGTGGACATGCCCGGCGAAATCACCATCGAAAAGATCGATGATTATCGTTTCAAGATCCCCAGGACCGGCGGCATGCGCGTTCCCGGGCTCCTGTACGTAGATGAGCGCATTCTCAAGGACGTCAGGATCGACGAGAGCCCGAGGCAGGTTGCGAATGTGGCCCACCTGCCGGGCATCATCAGGAACTCCTTAGCGATGCCCGACATGCACTGGGGCTACGGTTTTCCCATCGGCGGAGTAGCGGCCACCGGCCTGGACGACGGCGTCATCTCGCCGGGCGGCGTGGGCTACGACATCAACTGCGGGTGCAGGCTGATTGCCACTGATCTGGTGAAAGAGGACATAGAACCGAGGCTGTCAGACCTCGTCGCGGTGCTCTTCAATACGATCCCATGCGGGGTCGGCTCGACCGGGGAGATCAGGCTCTCGAAGGCGGATGAGAGAAAGGTGCTCGTGGAGGGCGCGGCATGGGCCGTCAAGCAGGGCTTCGGCTTGCCCGAGGACATCGAGTACACCGAAGAGCGCGGGGCCATGCAGGGAGCGGACCCTTCGGCCGTGAGCGAGAAGGCGCTGGCGAGAGGCAAGCAGCAGCTGGGCACGCTTGGATCGGGCAATCACTTTCTCGAAGTCGATCTCGTCGAGGAAGTCTATGACGGCACCGCCGCCGACGCGTTCGGCCTTGAGCGGGGGAAAGTATGCGTGATGCTGCACTCGGGGTCCCGTGGCTTCGGTTACCAGGTCTGCGACGACTACCTGCGCGAGATGGGGAAGGCCGTGAACAAGTACAATATCAACATCCCCGACAGGCAGCTGGCCAGCGCTCCTGTGAAGTCCCCCGAGGGGCAGGCCTATTTCTCGGCCATGGCATGCGCCGCCAACTATGCCTGGGCAAACCGGCAGTGCCTCATGCACTGGACGCGGCAGGTTTTCGAGAAGACGCTCCAGATGTCGCCCGGAGACCTCAACATGAAACTCGTTTACGACGTATGTCATAACATCGCCAAATTCGAGATGCACGAGGTCGATGGGGAGAAGAGGAAAGTGTGCGTCCACAGGAAGGGCGCGACGCGGGCTTTCCCGCCCGGTCACCCCGACATTCCCGAAGCATACCGGCATGTCGGCCAGCCGGTGCTCATTCCGGGCGACATGGGCACGAACTCATATGTTCTGGCCGGGACCGAACGCGCGATGCAGGAAACGTTCGGAAGCACCTGCCACGGCGCCGGCAGGCTCCGCAGCAGGAGCCAGTCCAAACGCATGACGGATGCCTCGAAGGTCCTGAGCGACCTGAGGAAGAAAGGCATACTCGTCATGGCCCGCGGCAAAAAGACGATTGCGGAAGAGGCTCCCGATGCGTATAAGGATATCGACAGGGTCGTTGATGTTGTACACTATGCAGGCATATCGAAGAAGGTGGCGAAACTTCGCCCGTTGTGCGTAATCAAAGGATAGGTGGAGAACTTGCCCAAGAGAAGAAAGACGGTAAAGAAACCTGTGAAGACTAAGAAGCCTAAACCAAAGAAGACCGCGCGGAAGTCCGTCAAGAAGGTTGTCGGAAAGCCTGCGAAGAAGACTGCCGGGAAGACTAAGTCGAATAGGACCGCCGCGAAGGCTGCCGGGAAGACTAAGTCAAAGAGGACCGCGAAGAGGAGCACCACGAAGGCTACCAGGAAGCCTGCGAAGAAGACCACCGGGAAAGTCACCGGGAGAGCTGTCGGGAAGCCGGCGAAGAAGGCTGCCGGAGGGCCGAGGATAGTCAAGACAGCCACCATGGGTGAGCCCAATGTGCTGGTCGATCCGGGGGCAGCCAGGGTGCAGAAACTCCCCGCCAAACTCGGCATAATACCCTTAAGGGACACGGTCATCTTCCCTTACATGATAGCGCCGCTCGTGATCGGCAGGCAGAGGTCCCTGCGCCTGGTCGACGAGGCCGCCAACGGCGACAGGACAATAGGGCTCGCGACTCAGGTCAGGCCCGATATCGAGAATCCTGCCCCGTCAGACCTCTATCAGGTCGGCACGGCCGCGACTATACTCAAGATGCTCAAGTTCCCAGACGGAAGCACGCGCCTCCTGGTTCAGGGCATAGCCCGCGTCAAGGTGAAGAAGTTCACGCAGGAGGAGCCGTATCTCATGGCGAAAGTTGTCGAGGTGCCCGAAATCAACGACGACTCCGTCGAGGCCCAGGCTCTTCTCCGGAACGCTTCGGGGATATTCAACAAGATAGTCGCGCTCTCGCCGCATCTTCCCGACGAGCTGCAGGTCGCGGTGATGAATATCGACAACCCGACGCGAGCCGCCGACCTCATAGCTTCCAATATCAATCTCACGACTGCCGAGAAGCAGGACATACTCGAGACCGCCGACACCCAGCCCAAACTCGAGCGGCTGATCACTTACCTGAACAGGGAGCTCCAGGTCCTCGAGCTCGGCAGCAAGATCCAGTCCGATGTCAAGTCCGAGCTGGACAAGACCCAGCGCGAGTATTACCTGCGCGAGCAGCTCAAAGCCATCCGCCGGGAGCTGGGCGAGGGGGATGAGCGGACCATGGAGATCGAGGAGCTCAGGGAGAAGATCAAGGCAGCCAGGATGAGCGAGCGTGCCGAGAAGACGGCCGAGAAGGAAATCGACCGGCTCTCGCGCATGCCGCCTCAGGCCGCCGAATACACGGTGTCGAGGACATATCTCGACTGGCTCATTGCGCTGCCGTGGTCTGTGAGCACCGAAGATGTGCTGGACGTTCCGGCGGCCAAGAAGATTCTCGATGAGGATCATTACGACCTCGAGAAAGTCAAGGAGCGCATCCTGGAATTCCTCGCGGTTCGCAAGCTCAAGAAAGAAACCAAGGGACCCATACTGTGCTTCGTGGGCCCCCCCGGCGTTGGCAAGACGTCGCTCGGCAAGTCGATAGCCAGGGCCCTGGGGCGGAAGTTCACGAGGATATCCCTGGGGGGCGTGCGGGACGAGGCCGAGATCAGGGGGCACAGGCGCACGTACGTAGGCGCGCTGCCCGGCAGGATCCTCCAGGGGATCAGGCAGGCCGGGTCGAATAACCCGCTCTTCATGCTGGACGAGGTCGACAAGCTGGGAGCCGATTTCCGCGGCGATCCGTCGGCCGCGCTGCTTGAAGTGCTCGATCCCGAACAGAACGAGAGCTTTTCCGACCACTACCTTGAAGTGCCGTTCGATCTCTCGCAGGTCATGTTCATAACGACCGGCAACGTGCTCCACACGATACCGCCGGCTCTCCTGGACCGCATGGAGGTCATTGAACTGCCGGGTTATACCGATGAGGAAAAAGTCGAGATAGCGAAGATCTTCCTCGTGCCCCGCCAGGTGGAAGGCCATGGGCTCACGCCCAAGAACATAGAGTTTGCCGATGACGCTCTCCAGCTGCTCATCTCCGAGTATACGCGCGAGGCCGGGCTCCGTAACTTCGAGAGGGAGATAGCCAATATCTGCCGCAAGGTCGCGCGCAAGGTCGCCGAGGGAGCCAAGGGCAAGACCGTCGTAGGCCGCGAGGCCGTGGAAGAGTTTCTCGGGCCCATCAAGTACTTCAGGGACGCCGCCGAGCGCACCATGGTGCCGGGCGTCGCCACGGGAGTGGCCTGGACCGAGTCCGGAGGCGACATCATTTTCGTCGAGACGAGCATGATGAAAGGCGGCAAGTCGCTCATGCTCACCGGCCAGCTGGGGGATGTCATGCAGGAATCCGCCCAGGCCGCGCTGACTTACATAAGGGCCAATGCTGACGCGCTGGACGTGCCGGCGGACTTCTACGAGAAGCACGACCTCCACGTGCATGTACCGCATGGCGGCGTGCCCAAGGACGGGCCGTCCGCGGGGGCGACCATCGGGACCAGCATTCTATCGCTTCTCACCGGCAGGCCCGTGAAATCGGACGTCGCCATGACCGGCGAGATCACCTTGAAGGGCAAGGTCCTGCCCGTGGGTGGAGTCAAAGAGAAGATACTCGCCGCAAGACGCGCCGGCATCAAGACAGTCATTCTGCCCAGGCAGAACGAGAACGACCTGACCGAAGTACCGGACATCGTCAAGAAGGGAATCGAGTTCGTGTTCGTCGACAGTCTCAACGACGTATTCGAGAACGCGCTCACCGACTAGCCAGTCCCGGGAGGGCAGCATTGAAAGAGCCCCAGGACCGCCAACCCGTGCGCTGCTGGGAAGAGACAGCCTGCGGGCGTCCCGATTGTGAGGCACATGACGCCGACAACTCGCCCTGCTGGCTGCTTCCCGAGAACCGCTGCTTCGACCGCCCCACATGCCTTACCGAGAGGCTCGCTATCAAGTGCGGCGCCTGCCCGGTTTTCCTTGCCCATTGCGCGCGCGCCGGCGGCCAGCGCGCCTCGGACGGCGCCGTCGTCGGCACGATGGAAGGCCTTCTCGACGAGTGCGCCGAGCTTCTCTCGGGCACCGAGACTCTGAGGGCCGATCTCAGAAACAAGTCGGCCGAGGTGACACTCCTGGGCGAGGTCGGCCGGGCGCTGCAGAGCACCATGGAACTCGACCAGCTCCTCCTGGTCATATTGACGGCGGTAACGGCCGGCGACGGGCTGGGCTTTAACCGCGCTTTCCTCATCATGCTCGATGAGGAGTCGGGCCGTCTGGAGGGGCGCATGGCCGTTGGGCCCTCGCATCCCGGCGAGGCCGAGTCCATATGGGACGCCATGAGGGATGAGGGCAGAAGCTTCGGCGAGATTCTCGCCGGCAGGTCCGCCGAGGCGGGCTCCGGGACCGGGGGCATAATGGACCTGGTGCGGCGGATCAGCCTGCCTTGCGACCCCGAGCGCGACATAGTGGCGCGGAGCCTCGAGGAAGGCGCAGCTTACACAGTCGACGCCGCCGGCGGCCTCAGCGAGGCGCAGGGTATCGCCGAAATCATCGAGAGCGACAGCTTCATCGTGATGCCGCTCGTTGCAGAGGGCCGGAAACTCGGGGCAATAGTCGCGGATAATTTCGTAACGCGCCGCGGAGTTTCGCGCGAGGACGTGAGGCTCCTGGAGACGCTGGCGAGCCAGGCTGCGCTCGCCATCCTGAACGCTTCGCTTCACAGGAGGCTCCGGGAACGGATCCAGGACCTCGAGGACGCTCACAGGCAGCTCATGCAGGACCAGCTTCAGCTCCTCCGCGCGGAGCGCCTCGTGGCGGCCGGCGGGCTGGCATCCACCTTCGTCCACGAGATCAAAACTCCGCTTGTCTCCATCGGTCTCATGGCGAGGGCGGCGGCAGCCGAAGGCCTCGGTGGACCAGAGGTCAGGGAGGTGCTCGATAAGATCGCCGCAGAAATTCTCAAGGTGGAGGGTTCCCTGAAGCACATGGTGAAATCCACGAGCAGCGTGAGCGGCGAGCGGGAGCCGGTCGACGTCTCCTCGCTGGTCCGCGAGACGCTGGATCTTCTGGCCGGCGTGACAGCGGCCGGCGGCATCGAAGTCGTTCTCGACTTCAGGCACTCGGGCGCCGTGATATCGGGAAGTATCGTCGAACTCAGGCAGATGTTGCTTAACATATTCCACAACTCCGTCGAGGCGATGCCCGATGGCGGCACGCTTACCGTGAGAAGCGGCGTGGACGGGCCCGTACTCAGCCTCACGGCTGAAGACACGGGATGCGGCATGCCCGAAGACGTCCGGGAACGGGTCTTCTCGCCTTTCTTTACGACAAAGCGGGAGGGTTCCGGTCTCGGCCTCGTGATCGCCCGGAGAATCGCCCACGACCACGGCGGACGACTTTCATTCGAAAGCAAGGAGGAAGAAGGAACCCGCTTCCACATCCTGCTGCCTGTTATGCAGCCGGACGCGGAAGAGGCTGGTTCCAAACCCAGGTGAGACCGATCCTGCTGCAAATAGGCCTGCTCGTCGTCCTGCTGGTGTTTTCGGGGATCTTCTCGGGCTCCGAGACCGCGCTCTTTTCCCTCAAACCGTTCCAGATAAGAAAACTCGAGCGTCAGCCCTCGCGCCGTTCCATCAGTGTATCCTCGCTGCTATCGGACCCCTTGAGACTTCTGGTCACGATTCTCGTGGGGAATACGCTGGTCAATGTCGCGGCGTCGAGCGTGGGTACCAGTATCGCGGGCCGCGTGCTCGACAGGGGAGTCGTGGGCATCAGCGTCGCGGTCATGAGCGCACTCATCCTCATATTCGGGGAGATCGTCCCCAAGACCTATGCCGTTAACAAGCCGCTTAAGACTGCCCTGCGCACTTCGGCCGTCATCTCGGCGGCGGTCAGGCTCATGTCGCCGCTACGCGCTTTCTTCACGGCGCTTTCGAATCTGGCGGCGAGGACCAGGTTGCCCGGGGCGGCCATGCCCGACCACGAACACGCCCACGTGGCTGAAGCCCTGGCGGAGGGTCACACCGAGGGCGTGCTCGACAGCCTCGAGCGCAGGATGCTCGCCGGTTTCCTTAAAATCGAACATCAGTCGGCGCAGAACATCATGACGCCGCGCACCGAGGTCTTCATGCTGGACGCAGGCACCAGGCTTGCCGACGCCGTGCCCCTCACCAGGTCGGCCGGGTTCTCCAGGGTGCCCATTTTCGACGCCGAAAAAAGAGACAGCATCAGGGGTGTCCTGTATGTCAAAGACCTCCTGCAGAAGCAGTACAGCGCGGATCTGAAGCTGAGGGATATCGCGCGCCAGCCCGTCTTCGTTCCCGAGTCGAAGTCGCTCGTCGACCTCCTGGGCGAATTCGTCAAGGGGGCCGCGCACTTCGCGGTGGCCGTGGATGAGTACGGCACCTTCACGGGAATAGTGACCATGGATGACATCGTCGAAGAAATTGTGGGTGAGGAGCTCAACCGGAGGTCCAAGAACACATACAGGAAGAGAACCAGGTCGACTTTCGAGGTCTCGGCGCGGATGGAGCTCGAGTACTTCAACGCCCTCCTCGGGTCGACGCTCACCGACAACAATGCCGAGACCATCGGCGGGTTCATCCTCAACCATATGGGCAGGATCCCGGCGGTGGGCGAGAAGTTCATACTTGAGGGAATAAGGTTCAGGATTCTGGACAGTGACGCCCGCCAGATAAAGACCCTCGAGATAGGAAAGAGATAGGGAATGCTGAGTCTGATAGCCCATATAATGGCGATAGTGGTCGCGGTGCTGGGCGTGGGCTTCTTCGCGGGCAGCGAGACGGCTTTCGTTTCCTCCAACAGGTTCCAGATATCGGCCATGGCGAAGTCCGGTTCGTGGCGCGCGCGGCTGGCGAGGCGGCTGCTTGCCGATACGAGCACTCTTCTGAGCGTCACGCTGGTCGGCACCAATGTATGCGTCGTGCTGGCGTCGGCCCTCGCGACGGCCCTGCTCGCGCATTACCTGGGGCCCTATGCGGTAATCGTGTCGACGGTCACCGTAACCGTCTTCATATTGCTCTTCGGAGAGATAATGCCCAAGACCGCGGCGCGCACCAATCCGGAGGGCTTCCTGACTTTCGTGGCCCCGCTCCTGGGCGCGGCCTACTATGTTCTCTACCCGGTGGCCGTCGTAACCTCCTCCATCGCGTCGCTGTTCGTGCGGCTTTCGGGCCATAAGGAGAGGTCGGGCGCCGTGACCCGGGAGGAGATACGGGCGGTGGTCAAGGAGATCGCGGGCGCCACCAGGAACCTGCCCAGCCACACCTATGCCTACCGCGTGCTCGACCTGGCGAGAATGAAAGTCACGGGCGTCATGGTGCCCATGGACGAGGTCAATTGCTTCGAAGAAGGGGTTACGGTCAGGCATGTGCTCTCTGAGACGTCACGAAGCGGGCATTCCAGGTACCCTGTCTACAAGGGCACATGTGAGCACATCACCGGCATACTGCACATACAGGACCTGCTCGGCGCGCCCGAGAAAGCGAGCATCAGGATATTCTCGAGAAGCGCCCATTTCATTCCCGAAACGCAGACGGTGCGAAAGGCCATCTTCGAGATGCGTGACGATTACAGGCACCTCTCGGTGGTGACCGACGAGTACGGCCGCTCCATCGGGATAGTGACTTTCGAGGACGCCCTCGAGGAGATACTCGGCGAGATCAGCGACGAATACGATGGCAGAGCCGAGCGCCGCCTCAAGATCGGCGACGTCGTGAGCGGCAGGGTCCCCATTTCACTTGTCGAAGAAGAGCTGGGACTGGAGGCGCCCGAGGGCTCAGGCGACACTCTGGCGGGGTTCCTGCTCCACGTCAGCGGCCAGATACCACATGCCGGCGCCATAATCGAGCATGGCGGATACAAGTTCTATGTGGTAGAAGTGAGGGGAAACAGGATAAGGAGAGTTCGAATCGAGGACAGGGAAGCCTAGATGAAGAGAAATGTCGTGGTCACGCTTGACCTCGGGGGCACCAACCTTAGGCTCGGCGCCGTAAATTCGGAGGGCGAGGTGCTGCTCCGGGCACGGGCCAAGATGGGGTCGTACCGGACGAAGGCCGATCTTCTCGAGCGCCTCTCGGCAGGCATCAAGGAGTTTCTTCCCGGGGCCCGGGCCTCGGGCCGGGTGAGGGCGGTCTGCCTGGGATTTGCAGGTTATACGAATTCCGCACGGGGCCTCATCTACTTCGCTCCTAATGTCGGGGGCCTGCGGAACATAGACGCCGGGCCATACCTTAAGAAGAGCCTGCGCATGCCCGTCTTCGTCGAGAACGACGCCAACTGCGCGGCCCTCGGCGAGTACTGGAAAGGCGCGGGCCGGGGGGCTGCGAGCCTCTTCATGTTCACCCTGGGAACCGGTGTCGGCGGCGGTTTCATCATAGACGGTAAGATCTGGCGGGGCGCGTCGGGCGCCGCCGGAGAAATAGGCCACACCATAGTGATGGCGGGCGGGCCGCGCTGCAGCTGCGGCAACCGGGGGTGTCTCGAGGCCTTCGCGTCAGCCACCGCTATCGTCAGGGAGTACAGGCGCAGGAAAAAGAAGGCGGGCGGGAAGGTCACGGCGAGGCAGGTCATGGGGCTCGCGGCCGGGGGAGACAGGGCAGCCGCGGCGGCCGTGAAATACGCCGCGAAGGGCCTGGGTCTCGGAATCGCCAATGTCTTCAATCTCTTGAGCCCAGAGCTCATTCTCATCGGCGGTGGGGTCAGCAGGTCGGGGTCCATTCTGCTCAAGCCGGCCATCGAAGAGGCGAAGAAAATTGTGTTCCCGCCGCTGGCCCCCGGACTCAAGGTGAAGCGCGCGGTCCTGGGCGACGACGCGGCCCTCATAGGAGCAGCCCGGCTGGCCTTCGCGGCCCTAAAGTGATTTGACATGCCCCTTTGCCTGTGTTAGGAACAGTTAGGAAACCAACCGAGGCGCTGTTGACATGGCTGTATTCGAAAAACTCAAGGACAAGCGGCACGAACAGCTCATCTTCTTCAGGGAGCCGGTATCCGGCCTGAAGGCGATAGTCGCCATCCACGACACCACCCTGGGACCGGCCATCGGCGGCGTGCGCATGCGCCGGTATTCGGGCGAAGACGAGGCGATCGATGACGCCCTCAGGCTCTCGCGGAGCATGACCTACAAGGCGGCCGGCGCCGGCGTCAACTTCGGCGGCGGGCAGACCGTCATCATGGGCGAGCCCAGGGAGGACAAGAGCGAAGCCCTGTGGCGGGCCCTGGGCCGCTTCATCGACGGCCTCGGTGGCCGGTACATCGCGGGCCAGGACGTGGGCACCTCCGTTGACGACATGGACTACATGAGGACCGAGACCAGGCACGTCGTCGGCATTCCCAGTTCGCGAGGCGGCAGTGGCGACCCTTCTCCCGTTTGCGCCTTCGGCGTGGTGCGCGGCATCGAGGCATGTTGTTCGGCCACCCGGGATAGCGACGACCTCGGCGGCGTACATGTCGCCGTGCAGGGCGTGGGAAACGCCGGAAGCCGGATAGTCGATATGCTCATGGCCAAGGGCTCCAGGGTCACCGTCGCCGATACCGACGAGGAGGCCGTCCGCAGGGTCGCAGAGCGGCACCGTGTGGACGTCGTGGGACCCGACGAGATCTTCGACGTAGAGTGTGACGTATTCTGTCCCTGCGCTCTCGGCGGCATAATAAACACCGGGACCGTGGGGCGATTCAAATGCGGCATCGTAGCCGGCGCCGCAAATAACCAGCTCGCCGACGAGGAGTCGGGAGCGGCCCTGCACGAGCGCGACATTCTCTACGCCCCGGACTACATCATCAACGCGGGAGCCATTATCAATGTCGCCGACGAGATTTACGGCTACGACAATGAGCGGGCGCTGAGGAGAACCGGCGCCATCAAGGAAGTGCTGCTCAAGATTTTCGCCGTGGCCAGAGAGGGCGGCATTCCGACCAATATCGCAGCCGACCGTTTCGCCGAGGAGAGGATAGAGAAGATAGGGCGCGTCAAACGCACCTTTATGTGATCCTTGAGCCCGGCCCCACCGGCTATTTCTCGAGCGAAGCCTGAGCCACGACCGGGTTGGAAAGCGTCCCGATCCCATCGACAATGACTTCTATCGTATCCCCGTCTTTCAAGAAAACGGGCGGATCCCTGAAGACCCCGACACCGCCCGGCGTCCCCGTGGATATGATATCCCCGGGCTCCAGGGTCATGGTTCGGGTGACGAACTTGATGATGTCGCCGGGTGTGAATATGAGATTGGACGTCGAGCTCAACTGCATCAGCTCGCCGTTGAGCCTGGATGAGACCGAGACGCCGCCGGCGTCGCCGAACTCGTCCACCGTCACTATGTAAGGCCCCATGGGGGCGAAAGTGTCCGGGCTCTTTCCCCTGAACCACTGCCGGTCTCCGCGCTGCATCTCGCGTTCGGTTACGTCGTTCATGCACGTGTAGCCGAATATGGCGCTGTGGGCGTCATTCACGCCTGCGCCCTTCACTTCCTTGCCTATGACGAAAGCCAGCTCGGCTTCGAAATCGACCTTGGTCGAGCCATCTGGTATTACGATGGGCCGGTTGTGGCCGGTGGTTGAGGTGGAGGCCTTGACGAACAGGAGGGGGTTGTCGGGTATCTTGGCGTTTTGCTCGGTCGCGTGATCACGGTAGTTGAGCCCCAGGCATATGATCTTGCCCGGCCTGGGGATGGGTGCATGCAGCTCGACCTCATCGATCGAGGCCCAGCACTGCAGAGGGAGCTCCTCGTGGCCCCTGTCGAGGTCCTTGAGCTGCCTGGCGAGGCTCTTGAGCTCGCCGATTTCCCGGGTTCTTATCAAAGATATGAGGTCGCTCGAGTACTCGCTTTCCAGGTGGAGGAAAGAGGCTGAGTTTTCGACGTCGTAAATGCGCTCGTTAATTACCAGACCTGCCCTGCAGCCGCCCCGCTCAAAAGTGAGGAATTTCAAAGCAGCCCCCCTCGGAATTCTAGTGTTTGAAATTAGCGTGGTTTTCGAGTAGAATATCCTCCGCGCTGATATCTTGCAAGGTCAAACTTGGGGGGCGACATGGATCTTAAGGATGATGGGATGTGTTTTGGCTGCGGGAAGAACAACCCCATAGGCCTCAAGCTGGAGTTCGACCTGGATGAGGAAAACCTGACGGTGGAAGGCCGGTTTACGGCGAAGACCGAACACGCGGGCTACACCGGCATCATGCACGGCGGGCTGGTCACCACATTGCTCGACGAGGCCATGGTCAAATTGATCTGGGACGTGGGCATATCCGCCGTGACGGCCTCGCTCGAAGTGAGAATGGTCAGGCCCGTGCTCGTCTGCCGTGAGCTGACGATAAGAGCTCGCGTCGACTCGCAGAAGGGGCGCATAATTCACACTTCGGCCGAGGTGGAGGACGCGGACGGGAATGTGCTCGCCAGGGGCAAGGCCAAGTGCATGAGAGTTGAAATAAAGGAGGGCTACATTGGCAGGTAAGAAGTCCAAGAAGGTGAGGTTCAGGGACATACTCACCCTGGCGAAGAAAGTCGCCAGCCGCACCACGACGCGCGTAGCCGTTGCGGGCGCGGCCGACCCGATCGTGCTCGATGTTCTCTGCGACGCGTGCAAGAAGGGCTTCGCCGAGCCCATACTCTTCGGCGAGGAGGCGAAAATAAGGGAGCTCGCCAAGAAGCAGCGCCTGTCCCTTAAGGGCTGCACCGTGGTGGACGTCAAGGGGCCCGTGAAGACGGCGCGGGCGGCCGTACGGGCCGTGAGCTCGGGGGAGGCCGACGTCCTCATGAAGGGTGACGTCACCACCAAGACCATAATGCAGGCCTCGCTGGATAAGGAAATAGGCATCACCACGAGCGGCCTCATGAGCCATGTGGCAGTTTTCGAAGTTGAGGGCTTCGACCGCATAATGTTCATGTCCGACGGCGGCATCGTGATCGAGCCGACGCTCGAGCAGAAGGTCGAAATCATCAATAACGCCGTTGCGGTAGCGCGGGCCATGGGCCTCAGGAAACCCAAAGTCGCGGTGCTTTCGGCCATCGAGACAGTGAATCTCAAGATGAAGTCGGCGGTGGACGCCGCCGTGCTCGCCCAGATGTCCGAGCGCGGGCAGATAAAGAACGCCATCGTGGACGGGCCCTTCGGCTTCGACAATGCCGTATCGGTGGAGGCCGCCAGGCAGAAGGGCGTCAAGAGCCCGGTCGCGGGCAAGGCCGACATCTTCATAGTGGGCCATGCCGACGTGGGCAATGTTTTCTACAAGATACTCACCTATTTCCTTGGTAAGCGGGCCCAGACCGCGGGCGTGATCGTGGGGGCGAGGGTGCCCATTGTGGTGGTCTCGAGGGCGGACACGTATGATGCCCGCCTCAATTCGATTGCGGTGGCCTGCATCCTCGCAAGGAGAGGCGAGTAAGGGCCCGGGACCCCTTTTGTCCTTGACCCGTATGGGGCCAGAACGTACCATGATTCGTGGGATTGAGCCTTTTTTCCATCGTTTGACACTCAGAGGGAGCCAAGTGGGGCGGAGCAGATTTCCCGCTAAGATTCTTCTCTTTATCTCGCTTCTGGCGCTTTCCACCGCTGCGTTCGGGCAGGATGCCGCCACGCCGGCCGCCGGCGATTTTTCCGGCATGCCGGGTACGGGCGGGCTCGAGGGGACCGTGGACGCCGGCTCCTATGTCCTCGGCGCGGGCGATGGCCTCGCCATAGGTTTCTGGGGCGAGGTCAACCGCCACGAGACCGTGTACGTCAACCCCGACGGGGACATCCTGATAATCCCGGTGGGGCCCGTCAAGGTGGACGGCCTCACGCTTTCGGAGGCCCGGGATCTTATCAGGGAGAAGCTCTCTCCCTACTATACTCCGGCCATCCTCTCGGTATCGCTGGTGGCTGTAAGAACCTTCCAGGTCCACGTGGTGGGTATGGTAGCCATGCCCGGAGCCTACGAGGCCAATGCCGTGACGCGCGTGTCGCAGGTAGTAGCGCAGGCCGGCACGCTCCACGTCGACGCCTCTCTCAGAAACATCGAAGTCCGCAGGGCCGATGAAACCATACATGCCGACCTCACAAGGTACCTTCTACTCGGGGACAACTCCGTGAATCCGTTCCTCCGCGACGGCGACATCGTTCACGTGCCGCCGCGACGGGGCGATGTTTACGTCTACGGAAGCGTCTACCGCCAGGGGACCTTCGAGTTCGCCGGGGGAGAGACCGCCGCCGGGCTCATCGAATTGGCCGGGGGCTACAGGCCCGAGGCCATAACCGACAGTATAGAAGTGCAGAGGTTCGGCGCCGCCGATCCCACGCGCTGGGAGCGGTTCTTCATCGTCGGCGACGCGCGTACGCTGGAGTCATTCGAGCTTCAGCTGGATGACCACGTTTTCGTGCGGAGCATACCCGACTGGCATGAGGACGCCCACGTTCTTATACGGGGCGAGGTCATGTATCCCGGAAGGTACGTGGTGGATGATGGCGTTGAGGTTCTGTCGGAAGTGATAGCGAGGGCCGGGGGATTCACCGAAGAGGCATCGCTTGCCGAGGCCATCCTCATCCGCGGCCTATACGCAGGGACCGATCTGCCGCCCGAGATGGAGCTGGCGGCGCTTGCGGAGGCCAGCCAGACCATGGACTGGAAAGAGAAGGACCTTTTTAAGACGCTTACCCGGGAACCCAAGGGCATGGCCTCGATGTCGCTTGCCCAGCTCCTTGCACCTGGTGAAGAGCCCTTTGACCCCGTCCTCTACGATGGGGATATCATTGAAGTGCCCAGGGCGAATAACGTGGTGAGAGTAATGGGGTCGGCGAACAAGCCCGGCCTGCTTCCCCTGGAAGAGGGGCAGTACGCAAATCACTATATCAGGCAGGCCGGCGGCTACGCCTCCAGGGCGGATAAACGGGGAACCCGGGTTATCAAGGCGAGGACGGGCCAGAAACTCAAGACCGGCCAGTCCACCGTGAATGCCGGCGACATCATATGGATACCCGAGAAGAAAGAGCGCGACGGCTGGGAGACTTTCAGGGACGTCGTGTGGATGCTGGCGCAGATAGCCACAATCTTCCTTGTCATCGACGCGGCAACAAGGGAGTGACGGACCTGCTTATGGAACAGAGAGTCAATCTAGTGGAAGTTACCAGAAGGCTGGTCGTGAACCGGAAGGTCATTGCTCTCTGTACGGTGGCAACACTGTTGGTTTCGGTGGTGGTATCTCTCCTCCTCCCGAAATGGTACAGGGCCGTAGCCACTACTCTGCCGCGTGACACGACGGCGAGCCAGATGAACATCGCCGGGATGATGAGGTTCGCGGGCTACCAACCGGCGCTGCTTCCAACTGTTACTTCACCTTCCGATATCGACGCAGCCATCTTGAAGAGCGTATGGGTGAAGAATGCCGTCATCGATTCGCTTGACCTGATGACTGCGTATGATTCCAAGAACCGGGAGGCCGCCCGGAAGGAACTCTCCAAGCGCTGTAAGATCTCCATAACCAATTCGGGTTTGGTTGTGGTGCGCAGTGAGGATCGGGATCGAACGCGGGTTGCCGAGATCGCGAACGCTTTTGTGCGTGAACTTGACCGGTTTAACCGGTATTCACGGACCACCTCTGCCAGGGTGGTCAGGGAGTTCATAGAAGTTCGGATCGAAGAGATAATCGGAGAACTCGACAGGGCGGAGGATGGGCTCAGGAAGTTCAAGGATGAGACCGGTTTGATGCTCATTTCCGAGCAGACTGAGGCATCGATACAGACGGCCGCCGAGATCTACGGTATGATCGCCCAGCTGGAAGTCGCACGGGAGAGACTGACCCTGTTCGCTACGGAGAGAAGCCCGGAGATCATAGACATCAACCGCCAGATAGCCGCCCTGGAGCGCAAACTGGGCGAAATGGGATACAATGATTCCGCGGGGGATGCCGACAGCAGCACCAGGTTGTTCCCCAAGTTCAGCAGCGCGCCCGACTTGGAGCAGCGGCTGGCGGTTTTAATGAGAGAAGTAGAGATCAAACGGGCGGTTTACGTCGTTCTGAGCGAGCAGTATGAAGAAGCCAGGGTGCGGGAGATGCGAGACATACCCACCGTCCAGGTACTCGACTGGGCCGAGCCCCCGGAGGGCCCTTCGAGACCCAAGAAGAAGGTCATAGTCGCCATCAGCACAATCTGTGCCTTTCTCCTGTCCTCTCTCTATGTACTGGCAAAGGCCAGGCAACAGGAGAATGCAGGGAAGGCTGTCGGCAGTCTCTCCAGGGACATCACCGCATTCATCCGGGAGGACCTCCGGAAGCTTGGTGAGCTTTTGGGCCGCAAGCCCGAGAGCTCATAATGGGGATTGTCCCGTCCCGCCCTGTATCACGCCTTAGGAGATAGAGGTCACAATAACCATGGACACTGTTGGGCATTGGCTTAACAGGTCGGTTGCCCCGATACTGGCTTTGATAGTCGTCGCATCGGTTGCCGCCGGTGTCGCATTTGACTTTCGCTCCGTATATCCCGTGGCGGTGCTCGGGGGACTTCTCCTATTCCTTCTGCTCGTGTGGGATTTCAGAGTCATCGTGCCGATGATGATTGTCCTGGTTCCCGTCGGGCCCAAGTTCCCAATGTCGTTCGGTAACCTCTACCTTGCGACCGTGGTCTTGATAGTCGCCTATGCGGTCTGGGTTTGGAGACTTCCTCTCTCCCCGGCAGGGCTGACATTCCCCAGAGAGCCGGTTCTCCTGACCCTGCTAGTATTCACGGGAGTCATGCTTCTCTCATCACTGCAGAACATCTCATTCCTGTTTCAGAATCAGCTCCATTCTCTCAGATTCCTACAGTTCCTTCTGTATACGTTCTTCTTCGCGCTGATTCTGCAGATGTCGATTTCGAGAAAAACAATCCGGATGCTCCTGGTTCTGGTCCTGGCGGTCGGGTTCTTAGAGGGACTCATCGGTGTATGGCAGTGGCAGACGAATCCCGGTATGTTCGTGACGGGAACCTTCGACTACCGGCACACGAATTATTCAGTCTATACCGTTTTCATCACGTTTCTCTTTCTGGGTGTTCTGGTGGAAACCAGGAGGCGTGTGGTTGCGCTGACGTGCATCGCGGCGCTTGCAGCACTCATCTATGCCACTGTGTTTGCTTTCAGCAGGGCAGCCTACGTCTCCCTCATGGTGGGCTTCATTGCGCTGCTTTTCATGCCCATAAAGCGCGGGAGGCGGGTGGCGCTCATGGGGGCAGTCGCATTGCTCGGGCTGGTGACCTATTTCATGTTGCCCAAAGACGTCATGCTTAGGGCGGAAGACCTATTCACAACTTTAACTGGTAAGTACATTGCCCTGTCGTTCAGATACAGGCTGAGGATGTGGAGAGTCGCGTTCGTCGATTTCCTGCAGCACCCGATCCTCGGAAAGGGCACATGGACCTACGAAGTCAGAGACAACTTCTACATCAAGGTGCTCGCGGAGATGGGGATTGCAGGCTTCATTGCCTTCATCGCCGTGCTTTACATGATTATCAAACGGGAGTGGCGATGCATAAGGACTGAAGCCGGCAATGATTTTGTCGGAGGCGTCGCAGTCGGCCTTCTCCCGGCCACGCTCGCTACTCTTGTGGTATTCCAGCTCTCAGGTGATCATTTCCTCAATCACCGGTTCATGATCAACTTCTGGATTGTCCTGGCCCTGGTACTGAAACACTGCCTCGGCGTAGGCCAAAATAGGCATCAGAATGGGTAAACGGCAAGCAAAAGTCCTCTTTGTCGACAGCAGTATTCTCATGGCTGGGGGCCAGCATAGCCTTATTGAGATTCTGAAGTGTCTCGATACCTCTCGTTTTCTTCCCGTAGTCTGTGCGCCCGCACGGAGCGATCTGCGCGCGAAGTGCGACGAACTCGCTATCAGATGGGAACCTCTGCCCTTCGAATCTGAGTGCCCTGGACCCGGCGCATGCGCCCATATGCTGTGGAGGGTGAAGGATCTGCTGAATTCAGCCCGCGGTGTCGTCTATCTTACAGATCTCATCAGGAGGACCGGGGCAGGTATCGTCCACGCGAACAATTTCAAGGCCGCACTGGTTGCGGCCCCAGCCTGCACGCTCTCCGGCAGGCCGTTGGTATTCCACGACCGGGTCCACATCACGCATGGCGCGCTCGGGCATATGGTTGCCCTTAATGCGGCGTGGATCATAGCGGTCTCCGATACCGTGGCCATGAAGTTCGGCGACAGATATGCCCATAAGGTCCGGGTCATACCACCGGGTATCGACACGGCCCGCTTTAAGCCAACCGGAAGCGCCGGCGGGAGTGGTCTCATATGTTACGTAGGGAGGATAAGCGAAGAAAAGGGGCTTGCCAGAATGGTTGAATGCGCTCCGGCCGTGCTTGAAAAGGTGAGCGACGCAAGGTTTGTGATGGCCGGGATGCCATGTACGGATCGGGATTCGGCTTATCTCTCCGGGATCGAGCGGAAGATCCAGGCGACGGGCCTTAAGAACAAATTCGAGTTTCCGGGGCAGATCGAAGATGTTGCGGCACTCCTCGAGCAGACTGACGTATTTGTATTGCCCTCGGTCAGAGAGCCCCTAGGGCGCGTGATGATTGAGGCCATGCTAATGGAGAAGCCGGTGGTCGCCTTTGACGCCGGGGGGCCAAGTGAGGTAATAGTGCACGGCAGGACGGGTCTTCTGGCAAAACCCGGCGATACGGACTCGCTGGCTGAGAACATCACCAAGTTGCTCCAGGATTCCGCGCTGAGAAGAGAAATCGGAAAGGAGGCGCGGAAGTCGGTGATCCACCGCTTCTCGAACCGTGTTGTTGCGGAGAGTATAATGGACGTGTATGAGAGAATCCTCCAGGGAATGGAGAGCCCGCAGGGTGACAAGCCCGGTTGGCCGGAGGCTTAATGGCCGTCAAGAGCCGAATCCTTTACATCGAACACAAGGCTGACATAGGTGGGGGGCAGGTTTCCGTACTTGAGCTTCTCAAGCGGCTGGACCGGAACAGATTCGACCCGGTGGTCACTTGTGTTTCCCACGGAGAGCTGTACGAGCGTGTCCTGGAGCTAGGTGTAGAGGTCGAGCTTCTCGACATAAGGGGCGTGCTGAAGCAGAACCCGTTATCCACTCTTCGCAGTGTCCGCAGGCTATCGAAGCTGGTGAGAGATGGTGGAATACGCCTTATCCATGCCAACTCGCAGAAAGCAGTTCTATACTGCGGGGCTGCACCTGGGCTGTACCACATTCCTTTACTCTGGCACTGCATGGTGCCCTCGGACTTCGGCCGGGTCTTTGACCTCATCGCCAGTATCCGATCGAACATCATCATCGCCAATTCCAGGCACGTTGGGCGGAGATTCAAGTGGCTTCCGCGTGCCCGGGGCAGGGTCCGGGTCATACCTGATGGCATCGATGCAGAGACTTTTCAGCCGGGTTGTGATGGAGAGGCTGTGCGGTCGGACCTCGGAATAGGACACGGCGATTTGGTTGTCGGCGCCGCTGGCAGGCTGGTGGAAGAAAAGGGCTTTGAGCACTTTCTGAGGGCCGCAGTTCTCGTCGCATCGCGGGTTCCGGAAGTGAAGTTCATAGTTGCCGGGGAGGCTCCATCGGGGGGCTTTGCCTACCGTGAGAAGTTGGAGCGACTGGCTGCGGATGTCCCGGCGCCTTCGAAAGTGATCTTCACCGGTTTTCGCGCTGACGTCGCCAGGGTAATCGCCGCCATGGACATTGTCGTTGTTCCTTCCCTCAGGGAAGGTTTCGGGCGTGTAGTCGGCGAGGCCATGGCAATGGGAAAGCCGGTCATTTGTTCGGAGGTGGGAGGCATACCCGAGCTCATATCATCCGGTGTGACCGGCATCCTTGTTCCACCGGGTCACGCGGATGCAATAGCCTCGCAGGTTCTTGATCTCGCCACGGACCCGGAAAGGGCCTCCGGGCTTGGCGAAGCCGCCAGATTGAGAATTCTGACCGATTTCAGCATAGACCGGCATGTTAGACTTATCGAGAATACGTACACGGAGATGTTGAAGAATTGAATGAATTAGAACCTATATCAACCGGCTCGGATTCCCCGCTGGATCCAGCGGAGATAAAAACTGTGTTCGTCAAGAGGTTCGGCGGGATAGGCAATGTCATAATGAGCACTCCGATGCTGGAGAAGCTCAGAGAGGCATTCCCGTCTGCACGGATAACCGTCCTGGTGCAGTCCGAGGGCGCACGCGAGATTCTTGATGGTCTCTCCCTCGTCCACGAAACTGATGTAGTCCCCGTCGAAGAGTACCTGGCGAAGGGCGGTCTCACGTTCTTCGCCGAGATGTTCAAATATGCCCTCCGGGTCCGACGGCGACACTATGACTTAATCATCAACGGCTTTGGCGGCTACGGTGGAGGCAGCTGGCGGAGCGCCCTCTTGACCTGGTTAATGGGAGGGCGGTATCGCGTAGGCTATGCCCGAAGCACGTGGAATCGGCTCTACTCGCGCTCGATTGTTCCCGATGGCGAGATCCATGAGGTCGAAAGGAATGCTGCGCTTGTTGACCTTGTTGCCCCCGGCAGGACCGGGGGAGACCTTCGGGTGAGGTTCAAACTGGGTGAAAGCGAAAAGCACAAGGCCGCGAAGCTACTGAAGGAGTGGGGCATCACAGATCGCGACCTGCTCATAGGCATGCACCCTGGTAGCGGCCCGCTCACTTTCAAACGATGGAATCCGACCCGGTTCGCGGAATTGGCAGATCGCCTCGCAGCAGAGCACGGCGCAAAGGTCATCATCTTCGGTGGTCCTGAAGAAACCGATCTTGTGGAGAGAATAACATCGCATATGACTTCCTGTCCTGTGAACGCGGCCGGACAGGCTTCCCTCATGGAGGTGGCCGCGCTCATAGCCAGATGCAGGGTCTTCGTTTCGAATGACACGGGGCTCATGCATCTCGCGGCTGCGGTGGGCGTCGGAGTTGTGGCGATATTCGGCCCCACCAACTACCTGCGGAGCTCACCCCATGGCAAAGGCCATTCAGTTCTTAGGGCCAACCTGGACTGCGGTCCCTGCTACACGGGAAAGGGAATCGAATGTGATGAGACCCGCTGCCTGGAACAGATCACGACAGACCACGTACTGAAAGCGGTTGCTTCGAGGCTGTAGCGGCGTCCCCCGGGCATGGGCCCCATTCGCGATTGAAAGGCTGCTTTATGTCTGGCATACTTGACGGCGACGGTGCAGGCGTGGCGGAAGGTAGAAGCCAACGGGCAGCGAGTCGGCCTCTCCTGGGGGCTGCAGCGTACCAATTTCACAATTGAGTGTGATTCCGGTTGTACGGGTTCCGGAATCAGGCAGTTCTGTGGTGAGCAGGGCCCGGTAACGGGAGAGGGGGTATAGCCGGAATGTCCCGATCTGAGAGGATACGCCAGCAGACGAATGAAGTGCTCACGGCTGACATCCGGGACATCCTGGTCAACGCCGATTTCGATATCACGAACATGGTCGACATCGGTTGTGGTGACGGTTCGCGAGCCGTCTGTTGGAGTGAAGCCCTTGGCATACCGAAAGATCGCGTTGCCGGTTGCGATGCCTATCAGCCCTATGTTGACGCCGGCAGTAACCACTTTGAATGTATGCGCGTGAACATTGAATGGCAGCCGCTTCCTTTCGAGACCGAGAGCGCTGATCTTGTCGTGTGTAATCAGGTCCTGGAGCATGTTAAGAATTTCTACTTCGCGCTGGACGAGATTTACAGGGTGGCAAAGACCGGGAAGTACGTCCTGATAAGTGTCCCGAATCTGGGATCGCTCCACAATCGCCTCCTCCTGGCTTTCGGCAGGCAGCCCACCTGCATCAGGTACCTCCGCGCCACTGAGCACATTCGAGGCTTTACCTACGATGAGTTCACTGAGATAGTGACAATAACATCCTCGTTCGAGGTAGTCGCCGCAAGGGGAAGTGGATTCTATCCGTTCGTGCCCCCGGTCTCAGGTATCTTGTCCGGGTTGTGGAGGAGCGCGAGTGTCTTCATAATTCTCTTGCTCAGGAAGCTTGCTGGCGGTGGTTCCTACCAAGATTATGTGAACTCGGAAATGCGCGCGTCCTACCCCGGAGCCTGACCCCATCAACCCCTGAGTGATGCACATGCCCCTTTGCCCTTGAAGGGCGTTCTGGCGATTATTATACTATGGCGAGTGGATTGTTACGCCGTGTTCACAGGAAAAAGGGCGCGAGAGTGGCGGAATTGGCAGACGCGCTGGATTTAGGATCCAGTGGGGCGACTCGTGGGGGTTCAAATCCCCCCTCTCGCACCACCGTCCGGAAAACTACAGGGAGAAGACAGGATTATGAGTGAAACGACTGGGTATCTCAAGGAAATGACGAGTCCTTCCACCTTAAAGCGCGTGCTCCAGTTCGAGGTGCCGCGCGAGACGGTCGAGAAGCAAATCGAAGACATGATCGAGAAAGTCAGGAAAGAGATCAAGGTGGATGGCTTCCGGAAGGGGAAAGTCCCCAAGGAGATTGCCCGGGCCAAGTATGCCGAAACGGCGCAGCAGGAAGCCATCGAGAAGGTCATTCAGGACGCCTACAGCGAGGTCCTGGAGAAGGAGGCCCTGAGGCCGGTGACTCCGGCCGGGGTGACCGCGCTCGACTTCGAGGACGGCCAGCCGCTCACTTTCACGGTGGAGATAGAGGTTCTGCCCGAGATCAATATCGAGAAGTACAAGGGAATGAAGGCGACGAAGGTCACTCGCGAAGTTGAAGACAAGGACGTCGACGCCGAGGTCGAAAACCTCAGGGAGCGCTTCTCCACATCGAGCAGCGTGGACCGCGAAGCCGCCAACGGCGACATCGTCGCTATCGACTACTGGAGAATCGGCGACGACGGCAAAGAGATCGCGGAGAGCAAGATCACCGGTTTTCCATTCGAGCTCGGCAAGCAGAACGTCTTGAAGGAGTTCGACGACGGCCTGGTCGGGGTCAGGAAAGGTGACAGCAAGGAAATAGACGTTACTTATCCGGACGACTTCGAGCACGAGGAGGCCCGCGGCAAGACAGTGAAATTCGGAGTCTCGGTCAGCGACGTTAAGAACAAGGTCCTTCCCGAGCTCACCGACGACTTCGCGATCCAGGTGGGGGCGGACTCGCTCCTGGACCTGAGGCTCAAGGTGCGCGAGAGCATACAGCGGATGTACGACGACGATGCCAGGTCCAAGATGAAGGGCGAGATAATGCAGGCCGTCATCGAGGCCAATCCCTTTGAGGTCCCGGAGGCCATGATAGAGGCGAGCCTGGACGCCATGATGGAAACTTACAAGAAGGGACCGGATCCGGAGACCGAAGAGATGAAGCGGCAGCTCGCCGACCTGCGCGAGAAAATGCGCCCGGTGGGCGTAAACGTGGTAAAGGAGCAGTTCATAATTGACGAAATAGCAAAAAGGGAAGGGATTACCGTTGAGCAAGCCGATCTCGAAGAAGTGATGTCGGCTTACGCCGAGAGGATGAATGTGCCTCCCGATCAGGTCAGGGACTGGGCGGTGAAGTCAGGCGAGATCAAGCGCTGGCGCCACAACATTCTCGGCGACAAGGTGACGAATCTCTTGCTGGATAGTGCCAAGGTTGAAGATTGAAATGGAATACAGGAGGAATACAATGGGACTCGTTCCTATAGTGGTTGAGCAGTCGGGTCGTGGTGAGAGAGCATACGACATTTACTCGAGACTGCTGAAGGACAGGATCATCTTCATAGGCACGGGTATTGACGAGCACGTCGTCAATCTGACCATAGCCCAGATGCTTTTCCTCGAAGCGGAAGACCCTGACAAAGATATTTTCCTTTACATAAACTCACCCGGCGGTGTGCTCCCGGCCGGATTGGCTATCTACGACACCATCCAGTACATCAAGCCGGACGTCGCTACGATCTGCATGGGCCAGGCAGCGAGCCTGGCGGCCCTGCTGCTCTGCGCCGGCACCGCCGGCAAACGCTCGGCCCTGCCCAATTCCAGGATAATGATTCACCAGCCGCTGGGCGGAAGCCAGGGCCAGGCGGTGGATCTCGAGATCTACACCAAGGAGATAGTCACCTTAAGGGAGAGGCTCAACGAGATCATCGCGGGCCACACGGGCCAGACGGTCGAGCAGGTCAAGAAGGACACCGACAGGAACTATTTCATGTCGGCTGAAGAAGCCAAGGAATACGGACTCATCGACGAGGTCATTTACAAGAAGAAGTAAAGGGGTTAGCCGTGAAGAGAAAGGCCGGAGCACCACGGGATATTTCCTGCTCGTTCTGCGGGAGGGGAAAAGAAGAGGTCTCACGTCTCGTTTCGGGGCAGAGCGTCTACATCTGCAGCGACTGCATCAGGCTGTGTAACGCCATCCTGGAAGACGATATCCGCCAGCAGGACGTCGCCCCCCGGAAGAGTGTTCCCAAACCCGCGGAGATCAAGGGCTTTCTCGACGAATACGTCATAGGCCAGGAGCGCGCCAAGCGCATACTCTCGGTCGCCGTTTACAATCACTATAAGAAGCTCACCGCGCCCAGCGGCAAGGACGAAGTCGAGCTGGAGAAGAGCAATATTCTCCTGATCGGCCCGACGGGCATAGGGAAGACTCTCCTGGCCGAAACGCTGGCGCGTTTCCTCCGGGTGCCCTTCGCCATAGTGGACGCAACGACCTTCACCGAAGCCGGCTATGTCGGCGAGGACGTCGAGAACATTCTCTCGAGGCTCCTCCAGAGCGCCGACTACAATCTCTCGGCCGCCGAGAAGGGTATTGTCTATATTGACGAGGTCGATAAGATCGCCCGCAAGTCCGACAGCCCGTCAATTACCAGGGACGTCTCCGGCGAGGGCGTGCAGCAGGCATTGCTCAAGATACTGGAGGGCACGGTGGCCAATGTGCCTCCCCAGGGCGGGCGCAAGCACCCGCAGCAGAGGTTCATCGAGGTCAATACCAAGGACATACTTTTCATATGCGGCGGTTCGTTCGACACCATCGACAGGATTATCGAATCGCGTCTGAAGAGCAGCACCATGGGTTTCGGCGCCGAGGTGACGCCCAAGAAGGACCGGAAGCTCCGCGAGATCCTTCCGCTCGTGACCCCGGACGACATACTGTCTTACGGCATGATACCAGAGCTCGTCGGGAGGCTGCCGGTCATCTGTACCCTGGACGATCTTAACCAGGACGACCTTACGACTATTCTCACTCAGCCCAAGAACGCTCTGTGCAAGCAGTACGAGAGGATATTCGAATTTGAGGGCATCAAGCTCGCTTTCGAGGGTGAGGCGCTGTGCACCGTGGCCAGCGAGGCCGTGAAGCGCAACACCGGGGCCAGGGGCCTCCGGTCGGTTCTCGAGGAGAAGATGCTTGACCTCATGTTTGATCTCCCGTCAAGGAAAGACGTCAAGGAATGCGTGATAACAAAGGACTTCGTACTCGGCAAATCCGAGCCCGTTCTCAAGGAGAAGGAGAAGCGGCCCAGGAAGCGGAAGCAAAGGGCTTAATCCCGACAGCCTCCGCGGCCGGCAGAGAGTCTGAACCATGGAAGTAGAATTCCTGGGCAGCTTTACGCGCGCAAATCTCCCGCCCGAGAAGTACCCCGAAGTATGCGTCATCGGAAGGTCGAATGTCGGCAAGTCGTCGTTCATAAACAAGATGGTCGGACGGCGCGGCATCGCCAAGATCAGCTCGACGCCGGGCAAGACCCGCACCATCAACATGTTCCTGTGCGAGGACAAGTTTGTACTGGTCGACCTTCCCGGTTTCGGATACGCCAGCGTGGCCCGGGCCGAGAGGAAGCGATGGACCGCAGACATCGAGCGCTATATCGAGACGAGAAAAACGCTCGAGGCCGTAGTGCTGCTCGTGGATCTTCGCCACTTCCCGCTCAAGATCGACGCGGAGGCCGTCGAATGGCTCCAGTCCCTGGAAAAACCCTTCATGGTCGTTATGACCAAGGCCGATAAAGTCAAGATGGGTGATCTGGCCAGGCGCAAGGCCGATATAAATGGACTAATCCGAGAGAAGAAATTAGACTCCATTCGGTTTTCCGCAAAGACCGGTCTTGGAAGAAAGGAAGTCTGGCATTGGATCACAAGAACTCTGAAGGCTTGAACCTCTTCGCGCCCGGCCCTGTCAATCCACCGCCATACGTACTCGAAGCGCTCGAGCGCCCCCTTGTACATCACCGTTCTCCCGAGTTCGCGGCTCTTCACGACGACGTAACGGGCAAGATACGCGCGCTACTCGGGACGACCTCGCCCGTCATAACCCTGGCGTCGTCGGCTACGGGGGCAATGGACGCGGTGGTGGCCAGCCTTTTCGCCGAGGGTGACGAGGTACTGGTCCCGGTGATGGGCAAGTTCAGCGGCAGGTGGGCGGACATATGCCGGGCCTACGGAATAAAAGTCCATGTTATGGAGATCGAGCCCGGCCATTCGCCCGGGCCAGAAGACATTCGCTGGGCGCTAGTCCGGAACGATAGAATCTCGGGGTTGCTGCTCACCCACTGCGAGACATCGACCGGGGCGCTTACCGACTTGAAGGGCATTTCCGAGGCCGTCGCGAGCCTGGAGAAGGCGGGGCGGGTCATACTCAGGGTCGCCGATTGTGTCTCGAGTTTCTGCTTGGACGACCTCAAGATGGACGAATGGGGGCTGGATTGCGTGATCACGGCTTCCCACAAGGGTTTGCTCTCGCCGGCGGGCCTGTCGGCCGTCGCCGTTGGGGGGCGGGCCGCGGCCGCGATGGAGCGCGTTCCCGCGCGCGGCTTTTACCTGGATCTCCGGAGGTATTTCGCCAGGGCGTTCAGGAGCTCAACGCCGTTTACACCGGCGCAGTCGTTATTGTATGCTGTCGGAGCGGCGCTCGACAGGATCATCGAGGTCGGCCTCGAGAATGTGCTCGACTGGGACCGGCGAGCGGCGCAGGCCGTGATGCTGGCGCTCGAGGACGCGGGGTTCACGACGCTGGCGGTCAGCCAGTCGAGCGCGGTGGTCGCTTTCCGCGTAGGTGAGACGAACGCGGAGCGGATGTGCGAAGCCATGGAAGAGCACGGCATTTATCTGGCGCGCGGCCAGGGAGACCTTCACGGCAAGATCCTGCGCGTCTCTCCGATCGGAAAGACGCGAGCGGAGCTCGTAGGTTTCGCAGGGGCCCTTATCGAGACGGTCGCCGGGGCGAAGACGAACGAAGCCGTGGGGCTCAGGATAGCCAAGCTCAGGGCCAGAATGGAAGACATCCTCAAAGGACGCGACATATGGGCGTAACCTGCGTGATCGGCCTGCAGTGGGGCGATGAGGGAAAAGGCAAGGTGGTGGATGGCCTCTGCCGCGAAGCCGATGTCGCCGTGCGCTGCCAGGGCGGCGCGAACGCGGGCCACACGGTAGTGGTCGGAGAGAGGACTTCGGTTCTCCATCTCATCCCCAGCGGTATCTTAAGGGAAGAAGTGCGTTGCGTGATCGGTAACGGGGTCGTCGTGGACCTCGACGTGCTCGCCGGCGAAATAGAGCAGGTGAAGGGCACCGGCCTGTCCGTAACCGGCAGGCTCATGCTCTCTCGCCGGGCGCATCTAGTTCTCCCTATCCACCGCCGGATCGAGGCCGCGACCGAGAAGATCCTGGGTGATGAGAAAATCGGCACGACCATGCGCGGGATCGGCCCCGCATACCGGGACAAGTACGGGCGCTTCGGAATTCGCGTCGGAGACGCCCTTTCGACCGACAGGCTGGCCGGCAAGCTCAGCAACCTTGCGCGCGTCAATCCCATCGCGGGCGAGGCGTCGGATATGGTCGAGGAGATGATGGCATTCTGCTCGGCGCACCTCCATCTCCTCGAGGAGATCGCGGGGGACGCCGAGCATGAGCTCGCCTCGAGCATCGCCCGGAACGAGCGCATCATGCTCGAGGGTTCGCAGGGCTTTCTCCTGGACATCGACTTTGGAACCTATCCATACGTCACCTCATCCAACACAGGCGTTCACGGGCTGGTGGCGGGTGCCGGCATACCGCTTTCGAGCGTGGACAAGGTCATCGGCGTCGTGAAGTCCTACATGACCAGGGTCGGAAGCGGGCCATTCCCCACCGAGATGGAAGAGCCGCATCAGAGCCTCGCCAGGGAAGCCGGCCGGGAGTATGGCGCTACGACAGGACGGCCGCGCAGATGCGGTTGGATGGACCTCAGCGCCCTGCGCTACTCTGCGTTGCTCAACGGCGTGACGTCCATTGCCATAACCAAGCTGGATACGCTGTCACGCCTGGATACCATCAGGGTCTCCGGCGGGTACGACTGCGACGGACGGAGAATCGACGCTTTCCCCGCCCGCGCGGAAGTCCTGGAGAAATGCGTTCCCGTTTACAGCGAGATGGAACCCGTCGGAGATGTTGAGGGAATAACTCGTCTCGAGGACCTCGCGCCGGCGGCCACGCGTTACGTCGACATGCTGCTCGAAGCCGCGAATGCGCAGCTCGAGCTCGTCTCGGTAGGAGCCAGCCGCGACGCGGTACTCTCAGAGCAGCATTGACTTGAAATCCCCATTGCTATAGATTGTGCACGGTCGGGCGTGTAGCTCAGTCGGTAGAGCACCTGCCTTTTAAGCAGGAAGTCCTGGGTTCGATCCCCAGCACGCTCACCACCTTCCTTTCCCTGTGCAACCTAGACCTGACCCCGGGACTTGTGCATTTCAAGACCTGACCCCTTGCAGTCGCTCCCTCCCTCGAATATGATGTATTCAACCGGGAGGGAGTGTTGCGCTATTTGATTGGTGACCTCATAGGCGCGGGAAGTTTCGGCCGCGTGCATGAGGCCCATGACCGTGCGGGGAGAAAGCACGCCGCCAAGGTCGTGGATCCTGGAGACGAGATCGGCCTGGGTCTCTTGAGAGCTCAGTACCGGCTGCTGTCTGCCGCGGACCACCCGCGCATAGTCACCGTCTATGACCTCGTAGAAGACACCGGCCATGACCCATACCTCGTGATGGAGTATATCGACGGGCGCCCGCTTGTCGACCATGTGCGGGAGGCCGGCCCCGGTGGTCTTCCCCGCCTCGCGGTACAGGTGCTTGACGCCCTCCGCAACCTTCACAGCCTGGGAGGCGTACACGGCGACCTCAAGCCCGATAGCATACTCGTCTGCGGAAGCGGAGACAGCCTGGACGTCAAGCTCGTCGACGTCGGTTTCGACGCCCCGGCGGCCGAGAGCCTTCCCACCCTCAGGGGGACGCTGCCTTACCTGGCGCCCGAGGCCATACGGTCGGCCGCAGCGGACGGGAGGAGCGACCTGTATTCACTCGGCGTGGTGCTCTTCGAGGCGCTCACCGGGGCATGTCCTTTCAGCGGGTCTTCGCCCGAGGAGATAATGGACAAGCATCTCGACTTCTCGCCTCCCCCGCCCAGCACGGTTAGCGCAGACATCGACCCGGCCTGGGACGATCTGGTGTTGCGGCTTCTCAGCAAGGAGCCCATGCAGAGATATCCGAGCGCGCTGCATGCGGCCATGGCCCTCGGGGAGGCTTTCGGCGATCCGGGTCTCGTGGCCGGCGAGCTCAGCCCTCCCCGAACGCTCGCGCGCTTCTGGAATGTGAGCGGGGAGCGCGTGGAGGCAGTCATCTCTCGCGGGACGGGCAGGGCCATCGTGGTAATGGGGAGCCCGGGAGCGGGCACGGCCAGCGTGCTCCGCAATGCGGGCGCCCGGCTGAAGTCAAAAGGGGCCAGGGTTGTCACAGTCACCATGGACGCTGACGCGCCCGTCTCCTCGCAGGTCATCGAATCTCTCGCGGCGCATGGCGCGGGGGTTCGGGATGGCGGCGGGGACGGCCCTCCGCAGGTGTCGGATTCGCATCTCTTCTCCTTAGACTCCATTCTGTCTGCATATGATGTGAACCTGGACGGCGACCGCAAGCATGCCATCCTGGTGGAGGGCGGTTCGAGCATTACCGCGGCCGGCGTCACGGCGATGGCCCGCCTGGCCGCGGAGCGCGGCAGGCTTCTCGACGTCGTCCTGGGCGTGGAGTCGGGCCGCGACGCTTCGGGCGCGATCAAAGAGCAGGCAAACGTTGAGATCGTCCCGATGGAGCCGCTCACCAGGGATGGGATCGAGGAGGTGGTAAGACAGCACTTCGGCACAAGTGTGGTTCCGGTGGACCTTGTTGACGCCCTCCTCGGGAACACGCGCGGGAACGCGCTGCTTCTTGAAGAGACCCTCTCGGAGATCTGGACCAGGAGAGATCTCAGGTACCGGGTGAACCGCGACGCGCTGGAAATCGAGTGGATGAACACGGTCGCTCTGCCCGACAGCCTGCGCCGGGTGATAGAAGACAGGGTCGGCGGGCTGGATGAGGCCTCGCTTCACGTCGCGGCGATGATCGCGCTTGCCGGGGGTAGCCTCGAGAGAGTAGTGGTCCTGGAAATGGAGGATGCGGGCCGCGGCGAGGCCGCCGTCGACGCTCTCATACGGACCGACATCATACACGAGGCGGGCGGGCAGGGCCTGCTGCGCTTCAATCACGGTCAGGCGCGCTCAATCGTAAGAGACCGCGTGCCGCCCGAGTGGTCCGGGCCGATGGCGCTGCGCCTTGCCGGCGCGCTGGAGGCCGCCGCCGCAGGGCCCGAGACTTCGTACAGGATTGGGCTCCTCTATCTCGAGGGCGGGAGTCCCCATGACGCCTTTCCCTATCTCTTGCGTGCGGGAGAACATTTCGCGCGCTTCTCGATCGGCGATGCCCTGCTGGCCTACGGCCGCGCTCTTGAATGCGACCCGCCGGCCGCCGAGCGGTCCCGGGTCGAGGAAAAGATGGGCGACCTTAAAGTCATCGAGACCGACCTGGACTCGGCCCGGGATCTATTCGAGAGGGCGTCGCATGCGAGGCCGGAGGCCGCAGGGAAACTCGGCTGGGTGGAGGCGCTCAAGGGCGACTACGAAGCCGCCGAGCGCATCCTCATCGAGTGCGAGGCGAGCGCCCGCGAGCGGGGCGACGAGGCGGAGAGGTCGAGAGTGGCGCTGGACCTGGCCTATGTCTATGCGACGCGGGGCAAGATCGATGAGTCGCTCGAGGTGATACGGGAGGCCCGCCGTTTCTTTGAACGCGAACACATGCCCTTCGAAACGGGCATGGCCGCCTATCGCGAGGGAATCTCCCATATGAGGGCCGGCGCCCATATCAAAGCCGTGGCTTTGTGGCAGGAGGGTATTCCGTTTTTCGAGGAGGCCGGCAACTTCCGGCTGGTTGCCCAGAGTCTCCAGGCCATCGGCCTGTCCAGCCGCAAGCACCTGGATTATGAGAAGGCCAGGGAGAGCCTGGAGCGGTCACTCCAGATCTGGAGCGACCTCAGCGGCCTCTCGCAGAGAGGGGCGACGGCGAATACCTACGCCTTCGTGCTGCTCGAGACGGGAGACCTGCTGCGGGCGCGGGAGTACGCGGACAAGGCGCTCGAATTGAACTCGCTGGCCGGCCAGAAAACGGGAGTCCTGCTGGCCAATCTGTTGATCGCGGGGATCGAGCTCGAAATGGGCAATTGGAAGAACGCGGAGGACCGGCTTCTCAAGGTGCAGGGGGACGTTCCCCCGGAGGACCTGTATCTCAGGGCCCAGGTACAGCGTTACCTCGCCGTGGCGCGGACCGTCGCCGGCGACCGGGACAGGGCGCTGGCGCTGGCCCAGGAGAGCCACTCTTCGGCGCGGCTCGCCGGAGACGAGGAGGGGAAGTATCACGCCCTGCTTGAGAAGGCGGCTGCGCTCCTCAGGTTCGACAAATATGAAGAGGCCGCCGACGCGGCCAGGGACGCTCTCGTGGGGCTGAGCAACGAGTCTTCGCTGCTTCTGGCCGCGCGGGCCCTGGCTCTGCTCGGAGAGGCTCTGTGCCTGGCCGGCAATGGCGACGAGGGCTTCGAGAAACTCCAGGCGGCGCGGGATAACCTCATCCCGGTGAGCAAGTCCCAGTACATGGCGCGCGCGCTCATGGGTCTCGCGCGGGCTTCTTATCTTAACAGGGACCATGCCACTTTCGTGAAGTACCTGGATGAGTCGATTAACATACTGAGAGGCGGGGAGGCGCGTTACGATTATGCCGCGGCTCTCTATCTCGGGGGCGCGGAAGCCATGCAGCGCGGCGGCTTCCTCAGGGCCCGGCACTACTTCGCGGAAGCCGCGCGCATTTACGAAAGCCTGGAAATCGAGGATCTCCACGGGAAGGTGGTGAACGCAATGGAGGCGGTACCAAGCGGTGAATTTGAGACCAGGGCGGTCAACTCGCTCAGCAGGATATCGGAGGCGCTGATTTCGAGCAGGGACCTCGACGGCGTTCTCAACGTGGCCATGGACCTCGCGATGGACTACCTGGGAGCCGACCGCGGAGTCCTGATGCTGGCGGCCGAAGGAACAGACGAACTCGTCACTGTGGTGGAGAGAAAAATGGACGAGGAGTCGTTGAGAGAAGTGATCGGCATCAGCAAGTCGATCGTCGATTCGGTTCACTCGACGGGCGAGGCCGTGATAGCCACCGATCTCAGGGACGACCCGCGATTCAGCGAGAGCAAGAGCATACGCGCGCAAAACATCATGGCGGTCATGTGCCTTCCCCTCATGAGAGCCGGGAATCTGCTCGGCCTGATATACTTGGATACCCGGGGCATACCGACCAGGTTCACCGATCTCGAGAGAGCCTTCGTCGACGCGTTCACCAACCAGGTGGCCCTCGCCGTCGAAAACGCGCGCATGGTCGGCAGCCTGCGCGACAGCTTCGAAGACCTCAGGACACGCGTGGGAGAGAAGTACAATTACAGCAGCATCATCGGGCCCGGCAAGAGGATGCAGGAAGTGTTCCGCCAGGTTGAGAAGGCCGCTCCCACCGATACCAGCATTCTGCTCACGGGCGAGAACGGCACGGGCAAAGACCTGGTGGCCGGCCTCATTCACGAGCTCAGTCCCCGCAAGGACGCCCCGCTGATTATGGTCAACTGCCCGGCCATAGCCAAGGACCTGGTGGAGAGCGAGCTCTTCGGCATCGAGAAGAGCGTGGCAACGGGGGTCGCCCCGCGGTCCGGCTATTTCGAGAGAGCTGACGGGGGAACTATATTCTTAAACGAGATCGGCGACCTCTCCCTCGCCACCCAGGTCAGAGTGCTGAGGGTGATAGACAGGAGGGAGTTCGAGCGCGTCGGGGGCAGCAAGGTCATGAAGGTGGACGTACGCGTGGTCAGCGCCACCAACCGGGACCTCAGGCAACTCATCGACGACGGGCTCTTCAGAAAGGACCTCTATTTCCGCATCAACCATATACAGATATCGCTTCCGCCGCTGCGCGAGCGGATGGAGGACCTTGGCGACCTTATCGCGCATTTCGTCCGGGAATACGCCGCCAAGAACCGCAAACCCGTGAAGCGCGTATCGAGAGAGGCGCTTGACCTGCTGAGGAGGCACACCTGGCCGGGCAATGTCCGCGAGCTCGAGAGATGCATCGAGCGGGCTGTCGTCTTCGCCGAAGGTGAGGAAATAAAGCCTGAAGATATCTCCGAAGAGATCACGCTTGCAACCCAGGCCGGCGGCGCGGGCATCGGGACCGAGATCCCCGGGCGCACGCTTCCCGAGAGAATAGCGGCGTTTGAGAAGCTCCAGATGATGGAGGCGCTCGAGAGCCAGGGCTGGGTCAAGTCGAGAGCGGCCCGAATGCTGGGGATTCACGAGGCAACCCTCCGCAAGAAAATGAAGGGCTACGGTATAGCCAAATCCCCCAAACCGCGGGGGTTTTGACGGCGTACGTTCATACGAATCGTATGAATGTACGAATCCTCATTTGGGCAGTCCTGCCCAGTCATCCTCATTATGGTAGCAGGATTATCTCCTTAATTTTCCAATACTTATAGTATCGCTGGCGAGCCTGTCGCCAGGTCCGGGCGAAGCCAGACCGCGGGTCGTCCCCTGATCACACCGGATTTTCGTACTTTCATACGAATATGATGTGGCAACTTGCCCCAACTCCTCTCGGCCCTGTTTTATCTGCTTATATTTCAATGCATTAGATGTGTCGATTTTTCCCCAAATCCGGCATACGGGAATGGAAGTTGCGTTTATGTATTGGCAGAAGTGCGATCGAAACACGCGAAGGAGGTAGCAAGAATGGTCGGAAAAAGCTTGGTAACGTTCCTCGTATTGAGCTTTGTAGCCGTCCTGGTGGTTGGTACTTGCACTAACGTATGCCTGGCCGATGATAACGGCTCCTCCCAGGGCGGAGAGCCGGGCCAGGTTGACCCGAGCTGCGAGCCTGTCACCCCGACACCAATCATCCTCGACTTGTTCTGGGACGCGGTTGATGCGCTAGCGGGGAGTATTGCTGCCATCCTGTAGGCCAGGACAGAGCCCAGGGGCGGGGTGGTGGTGTTGGGGTGCTGGGAGGTGGAGATGCGATGACCAGTAGTGATCCGGGGATGCAGCATGTGCTGGGCCTGGTGGAGAAGGCCGCGCAGTGCTCGGCGAATGTGCTCGTCGAGGGCGAGAGTGGTGTGGGAAAAAGTTATCTCGCTCGCCGCATTCACGAAGCGTCTGCGTGCAGTGCCAGGAGGCTCGACAGTATTTTCTGCGTGCCGGAAACCAAGGTAGGCGGAGAAGGCAAACGACTGGTGGGACTTCTCAGTACCGGGGAGAGCCGGTACGGCAGCATTTACGTGAGGGGAGTCGACCTTCTCGACGCCGTGAGCCAGCGTGTGCTGCTCGCGTATCTCGACACCCGAGAGGCCAGGATAGCGGCCGGTCCGGAGCAGAGTCAGCGGGCAAGGTTGATCTTCTCGAGTCAGAAGGATCTCCAGGCCGAGTCCGGGTCCGGGCGTTTCTCAAGTCAGCTCTATATGAGGATTTCGGTATTGAGAATCAGGATTCCGCCTTTGAGGCAGCGGGCCGGCGACATTATCCCCCTGGCAAGGCATTTCGTCGGCCTCTACTCGGAGCGGGAGTCCAAACGCATTGGAAAGCTGAGTCGCGAGGCCGAGGCTATGCTTCGGCGATCGACATGGGACGGAAACATCCACGAGCTCAAGAACGTGGTAAATCGCGCTGTGGTCATGGCGAATGACGGGGATTCCCTCGGTCCGCGCGAACTCAGCTTGATGTTACAAAGCAAACACTTTGGCCTGTAGTGGCGCGGCACGCGTCGGCGAGGGAGGTCGGTGTTCGCAGGGAGGGCAAGTGTCTGAACGTGACCAGATCGAAGAACTGATGCATTTTCTTCTCGCCAACGTACTGGTCAACTCTCTTGAGAGAGACGGATTCGAAGTCAGGGCAGATCATATCGGCGGTCTCCGGGGCGCTCCTACACCGGTTGATGGTCTGACCCCGGACATCGAAGCCGTGAAGGGCGAAGAGGTCCGGCTTATCGAAGTCGAGACCCCGTCGACCGTGGGCAGCGAAGACACCAGGAGGCAGATCACCGCCTTCGCGGGGAAGCCGGGAGTGAAGGTATTCCTGGCGGTGCCCTATGACAGTGTCGATGATGCCCGCAGACTCAGGGATGATCTGGGCGTGGAGTTCGGCATCATCCCCTGCTATCCCTATGTGAATTCCATCGGTACTCCCGAGTAGACCGGCCGCGCCGCTCGACGGCCCGGCATAGGCTTGAATGGCTTGGCACGGCCTGAAGTGGGGTCTGGCTCCGAGAAGCTCGCTCCGGAAGCTCGATGACTGGGGTCAGACCCCTTTTGGTTCCCCCCCTCGTTTACATCCCGCTATGGGTGGGCCGGGGCTCTATTGTCTTGGGCCAGGCGGCGCCCTTGACAGAGCCACGCGAACTTGGGATGGTATCAGCAGACGATTCGCTGGAGCTCTAGAGCGTAACCGGGAGAACCGGGCTCATGGAAAGCACTGGTATCTCATCCCAGGCGGAGATGGGCTGTTCTGCGCTCAGGAATTGGAAACGGCCCCGCTCGCCCGGACTGCTTCTTCTGCTACTTTGTTTTGCAGTTTGCCCCGTCGCCGGCTGCGGTGGTGACGGATCCCCGGCCGGCCCGGATAGTCACGTCAAAGCCTGGACATTCATGTTCTATGACCAGGCCGACGCGCCGCTCGGTTCATACGATCCGATGGATGACTTCTGCGCCAGGGTTGCCTCAGGAGACAATGTCGATTTCGTCGTGCTCCGGGACACAAGGGGTGACTCGGCCAGGGTCTGGTATGTGGACTCCGGGCACGAACCCGTGCTACGGAAGGAGCTCGGCGAAGTCAACATGGGTGACCGGCAGACCCTTTATGATTTCATCGACTACTCCAAGACCGACTTTCCCGCGCGGAGGTATGTGCTCGCCTTCTACGGGCACGGGGGAGGCTGGCGCGGGGCCTGCTTTGACCGGACAAGCCATGATGACGGCCTCACCATGGACGAGATGGCCTCGGCTATCGGAGGCGCCGGAGGTGTCGATCTGGTTGTCTTCACGAGTCCCTGTTTCATGGGAGCAATCGAGTCGGCCTATGAACTCAGGAACTGCGTGGATGTTTACATGGGAAGCGAGAATTACTGCGGGTATGCCTTCTGGGACGCTCCCATGGGAGACATCTGCCAGGCGATGCACCGGGCGCCGGGCATGACGGCCGAAGACCTCGCCCGCGTCATCGTGGATGCCGTCTGGGAGCGCAGAGATATGTGGTCCGGGGAGGACTGGTACAACAACCTCACCGTAAGTGCGGTTCTGGCCGAGAGGCTGGGGCCGGTGGTCGAGGCCCTCGATGCGCTTGCGCTCGACTACCTGGGGTATCCCGAAAGACTGCACGCGCGAATCAGCTGGGCCTATTTCGCGGTCTGTATGTTCGGGGAGGAGACGGTCGATGTGTATGACCTGGCTCGCCATCTTCTCACTACAGAGGATCATGATAGTACGCGGACCAGACTCGAAGTCGTCAAGCAGCGTCTCATCGAGTGTGTGGTTTGCGAATGCCATGATCCCCTCCTCCACGCGCATGGGCTGTCGGTGTATTTCCCATACAAGTCGGACTGCGGCCAGGCTCCCGAATACGGGTCCGCCGAAACCGGGCTGGATTTCGCGGAGGATACTCATTGGGACGAATTGCTCGACGTGTATCCATACCCTTTCGCCGAGGACGAGGGCTCCGCACCTGTATCTTCCCGCAGCTGCCCTTAATCTGCCACCAGAGGTCAATTCCTGCCAAAACGGCAGGCCAGGCCCCTGGAGCGAAATCGCGGTCGGAATCGTGATAATCCCGTAACCCGTTGATAATCAAGAAATAATCCCGCCCGACCCCCTCATTTTGCTTCTGGCACGCGCATTGCAATAGAAGTCAATGGAGCTAATTGAATGCAAATGCAGGGCGGTCCGGCCCCATGCGGGCCAGGACCATTGAGGAGGAGATTAGAATGGGTAAGACAATCGGAATTGACTTAGGAACCACTAACTCATGTGTCGCGGTAATGGAGGGTGGCGAGCCCACTGTCATAACCAATCAAGAGGGCAGCAGGGTCACGCCGTCGGTTGTCGCTTTCACCAAGGCCGGGGAGAGGCTGGCGGGCCTCACCGCCAAGCGGCAGGCCGTCACCAACCCGGAGAATACGATTTATTCCATCAAGCGTTTCATGGGCAGGAAATTCGATGAGGTGGAGTCGGAGATAGGCGAAGTGCCTTACGAGGTAGTGAGGGGCCCCAACAATGACGCCAGGGTCAAAATCGGCGACAAGGAATACTCGCCGCCCGAGATCTCGGCCATGATTCTCCAGAAGCTGCGGGAGACGGCTGAGGACTATCTCGGGGAGAAGGTCACCGACGCCGTGATCACGGTGCCCGCGTACTTCAACGACTCGCAGCGCCAGGCGACCAAGGACGCCGGCAAGATCGCGGGCCTCAACGTGAAGCGAATCATCAACGAGCCCACGGCCGCCTCGCTCGCCTACGGTCTCGACAAGAAGGCGAAGGACGAGAAGATCGCTGTATACGACCTCGGTGGAGGAACGTTCGATATCTCGATCCTGGAGATCGGCGACGGCGTTTTCGAGGTGAAGGCCACTAACGGTGATACGCATCTCGGTGGTGACGACTTCGACCAGCGCATCATCGACTGGCTGGCCGAGGAGTTCAAGAAGGAGCAGGGCATCGATCTTAAGAACGATCCCATGGCGCTTCAGCGCTTGAAGGAAGGCGCCGAGCGGGCCAAGTGCGAGCTCTCGACCGCGCTTGAGACTCAGATCAACCTGCCGTTCATCACGGCGGACGCCAACGGCCCCAAGCACCTTAATGTGACTCTGTCGCGGGCCAAGCTCGAGCAGCTCGTTGACGACCTGGTCGAGAGAACGGTCGGGCCGTGCGAGAAGGCGCTGGCGGATGCCGGCCTGAGCGCGTCCGATGTCGACGAGGTCATGCTGGTCGGCGGGCAGACGAGAATGCCCAAGGTCCAGGAAGTCGTGAAGAAGATTTTCGGCAAGGACCCTCACAAGGGCGTCAACCCTGACGAGGTCGTCGCGATCGGCGCGGCCATCCAGGGCGGCGTGCTCGCGGGCGAGGTCAGAGACGTGCTCCTCCTGGATGTAACCCCGCTCTCGCTGGGTATCGAAACCAAGGGCGGCGTTTTCACCAGGCTCATCGAGCGCAACACGACAATTCCTACGAGGAAGTCTGAGATATTCACGACGGCCGATGACAGCCAGCCGGGCGTCGAAGTTCACGTGCTCCAGGGCGAGCGCGACATGGCCGCATACAACAAGTCGATCGGCAAATTCCATCTGACAGGACTGCCGCCGGCTCCCAGAGGCGTTCCGCAGATTGAAGTTGCATTTGACATTGATGCCGACGGTATATTAAATGTATCCGCGAAGGACCTCGCGACCGGTAAGGCTCAGTCGATCAGGATTGAGGCTTCGAGTGGACTTACCGAGCAGGACATCGATAAGATGGTCCACGACGCCGAAGCCCATGGCGCTGACGACAAGCGCCGGCGCGAAGAGGTCGAAGTGAGAAATCGCGCGGATCAGCTCGTCTATGAGACCGAGAAGAACCTCGGCGAGATGGGCGACAAGGTCTCTGCGGATGACCGGGCCAAGGTTGAGGCGGCCATAAGCCGCACCAAGCAGGCCCTCGAGAGTGACAATGTCGAGGAGATCAAGGCCTCGACCGAAGCTCTTATGCAGGTTGCCGGACAGGCTGCACAGGCCGTCTATCAGCAGGCGGCGGGTAGCGGCGCCGGGCCGGGTGCCGGTCCGGGCGCTGGCCCGCAGGCCGGCCCTGCAGGGGGAGCTGATGAGCAGGCCCAGGGCGGCCGGGACGACGCCGTTGACGCAGACTACGAAGTCGTAGACTGAGGAGCCTGGTAACAGCGTCCGGTCCGGACATCTTGGCGAGCAGAAAGGTCAGATGATGGAGTGTCCAACCTGCGGAAGAACGGTTGAGGGTGACACCTGCCCGTACTGCGGGGAAGAAGCAACGCTCGTCGACCCCCTGGCGGTCGGGGCGGTTTCGAGCGAGTCGACAGTCGAGGTCTATCATTGTGACCACCAGTGGCAGGCGGACTTCATAATCAGCCTGCTCGAGTCGGAGGGGATCCCGGCCTTTCAGGGGCCGGGATCTTCGTTGAGCGGTCTCGAGTTTCCGCCGGTGGAGACCTCGGGCGGCATCGCCATCCGCGTGGATGAAGAGGATGCCGAGCGGGCCAAGGAGATCATCGAATCCTCCAAGGACGATCTGGAGGAAGAAGAGGACAAAGAGGACAAAGAGGACAAAGAGGACAAAGAGGACAAAGAGGACTGATCCAAGGGCGCCTCTCAATCTCGCCTTGTCGTTTCGAGGTTGAGAGGCAGCTCTATCCACGCTTCCACCGTTTCGGTCCCACGCCTTGCGGGCCTGAACCGGAACTCTCTCGCCGCTTCCATTACGCGGTCGCAGACCATCTGATTCTCGGGTGCATTCACGAGGATTACTTCCATCGGCCGCCCCTCTTTGTCGACGAGTATCCTGAGCGTGATGGTGAGGCCTGCAAGGTCCAGGTTCTGCACCGATGGAGGCACGATGAGGCGGGGGACCGGCGGATAGAACCTCGGTTCGGGTACGACCAGCAGCCCCTCGTTGCCGCCCGCGCCGGGCTCTTCCGATACAGTTTCCCCCTCGCCCGCCGGCGGCAGCCCCGCGGCGCCATGAACGGGTTCGGTTTCCTCCCGTGCCTCGCGGGCGCCGTTCGACGACGCGTCCCTTATGCGCTCGACATATTCGGGTTCGGCCTCGAGCGGCGCGACTTCGATAGCCGGGTTGGTTACTATCTCCACGAGCGGCTCCCGGTCGTCGATGTAGATCACATGAATGGCGAACTGCTCGAAGTCGGGCATGAGGTCCGAGGGCGGGCCCGAGTCTTCAGGCTTCGTGCTCGGGAAGAAAACCTCATAGACGCGCCCGGGAAGCAGAATCGCGGCGAGATGCAGAAGCACCGCCAGGGTGATATACTTCCACGGGGATGTGGTCTTCCTCTTGTTCATGAGAGAGCCCGCTAGAGCGTAAGTTCCGAGGCTATGCCGAGGTCCGTGATCTGCCTCGCAACCGCTCCCGTTTCCAGGTCTTCGATCCTGACCTCGACTTCATAGTATCCCGCAACCAGAGACGAGAGGTCAACGCCCATGACCTGGCTCGCCGCCTTGCCGTCGGTTCTCATAACATAGCCGCTTGTCAGGGACACGATCTCGGTGGCGGGCTCAATGCCGACTGTGCGGGTGAAGAACCTCATCAGCCTCTGCGCGCGCGAACGGGCCTCCTCTTTCTTGCGGAATATATAGCTGACGTTGAGCCTGCCCTGGCCATGTTCATCCACCGCGATGTTATACACTTCGAAGGCGATGTATGCCTTGCTCCTGGTCTCGTACATCCCGGCGGGGTTGGGCCTCCCCTCGTCGGCGAACCTGAGCTCCAGGTCGCTCATCTCCAGGGAGTCGCCGAAAGCGCGCACGTTGACTTTGCGATGCGTGAACCCGACGGCGTCGTTCTCCATGGACGTGAGCGAGACGGCCAGCACGCCCTTGCCCGTTGGCACCTTGACGTTGAGGGTGTCGATGAGCGGCGTGGTGGTGAAGTAAATCGCCGTGGAGTCGGCGTGAATGCCGCGCGTCAGCGAGAAGTGCGAGACTTCGTTATAGAGCGTGTCGAGCAGCGCTCCCTCGACGAGGAACTCGCCCCTCGGCCAGTGGTCGTCTTTGTCGAACGTCAGGCCGTTGAAGTCGCAGGCATAGGCGATCTTAAAGCGCGTCGAGCCGTCTGGCTCCATGAAGCAGAAGCCCGCGAGCGCGACTTTCATGAGGCGCTTTATGTCGGACTCGTAGACTTCGGGAACGTGCTTCTCCAGGTATGCGTACCTGTAGGCCGACCAGTCGTATTCATAGGGAAAGGAGTAGTCGCCGTTTAGGAAAGTGTCCTCGAAGTTTAAGACGAAGCCCTCATAGGCCCACATCCACCTGGGCCTGTCCTGCCCCATGCGGCGCGACCTGTAGCGCGAGGCCATGTTGGCGTAATCGTCGAACCTGGACGAGAGCGGGGTCGTCGTCAGGAGCTCTGTAGGGTTTAAGACGCCGTCGACGAAGGTATTGGTGCCGAAGGGGTCGTAGTACCAGTCCAGCGGCCTTCCGTAGCGTATATAGACTTCGCCGCGGGTCGTGAGCGAGCCCGGCTTGTCGAGTTTGCGCACGTGGAAGTGAAAGTCGGAAAAGCCCACGCGCGAGAGGTGCTCGATGAGTCTCTCGTTGACGCGGGTCGCGGGGTTGGGGTCGCGCTTCCGCCACAGGAGGAGCGTGACCGAGTCGGCGAAGCCCGGGTTGGTGCGGGAGAGCGCCTTGAGCTCGTCGCTCGTCGCTATGACGTCCAGCGAGAGATAACGCCGCCTCTCCTCCTCGGGCATGAGGCGGAGCGCTCGTGAGAAGGCGCTATACGAAGAGTCGAGCTCGCCCTTTTCATTATAGGCCATGCCCATCACCAGGAGGGCGTCGGTTCCGAGGCTGTCGGGATCGAGCCTCCCGAGCACGGCCGTGCACGAGTCCATGAGACCCAGGTCCAGATAGCACAGGGCCAGGTAAGTGCCCGCCTCCGTGAAGCCGGGCTCGTAGCGCAGGGCGCGCGTCAGGGATAGGGTGGCCTCCTGGAACTGGTCGGACTGCCATTCCTCGAAAGCACGGTCGAGATAGGCGCGCCCCAGCCGGAAATGGGCGTAGGGCCGCCCCGGCTCGATCTCGACGGTTGTCTTGAGCTGTTTGACCCCGTAGCTCCAATGCGTCCCGTCGAGATAGAGCTCGCCGAGCATGATATGGTAATCGGGATTGGCGGGCTCTTCCTTGGACGCCATTTCCATGTGCTTGACGGCCAGCGCCCGGCCGCGCGCCGTGCCCAGCCTGAGATAAACCGACGAAAGCTCCACGTGAAGTCCGGCCGAGTCGGGGTGAATCAAGGTGAGCTTGCGGATCCGGTCGGCCTCGATCTTGAGGTTCACCGACGAGATATCGGGTAGGACGTATGAGCCGAATGCGAGCGTGAATATCACCAGCATTATGAGGATGACTGTGGTGCTGCGCATGCTCATCGCCCCTTGCTTAGTGTCCTCCCTCAACTATAATAGTAAACCGCCGGGATTTCTACGGCTGAGGTGGAGCCGGAGGGGTCATAGCATGAGAAACAAGGTGCTGCTGCTTGCCGTATTCGGCCTGGCCATGGCCTATGTGGAGGCCGCCGTGGTCGTATACCTGCGCGAGATAATCTGCCCCGAAGGTTTCGCCTTCCCCTTGAAGGCCATAAGCATGCGGCTGGGCGCGGTGGAGGTGGCGCGGGAGGCCGCGACCGTGCTGATGCTGCTCAGCGTCGCCTGTCTTGCTGAGAAGTCCAGGCGGGGCAGGTTCGCCTGCTTCGTGTTCCTCTTCGGCCTGTGGGATATCGGCTACTACCTGTGGTTGTGGGTCACTATGGGCTGGCCCGAATCGCTTCTCACCTGGGACGTTCTGTTTCTGATTCCGCTCATATGGTCGGGTCCGGTTCTCGCGCCCGTGCTCGTCTCGTGCCTCTTCGTGGCCGCGGGTCTCCTATACTACACCGGAGGGGACTGGGCCGAGCAGGTCAAGATAAGCTCTCTCTCCTGGGCGCTCACCGCCGCGAGCTCCGTAATCATCGTCGTCGCTTTTGTATTCAATCACTCCGCCGTATCCTCAGGCGGCGTGCCCGGCAGATTCCCCTGGGAGATCTTCGCCGCCGGCCTGGGTCTGGCAGTCTATCTTCTCATAAAGACCGGGATGAGCTCCGGGGCCGGCAAATCCGGGGCCAGGTCTTAAAGTGCACAACGAAACGGGGCCAGGTCTCAAAGTGCACAACGAAGTGGGGCCAGGTCTTTGTGCATCTTAAGACCTGACCCCTGAACTTGGTGCCGAAGGGGGGATTCGAACCCCCACAAGGTTGCCCTTACTGCGCCCTGAACGCAGCGCGTCTGCCAATTCCGCCACTTCGGCAAACCGTGATTCGGTTTCTGTTGTAAATCCTATTTCAAAGTGGCATCATTGTCAACCATCTAGGGCCGGACATGAGGGTATACAGGTATGATTGACTACCACGTTCACTGCGATTACTCGGTCGACGCCGGGGGCGCGATCGACGAATACGTCACCTCAGCCGTCGACCGCGGGTTGAGGCGTATTTGCTTTACGACGCATTGCGACCTCGAGCCCGGGCGCCGGCATCATGACGGCAGGGTCAGGGTCGGCGGAAAAATCATCGACGTAACTTCCGACTGGCTGGAGTCTTATAAAGGGGACGTTAAAAAGGCTGCGGCCCGCGTGGCTGCCGGCGACATCGAGGTACGCTGCGGCCTGGAGATAGGATTTGTACCGGGGATTGAGAAGATGATAGAAGACTTCATCGCGCCCTATGACTTCGACTTCATATTGGGCGGCATACATACTCTAAGGGGCGTAGACATAGTCTCGACGCGTGAGAGCTCCGAGTATTTCAAGGGGAGAACGCCGCGCCAGGTCTGCGAGGACTACTACTCCTATGTCGGGGAAGCCGCGGCCTTCGGTCTCTTCGACTCCGTCGCGCATCTGGATATTTACAAGAAGTGCGGCCTGGACTTCTACGGAAGCGATCTCGACAGCGCGCACCGGGGTTTGCTCGAGCCAGCGCTGGAGAAAGTCGCCGGGGCCGGTCTCGCCCTCGAGGTAAACAGCGCCGGCCTGAGGAAGGGACGCTCGCATCCGTATCCGAGCCCGGATATCTTGAAGGCCGCACGCGACGCGGGCATAACGGGGATCACCCTGGGGTCGGACTGTCACAGCCCCGGGGAAATCGGCAGCGACATAGACCGCTGCATAGGCCTCGCCCGCGAGACCGGCTATTCCGAGGCCGTCGCCTTCGCGGCGAGAGAGCCCTTCGCCATCCCCTTCGAGGAGCTCCTGTCATGAAAGAGACGCCGGAGGCCGCTCCCGAGAAGAACGTCGTGGTCAACCGCAAGGCCAGACATGACTATCACTTCATCGAGAGGTACGAAGTCGGCATCGCGCTCGCAGGGAGCGAGGTCAAGTCCTTGAGGGACAGCAAGGTGAGCCTGCAGGACGCCTATGCCGTGGTCGAGGGCGGCGAGATATACATAGTCAACATGCACATAACGCCATATGAGAAGGGCAGCCACTATCTTCCCGAGCCCAGGCGCAAGCGGAAGCTGCTCATGCACAAGTCGGAGATAAACAAACTCAGGACAAAGGTCGAACAGAAGGGCTTGACTCTGGTTCCCCTGAGGGTCTATTTCGTAAGGGGCAGGGCCAAGCTCGAGATCGCGCTGGCCCGCGGCAAGCCGGGAAGGGACCGGAGGGACGAGATAGCCCGCAGGGACATGGACCGGGATCTGGCGCGCGAGCGCCGCGCAGCCGAGAAGGGCGGCGAGTAAACGGCTTGAGTTCCGGGGCCCTGTGTCGATTAAACGAAGGGGACGCATAGCTACAACCAAGGGGTGGCAACTTGATAAGACCCGCAGTACTCGTGATTCTCATTCTGCTCGTGCCCGCTCTTCTTGCGGCCGACACGGCGCGCGTCACGTTCTCCGACGGCAGGCCGTCTGAGTCTGTAGACGTGATCGAGAGGCACGGCGAGTACTTCATCTCGCTCGCGGACGTAGCCCGGCTCCTCAACCTCAGCAAGACCGTCGATGCGGGAGAGGGCAAAGCCACCCTGGGGAGCGACGCCCATGAGCTCGAAGTCATTATCGGCGGCACGGTATGGATGAGGGACGGTGAGCCCGTCAAGGCGGGGCGGGCCGCCATATGGGACGGCGGGACGATCTATGTGAGCCTGGAATCGGTCCAGGAGACGCTCGCCCCGGCCATGGAGCGGAGATTCAGGTGGAGCGCCGGCAGCAAGGTGATTTCCGTGGGACTCCCTTCCCCCAACATCGTGGATCTTGACGTCGATACACGCCAGGGCCGCGTGGTGGCCACCATAAGAACCACCGATGTTCTCAAGTACGACATGATACCGCTGGCCGACGGCCGAATCGAGCTCCTGGTAAGGGGCGGCGTGTATTCGAGGGCCCTGAGCTATGACTCCAAGGCCGGCCTCATAGAGAGCATAAGGGCGCGGCAGGCGTCAAACGGCGCCAGGTTCGTCATAACGCTCTCGGCCGACGGGCTCTCCTACAGGGTGTTTCCCAGGTGGGACCCCGACGGTATCGTCATATCGGTGTGGCGGAGGTCGGCGGACGACCTGCCGAGGCCCGAACTCCGGCCCCCGCGGCAGCTTGCCTGGCCCGAGCGCTTCGCGCCCGGGAGGTCGAGCATAGACGTCGTGGTCATCGACCCCGGCCATGGCGGCGACAATCTTGGCAGTGTCGGGCCCAGCGGGTACACGGAGAAACAGGCCAATCTCGAGATCTCGAGGCGGCTCAAGGACAGGATTGAAGCGGCCGGGATGGAGGTCTTCCTCACCAGGAACGAAGACGTGTTCCTCACGCTCGAGCGGCGCACCGAGATCGCCAACTCGGTCGAGGCCGACCTCTTCATAAGCATACACGCAAATGGCTACCGGGGCAGCGAGGCGCGGGGCTTCGAAGTCTATTTCCTCTCACCGGCCCTGAGCGACGAGGAGAAGTCGGTCGCGGCGATGGAGAACGCGGGGGGCGACATGAGCCCCTACATGGCGGCCGGATCGGGAGATGAAGTCGCTTTCATCCTATGGGACGCTGCCCAGAACGAGTTCATCGTCGAGAGCAGCGACCTCGCGCAGTACGTCAACGAGGAGATGTCCCTCAAGCTGGACATACCCAACCGCGGGGTCAAGCAGGCCGACTTCGTTGTGCTCACCGGCGCCTATCTCCCCGCCATTCTCGTGGAGAGCGCTTTCATTACCAACCCGACCGAGGAGAAGCTCCTCGGCGATGAGGTGTTCCAGCAGACGGTCGCGGACGCCGTGGCGGCTGGCGTGATTCGCTTCAAGGAAGTGTACGGAAGGTAGATGATATGAAGAAGTTCGTCGTAATCGTGATAGTCATTGCCTGCGTGATCGCCGCGTGGCAGATATGGAGGCGGCTCGCCGGAGAAGCAGAGGTCGCTCCCGCTCTGGACTCCTCGCAGACGACCAGAACGGTGACGCTTTACTTCGGCTCGCGCGACGGCAAGAGCCTCGTCCCCGAATCGAGGGAGATCAGGGCCCGGGAGGACGCCGTCGGGGACTTGAGAGGCCTCATCGAGGCCCTCACGAGCGGGCCGAGGGAGAGCGGCGTGCCCACGTTGCCGTCGGCCGCCAGGCTTCTCGGGGCTTTCATAGCAGACGGCACGGCATACCTGGACTTCTCGCGGGAGATCGTCGACAACTCCACCGGGAGTACCGCCGGCGAGTATATTATGATAGCATCCCTGGTGAACACGGTGTGCTCCAACTTCACCGGCCTCGAGGCCGTGAGAATACTCGTCGAGGGCGAAGAGGTCGATACGCTGGGAGGGCATCTGTTGATATCGCGACCCTTGAGGCCAGGCGACTGGAGGTAGGCGGTTGTACGGAAAGCAGCCCATCGGAATGTTCGATTCCGGAATAGGGGGCCTCACGGTTCTCAAGGCCATAATGGAGAGAATGCCGGATGAGAACATAGTCTACTTCGGCGACACGGCGCGCCTTCCATACGGCACCAAGTCGGGCGAGACGGTCACGCGCTTTTCCGAGGAGATAACGCGCTTTCTCATGCGGCGGAACATAAAACTCCTGGTCATCGCGTGCAACACGGCCTCGGCTTACGCGCTCACGCGCATACGGTCCATGATCGACATCCCTGTCGTGGGCGTCATCGAGCCTGGCGCGCGCGCCGCGGCTGCCGGCACTCACAACAGGAAGGTCGGAGTCATCGGTACGCGCGCGACAATCGAGAGCGGGGCCTATCTCGAGGCCATACAGCGCATGGACCCCGCCATCAAGGTCTTCTCGACGGCATGCCCGCTTTTCGTGCCGCTTGTCGAGGAGGGCTGGCTCACCGAGGACGTGACCTATGAAGTAGCGCGCCGGTATCTCGGGCACCTGGTGAACTGCCGGGTCGACGCGCTTATACTGGGCTGCACCCACTATCCACTCATCAAGAAAGTGATCGGCGATGTCATGGGACGGGGAACCGCGCTCATCGACTCGGCCGAGGAAACGGCCGCCACAGTCGAGAACGTGCTCCGGGAAGGCGGCATCGCCTCGGGCGCAGCCGGCGGCCCGAGATGTGAAATTTTCGTGAGCGATCTCCACCTCGATCTCCGCCTCCAGGTCGAGAGGTTCCTGGGGTTCGAGGTGCCGAGAATATCGCTCGTCAATTCAGAGTTCGAGGAAGTTGAAGCCAGGGGAGTCTGACTCCCGGGCGGAGGGCCGAAGTGCACAAACGAATCGACGGCAGGAAGCCGGGAGATCTGAGAAAGATAAGCGTCAAGCGGGGTTTCCTTAAGCACCCGGAAGGTTCGGTGCTTATAGAAGGAGGGGGAACCCGCATCATCTGCGCGGCTTCGATCGAAAACCGCGTGCCGCCCTTCCTGATGGGCAAGGGCAAGGGCTGGGTAACCGCCGAGTACTCCATGCTGCCCCGGGCGACTCACACGCGAATGATGCGCGACAGAGTGAAGGGCAAGATAAACGGCAGGAGCCAGGAAATACAGCGGCTCATCGGGCGCTCGCTCAGGGCCGTCATGGACCTTAAGGGAATGCCCGACAGGACGGTCTTCGTCGACTGCGACGTCATCCAGGCCGACGGGGGCACCAGAACTCTCGCCATCACCGGCGCGTATGTAGCGCTTCACCTGGCTCTCATGACGCTGGTTAAGGGCGGGGACATCGAGAAAGTCCCGGCTGCCGACACGGTGGCCGCGACCAGCGTGGGGATGGTGGAAGGCGACCTCCTTCTCGACCTCTGTTACGAAGAAGACTCTTCCGCCCAGGTCGATTTCAATGTCGTGATGACGGGCAAGGGGCGGCTGGTGGAGGTTCAGGGCACGGCCGAGGGCATGACTTTCACCAAGCGCCAGATGGATTCGATGCTGGCCCTCGCCAAGAAGGGCATCGGCGAGATCACGGCCATTCAGAAGAAGGCGCTCAAGCTTGTCTGATCAGGCAAGGTTAGTACTCGCGACCGGGAACGAGAACAAAGTGCGCGAGATAGGCCATATCCTCTCGTCGCTCCCGGTAACGCTGGTAAGCCTCGCCGACTTTCCCGACATCCCGGAGATTGTCGAGGACGGCGCCACCTTTCTAGAGAACGCCCGCAAGAAGGCCATGACGGTTCACGAGCGCACGGGGCTCATGTCGCTCGCCGACGATTCGGGCCTGGAAGTAGAGGCCCTGAGCGGCCGGCCGGGTATCTTATCTCGCCGCTTCGCGGGGCCCGACGCCACCTATGCCGACAATAACGCGCTGCTCGCAAAATACATGAAGGACATGCCGCACGACGCCCGCAAGGCGAGATTCGTCTGCGTGGCCGCGCTGGTTTCGGCAGGCGGCGAATGCCGCTTCACAGAGGGCGACCTCGCCGGATACATCACGAGCGAGCCCGCCGGAGAGGGCGGATTCGGCTACGATCCCCTCTTCTATCTGCCCGAGTACGGCAAAACCGTTGCCCAGCTCGACACCGAGCTCAAGAACCGGATCAGCCACCGCGGCAAGGCCATGAGCGCCATGCGCCAGGTCTTAGAATCCATCCTCCGCGGGGATTCTTGACACCTCCTCGCATATCCTCTTAAATTGTGTTGAATCACGGCGTAGTCGAGCTTATTGTTCTCTGTACGTTCATACCGCATGGCGGGGCGTAGCGCAGTCCGGTTAGCGCACCTGCTTTGGGAGCAGGGGGTCGGAGGTTCAAATCCTCTCGCCCCGACCAGACAAGTGAAGCTGCCTCAGTTGGTCAGCTGCATATACGTGGGGTGGTGCTGTGGGGTCGAGGCACTAGGGAAGTCGCCGGCTATGGACGGCACAGTGGAAGGCGCCTGTAGCTCAGCTGGATAGAGCAACGGATTTCTAATCCGTAGGTCGCAGGTTCGAATCCTGCCAGGCGCGCCAGACATTGCGCAATTTAATAGGTGGTGGGCGTAGCTCAATGGTGGAGCCCTGGACTGTGGATCCAGTGGTTGGGGGTTCAAATCCCCTCGCCCACCCCATCTTAACCGCGGGGTGCGGGCAGCGGCCGCCCCGTGTTTTTTTGTGTTTCAGAATACCTCTCCCCTGTGGTAAAACGCTTGCATGAGGCATCGCTACCGCCGCACCCAGCGCATACTCCATTTCAATGGTTTGCTGCTTCAGACCCTGGGCGTCGTATTCCTCCTTCCCCTCGTTCTGGTCGCCGGCTACTGGGGCCGTTTCGGGGAGGGCCCTGTGACGGCATACGCTTTCGCGGTGCCCGCGGCCGCCGCCTTCCTGGTTGGATGGATGTTCCGCAGGGTCTTTACGGGCGGGACGCCGGGCACGGCGGGGTCCATGATCATCTGCGGCCTCGGCTGGGTGTTCGCTTCCGCATTCGGAGCCCTGCCTTTCGTCATCGCGCTCAAGGCCAGCTACTTGAGCGGCTACTTCGAAGCCATGAGCGGTTTCACCACCACCGGCATCACCGTGTTTTCGGGCCTCGATGAGATGCCGCGGAGCATTCTCTTCTGGCGCGCGCTCACCCAGTGGGTGGGAGGGATCGGCATACTCTCATTCTTCCTTGCGATAACCTTCAAGGGTGGCGGGGCGCATCACATCTACGGGGCCGAAAGCCACAAGATAGCCTCGACGCGGCCCGTTCCCGGCATCCTGCACACCGTGAAAATCCTTTGGGCCATCTACGGCGGGTTCACGCTCGCCGGCGCCGTCGCGCTTGCGCTCATGAAGATGCACCCCTTCGACGCCATATGCCATGCGCTGGCCTCGCTCTCGACCGGGGGCTTCTCGCCGCATGACGCCAGTATGGCCTACTATGCCCAGACCGGGCATCCCCACTTCAGACTCATCGAATACACCATCACGCTGCTCATGATGCTGGGCGGCATAAACTTCCTCATCCATTACCGCGTGCTGACGAGGGACGTCAAAGCCCTCTGGGACAATGTCGAGATAAGGACGTGGTGGCGTTTCGTCGCGGGCTTCGTAATCGTCATCATGTTCGACCACATGATGAAGACAGGAATGCTCGCCACGGTCTTCACCCATCCCGGGGTCATCAGCCTCTCGGATGTCGAGACCGTGTTCCGCCGCACATCGTTCCAGGTAACGGCTATTCTGACGACCACGGGTTTCAGCACCCAGGACATAGGCTCGGCCTTCTTCCCGGCTCTCTCCAGACAGCTCTTTCTTGCCATGATGGTGATCGGCGGCTGCGTCGGCTCGACGAGCGGCGGTTTCAAAGTCATGCGGATCGTCATCCTGGAGCGCCTCATGCTGCGGGAGCTCTTTAAACTGCGCGCCCCCGCGAAGGCCTCGGACGCCCTCATCATCGACAAGAGGCCGGTTCCAGACGATGAGGCCCATCGGACGGCCGCCCTCTTCTTCACCTGGCTTCTGCTGATCCTGGTAGGGGGCGGAATCACCGCGCTGTTTTCAAACCAGGGCGCGCTCGAGTCGCTCTCGGGGATGTTCTCGGCGCTCGGCAATATAGGCCCGTGCTACATAAGCAACGCGGATTTGATCACACTCAACCCGGTGGTCAAGATCACGTATATATTCGGAATGCTTGCGGGGAGGCTGGAGATCCTGCCCGTGCTTCTTATATTCTCGAGGAAGGCATGGAGGGGATAGAAAATGTATGTCGTGGTAGCAGGTATAGGACTCGTCGGAGGTGAACTCACGCGCAGGCTCGTCGAGCACAAGCACGACGTCGTCGTCATAGACAACGATGCCGACGCCTGCGAGCAGGTTTACGCCCAGCTCGGCGTGGTCGCCATTAAGGGAGATGTCGCGCGCATCGAGATACTCCAGCAGGCCGGCATAGACAAGGCGGATGTCCTGGTAGCCGCCACGGGCAACGACGCGGTGAATCTCGCCGCATGTGTCCTCGCCAGGAGTTTCGGCGTCGACCAGATCATCGTGAGGATGAGAAACCCGTCCTATGAGAACGCCTACAAGCTCGCGGGCGTAACCTCGATACTGCGGGTCACCAACCTCATGGTCCACCAGATGATGATGGAGATCGAGAAGCCGCAGGTGAGGAGAATCATGCGAATCGGCGGCGGGAAGGCTGTCATCTACTCGGTAACCATCCCGGAGGGTGGGAAGGTGGCGGGAGAGACCGTGGAGAGCATCGCCCGCAACCCGGGGTTTCCCGACCACTGCGTGGTGATTGCCCTCTACAGGACGGGCTCGGACGAGCTCCTAATCCCGCGCGGGCAGCAGTCGGTTTACGAACGCGACGAGGTTTTCCTCATCTCGCTGGCGGACGATATTACCAAGGTCTCCGACTTCCTGACCAGGTGACCTGCCGGCGAGGCGGCTCACTTTTGAGGGCAAGCGGGCTTGACACGGAGTTAGGCACCCGATAGTATGTAGGGCCAATGAGAATATAGAGTGCGCCGCTAGCTCAACTAGGCAGAGCAGCAGACTCTTAATCTGAAGGTTGAAGGTTCGATTCCTTCGCGGCGCACCACTTAGAAGCCCTGCTAAACGCGGGGCTTTTTTCCTGCCGGCCACTTCCTCTTCTGCTCTTCGAGCCAGGCGCCGGTTCCGATTCTGGCCCGGGCCTTCAGGTTCTGGATGTGATAGCCCGGCGGGCAGCCGGGGTGGTCGTCGGGGCAGAACTCGATAAGGTACAAACAGGGGAAGTCGCCGCAGAGGCCGCAGTGTTGGATTTGCTTCTCGGCGCAGCAGTTGACGAAGTGGCAGTCCGCGTGGCCGTCGGGGACGCAACCCGCGCACTCGGACGAATAGCTGGTGCACTTGCCGCAATAGTCGCCGCAAAAACCAGCCAGCGGGTCTGTCATGTCGCCCCCCTGGGGTCAGGTCTTAAAGTGCACAACCGACGGGGTCAGGTCTTGAAATGCACAGTCCCTGACTGTGCCGCCCGGGCATCCCTCTCCGGCATTTTACACCGCGCATAGCGCGCATTCAACAAGTGTATGAGGGCTCAGAGGGTTTTACAACTCGCCTCTTATGCTGTATGCTATGGGGCACGCACATGGAGGTGATACTTGGGGGGGACAAAGCGCGTTCCACTGGCTACCTACCGGCTGCAGTTCAACCGCCGGTTCGGTTTCAACGATGCCCGCAGACTGCTCCCCTATCTCCATCATCTCGGTATCGATACCATATACGCCTCGCCCATCTTCCGGGCGCGGCCCGGCAGCCAACATGGTTACGACATCGTGGACCCCAACGACCTCAACCCGGACCTGGGTTCGGAGCGCGACTTCGAACTTCTCACCGAAGCCGTCCGGGAGCGCGGCATGGGCTGGGTGCAGGACATAGTCCCCAACCACATGGCATTCCATCACGACAACCACATGCTCATGGGCATTTTCAGGCTGGGCGGGTTCTCGCGTTTCTCCGAGTACTTCGACATCGACCGGGGGCATCCGGATGAACTCTTCCGGTATCGGCTCATGGCGCCGTTTCTGGAGCGGCCCTATAAGGAGTGTCTTGAAAGGGGAGACTTCAAGATTCACCTTGGGGAAGATGGGCTCTATGTAACCTACAAGCACCATGCCTTTACCATGCAAGAGCAAGACTATATGCGCCTTTTCGCCTCCTACCCGGGGGACAAAGGCAGGCGCGACGAGCAGGGCCCCCGCTGGCAGGACCCTCAAATGAAGATTCTAGCCAGTGCCATCATGGAAATAGCAATGCGACCATATGATCCCAGGCGCTTTAAGGCCGGGCAAGTCAGTGAAGAGGCTGCCACAATCTGGCGCCTCTACCGGGAGAGTGACGTTGTCAGGGGCTTCATCGACGAAAAGCTTGAATCTCTTAAACCCGATGTGTTGGACAAACTTCTCAGCATTCAGAGGTTCAGGCTGACCCCGTGGAAGGAGGCGGCCGAAGTTATCAATTACAGGCGATTCTTCGACGTGAGCAGTCTCATCTGCCTGGCGACACACAAGCCGGGCGTGTTCGATGCTACTCACGGGCTGGTGACCGAACTCGTGGAGGCCGGTGCGATAACAGGCCTCAGGATCGACCATATCGACGGTCTCCGGCTGCCCGAATCATACTTGCTTCAGCTTCGCGAGCGCCTGGGAGAGATCTACATCATCGTCGAAAAAGTCCTGGCGGGAGGGGAGCAGCTCCGGTGGTGGTCTGTGGAGGGAACCACCGGTTATGACTTCCTGAACGCAGTGAACGGCGTCTTCTGCCGCAGGGATAGCGCGAAGGCCTTCGAAAGCGTCTACCGTGAGTTCACAGGCTGCGAGAGCGACCCCAGGGACCTGCTCTACGAGAAGAAGAAACTCGTGATGAACGCCAACCTCAAGCCCGAGCTCGACAACCTCGCGCGCTGGTTCGCAGAGGCCCTTGAGGACACCGCCTGGAAAGAAATCGTAGACGAACTCCCACCGGCGGAGCGCCTGAGAGAGGCACTGGTGGAGACGCTGGCGGAGCTTCCCGTGTACAGGACCTATATGAGTCCGGCCAACCAGTCATGGCACGACGGCGTTCCGCTTGCGGAGGCCATCGGCCGAGCCGAAACCCGGAATCCGCATCTGGCCGCCGAGCTGCGCCTTCTCACCACCGCCATGATGGCGGCCCCGAGACTGACCGGGCGGCTGGCCCCGGGGAGGGATAGCCTGGGTTTCGCCATGACCCTCCAGCAGTACACCGGCGCTGTCATGGCGAAGGGATTCGAGGACACGTTCCTCTATGTATATAACCGCCTGATCTCGCTTAATGAGGTGGGGGGCGACCCCATCAGGTTCGGATCCAGCCTTGCCGATTTCCATGCCTTCAACCTTGCCCGGGGCGCGTCGCATCCTCATTCGATGAGCGCGACATCCACGCATGACACCAAGCGCGGTGAAGACGCCAGGGCCCGCATCAACGTGCTCTCGGAGATCCCCGGGGAGTGGGAGGAGCACATCAAGCACTGGGCCGGGATCAACGCCTCGAAGAAGACCCGGAAGAACGGAGAGGAAATACCCGACCGCAACGACGAGTACTTCCTGTACCAGACCCTCATCGGAAGCTATCCCTTTGGCGATGACCTGGCCGCCTACCGCTACCGGATCGCACGGTATGTCCGCAAGGCCGCGCGGGAGGCCAAAGTCCATACTTACTGGGGTGATCCCGACACTTCTTACGAAGATGGCTATGCGGCCTTCGCCGAGAGCATACTGACCCCCGGAGCGGACAGTGGCTTTCTTGCAGACTTCCTGCCTTTCCAGAGGCGGATCGCCCACTACGGCGTCTTTAACTCGCTCTCTCAGACGCTGATCAAGATATGCGCGCCGGGCGTTCCCGACTTCTACCAGGGGGCCGAGCTCTGGAACCTCAACCTCGTAGACCCCGATAACAGGGGGCCGGTAGATTATGGCGCCCGGGTGCGGATGCTCGACGCCATAACCAAAGACATCGCCCGCGACCCTGCCGATGCCGCCCTGAAATGCCAGGCTGACATCCCCGGCGGGAGGATTAAACTCTTTCTCATTCACAAGGCACTTGCAGCGAGGAAGGCGAACCCGTATCTTCTCGAAAAAGGAACGTACACTGAGCTCAGAACCGACGGGGAATTCGCGGAACATGTCATCGCCTTCGCGCGGGCTCACAAGGGGGCATACGCCATTTGCGTCGTCCCCCGATTCCTGACGGGTATTGTGAGCGAAGTGGACTTTCCGTTTGGGCGGGAGGTCTGGGGTGATACGACCGTCATGCTGCCCGATGGGCCGTCCCGAAGGTGGACTGACGCAATCACCGGCCAGCCCGTGATGGGCACGGACGCCATTCACATCGGAGACTTACTCAGGCTGTTCCCGGTCAGCCTGCTAATGGAGGACAACGAATGAGAAGAAGGGCAAGCGGACTGCTCCTACACATCACGTCTCTGCCGTCGCCCTACGGCATAGGAAGCCTGGGCCCGGAGGCATACAGGTTCGCAGATTTCCTGGCCGAATCCCGCCAGGGCATCTGGCAGGTGCTGCCACTCAATCCGACCGACCCGGTTGCCTGCAACTCCCCTTATGGAAGCAACTCAGCGCTCGCCGGCAATCCCCTCATGATAAGCCTCTCCGCGCTGGTCGATGAGGGCCTGCTCGGCAGCGAGGACCTGGAGCCCGTGCCCGACTTTCCGACGGGCCGCGTGGACTTCCCGGCCGTCATCGAATACAAGGGCCGCATCCTCGATCGGGCCTACGAGCGCTTCAACGAAAGGGGAGACCGCGGTGAGTTCGACGCCTTCTCGGGCATCAACTCGCACTGGCTGGAAGACTACGCCCTCTTCGCGGCGCTCAAGGACGAAGCCGGCGGCGCGGTGTGGAATGAATGGGGAGACGATCTCCGCGACAGGACTGACCGCGCGCTCGATGAGGCGCATGCCAGGCTGGGTGGCGCCAAGGACAAGCACAAGTTCTTCCAGTTTCTCTTTTACAAGCAGTGGCATGCCCTCAAGCGCTACTGTAATGACCGGGGAATCGAGATCTTCGGTGACGTCCCGATATACGTGAGCTATGACAGCGTGGACGTATGGACCACGCCCGGGATCTTCAAGCTCAAGGGCGACAAGAGCCCCGAGTTCATCTCGGGAGTGCCGCCCGATTACTTCAGCAAGACGGGCCAGCTCTGGGGGAGCCCGGTTTACAGATGGGATGCCTTGAGAGAGCAAGACTTCGCCTGGTGGATAAGGCGGATGCACCACAACTTCAGCCTCTTCAATCTGATGCGCATCGACCACTTCCGCGGATTCGCGGCTTACTGGGAGGTTCCGGCGAACCACAAGACGGCCGCGCACGGCAAATGGGTGAAGGTTCCCGGCATGGAGTTCTTCGACGCCCTCATGACCAAGGTGCCCGCCGACGGCATCGCCGCCGAAGACCTCGGGCATATCGACGAGGACGTGCTCGCCATAATGGACAAGTTCGGCTTCCCCGGCATGAAGGTTCTCCAGTTCGGCTTCAATGGCAATCTCGATGAGAACTCTTACGCGCCGCGCAATCATCCCGAGAACGCGGTCGTCTATACGGGCACGCATGACAACAACACCACGCGGGGCTGGTTCGAGAACGAGGCCAGGAAGGCCGAGAAGCACGAGCTCAACGTGTGCGTCCACCAGGACGTAACGGCCGATACGGTGAGCAGAGTGCTCATCGACCTCGCCATGCGCTCGCCGGCCCGAACGGCGGTGATCCCGGTCCAGGACGTCCTGGGCCTCCCTGCGGAGTACCGCATGAACATTCCCGGCACGGAAGAGGGGAACTGGGAGTGGAGGCTTGAGCCCGGCGCCCTCAACGGCGAGATCGCGGCCAATCTCCGCAGGCTCGCCGAGGAGTCGGGAAGGGCCGGATAATCGGAACACCCGTTTGACTTGGGGCGTCTAAAGGAATAGAATTGAACAGGAGTGAGTTCCTGTCGAAACACTGAAGGGGGCGACTTGGATTCGACGGGGATGAAAGATGTAGGGATTGCATGCCGAGGTCCCGTTGGTCTCGTTAAACAAACGGGAAAAATCAACTGCCGATTACAACATGGCAATGGCGGCTTAAGCTGCCACGTTCCCTCTGACCTCGCCTGGGTGGTTGGAACGGAGCGTCGCTAAGCCAGGCTGGCTCTTATCGCTCGCCCTAGCGATCGGAGTGAGAAACTCAGGGGCTGGCGTCATCGAGATCCTACCTGCCGGAGCTCGATGAGGCGAGATCAAAAGACAGGCTAAGCATGTAGTAGTCCCTACGGAAGCATTCTCGGACGCGGGTTCGATTCCCGCCGCCTCCACCAACGCAGACAATTCGAAACATCCTCAGAGCGCTGGAGTTTTTCTATCTGGACTGTTGGGCTACTTCAGCCGGACTATCTTCTTGATGAGAGCACCGTTGCCGGATTCAAGTCTGCAGAAATATACGCCGCTTGGGACCTTCTGCCCCCTCTCGTCCCGACCGTCCCAATCTGCAAAATACTCTCCGGGCACTAGCCGGCGGCTGATCAAAGTATGAATGTGCTTCCCGGCAACATCGAAAACGGCAAGTGTCGAAGCGTTCTCGCGGTCAAGGCTGAACCGGATCCGCGTGAGCTGATTGAAGGGGTTGGGGTGAGAGTGTAAGATATTTTGTGTAAATGGCTATAGTATAGGCTCAATGAAAGGAGAGCATCTATGGCCAAGGAAGATCCCACCGACAAACTGCTGGATGAGCTTCTGGCGGGCAAGGACCCCGATGAGATCTTGGGCAAGGACGGGCTTCTGGATGATCTGACCCGGCGTCTTGTGAACCGGGCTCTTGAAGGCGAGATGACCCACCATCTGGGCTACCCACCGCACTCGCCTGCCGGTCAACACAGCGGCAACTCCCGCAACGGCAAGACTACGAAGACGGTCAGGGGCAAGACGGGCGAGATGGAGATCGCGGTCCCTCGCGATCGCAACGGCGCGTTCGAGCCTCAGCTTGTCAAGAAGCACCAGAGGCGGCTTCCCGGGTTCGACGACAAGGTGGTGGCGCTCTACGCCCGGGGCCTTACGACTCGGGAGATCACCGGGCACTTGAAGGAACTCTATGGCGTTGACGTATCGCCGTCTCTGATCTCGGCGGTCACCGATACGGTGATTGAGGACGTTAAGGCCTGGCAGGGCCGCCCTCTGGATGCGGTCTATCCGATCGTCTATCTGGACGCGATTCATCTTAAGATGCGCAGTGAGGGCCAGGTGCAGAACCAGGCGGTCTATCTGGCGCTGGGGATCAACCTGGATGGCCACAAGGAGTTGATGGGGCTCTGGATCGGCGAGAGCGAGGGCTCGAAGTTCTGGCTAGGGGTATTGACTGAGCTTAAGAACCGCGGGGTCGAGGACATGCTGATCGCCTGCGTGGATGGCCTGAAGGGTTTTCCGGAAGCGATCGAGACGGTCTATCCAAAGACACAGGTCCAGCTCTGCATCATCCACCTGGTGCGTCACTCGCTTCGCTACGTTAGCTGGAAGGAACGAAAGAAGGTGGCGGCCGACCTGCGCACGATCTACACGGCGGCGACGGCGGAGGCGGCCGAGCAGGCGCTCGATGCGTTTGAGAAGAAGTGGCAGGCCCGCTTCCCGTCGATTGCCAGGTCGTGGCGGTCTAACTGGACGCACATCATCCCGTTCTTCGCCTATCCGCCGGCGATCCGCAGGGTGATCTACACGACCAATGCGATCGAGTCGGTCCAGGCGCAACTTCGCAAGGTCACCAGCAACCGGGGCGCCTTCCCGAACCCGGAGGCGGTGCGCAAGATCCTCTACCTGGCGATCGAGCGGATATCCAAAAGATGGAAGCGGCCAATCAAGGACTGGGTGGCAGCACTTAACCACTTCTCGGTCGTGTTCGAGGGAAGGATCCCGGAATAGGATATGAGTCATTTACACAAAAAACTGGACAGTCTTACTCTGGGGTAGACCCTCTCCATGGCACCCCACAGGCCGCAGGCGCCGTCTGCGACTACGAGCTTGAGGCGCTTACCTGTAAGTCCACGTCTATAGAGGTCTTCAAGAAAGCCTTCCCATGCGGCCTCGCTCTCTGCCTTGGCCTTCATGTAGTCTATGACCTCACGCCGGCCGTCATGGGTTATGCCGTAGGCTACCAGGAGGGGCCCGCGCATGGCGCCGTCCGCGGCCCGCTCGCTCTGGACTATGCCGTCTAAGAACAGGTACTGGTAGTCATCGCCCAGTGCCCGGGTGTGGAAGATCCTTACCTCACGGTCCAGCTTCTGGGTGATCCTGCTCACCGTCTGAGGACTCACCCGGGTGTCGAGAAGGTACTCGAGCACTACCCCTACCTTGCGCGTGGAGACGCCACCGAAAAAGAGCCCCCTTATCAACTCCTCTATCTCGCCCGAGTAGCGCCGGTATCTTAAGATGGTCTGGAAGCGGACCTTACCGGCCCTTATCCTGGGCATCCTTAAGCTCAGAAGCCCGTACTGGGTGATGAGTTGGCGCATGTAGTAGCCGTTCCGGCTGGCCTTGCGCTTCGGGGTGCGCTCATAGGGCTCGGCGTCGACCACAAGGGCCACCTCGGCCTTCAGAGCCTCCTCTATCAACTGCTTGGCGCTACGCCGCATACCCGCCTCTACATGCTCTGGAAAAAACCTGTAGAACTCCTTGATCTTCTCATGTACACTCCTGTATGAATGAAGTGTTCGCATGGGTGTATCCCTCCTTTCGCTTAGAACACGTTATGGAGGATACACCCTATGCCTTTATCCCTCAAACCCCCTTCCCGGCTTTTACACACAATCTGATACACTACCCCCGCCGTCCCAGACCTTGAAAAGCCCTGCAAATTGTGGTACTATGTGCCTTCATTCACACGCAATCTCATTGAGAGGCTGGCAGTCGTAAACCAACCCACTTCTTGGGGCAGGAGGTGTATTATGAGAACGGCTATTCCCTCTCTCGTTATCCCGGTTCTTGTACTGCTATTGGCGACCTGTGCATTTGCGGTGACCTGGGATGTTCCGGGCGACGCGCCGACCATCCAGGCGGGAGTGGACTCAGCCTCCACGGGTGACACGGTGCTCGTGGCCTGCGGTACTTATGACGAACATGACATCCTAATGAAGCCGGGCATCACGCTCAGAAGCGAGACGGGTGAGCCCGATTGCGTCACCATCGACGCAAAGGGGTTGGGGAGGGTCTTATACTGCATTGGCGGAACACCGGGAACCGTGATCGAAGGCTTAACCATAACGGGTGGAGAGGCAGACTCGGGTGGGGGGATGCGCCTTCGGGAATACAATGGGTACATCCTCAACTGTGTGATTTCAGGCAACTCGGCCACGGTCCAGGGGGCGGGCGTAAGCAGCGAAGGGATTGGCATTGGCCAGGCCTGGTTCGAGGGCTGCCTCTTCGCGAACAACCACACGCCTCTCGTGGGGGGCGGGTTGTACGCGAGTGACACCAGCATCTTGCTCCGTCGGTGCACCCTCTACGGGAACTCCGCGATCGCCGGAGCAGGGTTTTACAGAGAGCTTAGCGGCTACACTCTCGTCGATAGCTCGATCATCTCCTACTCCAGTCAAGGTTCTGCTGCCTATTGCTCCGGAATTGGAGCTGTAGACTTCGACTGCACTGACATTTATGGCAATGCCGGCGGGGACTGGGTGGACTGCGCTGCCGGCCACGAGGGGACGAACGGCAACTTCTCCTTGGCTCCCATGTTCTGCGACTCGGCTGGTGGGGACTTCCGCCTGCAGCCCTGTTCACCCTGTCTCAATCCGCCCTGCATGCAGATAGGGGCCTATGGGGACTGCGGTTACACGTGGCACGTCCCGGTAGATGCTCCGACCATCCAGGCGGCTCTTGATCTGGCCATGTGCGGCGACACGGTGATAGTCGCCACAGACACGTACCACGAGCATGACATCATGATGAAGTCGGGCGTTGTGCTAGTGAGCGAGACGGGAGAACCCGACTGCGTCACCATAGACGCCGATTCACTTGGCCGGGTATTCTACTGCGACAGCCTGGATGCGGGGACGGTCATCGAAGGGTTCACGATCACCGGAGGGCTGGTGGAAGATCACGGGGGAGGGATGTATCTCACGTATTCCTCGCCGACCATCAGGCAATGCGTCATAACCGGTAATTCCGTAACCGGCGCGGGCAATGATGCGGGCGGCGTGCGCTGCCATTATTCTGATCCGCTCTTCAGCGAATGCGTCTTCGCGAACAATCATTCCGAAGACGATGCGGGCGGTATCTACTGCCGGAACTCGTCCTCCCCGACCTTCGAGTACTGCATCTTCGCAGGGAACACAAGTGCCGACAAAGGAGGGGCCATTCTCTGCTATGACGACAGCCATCCTCTGATTCACCACGCCACTTTCTACGGCAATTCTGCAGGAAGCGGCAGTGGCATCGCGGCCATGAACTACTCCAATGTGTATGTGGAAAACTCCATTATCGCTTTCGGCACGGCCGGTGGGGCGGCCTACTGCGATGTCGGCATGACCAGCACTATCTCCTTAAGCTGCACCGACATATACGGCAATCTGGGCGGGGACTGGGTGGGATGCATCGAGCCCCAGCTCTATATGAGCCACAACTTCTCGGAAGACCCGCTTCTCTGCGATCCCGATGAAGGGGACTTCCACCTGGAGGAAGACTCACCCTGCGCCACGGCGCAGCAGCCCGCCTGTCTCCTGATCGGGGCGCTTGATACGGGCTGCCTGAGTGCCGGGGTGGATAGGACCGGGCCTCCGGCGAGCGGCAGTGCCATATTGAGCGTCGGGCCGAATCCTTCCCAGACCGGGCCCGGTATCGCTTACGTGATAGCCGGCGAACGCGGGGCCTCGAGTCACGTAGCCCTCCGTGTCTATGACGCGACCGGTCGCCGGGTAAGGACACTTGTCGATGGCGCTACAACGGCCGGCCGCCATCTGGCCTCATGGAACGGAGAGGATGACCGCGGTCAGGTTATGCCGCCGGGCGTCTATTTCATCCGGCTCCAGGTGGGCGAGAGATGCGTGTCGGCAAGCAAGTTCGTGCTCGTCAGGTGATGAGCCCTGCACCGACAATGAATCCAATGGCGCTACTCTACGTTGGTCCTACGCCTCTGGAACGTGAACACCGAGGCGTAGACGAGCAGGAGGCTTGCCGCGACGAAGCACGCGATATAGAGAGGCCGGTCCAGCGGGTGATGCCGCATGACTGCATCGAAGGCGCGGAAAAGCATGGGCGGCTCGCCGCCGGCCTCGGCTATGTCCTCCGCCACGATCATCATGTAGACCCCGGCCCCGAACAGCACTCCGAGTATGGTGATCAGCACGATCTTCCCGCGCATGAGGCTCTTGGTCCCCACGAATCTGTCGCGGAATATCAAGGTGAGTGAAAAGATCAGAACAGTCAGGCCGAACATGAAAGCAAGATGGTTGAGATTGAGTCCCGACCTGGCGAGTGCGCCGCGGACCAGTGCGTATAGGGCAAGGTAAGCGCCCGGCAGGAGAATGACCATCAGGGCACGCGCCCGGCCGATGTCCATCTGTGAGACGGGAAGCTGCGACAGCTGGAAGTCCCGCTTCTCTTTGATCCTCTTAAGGTTCCAGAAGTTGAGCGCCATGATCATTACGAACCAGATGACATAGGCCCGCTCGCCGTCCTCGCTCATCACATTGAACATCACCAGGAGCGGGATGGTGGCGAAGAAGACGAAATAGCCGAACCTGCTGTACCGGAGCTCGGCCCTAATGATTTCCCACATGATTTCCTCCCTCTATGCTATGCAAACTGCGTCTTCCTCCGCGTGAATGAGACCACTGAAAGGACGACGAGCGCGGCCACCACGCATACAGTGACCGTCGTGTGAAGATTGGTCGAGAACGGATGATGCTCGAACACATAGCCCAGCGCCCTTATGAACGCCGGCGGCTCTCCGCCGGAGCGGCGTGCGCGCCTCGTAAGAAGAAGCAGATAGAGATTGCCGAGCACCATGAAGCCCATGAAAATGCTGATCCAAATTTTGGCGTCGCTCAGGCCGCGGTGCCCGACTACGCGGTCGCCTACGATGAAGACCAGCGAGTATATGAAGAGGATGGCCAGCGTGCTCGCGAAAAACGCCCCGAGGTGTAGCGGCGCCGATTGCGCGAAGATCATGTGCAGCGCCAGGTAAACCGCGGTGGACGCCAGGGCCGACCCCAGCACCATGAGTATCCTGGCCATGCCGATCTTGTAAGCCTTCACGGGCATCTGCATGTACTGGAGCTCGCGCTTGTCCTTCGCCCTCACCGAAACCCAGGTATTGACGGGCAGGAACACTATCATCCATATCACGATTGCGGGGGGTATGCGCTCTGCCGGGCCCATCATCTCGTGCACTATAAGAAGAGGCACAAAGGCCAGGAATGTGAGGAAGATGTACCGGTGATACGATACCTCGGCTCTAATGATGTTCCACATGACCGCCTCCCTTCAGGATTTCGATGGCGATCTCGTCTATGGTCATCCTGGTTTCCTGTATGCCCTCGACGCCCAGAGTCCCGAGATGCGTGAGCGTTGCGTCCGCGTCGGCGCTTATGACCTGGTGCTCGTTCTTCTCGGTGAGATGCTCGACCACGGCCTTCAGGGCCGGGACCTCGAGCCGGGTCCGGAAAGAGATGCGGCGCCACTTGTCGAGAAGGTCGTCCTTGGGGCAGCGCAGCATTAACTTGCCGCCTATGAGGAAGGCGAGCTCGTCGGCGATGCGGCTGATGTCGGGGAGGATGTGGGTCGCATAGAGTATGGACCGCTCGCCGCTCTCTAAGACCTCGAAGAGCGTGTCCAGCACTTCCTTGCGCACCACCGGGTCGAGCCCGGTCGTGGGCTCATCGAGAAGCAGGAGCCTCGGCGAATGCGCCAGCGCGCTCACTAGCGAGAGCTTGACGCGGTTACCCGTCGAGAGGCTCTTGGCCTTCTTATCAAGCGGCAGGTTGAACCGCCGCGCGAGATTGCGCGCCAGGTCTTCCGACCAGTTGGGATAGAACTGGCCCCGGAACGCCAGGTTCTTCTCTCCGGTCCAGCCCTCGAAGAAGGCGTGCCTGTCGCCGACATAGCCGATGTCGAGCTTCCACGCGGGCTTCTCCGGGTCGTTGGGCTTGCCGAAGAACTCCACGCTCCCGCCGTCGGCCTTCTCGAGCCCGGTGAGGCAGTGAAAAGTCGTCGTTTTTCCGGAAGCATTGGGCCCGATGTAGCCGAGGACCGTGCCCGGTTCCAGTTCCAGGCTCAGAGGGCCCAGCTGGAATCCTGTGTACCTCCTGACGAGGTTTTCTATGCTCATCGCTTTTGTCATGACCTGTCTCCTTTGCGTCCGTCCGCTCGCTTGCCGGCCCCGAGCTCACTCAAGATGGCTCTGAACGCGGCCATGATCTCCTCGCCCGTCATGCCCTCGGCGAAAGCCGCGGCCATGAGCGGCCTCATGTCTTCGATGAATTTGTATTTAGCCATGTCTTTCTTCCTGCCTTCTTGGATCTCGGAAACGAAAAAGCCTTTGCCCCGGCGGGAGTGTATGAGCCCGTCCCGTTCGAGATGCTCGTAGCCCCGTTGCACCGTGATGACGCTAACGTGCGCGTCGCGCGCGAGCCCCCTTATCGAGGGCAGCACCTCGCCCGCCGTAAGTTCCCCGGCCAGTATCTTGGCCCTTATCTGGCGCGATATCTGGCTCTGGAGGGGCTCATCCGACAGATCGGTTAGATTAAGCAGCATCGGATTTCCTCTCGTCTTGACCGTCCACTCTGAAAACCATGAGAGTCCTGTCGTCCTGCAGCGATCCGGCTTCGCAGAACTCGGCAAGATCGTCCTTGATCAGATCTATGATTTCACGGGGGCCGAGGTGGCGGTTCCGGATCAGGAGATTCCGGAGCCGCTGCTCGCCATAGTGCTTCCCGTTGGTGTCCGTAGCGTCGGTGATGCCGTCGGTATAGAAGAGAATTGCGTCGCCGGGTTCGGCCCTTAACGTCTCGGTTTCATGGCCGTACTCGGGAAGAACACCTAGAGCCGGACCCGTGCTTTCCAGTACCTCGGTGTCGCCGCCGGCGCGGACGACTATGGGGAAGTCATGGCCCGCGTTGGCGTATTCGAGACATCCGGTTTTGCTGTTGTATATGCCGTAGAAGAGCGTCGCGAAGTAACGCGCCGCCGTGTTCCTCTCGAGATGACTGTTGAGACTTCGGAGCGTGCGGACGACGGTGTCGCCGTTTCCGACGCCGCTCTTTAGTATGGCCTGGATCTGCGCTATCAGCATGGCGGCCGGCATGCCCTTGCCCGACGCGTCTGCGATCACCAGGCCCGTGCGCTCTTCGTCTATCGCGAAATAGTCATAGAAGTCGCCGCCCACGGTGCGGGAGGGGGACGTATATGCGGCGAGCGAAAAGCCGCTGCCGTTATCCCACTCGCCGGGCAGAAGGTCGGCCTGGAGCTGATGGGCCATCTTGAGCTCCTCTTCCATCTGGCGCTTCTCCAAGGACTCCACGTAGAGGCGCGAGGTCACCAGCGCGGTAATGAACTGGTTGGCGAGCACCATGAGGAGATTGAGGTTCTCATCAGTATAGGGCGCCCCGGCGGCGCGCCCGCCCAGCGCCACGAAACCCAGGAGGTCGCCGCGGTCCCTTAAGGGGTAGATGAGGCTCACTCCCCGGCCCCGGAGGTCGGCAAGGAGGAGGCTATCTGCGAGGCCGGCGTCCGCGCCGCCGCCCGTCCCGACCGCCTCGAGCGCGGCCGGAAAGTCCATTTTGCCTATGCGCTCTATGAGGGGGTCGTCCGGGCCGATCTCGATCTCGCCGGCAGTCTCCCCGTGGGCCGCGATAGTGAAGCCGCGGCCGGCCGATGCCTTGAGGGCGACATGGACCTCGCTGGTTCTGAGCGAGGCGCTCACGTTTTCAACGAAAAGGGCGCGGACCCTGTCGCTATCGAAGGCGGAGACGAGCTCCCGGGAAAGAGACTGTATCGCGTTGAGCTGGGACTCGTATCCCATGGGTCTCTGCACCGAAACGGCATGCCGCTCCTCTTCGGTGAGATTCGCGACATTGAAGCTCTCCCCTGAGCCGTTTACTATCAAACCCTGCTCTGCCAGCTCTTTGTACGCCCGTTTTACCGTGTTCTTGCTGACTCTGTGCTCTCTCGCGAGCACTCTCACCGGCGGGAGCGCGTCTCCGGCCAAAAGCTCCCTCTCAATGATCTTCCCGGTGAGCTGGCTGGATATCTGCCGGTGTAGCGGCTCGGCCGAGAGATCCGTGAGATTGAGTAACATCAGTATCGCTTCCTGTATCTAATGTTCATACTGTCTATACGCATTATATACAGTCGGCAGTCAGGTGTCAAGCCTTAAATGAAAAAAAGGGTCAGGAGAAGGGGTCAGGTCTTAAGATGCACAAGTCCCGGGGTCAGGTCTCGGAATGCACAATGGCCGCGGGCGCCGCTCGGGTGCCTACTGGATGTACCCGAGAGAGCGGAGTTCCTTCCTGGTCTCGTCGGTTAGGGTGAGGGCCGTCTCGCCCCTGAAGACGTTCTCAGTTACCCAGACCGCGATATAGGGAGTTTCGGGTGGGCGGCGTTCGGGCCTGCCCCTGGCCTTGATCTTCTCCCGTTTGGCTTTCTGGGTGAAAGGCATCTCGGTGGGTTTCTCCAGCGAGGTTCCCAGATAGGTGCTCGCCAGGGCGGACAGGCCATCGATTTTAAGGTCGAAGTGCAGGGGAATCTCACCCGGCGTGGCCTTGAAGGCCAGGAGCATGCGGCCGTCCACTTCGAGATCCTCTATGGACAGGGTGTGCGGCTCCGTGGCCGGGGCGGCCTGCAGCTCGAGATCGACGAGCTCGCCGTCGGGCTGGACCATCATTGGAATGTAAATCCGGCCGACGGAGAGACCTCTCTTCGAGGCCACTTCGATATCGAAGACGTGCCCGCTGCCGCCGCCGGCCATCTCGACATACCAGGTCTCGTCGATGCCGAGTAAGGTCCGGTAAAGTGTCTGCTCGAGGAGCTCGAGCGAGCCGCCGCCGGTGGCGATAAGGTCATGTGCCTCGCCCGGGTCTTGAGCGAGATTGTAAAACTCCTGTTCGCATGAGATTAGATTGTAGATCAGCTTGTGCGGCAGCGCCGTCACCGACTTCTTCTCGGCGCCCAGCCTTATGGCCTCGGCATAGGCGATGTGAGGTGGCAGGAGGTTGCCGGCGCGATGCTCCACCGAACCCTCGCCCGTCAGATACGGAACGAGGCTCACGCCCTCGAAATGTGCAAGGGGCTCGAGCCCGAGAAGGTCGAATACGGTCGGGGTCACATCGAGGAGGCGCACCTGGTTTCTGACCCTCGCGCCCTCCCTTACCTTTCCGGGGAGGGAGACGATAAGCGGCACGTGTATGAGCTCCTCAAAGAGCGTGTGGCCGTGCTCGAAGCCACCGTGCTCGAAGAACTCCTCGCCGTGATCGCTTAAGAGAACGATGACGGTGTCATCTGTGAGACCGCGCTCTTCGAGCCCGCGGATGAGGGCTCCGAAGGCCTGGTCAACGTAGACTATCTCACCGTCATAGAGATCGATTATCTCGGCCCAGTCGTCGGGTGTCAGGACTTTCATCTCCTCGAAGAGTTTCTCGCGGGCCCTGGAGAAGTCGTCTATGTCGAAGGGGTTTTTAATCCTGCCCTCGTAGCCCTTGTGGAAGAGGTCGTCGTACCCGGGGGGCGGCCCGTAGGGAATGTGAGGGTCGAAGTAATGGACGAACATGAAGAACGGCCCGCCCCGGACCTCGTCTATCCAGGCGAGGGCGTCGCGGGTGGTGCCGTCGCCGCGCCTCCCGCCCAGGGGCGTCATATCGTAGAAATCGAAGTCGCGGGACAACCCGAACTCGGGTTTGAGCGCGGGGGCGTTTATGACGGCCCCGGTCGCGTAACCGCGTTCTTTAAGCATCGTGGCAAGCGTGGGAACCGACTCGCGAATCCTGGAGCTGACGTCCATCGAGCCGTGCTGGCTGGGGTAGAGGGAGGTGAAGATGGTCGCGAATGAGGGAGCCGTCCAGGGGGCCTGGCTCGCCGTATTCTCAAACAGGACGCCTGCCGCCGCGAACTCGTCGATGTTGGGGCTGGTCGCGCGCTCGTAACCGTAGCACCCGAGATGGTCCGGCCTCAGGGTGTCGATGCCGACCACGATGACGTTGAGCGGCCTGTCCCCGGTCCCGCATGAGACGATCAGAGCGACGAGGGCGACGCCGGCGGCGAGCAGCATTCTTGCGGTGTGATTGTGCATTCTAAGACCTGACCCCCAGATTGTTGTGCACTTTGAGACCTGACCCCAAAGCTGCCTAACGGCGTTTACTGTATATAGCCGATGGCGCGAAGTTCTTTCCTGGTTTCATCGTTTATCTCTATGGCCGTCTCGCCCCGGTACCTGCCCTCGGTAAGCCAGATCAGGAAGTAGGGCGGTGACGGTCTCCCCTCGGGAGCGCCCCTGGACTTGAGTTTGGGCTTGTTGGCCCGCTGCGTAAACGGCATGTGGCCGAGATTTGCCAGAGACGGTCCGAGATAGGTTTCGCCGGCGGCCGGCGCGCCGTCGATCTTAAGGTCGAACTCAACCGGCATATTGTCGGGACCGGCCTTGACCGCGAGCGTCAGCCTGTCGGTAACCTTCAGGTTCTCGACGTGCAGGTTCTGCACCTCTCTCCCGGGCGTCACCAGACTCTCGATGTCATGCACCCTGCCTTCCGTATCGATGGCCTTATACAAGTAGATGCGGCCGGCGCCGGGCTCTCTTTCCGAGGTGAGGCCGATGTCGAAGCTGTGCGGCTCGCCTCCGCCGTTCATCTCGATGTACCACGTATCCGACATGTCGAACATGGCGCCGAAAAGAATGTCCTCCAGCGCAGACCGCGGCGCGGCCTCGAGGTCCGCGAGGTTCTGGCGCTCGGCCGGGTCGCGGTCGATATTAAATAGCATCTCCTCCATGGTCTCCACGTTGTAGATTACTTTCCAGGGATTCCGAGTCACGCTCTTCTTATCGGGGCCTCTCAGCATACCCTCGGTGAAGGCCGTCTGCGAATCGAACATGCGCCCGCCGGCAGGCGCGCTTCCCGGTCCGCCGCCAATCAGCGCCAGGAGACTCTCGCCTTCCATGTGCCCGCCGCTTTCGATTCCCAGGACTTCCAGCACGGTCGGCATAACGTCTATGAGCCTGACCTGCCTCCTGACCCGGACGTTTCGGGGGAGGACATCCGGAAGGAAGAGGATTAGGGGCACCCTTATGACTTCCGCGTAGAGCTCGTGCCCGTGGCCGAAGCCCCCGTGCTCGAAGAACTCCTCGCCGTGATCGCTCAGGAGAACCACGAGCGTGTTCTCGGCCAGCCCCCGCTCCCGGAGGCCTTCGAGGAGAGCGCCTATGGCTTCATCGGTAAATCTTATCTCGCCGTCATAGAGAGTTCTTATGTGGTTCCAGTCCGCGTCGCTGAGTGCGCCGAGCGGGCCGAAGTTCATGCCCCTGACGTCGGGGAAGTGATCGTGGAGCACGAATGTACTCCCGATGTGGCCCGGGTAGTCCTCCTCGAAGAAGTCGTCGTATGGAGGGGGCGGGGCATAGGGCTCGTGCGGGTCGTAGTAGTGGGCGAACAGGAAGAAGGGCTGCCCGGCCGCGGAGTCGATCCAGGCGAGGGCGTCGCGCGTCGTGCCGTCGGCGAGCCTGCCCTCGCGCGGTGTCGTGTAGTAGTAGTCGAACCCTCGGTCGGTTCCGAACTCGGGCTTCAAGACCGCCGCGTTTATGATGGCACCGGTGGCGTAGCCGTTTTCCTTCAAGGCGCTGCCGAGCGTGGGGAAGGTCGTCCGCATGGCCGTGCCGACCGACACCAGCCCGGTCTGCGTCGGATAGAGCGACGTGAAGATACTCGCGAAGGACGGGCTCGTCCAGGGCGACTGGCTTATGACGTTCTCGAAGAGAACGCCCTCTGCCGCGAGCCGGTCGATAGCGGGGCTCGTGTCGCGGTGGTAGCCGTAACACCTCAGGTGGTCGGGCCTCAGCGTATCGACGCCCACTATTATGACGTTAAGCGGCTCGTCCCGGCCGCCGCATGAGACAACCGCGACGATAGCCGCGAGAACCGTGAGCGCCGCAGCGGTTTTCGTTCTTATCATCACACCCCATTATAAAGGAAACGTGAGGCGCCGTCTCGGATTTTATCGTTCTCGGTGGGGCGTGCCGGTTGTGCATTTCAAGACCTGACCCCATGGGTTATTTGGGGTTGACTTAGCCGGTGGTGTTCACTACAATCTTGTAACGAATCATCTCTTTAGTTTCCACGTCGTCCCCTCCCTCTAAAGTAGGGAATACTTAGAGGTAATGCAGTGAAGACCGATGCCGGTACTATAGAGGTCATCTGCGGCAGTATGTTCAGCGGAAAGAGCGAAGAGCTCATCCGCCGGCTCCGCCGCGCGGTCATCGCCAGGCAGAAGGTGCAAGCCTTCAAGCCCGGCATCGACGACCGGTACAGTCCCGACGACATCGTTTCGCATGATGACAGGCGAATCGAGTGCGCGAATATAAGGGACGCCGGCGAGATACTGAAGCTCGTAGAGCCCGACACCATAGTCGTGGGCATCGACGAAGCCCAGTTCTTCTCGGAAGACCTCGTGGGCGTCTGCGAGCAGCTGGCCGGAGAAGGTAAGCGGGTTATTGTCGCCGGTCTCGACCAGGACTACCGCGGGAGGCCCTTCGAGCCGATTCCCCAGCTCCTGGCGCTTGCCGAGAGCATCACCAAGACCATGGCGGTTTGCATGGTCTGCGGGGAACCGGCCAACAGGACCCAGCGCCTGATCGAGAGCGACGAGCGTATCGTGGTGGGCGCCGGCGAGGCATACGAGCCTCGATGCCGCAAGTGCTTCAGGCCCCCCGAGCCCAGGTAGAGGGGCCGCGAGAGAAACGCCGGACCGGGAAATCACCCGGCGCATCCGGCAAAAAGGCACTGTTGCCCCTTACAGGGGAGCCGATTCCTTAAGATGTCATCGATAAAAGAGAATCTCGAAAGATTGACGGGCGAGATCGCCGAGATCTCCACAAGAGCCGGCCGCTCGCCTGAAGAGGTCCGGCTCGTGGGCGTGACCAAGCATGTGCCCCTCGACAGAGTACAGGAAGCGGTGGACGCAGGGCTCCGGACGCTGGGCGAGAACCGCATACAGGAAGCCCGCGATAAGGTCGCCGCGGTCACCGGGGATGTATCCTGGCATATGATCGGGCACCTGCAGCGAAACAAGGTCAGGGCCGCCGTCGATCTCTTCGACATGATCCAGTCGGTGGACTCGGCCGAACTCGCGGCCGAGATCGACAGGCGATGCGCGCAGGCCGGCCGCAGCCTGGACGTCTTGATAGAAGTCAAGACGGCGCGCGAGGAGACCAAGTTCGGGGTCGAGGCCTGTGAGGCCATCGACCTGATAGCCGGGATTTCGGAACTCGGCAATATAGGAGTCAAGGGGCTTATGACCATAGGGACTTTCACCGACGACGAGCACGAGGTCAGGCGCTGCTTCCGCGAGCTCCGCGAGCTCGGCGAGAAGGCGGACCGGCTCGGCCTCGCCGGCGTCGAGATGCGATATCTCTCGATGGGCATGAGCTCGGATTTCAGGATGGCAATTGAAGAAGGGTCGAACATGGTGCGCATAGGCACCGCCATATTCGGCGACAGACCCGACTGAAAGTTGAATTCCTAACCCTAAGGAAGGGGGCGATCAGTTTGAGAATCAGCCCGCTCGATGTAAGAAGCCAGGAGTTTAAGAAAAGCCTCAGGGGATATGACCCGGAGGAGGTGAAGGCATTCCTCGATGCGATTGCCGACACCATGGAGGACCTTCTCAAGGAGAAGGAGGCAGCCGAGGGCGAGTTGATCGGTCTTAGGAAGAAAGTGGAGACTTTCACCGAGATGGAGATATCCCTCCGCGACGCCATGGTTTCGGCTCAGAAGGCTGCGGACGAGGCCAAGATGAATGCCCGCCGCAATGCCGAGCTCATGATAAGGGAAGCCGACCTCGAGGTCAGGCAGAGAATCGCCGAGGCGAAGCGCAAGGTCGACGATGTCTTCAAGGCGCGCGAGACCGTCAGGGCCGAGATGAGGGCGTTCCTGCCGCGGCTGAGGTCGCTTCTGGAGTCGCAGCTCACTTATCTAGAGAACATCGAACAGGAAGTCAACAGCATGGAGCTCGGCGGCGGCGACGCCGGGACCGAAGCCAGGGAACTGAGGTCGGTCACCGATACGGTCGAGGTCCGCGCTGAGGAAGCCGAGACCCGGGCGCGCGAAGAGGCGGCAAAGCAGGTCGAAGACGCCGTCGCGCGGCGCGAGCAGGTTGCCCGGGAGCACGCCATCGCGGCCGAAGAGCATAGGGAGCCGGACCCGCTGGATGAGGCGATGCAGGAGCATCACGAGAGGAAAGCGGATCAGGGCGGCGCGCCCGCCGGCGAGCCGGCCGGTCAGGAAGCGCCGCGGCACGGGGCCGCGCCGGCTGCGACCGGCCAGGACTCGACATGGAGGCCGGCGGCGACCGGAGAGGCGCCCGCATCTAACAAGGAGCTGCACATCTCGCATGCTCCTCAGGAAGATAACCAAACAGAAGAGCGCGAAGACGTAAGCGCGTAACGGAGCCCGGAGGAAAAGTCCGGGTCCTAGAATTGAGGGGAGGTTCGGAAGGGTGGTAAACCACGGTAACAGAACCGGGTCGGGAACACCTTACTCGGGAAGAACCGGGCAGGCCGGCCCGGGGGGCAGGTCGAACAGGAAGTCAAAGAAGTCGAATAGGCCGAACAAGAACAATAGGCAGAGAAGGGCGCAGCCCGAGCAGCCCAAGCGGGCGCAGGTGGCGGCGTACGTAACCGAAGAGTCTTTCAGGACCAATCCGGACAAAACTTCCTCCTTCCAGATCCGGGTTTCTCCCAGGGCCGCGCAGGGGGCAATCATAGGATGGATGGAAGACGGCTTTCTTGAAGTGCGCATAATCTCGGCGCCCGAAGGCGGAAGGGCCAACATCGAGCTCTTGAGGCTTCTCGGCCACGAGCTGCGCATACCGGTCGGGAATCTCAGCATAATACGCGGATCGAGCGCCACCAACAAACTCGTAAAAGTGGTGGGGCTGGATGAAGAAGAAGTAAGAAGGAGGCTTACAAAATGACGGACCTGAAGAGACAGATCACCGAGGCCCGGGGCTTTATAAGAACCAGGACCAAAGTCAAACCGGACGTCGCGATCATACTCGGCACCGGCCTGGGCAAGCTGGCCAGGGCCATCAAGCAGCCCACGCGGATCGCCTTCACCGACATTCCTCATTTCCCCACTTCGACCGTCCTCGGCCATTCGGGCGAGCTCGTGATCGGGAATCTCTCAGGCAAGAAGGTCGTCGCCATGAGCGGCCGCGTCCACTTCTATGAAGGCTACAGCATGCAGGACGTGTGTTTTCCGCTTCGCGTGATGAAGTACCTGGGCGCCAGAACCCTCGTCGTCTCCAATGCGGTGGGCGGCATGAACCCTTACTATGAGCGCGGCGACATCGTCATCATCGAAGACCATATCAACCTCATGGGCGACAATCCGCTCATGGGCCCCAATGACGACAGCATCGGGACGAGGTTTCCCGATATGTCCGACCCCTACACGGTTAAGCTCGTCGAGCTCGCCGAGAAGGTTGCTCTTGACCTCAAGATCAAGGTGCACAAGGGGGTGTTCGTGGGCGTCGCAGGCCCCAACCTGGAAACGAGAGCCGAATACCGCTTCTTGCGCGCCATAGGCGCGGACACCGTCGGCATGTCCACGGTGCCCGAGGTAATCGTGGCGGTTCATATGGGCATGAAGGTGCTCGGGCTCTCCGTGGTCAGCGACATGTGCCTGCCGGACGCGCTCGAGCCGGCCAGCCATATCAGGATTATGAAGGCCGCCGAGCGAGCCGAACCCAAACTCACCAAGCTCGTCAAAGAGGTCCTGAAGAAGCTATGAGCAAAGAGCAGCCCGTATTCGAGAGGGTCCCGTCCCAGGTCGTGGCTCCCGAAGCCGAGGAGCGCATCCTCGAGTTCTGGGAAAAAGAGGACATCTTCAGAAAGAGCATAGACTCGCGCTCTCCCGAGAACCGTTTCGTGTTCTACGAGGGCCCGCCCACGGCCAACGGCCTGCCGGGCGTGCACCACGTGCTGGCGCGCGTGGTCAAGGATCTCGTGTGCCGCTACAAGACCATGAAGGGCCACCAGGTCCTGCGCAAAGCCGGCTGGGACACGCACGGGCTCCCCGTGGAGATCGAGGTCGAGAAGAAGCTCGACATCGGCTCCAAGGAAGAGATCGAGCGCTATGGCGTTGACGCCTTCAACAAGAAATGCAGGGAGAGCGTTTTCACATATCGCGACGAATGGGTGAGGCTGACGCGGAGGATCGCGTTCTGGCTGGACCTCGACGACCCCTACATCACATGCACCAACGACTACATCGAGTCCATCTGGTACATCTTAAAGCAGCTGTTCGACGCCGGACTCATTTACAAGGGACACAAGGTGCTTCCCTATTGCGCGCGCTGCGGGACGCCGCTTTCGAGCCACGAAGTCTCGCAGGGCTACAACGATAAGGAAGACCCTTCAGTATATGTTCGCATGCCCTTAAAGAGCGAACCCGGGACGAGCCTGCTCGTCTGGACGACGACGCCCTGGACGCTGATTTCCAATATCGCGGTGGCCGTCGATCCCGACCTCGTCTACCAGAAGGTGCGGCGCGGCGACGAGCTCCTTATCGTCGCCAGGGAGCGCGCTGAGGCGGCGCTCGGCGAAGGCTACGAAGTCGTAGAGGAGATGAAGGGCAGCGACCTCGACGGGCTGGAGTACGTTCCGCCCTTCGACTACGTGAAGCCCGACGGCAAGGCCTATGTCGTCACCACGGCCGACTTCGTTACGGCCGAGGACGGCACCGGCCTGGTGCACACCGCGCCGGCGTTCGGCGAAGACGACTACAATCTCGGGCGCGCCAGGGGGTTCGCCTTCGTAAACCCCGTGACCGACAAGGGCGCCTTCGACGAAACGGTGGAGAAGTGGAAGGGCCAGTTCGTCATCGACGCCAACCCGTCCATCATCGAAGACCTCGAGGCGAGGGGCCTTCTCCTTAAAGCCGAGACGGTAGTGCACACTTATCCTTTCTGCTGGCGCTGCGACGCGCCGCTCATCTACTACGCCCACCCGTCCTGGTACGTTAAGACGACGGCGTTTAAGGATGAGATGATCGAGCTCAATAAGGCCATCAACTGGCATCCCAAGGAGTTCGGCTACAACAGATTCGGCCAGTGGCTCGAGAACAACGTAGACTGGGCGCTGAGCCGCGAGCGCTACTGGGGCACGCCCCTCAATATCTGGGTATGCGAGTCCTGCGAGAAGCAGCACTGCATCGGGAGCATAGCCGAGCTCACCCAGAGGGCCGCGAAGATGGAGGGCGAGATAGACCTTCACAAGCCCTGGATCGACGGCATCGAGCTCAAATGCGGCGACTGCGGCGGCGTGATGAAGCGGACGCCCGAGGTCATAGACTGCTGGTTCGACACCGGCGGCATGCCCTACGCGCAGTATCACTGGCCCTTTGAGAACAAGGAACTCTTCGAGGCCCAGTTCCCGGCGGAGTTCATCTGCGAGGGCATCGACCAGACGCGCGGGTGGTTCTATTCGCTGGTTGCCATCTCGACTTTCATGTCGCATCGGCCCAGCTTTAAGAACGTCATGGTCTCCGAGCTCATCGCCGACGAGAAGGGCCAGAAGATGTCCAAGTCGCGCGGCAACGCCGTCGACTCCTGGGCCCTGATGGCCAAGACGGGCGCCGACCCGTTGAGATGGTATCTCTACGCGTCCTCGCCCATCTGGCTCCCCAAGCGTTTCAGCGAAGAGCAGGTGGTGGAAGTCGCGCGGAAGGTTCTGGGCACTTTAAGAAACGTGCACTCTTTCTTCACGCTTTACGCCAATATCGACGGCTTCGACCCGCGCTCGCACGGCATCGCGGTCGATAAGCGCACCACCATGGACAGGTGGCTCATCTCGCGCATGAATTCGCTCATCGCCGCCGTAGACAAGGAGCTCGAAGAGTACGAGATCACGCGGGCGGCGAGGGCCATACAATATTTCATCATCGAAGAACTCTCCAACTGGTATGTGCGCCGCTCGAGGCGGCGTTACTGGCGCAAGGAAATGGACGACGACAAGCGCGCGGCCTACGCGACGCTTTACGAGGTGCTGGTGTCCCTCTCCAGGCTCGTGGCGCCGTTCCTTCCGTTCGTCGCCGACGAGATCTACAGGCACCTGGTGCTGCCGGTGGACGCGGAAGCGCCCGAGAGCGTGCACCTGGCGGACTACCCGGAAAGCGACTCCGGCCTCATCGACTCGGATCTGGAGAAGGCCATGGAGGCCGTCGTCAAATGCGTGAGCCTGGTGCGCGCGGCGAGAAACAGGACCAGGATAAGGATCAAGCAGCCGCTCTCGTCGGTGAAGCTGAGCCTGGGCGAGAAGGTGGACCCGGAGGTCTTCGCCTCGCTGGTCGGCCATCTCAACGAAGAGGTCAACCTCAAGGCGGTGACGCTGGCAGACGATCTCCAGGAATACGTGACTTATGAGGTTCTCCCCAGATTCGACGTGCTGGGCCCGAGGCTCGGCGACAGGGTCAAGGCCCTCGCCGGCGCGCTCAAGGGACTCGAAGCCGAGTCCGTCATGAAGCTCGACAGGGGCGCCGGCATCACCGTGGGCCTCGGCGGCGAGGAGATAGACCTGGAGCCCGCCGAAGTGACCGTGAGGAAGACCGAGAGGGAGGGCTTCGCGTTCGAGAGCGACGGCCTCAACGCCATCGTGCTCGATCTTGAGATAACGCCGGAGCTGCTGTCGGAGGGCTACGCCCGCGAGATCGTGAGCAAGGTTCAGAACCTCCGCAAGCAGTCCGGGTTCGACGTTACCGATAAGATTCGCATTTACATCTCAGGGGGCGAGCACACTATGAGCGCGCTCGGCCTCTATGCCGACCACATCAAGAGCGAAACGCTGGCGGAGTCTCTGGCCGCGGAGCTCCCGGCGGGAGCCGCGGCGCTCGAGGTCAAGATAGGCGACGAGGCAGCCAGCGTGGTGCTGGAGAAGATTTAAAGGAGGACCAGGAGTTGGCAGACCGGGACTTAAGACGTTTCAAGGACCTGCTCATGGAGCGGCGCAAGGAAGTGCTCGCCGAGCTCTCGGAGCTCGAGGAGGTCTATCTCGGGAAGAATCAGCGCGATTCCGCGGGCGACGTGTCGGGTTACAGCACGCATCCGGCCGACCAGGGAAGCGACGAAGCCATGCGGGACGCCGCCTTCGGCCGGGGAGAGTCCAGCGGCAAGGCGCTTGAGGAAATCGATGAGGCGCTTGAGCGCCTGGAGAGCGGCGAGTACGGCAACTGCGAGGCCTGCGGCGTCGAAATACCCGACGCCAGGCTCGAGGTGCTTCCCGATGCCAGGCTCTGCCTCAAGTGCAAGGAAGATCTCGAGAAATCCGGGGGGGGCCAGCCGCAGTGATATCGATTCTCGTAGCATGCGCGGTGATCATCTCCGACCAGTTGAGCAAGTACGCCGTGGTGGCGGGGCTGCCCCAGGGCACCCGCATAGACGTCCTGGGAGACGTGCTGCGCCTGTCCCATATAAGAAACTCCGGGGCGATCTTCGGCGTGATGAGGGGCTCGGGTGGCTATTTCACGTACTTCTCGCTCTTCGCGGCAATCGTGCTCGTCGTGGTGCTTTTGCTGTCGAGGAAAGCCTGCGGCCTGGTTAAAATAGGACTGGGGCTGGTCCTGGGCGGCGCCATCGGCAATCTCATAGACAGGCTGAGGCTCGGAGCCGTCGTCGACTTTATCGACATCGGCGCCGGCGACGCGGTCAGATGGCCATCGTTTAACGTGGCCGACCTGGCCATAACCGTGGGCGTCGTCTTCATCGTGATATGCTCGCTGAGGTCGAATAACGGTACCCTGGCGGAATGAGGCAAATCGAATTGGAAGTCGCCGAGAAAGTTGACGAGAGGATAGACAAATACCTGAGTGACGTTCGCGGCATCGCGACGCGCTCGCAGGTACAGAGGCTTCTCAGGGCGGACCTGGTGCTCGTGGGGGGGAAGCCGGTCAAGCCGAGCTTCCACCTCAAGGGCGGGGAGACGGTGACGGTCACGGTTCCCGACCCCGAGCCCTCCACCGTGGAGGCCGAGGACATAGACCTCGACATCATCTACGAGGACGGCGACATTCTCGTCGTGAACAAGCGGGCGGGCATGGTGGTGCATCCGGCGCCCGGCGCCCGGTCGGGAACGCTCGTAAACGCGCTGCTCGCCCATTGCAAGGACCTCTCGGGCATCGGCGGCGTCCTGAGGCCGGGCATCGTTCACAGGCTTGACAAAGACACCTCGGGCCTATTAGTAGTTGCAAAGCACGATGAGGCTCACGCAAAATTGAGCGAGGACCTCTCTCTGAGGAAGATCGAGCGTATTTACGACGCCGTGGTCTGGGGAGTCCCGCGGGAGGATAAGGACACGGTCGAGACCCTTATCGGCCGCAGCCGGTCGGACCGCAAGAAGATGGCGGTTTTGAGGAGAGACGGCAGGGCGGCGGTTACGCATTTCGAGGTAGTCGAGAAGTACGCCTTCTCAAGCCGGCTCGCCGTGAAGCTCGAGACAGGCAGAACTCATCAAATAAGAGTGCATCTCGCGCATAGCGGGCACCCGGTTTTCGGCGACCCCACCTATGGCGGGAGGCGGCGGAAGTATGGCGGGTATCCGGGCGCGACCATGTCCCGCGCCAGGGAGTGCCTCGAACTCATAGACAGGCAGGCCCTGCATGCGGCCCGGCTCGGATTCACCCATCCTATAGAGAAAGTGTTAATGGAGTTTACAGCGCCATTGCCGGATGATATGAATAGTCTGATCTCCGCGGTCAGGGAGATCTAGCAAAGGAGGACAGTTGTGAAGTTATCCGTCAGGAAGACAGACTCTGTCGCGATAGTCGACATTTCCGGGAAGCTCATGGGCGGTCCCGATGCCGACGTGTTCAAGACGGCCATAAGGAATCTCCTCGATGAGGGTTTCAAGAACGTGGTCGTCAACATGAGCCAGGTGCCGTTCATCAACTCGACGGGCCTGGGCATTCTCATTTCGGCCTATACCACACTGCGCAAGGAAGACGGCGTCCTCAAGCTTGCCAACGTGACCGAGAGGATAGACAGCCTCCTCATGATCACCAAGCTGGGAACCATTTTCGAAACTTACAGCAGTGAAGAGATGGCGCTGGACAGCTTCAAGTAAAGCCAGGATAAGGTCTGAGACCGATGCTTGAGATTTCAGTACCAAGCAGTGTCGAATATCTTGCTTTAGTCGACGCCGTATGCGAGGCGTTCTGCAGCTGGGCCAATATACCCAGGCAGGTCGCGGACGATATCTCGATGGCCGCGATCGAGGCCGCGACGAACGCCATAGTCCACGGCAACGGTAGCGATCCTTCCAAGAAGGCCAGGATAGTCTTCTCGCGGTCCGACTGCGACGTCACCATAATCGTCACCGACCATGGCGCGGGCTTCGACCCCGACGCCGTTCCCTGCCCGGTGGATGAGGACAGGCTGCTGGCCACCTCGGGCCGGGGCATTTTTATCATGAGGTCGGTGATGGATGACGTCCGAATCACCTTCCCCGAGGGAGGCGGCACCGTAGTCCGGCTCGTCAAACAGATCGAGCCGGGGGTCTGCGGAAGGGTACTCTGCATAGACTACGGTGAGAAGAGAATGGGGCTCGCCGTGAGCGACGAGCTCCGCATTACAGCCCAGCCCCTGGGCCATATAGAGGTCGGGGGAGGAAAGACAGGCATACCTGACGTAATAGCCCTAATCGCCGAGCACGAAATCGCCGAAATTGTACTCGGAATGCCGTTCACTCTGGACGGTGAGATAGGGCAGGCGGCATCGCAGGTTCTGCATTTCGCGAGGGAGCTCCGGCACCGTACGGGGCTCTCGGTGGCGACCTGCGACGAGCGCTTCTCCACCGTAGAGGGTGAACGAGTCCTGATCGAGGGTGGTGTGAGGAGGAAGAAGCGGAAGAAGAAAATCGACTCGGTTGCCGCTGCAATTGTCTTGCAGAGCTTCCTTGACGCGAGACGGAGCAAGTGAAGAAGTTCCAGTTCAGCCATCTCTTGAGAGATATCCTGATCGTCGCCTTTCTTACAGCGATATCATTCCTGGCCATCGAAGTATTCTGCCAGGCCGGCTGGCACGAGTCGCGTTACGTCTACGTCATCATCGATGAGGGCATACCCTTCTCCGAAATCACCTCGCGCGTCACCGACGCGGGCCTCGTGCGCGCGCCGCGGCTGTTCGTGGGCCTGGGACGCCTGTTCGGCATAGAGTACCGGGCCGGGGCGGGGAGGTACCGTTTCGAGCGGACCAGCGACATGGCCACGGTGCTCCGCACGCTCTATGACGGCGTGGGCTACAGGGAGCGCGTGCGAGTGCCGAGCGGGCTCATCTTAGAATCCGTGGCCCGGATTCTAAGGAAGAAAGCCGCCGTGGATTCAACCCTCTTCATGGCCTATGCGAGCGATTCGACCTTCATGGCGACCCTTGGCGTGCCTTCGGCCAACGCCGAGGGGTATCTCTTCCCCGACACGTATGACGTGGAGTGGAACGAGGCGCCCGGCACGCTCATAAGGCGCATGGTGGACAACTTCTACCGGGCCTTCGACGACTCGCTTCGCGAGCGCAGCAAGGAGATCGGCCTCAGCGTTAACGAGGCCACCACGCTCGCCTCCATTATCGAGAAGGAGGCCATGCTGGACAGCGAGAAACCGAAGATCTCCGCGGTCTTCCACAACCGTCTAGACCGCGGCATGAAGCTTCAGGCCGACCCGACCGTAAGATACGCCCTGGGAAGATGGACGGGGCGCATTTACTATAAGCATCTCGACGAGCCCTCTCCTTTCAATACTTATTACGCCCGCGGCCTGCCGCCGCATCCCATCTGCAATCCCACGCGCTCGTCCATAGTGGCGGCGCTTTACCCGACGGAAGGGAGCGCCGACCTCTACTTCGTCGCCACCGGCTACGGCACTCATACCTTCACGCAGCGCGGAGTCGACCACAACAAGGCCAAGGCCGAGTACAAGCGGACTCTCGAGGCCCAGCGCAAGGCTCGGCAGAAGGCCGAGGAAGCGGCCCGGGCCGCAGAGGAGGGCGGGCCCGCACAGGAGAAGGCCGGGGGCGCGGACCCGGAAGCGGAGAAGCAGAACGAGGAGGCTGGCGAGAGTGGAGCTCAGTAAGATCCGCGACCTTCCCGCCGGCGAGCTCAGGACCAAGGCCGTGAGGCTTCTGGAGATTATCGCCGAAAAAGAGAGCGTGCTCGTGGCGTTCTCGGGCGGCGTGGATTCCAGCGTGCTGCTCGCGGCGGCCGTTGAGGCCGCCCCGGGCCGCGTGCTGGCCGTCACTGCGTCTTCGCCCATCCACCCCGGTTTCGAGCTCAAGATAGCCCGCGAGACAGCGGAGGCGCTCGGCGCCGAACACCGCGTCATAAAGACCACCGAGATGGAAGAGGCCGTGTTCACCTCAAATCCCACCGACAGATGCTATCACTGCAAGAAGGCCCTGTTTACGGAGATGACGAACCTGGCCCGGTCGCAGGGCCTCGGCGCCGTCCTCGAGGGCTCGACGGTCACGGACCTCTCGGACTTCCGGCCGGGCGAGAGGGCGCTGGCCGAGCTCGGCGTCTTGAGCCCGCTCCGCCAGGCCGACTTTACCAAGCCCGAAGTGAGGGCCCTCGGCAAGGCCGTGGGCCTTTCGGTATGGGACAGGCCCCAGGCCGCCTGCCTGGCGTCACGCTTCCCCTACGGTGTCGAGATCACGGCCGAGGCCCTGGGCAAGGTCGAGCGCATAGAAGACGGCCTGCGCGACCTCGGCTTCAGGCAGGTGAGAGCGCGCTACCACGGCGACCTCCTCCGCATAGAGCTTGAAAAATCCGACCTCGAGACCGCCGCCCGGCCCGAGACGCGCGATAAGATAGTGCAGATGGCCCGGCGGGAGGGCTTCCGCTTCGTGACCCTGGACCTCCAGGGCTTCCGGAGCGGCGTCTTTAATCCTTGATGCTGGAACTATATTCTGCGAGTGTGTATTATATTATGTAACCAGAAAAGACGGCCCGATTGACGAGAGGTGATGATGGCCAAGCAAAAGAAGGGTGAGAAGAGAAAACAGGTCCAGAAGAAGAAGCGCGTGGAGGGCTCGCTGGTCCTCGGCAAGCGCAATGTCTGGCTCATGATGATAGGCATCGTGATAATACTGCTAGGGTATCTCCTCCTCGGCAGAGGCAGTATCAGCGCTGCCCCGTTCCTTCTCGTTCTCGGCTATTGCGTCTTGGTTCCGCTGTCCATTATGTTGTGGGTCAGACAGCCGGATGAGAAACCCGATTCAGAGATGGGCGAGTAGCTCAGGGGTTAGAGCACCTGCCTTACAAGCAGGGGGTCAGAGGTTCAAATCCTCTTTCGCCCACCAGTCCTTTAAGTCCATGGAGGGTAGCATGCGAAGCGTCCTGTTCTCTTTTGTGCTTGTTGCGGTTCTCGCCGGCCACGCCCCGGCGACCAGCCTCGACCCCGCCAGCGTTCTGGCCGAGTGGAATGACGGGTCCATCACGGTGGGGGATTACGTGGGCTGGTGGAAGGACATGCCCGAGGACGAGCGCGACACCCTCGATACGATGGAGGCCAAGCGGGCTTTCCTCGATAACATGATCAGCGCCGAGCTCATGCTCGCAGAAGCCGAGTCGCTCGGCATACCCGAGCAGCCCGACATCAAGGAGTTTCTCGCCCAGCGCAGGTTCGGGATCATCAGCGAAGCGCTTCTCAGCCGGGCCATGGCGAGCACCCCGGCGCCCGACGAGGAAGAGGTCGAAGATATTTACCGCGGGCTTCTCACGCAGGTCAGCGTCCGCAGGATAATGGTCGAGAGCCATGACCTGGCCATGGCCCTGATGGACTCGATAGGTGCAGGTGTTCCTTTTGAGAGCCTGGCCTACCGTCACTCAACCGATGTGACGGGCGAGAAGGGCGGCTCCATGGGAACGCTCAAGCGTTCCAACCTGGAGGAGCCCTGGCAGACGCAGGTCTTCAGGCTCGAGGCCGGCGAGGTGTCACCGCCCTTCTTCACCGACAAGGGCTGGGCAATAGTCAAGGTGGACACCAGGACCGAGGTCCCCCCGCAGGACCCCGAGGGCTCAAAGCAGGGGATACGCCGCTCGATATCGAGGCGCCTCAAGTTCGCCGAGCAGGCCGCCTACCTCGACTCTCTCAGGCTGGCCTATACGGCCGAGATTTACGCCGACGCCGTCATCGGCCTGTGCTCTGAGTACGCCCTGGCCCTGGCCAGGCAGGGTGAGAGGACGGTCATCGTGAACAATGACGTCATCCCCGATTTCACCGCGGAGGAAGAGGACGTCGTCGTGGCGGCCTTCGACGGCTGGACCTACACCTACGAACAGGTCGCCAACACCATAGTGGCGCAGCCCTACCCGACCAGGCCCATACTCGATGACCCCGATGACATGATCGTGTTCATAGGCCGCCAGGTAAAAGATTCCCTGATTGTCGTCGAGGCCGAGAAGATCGGCGTGCCCGGCTATCCCGAGGTGCAGAAGGAGATCGCCAAGGCCTACAGGAGACGGGTGGCGACCAGGGTCTACCGTACGCTCACCGAGAGCGCTTCGGTACCCGAGGAGGAGATCCGCGCCGAATACGACCTCCACCAGGATAACTACATGATGCCGGCCGGCCACAACGTATCCAAGATCGTGGCGCCCTCCAAGTCGGCGGCCGATTCCTTCATGGTGCGTTTGGAAGCGGGCGAGTCGTTTGAGGATATCGCGAGAACCCGCTCCATCGACCCCTTTACGGCTCCCAAGGGGGGCATAGTGGGTTTCATGAAGGAGGGGGATGATCCGGAGTTCGACATCTATCTTGAAACCATGGAAGTCGGCGATATCATCTACATAAGGAGCCTGGAGGGGAACGTCATCCTCTGGCTCCGTGAGCGGCACGAGCTGAAGCCGGCTCCTTACGAGGATGCGAGGATCCCTATCGAGCAGCAGTTCCGGAGGGTCTACCGGGAGAGGGCCCTGGCGGAATGGATCACCGCCGAGAGCGAAGCGCGCGGCATGAAGATCCATACGGAACCCCTCGAGGCGATTTCACTGGTTCCCTGATTGGAGCATTCTGAGGGCGTTGGAGGCCAGCTCGAAATCGGGATCGATCTCGAGGGCTCTCTCGAGAAGCGCGATGGCCTCATCCCGTCTTCCCTGGCCGGCTCTTACCGCCGCCAGCCCGAAGAGGGCGAGCAAGTTATCCGGCTGCATCTCCACCACTTTCTCATAGCACTCCCCGGCCTCGGTCATCATTTCCTTGCGCCTGTATGCGCTCCCCAGATTGAAGAGGTTCTTGGGGTCGCCGGGGTCGGATTCGACAGCCGCCTTGAAGTAGTATACCATGCTGTCGGCATCGCCCTTGGCCACATAGAGAACTCCACAGTTTGCAAGAGCCTTGGTGTGACCCGGGTTCACCTCGAGGAGCGCGAGGAAAGCCGCGAGCGCCTCATCATGCATCTTGAGCCTCGAATAGACTATGCCCAGGTTGACAAGCGCGACCTCGTTGACGGGGTCCACCTCGAGCGCTGATTTCAGAAGCACCACAGCGCTGTCCGTCATGCCCCTCTCCACAAGTATGCTCCCGATGTTGGCGAGCGCCTCGGGGCTGCCGGGCATAAGCCGCAGCGCGCTTTCATAATAATCCAGCGCCTCATCCATATGGCCCCGGCCCTGGGCGATATTGCCCAGGTGGAAGCAGGCGGCGGAGCTCGTCGAGTCTATGCCGAGCGCCTCCTGGTAAGCCGCCGCGGCCTCGTCCAGGGCGCCCATGTCCAGCAGCACCTTGCCGCGGTGCAGGTGGGCTTCGGGGTTTCCAGGGTCGACCTGCACCAGCCGCGTGAATTTCTCGAGGGCCGTCTGGAGGTCTCCCCTGTTGTAAGCGTCCTCGCCGGGGGCCATGAACTCGTCGATGTAGCGCATCATCCGGACCGGATGGGCCCCGGTCATGTCGTCCGGGCCGGGAAGGTCCGAGTGCGAACGGCTGATGTAGCCCAGCGCCGAGAGCCTTCTGACTTCCTCGGCGCTCATCTGAGCGCCGGCACCCGACCCGGCCTCGGCCTCGAGCCTCATGAACTCCTTGAGCGCCCTGTCGAGCTCGGCCGCCCTCTCACCCTCGCGCGCTATGAGATTGTCGCTCTCGGCCCTGTCGCCTCCGACATCGTACATCTCCGCTTCGGGGGCGAGGATGTACTTCCACTCGTTGAAACGAACGCCCCTCAAGGGGCTCCACCTGTAGGCGAAATAGGGGTAGAGGGTTTCAAAATAGCAGAACTCGGGCGCCAGGCTCTCGCCCCTGACCAGCGGAAGAAGGCTCCTGCCGTCCACGGCGGCTTCCATCTCGAGGCCTACCGCGTCCAGCACTGTCGGCATGACGTCGATGAGGCGAACGGAAAAGCCGATGCGCGCGCCGCGCTCGGCGCTCCCGGCTAGGCCGGACTCTTCCGGGAGACTCATGATGAAGGGCACCCTGAGCGTGGGCTCATAGACGAGGTAACCGTGGGTGGCCTCGCCGTGCTGGCCGAGCCCCTCGCCGTGGTCTGATACCAAAACGACGAGCGTCCTCTCGGCGAGGCCGAGCCGCTCCAGGTCAGCGAGAAAACGTCCGATCTCGAAGTCGGTGAAAGCGACCTCGGCGTCATACGAACTCAGGGGGTGGCGCTTACGGTACTCGGCCGGCGCCTCATAGGGCGTGTGCGGATCGTAATAGTGAAGGAAAGTGAAGAAGGGCTCCTCGGCCCCTTCGAGCCAGGCCCTCGCGGCCCCGCTGACGGCGTCGGCGGTTTTCTCGGAGTAACCGAAAGCCGAGAGCTGCCGGCCTCCCGTGAGGTCGTCGTCGTAGGAGTCGAAGCCCTGGTCGAGGCCGTACCGCGAGTCCAGCACGAAAGCTCCAACGAAGGCCGCCGTATGATAGCCGGCGTCCTTGAAGATCTCCGCAAGCGTCGTGAAGTCGGGCCTCAGGCTGAAGGTCCCGTTGTCCCTTATGCCGTGCGAGATGGGGTAGAGGCCCGTCAGAATCGACGCATGTGAGGGCAGCGTGAGCGGCACGCTCGAGATGGCGTCCTCGAATGTAATGCCCTCACGGGCGAGCCTGTCGATATTGGGGCTCGTGCCTGCGGCGTAGCCGTAGCAGCCCAGCCTGTCGGGGCGGAGCGTGTCAACGCTGATGAGGATCACGTTGATTTCGGGCCCTTTCCTCAGGGCGAACCAGGCCACGAGAGAGGCGGCGGCCGCGACTGCTATGAGCAGTACTGTTGCGTATCTCGATCTCATTTCCACGCTTTAGGTTATGAATTCCGGTGGCCCAAGTCAAACCCAAAAAAAATCTTGACACGTATATATGCCGGTGTTACAGTCCCTTGCGGTTGGTTATATACACTTGACGGTATTACTGTTTTTTCGTAAGTGTTTGATGGGAAATGTAAATAGTTCCGATTGTTCGGAAGGAGGATATTCGTGATGAAGGCAACCGCTATTGCTCTTTTGGCCTGTGTGTTGGTAATCGCTTTCGCAGTCCCCTGTTTCGCGGGACACAGCCGCTCATATCAGACGCTCGATGGTGGTCTCAAGATGATGCTGCATATTCAGCCTCATAACGCCAAGCAGAGTTGCAGTACCCTTCCCGTGTTTGCCAATCGTGGCGAGATCACCAGAATGGCGGAGGGCACGGGTGACTATGACGTCTTCATGGTGATCTTCGATTACGGCGCAGGCTACACCAATGTGGAATACGGCCTATCCTGGCCCGCCGGCTGGTTCAGCGCCGCTACCAACCACTGCGGAGACCTCGGTATCGGCGGCATCGTAAACCCCTATGATTGGATTTCTCTCTCCTGGACCACTTGCCAGACCAGCCCTGCATATTCGCCCGTAGCCTGGAGCTGGATAAACGCCGCCACGGCCGGCCAGGTGCAGATCGAGTATCGCCCGCGGGAGCTGGACATAGCAGCGGCGCTCGGCACCATTGACTGCGATTTCACGTATGTCGAGGCCGAGTCCATATTCTACGCGGGCGTGGACCTGGATCCGTGGGAAGGTCAGCCCGATACGCTCGCGGCCGAGCCCACGACCTGGGGCGAAATCAAGGCCATGTTCCGGTAGACCGGGAGAGCCTTCAAACCCTCTCTACGCCCATATAATGCCCTTTTTGCGGTTGACACCCGCCCCCCATTCTGATATAATCCTTGTGTCGGACAGGTAGGGCTTTACAGCCCTGTAGGTAAGTTTTACTAAGCGTCAGGTTCTTTAGTCACTTTTGCGGCAAACGGCCACTGGCGCTGTTTCGGCTACGGAGGAAGGGGGTGAAGCTTCACCGGAGAAATACTTTTGGAGCTTTACTCCAAACCTAAGACCACGGGTTTTAGCCTCAGTGCTAAACCGTAGGAGGTGTAGTGATGCTTAAGAAGCTTCTAGTCGCTTGCTTGGGGACGGCCGTAGTGCTCGCAGCTGGCGTGGCATTTGCGGGTGTACCCTGCGCAGGCACCTCGGAGTGCAACGTGTCGACCAATGCGACGCTCTGCACTAGTACCGAGGGTGCATTCTGTCCCGCGGGTGACGGGGACATGGTGACGGTAGACGTCGTGATTCGTGACTGCTACGGCAACACGCTTTCCGGCAGAGACGTTACTATCACCCCGCCGGGCGGCAACTTCTTCTTCTGCGGGGGCTCCCAGGTCGTGACCACGGATGCTCTCGGAGAGGCCTCCGCAACTTTCGACGAGTTCGGCGGTTGTGGATTCGCCCAGTTCTCACTGACGAGCGAGGGTGTGACGGTTCAGGGCAACCTGATCTATTCGGCTAGCTTTGACAATGACGAGCCGGCCAACGGAGCGGTTTCGGCCACCGACTTTGCCAGGTTCGCGAGCCACTATCTTACGACCAATCCCTGCAGCGATTACGACTGCAGCGGTGGGGTCACGGCGTCTGATTTTGCCAGATTCGCGTCGCACTATCTGCATCAGTGTCCTTAAGGGACAGGATTTGGTTTGACTATGAAATGTAATATATGTTATAATAAGAGAGTGCTGGAAAGCAGCACTCAAGAGGAGGTGATGCCTTCTACTTTGCTTTTTGGTTGTTCGGGTTGTTGTAACTCCACCGTTAGTGGAGTAATTAGCTTCGGCTTCCTTCGACAAGAGACTGAGGCTAGACCAGAGCGAGCTTAGGGTATAAGAATAAGCTTGACCCTGGAAAGGAGAGAAACATGAAGATTCTGGCGATAGCACTTGCTCTTACATTGATTCTGAGTGTTGCCGCAACAGCTGGCCAGAACCCCGACACCAAGGTGGCCGTTCATGTGCAGGCGCACAACGCCAAGCAGAGTTGTATTAACCTGCCGGTGGTTGCCGACTGTTCAGATATCGTGACTACCTTTGGCGCCAGCTACAGCTTTGATGGCTTCCCGGTCTTCTTTGACCTCTATGGTGTGACGACCGTCGAGTACAGCCTTACCTGGCCCGCCTGGACCTACTCCTGCGCATTCAACAACTGCGCGGATCTGGTCATTGGCGGAATCTTCTGGCCGGGCGATGCCATTACGCACGCCTGGACGCAGTGTCAGTTGGGCTACTCCATCATCGGTGGCTATGGCTGGTGGTATGCTGACGTCGGTAGCGCCGGTCACATTTGCCCGATTCCTCATACCGAATCGGGTTTCCTCGGCGTGATCGACTGTGAATTCGCTGAAGACGTTCCTATGTGCGTCTTCTGTGCTGGTGTTGAGGGTGCGATAGGCGACGATCCTTGTGCGCCGACCGCTACTGAGGCTAGCACTTGGGGCGGAATTAAGAGCATGTTCAAGTAAGATTCGTCATGCTTCGAGCGGGTGGCTTCGGCCACCCGCTTTTTTTATGCCCTGGGGTCAGATCCCGGGGTCAGGTCTTAAGATGCACAATCCGCCACCCACCCGTTCCCGCTTTGTCGCGTTGACACCGCCGGGCCCGCCTGATATTCTTAAGCGCGCTTTCACATCAATCATGTCAACGGGAGCCCATTAGCGGAGGGTACATGACCAGGGATTCGAAGAAGATCATCTTTCCAGTCTTTGTTCTCTTTCTCCTCTCGGGCGCCACGAGCCTCGCCTACCAGGTGGTATGGACGCGGCAGCTCATCCGGGTGTTCGGGGCGACCTCGCTCGCCATCAGCGCCGTGCTCGCTGCCTTCATGGCGGGGCTGGCCCTCGGAAGCTACTTCCTGGGACGTTACATCGACCGGCACGGTAACCCGCTCGTCATATACGGCGTGCTGGAGCTCGGCATAGGCCTTTTCGCGCTGGCCTTTCCCTTCATCCTGGACGCCCTGAATCCCCTGTACAGGGGGTTCTATCCGGCTTCCGGCGGGGCGACGGGGGGGCTGATGCTGGCCCGTTTTCTCATCTCCTTCATCATCGTGCTCGTTCCCACGACCATGATGGGGGGGACGCTCCCGGTCTTGAGCCGCTACGTTACCGAGGCCATCTCGGGCCTGACCTTCAGGGTGGGCTGGCTCTATTCCATCAATACCTTCGGCGCCGTCACGGGGACTTTCTTAACGGGCTTCGTCTTCCTGCCGGCCTTCGGCATAAGGACCACCACCCTGGTCGCCGTCGCCCTCAACTTCCTCATATTTCTCTTGAGCATGCTGCTCGCCCGGACGGCGCGGAGCGGGCGCGCGGTGACGTCCGGGGCAGAACCCGGGGCGCGGCCCGCGCGGCGCCGCCTGTCCTATGACGAGCTGGCCGTCCTCGTGGCCTTCTTCTTCACCGGGCTTGCCGCGCTCTCGGCCGAGGTCATATACACGCGCGTCCTCAAGCTCGTCGTGGGAACCACGGTTTACGCCTTCTCGACCATGCTTACCGCATTCCTCTTAGGCCTGGCCCTGGGGAGCGCGGTCTTCGCGAGGCTTGCCCAGAAGACGTCAAGGCCCAAGCTCATGTTCTCGGTCATCGTGGCCGTTATAGGCGTGCTCGTCTTCGCCAGCACCGTGGGCTTTGGCCGGCTACCCGTCGCCTTCATGAACATATACGATGGCATGACCAGGACCTGGGGGCATCTTATCGCCGTCCAGTTCATGTTGTCCTTCCTCATCCTTATCATACCGACCTTTTTCATGGGCGCGACCTTCCCGCTGGTGGCCCGCATCTATGCCACGGATCTTTCCAATGTGGGAGGGAGCATAGGAACGGCCTACGCCTTCAACACCGTGGGCGCCATATGCGGCTCGCTACTGGGGACGTTCGTCTTCCTGGGCGTCTTCGGCGTCGAGAAGGGCATGTTCGTCGTGGCCATCATATACGTGGTGGTGGGCATAATCCTCTTCCTCACCATCGCCGAGGGCATAAGGGGCGCCACGCGCGCGGCCGTGGCCGTGGTGTTCATCGCGGTACTCGCGCTCCTGGCCGCCTTCGCGCCCAAGTGGGATAAGAAGCTCATGACCACGGCCGTTTACTCCTACGCCGATGTCTACGGCGACACGAGGGCGATGCTGGAGGACGTCAGGCAGAGGCGCATGAAGTGGTACGACGAGGGCCCGGCCGCGACGGTTTCCGTCGAGGGGAACCAGAGTATCATCGCGATGCGTATCGACGGCAAGGTCGACGCCTCTACCGGGGGCGATATGCTCACTCAGCAGCTAGTCGCGCATCTTCCACTTCTCATTCACGAGGACCCTGACACGGTGCTCGTTGTGGGGCTTGGCGGCGGTGTGAGCCTTGGCTCGTGCCAGACGCACGACGTCGAATACATCGACTGCGTGGAGCTCATTGAGAGCGTGATCGAGGCCGCGCATTTCTTCGACGAGTACAACCACAATTGCCAGGACGATCCGCGCACGAAGATCTTCGTCGGGGACGGCCGGAACCACATGTCGCTGAGCAGCCGCAAGTACGATGTTGTGGTCTCCGAACCCACCAATCCCTGGATCGAGGGGGTGGGAGACCTCTTCACCATCGAGTACTTCAAGGCCTGCAGGGAAAGGCTCAAGCCCGGCGGCACCATGTGCTGCTGGGTGCAGATCTATCATATGGGCGTGGACGAGTGGAGGCTGATACTCAAGTCCTTTCTGCAGGTCTTTCCCAACGCGACGGTCTGGTTCCCCAACGAGGCAGACCTCATCGTTGTGGGCTCACTGGCTTCGCCCAGGTATGACCTGCTCGTCGAGCGCATGTCGGAGCCGAGGATTTATGAGGACCTCGCGAGGGTTATGGTGGACGAGCCGGAGGATCTCCTTGGCATGTTCCTTATGGACGAGGCCGAACTTGCCCGCTATGTCGAGGGCGTTGAGGGCTTCCACACGGACGACAATATGCTCATAGAGTTCTCGGCCGGTAAGAGGATCTTAGAGTCCACCAACTTCCTTCACCTTGAGAAGATGTCCGGCACCCTGAAACCGCGCCGTTTCCCGGGTCTCGCAGATGACCTCAATGCAAGCGTAGCCGGGCGAGTGCGAGCCAGGGCGATAACCGTCTCCGCCACCCTCGCCAGCGTGAGAGGAGACATCCAGAAGGGGCTGGATCTCTACGATGAGGCCTATGCCATGGCCCCGGAAGACGTTTATGTCGTCACGCGCTACGCCGAAGTGCACACCGAGGCCGGGGATGCCATGGTCCGCATGGGTGACTTCCTTCCCGCTATCCCGCATTACGAGAAGGCCCTGGCCGATACGCTCTCGCATAAGGCCTGGATGCGCTATGACGGCCTCGCCGTGGCCAGTTACTCGACGGGAGACCCTGACGCGGCGCTTCACTACTTCGGCAAGGTGCTCGAGAGATACCCGGAGTACGACCAGGCCGCGCTCTCGATGGCGGGGATTTATCTCGAGCGGGGGGACACCCTGAGCGCCATCGACTACTACGAGAAGACGCTCGAGATCGACCCCGGGCGGGTGGACGCCGCCAATGACCTCGCCTGGGTATATGCCGTCCGCGGCGAGAACCTCGCGAGGGCCCTGGACTTTGCGCATATGGCAGCTATGGCGGAGCGCACTCCTTTTAATTATGATACCTTGGGATGGGTCTATTACAGGATGGGCGACTACGACAGGGCCGAGAAGGCCCTGGAGACGGCCCTTGAGATCGATCCCGGATGGGTGGAATCGACCTATCATCTCGCTATGGTAAACCTCGGGAAGGGTGATGTGGGGACTGCGAAGAGGCTTTTCGATGAAGTTATCCGCACCGACGAAACCGGCTACTTCAAGGACCTGGCACAGGAGAAACTGGATGACCTATAAGCGACGAAACGGCAGAGTTGTATGGCCGCGGCTCGGGCTTGCCGCTCTGGCCGCGCTGCTCCTTTCGGCGGCCGCGGCGGGAGGCACAAGTGCCGCGGAGGTCGTGGAGCAGACGGACGAAGAGATAGTGCTCCGGGTGCATCTTAAGAACTTCGAACTTCTGGACCTCGAGGCCGGCGGCGTCCGTTATAAGACCATATCGGGCTCCGACTTTGTCTCGCTTTCGGCGGCCGGCCAGCCCGATCTACCCGGGTATTCATATCTGGTGGCCGTGCCCGCAGGCGGGAGCGCCACGCTCGTCTCGGTTGAGGCCTCTTTCGAGACGGTCGCGACGGGCGTCCGGATCGCGCCGGTGGAGTCCCCTGACACCACTTTCCGGGGCGAGCAGGGACTCGGGAGTTTCATATACATAGAGGACCCGGAAGCATACGGGGCCGCGGCGTTTCCAGCTGGAGCCGCGCGCGTCGATGAGTTCGGAAGAATGCGCCGGCAGGATATCGCCAGGGTCGCGGTGATTCCCTTTTCCTATGATCCCGCGACCGGCACGCTCCGCGCGGCGCGCGAGCTCACCGTCACGCTGCGCTTTGAGGCTCCGGCGGGTGTCCGTCCGGGGGGCTTACAGCGGGGAAGCTCGGGAGGCGGCGCCTGGGAGAAGATCTTCGACAGGGTTCTCGTCAATCCCGACCAGGGCCGCAGGTGGCGCGCATCGAGGGCCCCGGTGCTCTTGAGGCAGGCTGTCACCAATGATCGCATCAAGATAGAGATCACCGAGACCGGCATGTACCGGGCGACTTACAGCGCGCTTTCGGACGCCGGGTTCCCCGCGGGCCTCGCGGTGGGCGATATTTTCGTTTACCGGGATGAGTTTACAGAAGGCGATCCCGACACCGTGGTCGTCAGGGAATCCAGCATTCTCCTCGAGGATGCGAACGGGAGCGGCACTTTCGACGAGGGCGACGAGATCATATTCTACGCGCGCGACTTCTACGATGAGTACGGCGCGCGCTGGAAACAGGACCTGTATTTCAACAGAAACGTCTACTGGGTCTCCTGGGGCGACGGAGAGCATGCGCGAATGCCGGACCTCAACGGCTGGCCGGATCTCGAGGCCCCGGCCCGGCCCACTCATTACACCTACATGATGCATCGCGAAGAGGACCTGGGCTTCGTCCAGTTCCCTCCGCATAGCAGCGCAGACTGGTACTACTGGAAGAGCTATACCTGGACCGAGCCCTTCGACGTTCACGCCATCGACATGGACTATCCCACTCAGGTCAGGGCTAACTTCATCGGCTATCTTTTAACGGGTGCGTCGGCCACCGACGAAATCGTGCTCAGCGTGACGGGCTGCTCGGGAACCGAGCAGCCAATCGATACGGTGAGCTACTGGCTTCCGGGCATGTGGAACTTCACGGTTCCTATGGATGCCGGAGTGCTTTGCGAAGGTGAGAACTCCTTCAAGTTCCAGTCCAGCGTGACCTCGACGCCCGGAAGCTGCCTCGACTGGTTCGAGGTGACCTATGAGCGGAAGTACGAGGCCCTCGAGGACTTCCTCGAGTTTACGAGCGGGGATTCGCTGGGCGAGATCGAGTTGGAGCTGGGCGGTTTCTCCTCCGCCGACATCGCCCTTTTCGACGTTACCGACCCCTATGAGGTAGCCGCGCTCACGGTGCCGCCGGGGAACATCGTCGAAGACGGCGGCGTCTACAGCTTCACTTTCCGCGACAGTATCGCGGACACGACTTCCTATATCGCCGTAGTGCTCGATGCCGTGCATGAGCTGGAGAGCGCCGACCTGGAGCACACGTCGCCGCCGCTTCTCCGGACAACGCCGGGCAATTACCTCATCATTTGCCATCCGGACTTCGCCGCCGCCATGGATCCCCTGATCACACAGAGGGAGAGCCAGGGCCATACGATCGTTTTCGCGACTACCGATGAGGTCTATGATGACTTCAATAACGGCATCAGGTCCGACGAAGCCGTGAGGCGCTTCATAGAGTATGGCTTCTTCGCATATGATTCGGAGTACGTGCTGCTCGTGGGCGACTCGAATGTCGACAGACGGGGCCTCTTCGTTGACCACCCCAGCGACCCCAGCGACGTCGACTATATCTCGTCCCATGCTTTCCTCCAGAGGGACAGGGCGGGGCGAAACTACGAGATATGGCCGACCGAGTTGTGGTTTGCCATGGTGGACGGTCCCGGCGACGAGCTTCCCGACATCTACTTGGGGCGGCTCCCGGTGGGGAGCCAGCAGGAGATCAACGGGGCCATTGACAAGATACTCGCTTATGAGAACTACGAAGGAACCGACCCCTGGAAGAAACGCGTTGTCGTCGTCGCCGATGACCTCTACGGGAGGGGGGCCGATATTTGCTGGACGGGGCAGGTTCAGTTCAGGCGTACATGCGACAGCGTGGCCGTGATCGCGAGGGACTTCTCGGTCGTATCGCCCGATACGCTGAAGTACTACCTGGAGCGATGCACCGTGGGCGACCAGCCCGATCTGCGCTGCGAGCAGACATCGTGCTGCACCATAACGCATCTGACCATGTCATATACGAGGATCAACTGCACGCCCGACGTCAAGTCGCTCCTGGGCGACGGCTCGCTCTTCGTCAACTTCCAGGGACACGCGAATGAGAACGTCCTCACCCACGAGACTCTGATACGAGAGGACATCTCCGAGAACGACATCATGGATCTCAGGAACGACGACAAGCCGTTCGTATTCTTCGGATTCGGATGCTATATCGCCAATTTCCACAGGTACCGCGAGCGCATGGTCTTCATACAGGACTGCATCGGCGAGAAGTTCATGATAAACCCGAACGGGGCGGCGAGCGCGGCTTTCGCGAGCGCATGCGCCGAGCCCATCTCCGGAAACGAGCGCTTCAACCCTTACGTCGCGCATGCCATGTTCGACTATCTTACGCCATACGATCCGCACGGGAATCCCCTGGCGGCCCGTGTCCGGATCGGCGAGGTCGCCCTGACGGCGCTTCTGCGTTACGGGAGCCTCTCGTACATAGAGCGGCACGCGCTCTTCGGCGACCCGGCCATGGTCATCGATATGGGCCCGCCCATCATGACCACCACCGTGAACGACTCGACAATCGACGGGGAGTACGTTTACCAGGGAGCCGAGCCCGAGACGCTGAGGGTGGTCTCCGACATCAGGGATGACGAAGCCATCATGTCGATAGACGTCGACCTCGTAGAGGGGGAGCAAGTAATCCCCGTCCCGGCCGGCGAATATACGGAACAAGCCCTTATGGACACCCAGTACGTCAGGGCCCGCGCCTATGAGGTCACCTACGAGCACTTCCCCGTGTTGGGCCATTACACGGTGCGGATCACCGGCACGGACTACGCCGGTAAAGAGGCGACTTCGGAGTTCGATATTGCAACGGGCAATGCCGAGTACTTCAAGGAAAGCACGGTGATGGAAGAAGGCGGCCTGGTTCTCAAGGACCAGACAGTGCGCGTGAGTCTCTCCCGCCCGACCGCTTTCACCCCCGAGGACATCGTGGTCAAGGTAGACACGATCCCGGCCGAGGAACTCGATGACTACCGGGTCCAGATGAACGACGCCGAGGGCAGGGAGTGGGAGGTCTCGTTCATTCCCGCCATGGCAGCCGGCGAATACACCATCATCGCGTCGGCTGACGGTTTTGAGTCCCGGCGCGGGTTCATCTACATCCCGGCGGACATCAGCTTCTTCGTGGACGGCAGGCCGCTATACGAGAACGACTTTGTCTCACGCGATGCCGCTTTCGAAGTCTTCATCGAGGGGACCAGCGACCCGGAAATCGTCGACGTCACGGTGGACGGGGAGGCTCCGGACTCGGTGTGGTATGAGCCCAGCTCGTCGGATACGACGCTTACCGTGGGCGTCCTCCAGGCGCTCGATGTGGGCGGGCACGACCTCGCGGTCATCATAGAGGACTTCGACATCATCCGCAGCTTCAGGGTGAGCGATGAGTTCATGTTTACAGAAGTCTCTGCCTACCCGGTTCCATTCAATGACTTCACCTACATATACTACACGCTGACCTCGGAGGCCGCCGAGGCGCGCCTGGAGGTCTTCACGGTTGCCGGAAGGAAGATCTTCGAGGACAATATGCTGACGCCATACGCAGGCTACAATACTTACCGCTGGGACGGCCGGGACTCGGCCGGCGATGAGATCGCCAACGGGACTTATATATACAAACTCACGGTGAAGTCGGGTTCTGGCGAGCAGGAATTCACGGCCCCCATAGCGCGGCTCAAGTAGCCGCCGGCCCGAATCTTTTACCTATTGACACGGGCACTTATCTCTGGTATTTTCCCGCATAAGTGTTGTTATCATTAGGATGCGCGGGGTCGTGGTGCAGCTTGGTTAGCACACTGGCCTGTCAAGCCAGAGGTCGCGGGTTCGAGTCCCGTCGGCCCCGCCATTTTCCTTTTCTCGCGTCGCTTCGCGCGTTTTTGCCCATGGTAACTCCGAGGTCTTCAAGGAGGCATGGAGTAGGAAAATGAAACGACTTGCCTTGCTTTTTCTGCTGGGGCCGGCCTGGGCCGCCCTATGCCTCGCACCCGTCTCCCATGCCGCCGCGGGCGAGATGACGCTCGATGAGTGCGTGTCGCGGGCGCTCGAGGTCAATCCAAGGGTGCTCGATAAGGCCGAGGGTGTGACCAAGGCGGCGGGCGGCATCGAAGAGGCCAGGTCGGGTTTCCTTCCCCATGTGGGAATAAGCGGCCTCTATAACTTCGCCGAGAAAACCCAGACGGTGCAGTTTCCCGGGCCCGGCGGCCAGCCGCAGGACTTCGAGCTCGACTTCACTTTAGACTACGCCTTGAGCGCGACGCTCACCCAGCCCATCTATACGGGCGGCGCCGTTTCGAGCTCGTATAAGATATCCAAGTACGCCCGCGATATAGCCGAGGCCGACCTCGAGACCACCCGGTCCAACCTGACGCTGGCCGTGCTCGTGCAGTTCTACGGTGTGCTCGCGGCCCGCGAGGCCATAGTTGTGGCCGAAGAGGCCATACAGAACGCCGAGGAGCATTACGGGGTGACGCAGGCCCGGTACAATGCGGGCGAGGTCAGCGAATACGATGTTATGCGCGCCGAGGTCGCCGTGGTCAATCTCCGGCCCGGGCTCATACGCGCCCGGAACCTGCTCGAGGTGAGCGAGCTAGCGCTCAAGAACTACATGATGCTCGAGCCCGATACCGATATCGACTTCGTGGGCGTCCTCGAGGAGATGGACTACGAGGTCGACCCCGGGGAGGCCGTGAAAGTCGCTTTCGAGAGACGCCCCGAGATGCGCATCGGCGGTAAGCGGGCCGAGATCGCCCATGAGTCGGTGACGCTCGCAAAGTCGGGCTGGCGGCCGGCATTCGCCATACAGGGAAGCTATGACATCAGGTCCAATCAGCTCACTTTCGGGCGGGACGCCTGGCAGGACTCCTACGCTGGCTACCTGGTTCTGAGCTGGTCGGTCTTTGACGGGCTCCGCACGAAGGCCCAGGTCTCGCAGGCCCACTCGGAGGTCAGGCAGGCCGACATAGCCGTGGAGGACTTGAAGCGGTCCATAGATCTCGAGGTGCGGGCCGCGCTCCTGGACGCGGAAGCGGCTCGGGAGACGCTGAGGAGCCAGCAGAAGAACGTGGATACGGCCGAGCGGGGCCTCGCCATCATAAACGAGAGATACGCCAGCGGGGTCGCCACGAGCCTCGAGGTCATAGACGCCAGGCTGGCCTTCATTACGGCCCAGCAGAACAGAATCAGCGCGCTATTCGATTTCAACGTATCGACCGCCCGGCTCATGAGGGCCGTGGGCGTTTTGCTGAGGGAATACCAACAAGAGTAGGAGCTCGGTTATGAAGCGGGCATTGATTGTCATCATTATCGTCGTGGTCGCGGCGCTGATCGTCACGTGGAGGCTATCGTCGATCCAGCGCGAGCGGCAGGCCAAGGAAGAGGCCGTGGCCGCGGCCGAAGCGGAGACGGCCGTCGCCGTGACGGTGGCGCCTGTCGTGACCGGCGAGATCGAGAAGGTGCTGCGCTATACGGGCAGGGTGGAGGCCATGGAGGAAGTGGACGTCACCCCCAAGATCGCCGGCAGGATCACCGAGGTCAAGGTGAGAGAGGGCGACACGGTGGCCAGGGGCCAGACCGTTATGACTATAGATCCTGAGGTTACGGGCATGAAGTTCGAGGCCCATTCGGTGACCTCCCCCATCGCGGGCAAGGTGGCCTACAGGTACGTCGACCGCGGCGCCTACGTGACCCAGCAGGTTCCGCTTCTTAAGGTCATCAACGACGCCTCGGTCAAGGTCACCATCGGCGTGCTCGAGAAGGACTACCCCTTCATCAGCATGGGCTTGCCGGCGCGGATCGAGTTCGACGCCCTTCCCGGGAAGACCTGGACGGCGAAGGTGACCAATTTGAGGCCCGTCGTGGACACGATGACCGGCACGGCGCGCGCCGAGATCCGTATGGAGAACGGCAAGGGCATGCTCAGGGCGGGCATGTTCGCCCGCGTCCAGCTCGTGGTGGAGACCCACACGGACGCCGTGCTGATGCCGCGGAACGCGACGCTCCGGGAGCTCTTCTCGGACCGCGGCCAGGAGATCGAAACGAGCGTGTTCGTAGCCGACGGCGCCGCGGCGAGGAAACGCGACGTGCACCTGGGGCTTTCCAATAAGGACTACTTCGAAGTCCTGGACGGGCTCAAGCCCGGCCAGGATGTCATTGTCGCTGGCCAGAATATCGTAAGGGACGGGTCCGAGATAGAGGTCAGGGGCTCTCAGAAGGGCCAGTAGGAGGATATAGGGCGGGATGGGACTTCCCGAGAGAGCGGTATCGCGACCGGTAACCTTCTTCATGATATACATAGCCATTCTGGCCATTGGGCTGGTGAGCGCCCTCAACCTGGGAACCGACATATATCCCGACATCAGTTTCCCCACGGTCACGGTGGTCACCACCTACGAGGGCGTGTCGTCCGAGGACATCGAGACCCTGGTCACCCGCCCGGTGGAGGAGACGGTCGCGGCGATAGAGGATGTCGACGAAGTGTCGTCCTTCTCGCGCGAGGGCGTGTCGCTGGTCATGGTCACGTTCAAGTGGGGTAAGGACATGGACGTGGCCTCGATGGACGTCCGCGAACGCGTCGACTTCGTCAAACCCTTCCTCCCTGAAGACGCCGAGGAGCCCTTCGTCTTCAAGTTCTCGACCGAGCAGATGCCCATTCTATTCCTTGCCGTAACGGGCGACTACAGCCTGTCCGAGCTCCGGAAGGTCGTCGAGGACCAGGTCGAGCCCCGGATAGAGCGAATCCAGGGCATAGCCAGCGTCTTCACGCAGGGCGGCAGGGACCGCGAGATTCACATATACGCCGACGACGAGAAACTCACGGCCTACGGGCTCACCATTCAGGACCTCACCATGGCGCTCAGGCTCGAGAACGTCCGCGTTCCCGGCGGCAGCATCAAGCAGGGGAGGACGGACTTCCTGGTCCGGACCTCGGGTGAGTTCGCCTCGGTGGACGATATCAGAAATGTGGTCGTGACCCGGTTCAGCGGAGCGCCCGTCTTCATGAAGGACGTCGCCTTCGTCGAGGACACCTTCGCCGACGAGGCCGAGATAATCCGTTTCAACGGCCAGCCGGGCATCATGGCCATGCTCCAGAAGCAGGCTACCGCCAACACGGTCGAAGTCTCTGGCCGCGTCAAGGCCCAGCTCCCGGCTATCGAGAAGGCGCTGGGCGTCAAGTTCGTGCCCATCATGGACTCTGCGCGCTATATCAACCGCTCCATAGGGAACCTGAGAACGGTGGCGCTGCAGGGCGCCGTGCTCGCTATCATCGTGCTCTTCCTCTTCTTAAGGAACGTTCCCTCGACCTTAATCGTGGCGACGTCCATACCGGTTTCGGTGGTCGCGACCTTCATCATCATGAACGCCACCGACGTCACCCTCAACATGATTTCAATGGGGGGGCTCACGCTTGGAATTGGTATGCTTGTGGACTCGTCCATCGTGGTGCTGGAGAATATCTACCGGCACCGCGAGAGGGGCCTGACGCGCAAGGAGGCCGCCATCTACGGCACGGCGGAAGTGGCTACGCCTATCACGGCCTCGGTGCTGACGACGGTCGCGGTTTTCTTCCCCGTGATTTTCGTGCCAGGCATCGCGGGCATACTCTTCAGGGACATGGCGCTCACGGTCACCTTCGCGCTTCTGTGCTCGCTCTTCGTGGCCCTGACGCTCATACCACTGCTCGCGTCCAAAATACTCACCGTGGGCAAGAAGGTGCGCGAGCAGGTCAAAGAGGGCCGCATCCTGCGCACTTACGAGGGAGCGCTCAGGTGGTCGCTCGCCCACAGGAAGATCACGCTCGCGACCGCATTCGTCGTTTTCGTTCTCAGCGTGAGCCTCATCCGCTTCGTGGGGATCGAGTTCACGCCGGCCAGCGAGCCGGGCGAGTTCACGGTGATGGTCAAGCTTCCCGTGGGGACGAGAATAGAGCTCACCGAGCAGGCCACGGCCGAGGTTGAGGCCATCATAATGCGCGAGGTTCCCGAACTCGAGGCCATCTTCACCCGCGTCGGCCAGGGAAGCGGCTTCGGAGCCTTTTTCGGGGGAGAGGGCAGCCACAGCGCCCGCGTCTCCTTCCAGGCCGTCCCGCTCGAGGACAGGGACAGGAGCGACGAGGAGATACGCGTCGCCCTGAGCAAGCCCATATCGCAGGTACCCGGGGCGGAAGCCTATTTCGCGACCGACGCCTTCGCCGAGATGATGTTCGGCGGAGCCAGGCTCAAGGTGGAGATATACGGCCACGACCTCGATACGGGGAGGCGCCTGGCCCTACAGGTCAAAGAGATCATGGAGAGCATTCCGGGCACCATGGACGTGAGGGTGAGCCGGGCCGAGGGCAAGCCCGAGACAAAGATAGTCATCGACAGGGAGAGGGCGGCCTATTTCGGGCTCAACGTCAACAGCATCGCCTCGGCGATTCAGACGGGCGTGATGGGCGACATAGCCGGGCAGTTCCGGGAAGAGGGCGACGAGTACAACATAAGAGTCAGGCTTCCGAAGGGCCGGAGGCAGTCGCTGGCCGACATCATGGACATACTCGTTCCGTCGCCGCAGGGCCACTCGGTGCCGCTGGGAAGCGTGGCCAGCATGGAATACATAACGGGCCCCGTGGAGATCGAGCGCAAAGCCCAGCGCAGGCTCATAAACGTCACCGGAAACCTCACCGGCGAGCGCGACCTCGGTAGCGTCGTCGGCGATATACGCGACAGGATCGCGGAGGTGGAGACCCCGAGGGACTTCATCGTTCAGGTCGCCGGGGAGGCCGAGGATGTGGCCGAGTCCTTCAGGTGGCTGGGGCTGGCGCTCCTGGGGGCCATATTCCTGGTCTACATGGTCATGGCGTCGCAGTTCGAGTCCCTGAGGCATCCTTTCATCATCATGTTCTCGCTTCCCTTATCCTTCATAGGCGTGGCTTGGATGTTGTTCCTCACCGGAACGACACTCAGCATAAACTCGTTTACCGGCGTAATCGTTCTGGCCGGAATCGTCGTCAATAACGCCATCATACTCGTGGACTACACCAATCTTCTGAGGGCCCGCGGTTCGGACCTCGAGGAGGCCGTCGTCACGGCCGCCAAGACGCGCGCCAGGCCCATTCTCATGACCGCGGTCACTACCATCCTCGCCATGACTCCTATGGCGCTGGGACTGGGCGAGGGCGGCGAGCTCAACGCGCCCCTCGCGCGTTCGATCGTGGGCGGGCTGTCGACCTCGACGCTGCTCACGCTCATAGTGATACCGGTTGTTTACATGAGCTTCGAGAAGTTCAGCTTGAGGTTCGGAAGAAAGAAGAAGACTCAAGGAGGCGACTAATTGGCTACCGAAATGATACTCGTCGTCTTCAACGCCTCGATTGAGGATGAGATACTGGAAGCCCTGAAAGAGGCGGGCATGAAGTGCTACACCAAGCTCCCGGGCGTACAGGGCGAGGGCGAGTGCTCTGAGCCCAGGCTGGACAGCCATGTCTGGCCGGGGACCAATACCATGTACCTCCTGATCGTGGACCCGGGCGAGCGCGACCCCATTCTCGGGGCCGTCCGCAGGTTGAAGGAAGTCCATCGCGACGAAGGCGTGTCGGCCTTCGTGCTGCCCGTAACCGGAGTCGTCTAGCTGCCACCCTCACCGCCCTTCCCGTTCCCGCATGGCGTCACCTGGCGCCGCCGGCCTCAGGACCAGAGCGCAATAGAGCACAAAAAAAGGGGCGCCGGTTGGCGCCCCTTTGAGTAAGCCCTGAGGCCTATTCGCCTTCAGCTTCAAAGATCGTGAACTCAATCCTTCTGTTCTGGGCCCTGCCCTCAGCTGTATCGTTGGAGGCAATGGGGTCCTCTTCGCCATGGGACTCTATGAGAATCCGGCCCGGAGGCGAGCCCTTTTGCACCATGTAGTCCTTGGCGGCGTTGGCTCTGTTTCTACCCAGCTTCTGGTTGTATTCGGCGGAACCGACGCTGTCGGTGTGGCCGTGAATCACGATCCTGACGTCAGGATAGAGCTTAATGATGTCGTAGACGTAATCGAGAGTCGGGTTCGGTATCGGCTTGATGATGGTCTTGTCGAAGGCGAACCTGATGACCTCGATCTCCGAGAGATCCGGCCATGCGGACGGGCAACCCACCTCGTCCACCTCTACGCCGGCCGGCGTGCCCGGACAGGCATCGAGCCCGTCACATACGCCGTCGCCGTCGGAGTCCTTGGCACAGCCGCGCTCATCGACGTTGCAGCCCTTCCGGGTGCCCGGACACTTGTCGAGCCCGTCGCATACGCCGTCGCCGTCGGAGTCCTTGGGGCAGCCGAACTTATCGACGATGCAGCCGGGGGGCGTGTCGGGGCACTTGTCCCGCCCGTCGCATACGCCGTCGCCGTCGGAGTCCACGGCGCAGCCGTCCTTGTCGACCTCGCACCCTGCGAGCGTATCGGGGCACTTGTCCTCGCAGTCGCTCACGCCGTCGCCGTCCGAATCGCCCTCACCGCCGGGATACCACATGACGCCGACCCCGGCGAACCACTGCTGGTTCTCGGTGCCGCCGGTGCCGATCATGTCGCGCTCGTCTGTGAGCATATAGCGGTACTTGAAGTTAAAGTCGAGAGCGGCCACGCAGTTTAAGAAGATGTCCACGCCGACTCCGGCTCCGAACGCCGGGTCCCACTGCTTGTCCAACTGCATTTCGCTCGGGCGGTAGTTAGAATCCCATCGCATCACCCCGACGCCCATCGAAAGGTAGGGTGACCACCTGCGGTCGGCCATGAAGGCGTACATGATATTGAGGTCGATGGGGATCAAGTTGGTTCTGTACGCATAGTTGTCCGTGTCATAGTTCCAGCCGTATCCCAGGTTGAACAGGAGCGCCCAGTTGTTCATCTCGCTGATGGACCTGCGCAACTTGAAGTCGCCCATGAACCATCCCTTGGCCCGCTCGTTGTCGCCGCCGAACAGCTGGGCGTAGCCGAAGTCGCCGCCGAGACCGAGCCGCCTGTCGTACGCGTAACTGCTGGAGACGGCAAGAATAATAACGGAGAAACACACTAGCAAGAGAACCGCTTTCTTCATCGTAACTCCTCCCTTAGTTATACTTCCTTTGCGGAGGTTCAATACTGAGATCAAACCACCTCCTAACCTATTTCCGCCGATGCATTGCTGCTTCGCATTTATACCTATTTCGGTACACGGCTAGGCGCACTTTATCAAGTCGCCAAAATCTAGTCAATCAAAAAATGAGCTTGACACTCGTTTTACGTTCTGATAATTTCCTCGCGCCCTGCTCATTAACATATCTCACCTTTTACCCCTTTAGGAAAGGTATAGGTTCCATGCATTCTACAAGACTACTATCTATACTCCTGATAGGTGCTTTGCTCGTCTCCGGCGCGCTGGGTTTCCTGTCGTGCTCGAAAGAGGGCAAAGAGACCGCGGCCGGTGAGGAGCTGGAGTGGTTCACCGCTTTCGATGAGGCAATGGAGAAAGCGAAAGACAAGAACCGCCCCGTTATGATCGACTTCTACACCGACTGGTGCTCCTGGTGCAAGCAGCTGGACAAGACCACCTACATCGACCCGAACGTTGTGAAGATGGGTGAGCAGTTCATCAGCCTCAAGATAGATGCCGACGACCAGCGACCGCTGGCGGCAAGATACAAGGTAGGCGCTTTCCCGACCATACTTTTCATCAATCCCGAAGGCATAGAGATACATCGCGTGGTCGGCTTCAGGCCGCCGCAGGATTTCCTTAAGGAAATGGACACGGCCCTGAGCGCTTTTAAGAAGTAGCTGTTTCTATAAAGGGGAGGCTTTTTGGAAGCCAGCATGGACAGAGACGAGGCGCTCTTCATAAACCTCATCATGATATTCAAGAGCGCGGCCATGCAGCAGATGGGCAAGGTCATCAATCCGCTGACAGGGAAGGTTGAGAGGAATCTCGAGCAGGCCCGGTTCTCCATCGACACCATCGCCATGCTCAAGGACAAGACCGAGGGGAACGTCACGGCGGATCTCGGGAATCTCATGGACTCGGTGCTCCTGGAACTCAGGATGAACTTCGTCGAGGAGACCAAGGTCGGAGACACCCCGCCCCGGGGCCCGGAAGAGGAGCCCGCGGGGGCGCCGGAGGCCGCCGGCGAGGAGGCCGCCGCAGCCGGGGATGAGGCCGGTTCGGATCCGGGCCAGGAGGAGGCTCAGAATGGCGAGAAGGCCGGATAGAAAAGGTGATCTTTTTTTCTCAAGGTCTTTCAGCGCCTTGCCGAAGCAAGCAAATGTGTAGTCTCAACAGAATGCATAAATGCGCGGAGATCATTCAAGATTGGCAAATCGGAAATAATAGTTGCAAAGAGTTTTTTTTCTTGACAGGTTCTTGAGCACTATGGTAGTTTGTCAGCCGAATTTGGAAGTGATTACAAGGGGGCGGTTTAGAGTATTTTGCCCTTTGTTTTCACTTGACAACTTTTGGGCGCGTGTGGCATGTTTGCGCTACTCTTTGAAAAGGGTAAAGTATACTGTATAGTTCCGAGTGTGTTTTTGCTGAAAGGGGGGAGCTGAGTTCCGCTGCGAGAGACCCTCATCCGGTGGGAAAGCACGTTGGTTAATAAGCGTCGCTCGCAAGCACTCGAGTAGCTGGCTCATGCACTGTGAAATCAAGAAAGAGATCGAGAGAGAAAAAGAGGGAGTCCTGGGGAGGTCCAGGCTCTTTGTGCGCATTCGGCAGCAGGACAGTGAAGCAGGAGGTAAGTCAGAGTGAGTCAATGCACTAATAGTTTCTCTAGATTCTTTACATATATATTCTCACGTCTTGATGTCGAAAAAGGTAAGGGTTTGGTCAGAGAGAGGAGGAAAGGAGAAATGGATTTCCATTCTTCTGCTAGGAAGCTTTTGGTCCTCAGTCTTCTCACCGCGATGGTTATTGGCTTCGCCTCGGTCGCCAGCGCTACTATTACTATTACTAGCGCTGAGATCGTATTGATAGGCGACGAGGAGGGCACAGGTGCCCGCGGTGAAGGCATGGTCAGTATCGGGGACACGATCGAGGTTATAGTGAATGTCACCGATCCTGACAGCGTACTGGCTGTTATCGCCGACATGAGAAAGTACGGCGGTGGCGAAGCCGAGACGCTGCATACTTACCAGGGACGGCTGAGCTATATCTCTGGTGCCGCATGGGTGCCGAGCTGGAGCATCACCGAATATGGTGAGATTAACCAGCTCGCAATCTTCTATCCGGACTCCGATCTCGTCCAGACGGAGCACTGGACGGTGTGTCTGTCAGGCGGAGGTGTGGATGCCTACGCTACGGCCCCGACTTTCACGGGTAACTGTAGCGGCGGGGCGTTTGACCTCGGCGGCACTCCGGCGATCTACGACACCGCTGCGGTGAGTGGTACGGGTAGCGGCGTCAATACCTGGCGCGTTTACTGGCACAGCGGCGATGGCAATGATGGAGGCGTTGTAGACTCCTTCGCCATCAGGAACGTCGGCACGGGGGTGGACCTTCCGACCTTCGCCGAGGAAAACGTGATGTGCTACGCCGAGAACCTGGGTGGCGATACGCTCTTCACTTTTACCCCGGAAATCACGTCCGACGGCATCTGCTGTACCTCACTCCCGATCAACTGCGACTTCTGCGACTTCCAGACTTTCGGCGCAGGAGATCACACCTGGGAGGTTACGGGTAACGTAACGGGCGTCCTCGATAACGACGCCGTAACGGACGTGCTCTACTACGGTACCGATAACGGCGGGGTGGATACGCTCTTCACCTTCCTTATCGAAAACGTGTCGGACGGCGTCGGCTGCGGCACCATCTGCGTCGACTGCGATCACTTTGAGTTCGAGACCTGGCAGTGGATCCCCGCGGATTCGACTTACAGGGACACGCTCATCGTGCAGGACGGCGGCCAGTGGTGGATTGACAATACGCCCTGTGACTACATCGGCCACACCGATCCTTCGGCGCTGATTACCGCGTGGAACATTCTCTGGCCCGACTCGATGTTCCCGTATGATGTCGATACGATGAGCACGACCGTGCCCGAGGATGAGGGCGGCAACCCGATAGACTACGATACTCACCATACGAAATACGCCCAGCTCGTCGATCCGGGCGGCACGGGCGCCGAGTTCATCGAAGGTGAGGATTACTTCTTCAGGTTCATGACCGACAGTTCGGGTGTGAATGCTCTCTGGGGCGGCCTGGACAATATCCTGAACCCGACTTCGCTGTTCGGGTTTGCGCCGGATACGGCTTATGCGTATCTGGATCTCCGGAGACTGTCGCATCCCAACGGTAACGACGATATACCGGACTTCTACTTCGACGCCCACTGGTTCGGTGACATGTACCACGACACGAGCCTGGCCAACGTGGACTCGCTTGGCTGGTACATCGTGACCACCGAGGGCGCCATACCCTTCTTCTATGATAACGTTGACTGCCCGACCGAATACAACGGCATAAGCGGCGTCTGGCAGCTCAACTTCCCGGTCTTGCCCGGCTCCACCGACGTGGCCATGGGCGAGCAGATGGTCATGAAGTGGGTGTCCGATTCGGGCGATACGACATACTTCAACGACTTCACCCACTCGCTGGCCGCTATCGATAACCAGATTCCGGACTACATGCTTACCGGAAGCAGCGATAGCGTCACGGTGGATGACATCACCTTCGTCGCCGACATGACACTTGCCGGCAACGCGGATGTCTTAAACCCGGTCAGTGAGGACAACCCGGTTCCCGACTGGATGCAGACGAGAATCGACCTCGAGGGTCTCTTCGACCTCGCGGACGTCGAAGATGGCGGCTGGGGATTCGCGGACATGATGGGAGTCGGCTTCTATACAGCCGATACGCTCACAACGCCGCTCGGACTGGACTTCCTGGCCGAGATGGGTCCCCTGAGCCCGATCTGGGGCACCGACTCCATCGACGTCGCGGCTGCGCCGCCTTCACCGTATGCCTGGGACCAGGATTCGGTGGTGGTCATGGGAGTGTGGATCTTCGACAATGCCGGTAACGGCTGGGTCATCGGGCCGAAGGACAGCGCGCTGGCGATCGACAACACTTTGCCGATCGTCGACCCCGACAGCTGCATCGCCAACTCCTACATATGGACGCAGCTCGTCAACACCGCGCCGTACCCCGGCTACGCCGACTGCGGCGAGCCCGATGGCAACATTTACGGAAACGAATACTTCGACAGGGACAAGATCATCTGTCACGCCAATCTCGGTGACGCCTTCGGCGCCGACGAGATCGAGGACGTGACCATGATCAACGATCCCTACTGCGTCGGCGGCATCACCCTTTACGATGACGGTACGCTGGGTGATGACCCGGTCCTCGACGATAAGAACTTCACAGGCCATGCCCGTGTGGAGATCGGCGACGGCTCGACGTTCTGCTTCCTCGACAGCGATGAGGACTCGGTCTTCTTCGATGTCCTGGTTGAGGATGATGCCGGCAATAAGGCGATCAACTCGTCTTGCCTCGGCGTCAAGTACGACAACGAGCTGCCGACCATCACGGCGGAGAATGTCGCCATCATGTTCTGGGACCACCCGGGAACGCTCCCGGTGGACGGTGACCTCAACGATGACGGCATCATCTCCATCGGCGACTCCCTCATCTTCGAGTGGAGAGCCCAGGATGAGACCTGGGACGACATGGAGATCGACTCGGTGAGAGTCGATGCAGCCACCATCGACCCGATGTACACCGGCTGGATCGTTCTCTACTGGGATCCTTCGGGTGGCGTTTACAGGAACTTCGTCCCGGGCGAGGCCGGCGCGCCTTACGTGATAACGGCCGGTTCTATCGACGGCGAGACCATCGCCGCCGACTTCTGTGTCTGGGACAATGCCGGTAACTCCACCGGCTGGAAGAACTTCGTGTCCGACCCGGCGCTCACGCTGGATAACGTGGGCGGTACGATCGTCTGGAGCATGTTCCAGATATCGACCACGGGTCCCGACTCGATCGCTTCGATCGGCGACACGATTAGCTTCTACTATGACGGGCCGGATGACGACATCGTCTCGATCATGATTGACGTCGACAGCGTGAGCACGACAGTCGATTGGCTGGAGCTCACCGAGGGCGCTTCGTGGTCGGGTTCGATCGTGGTTGACCCGGGGATGGTCGATAATCTCGACTTCATCTTCGAGGGCAAGGCCTTCGACAATGTCGGCAACGAGGAAATGGGCGCGCTGCCCAGGTTCCCGGTCGACAACATGGCGCCCGCCATGGACTGCGCCAACGCATGGCTCAGGCTGTGGGATTACGTCGACAACGTCTCCGACCGCTTTGTCAATATCGGGGACAACCTGACGGCTTGCTACTGGGATGCCGACGGCGATGTCGTGGCCGTGACCTGCGACTGGATGGCATACACCGGAGGCGTGACCGATATGGTCAGCGGTTTCCAGGATCAGCCGGAACTCTGGGGCTACAGGCTCGACCCTGTCCCCGAGAGCGGCATCGATCAGGGCCCCGGCGGCACCGGAACCAGGGTCTTCATGACCGCCACCGATGACGCCGGCAACATGACCACCGGTTACTTCTGCCCGATCTGGCACCTTGAGAGCGAGAGCGACAGCCTCGTCTTCAGTGCCGGTGGGGTCTGCACCCACGTTTGCCAGCCTGTCGATACCGAGCGTCCGGGTCCGCCTGACGCGGGCGACATCACGTTCGAGCTCATCGACGACGACGCCAGCGGCGTTGCCAACATCGGTGACAGGCTCAGAATCATTGTCGACATGGGCAATCCTACCGCTCCTGGCTACGACATGCAGTGGGACGGCGCCATGGTCCACGCCGAGATTCACCAGTACGGCGCGGACTACGACAGCGATCCTGAAGAGTACCTGATGCTGACGGACGACGGCTACAGTGCCGGCGGCGAGGGAGACGGAAGGTTCTCTTACTTCTTCTTCTTCGACAACGCGGACGGCGAGCAGCTCATAGAGGGCGCGCCGATTCTTCCGGGTGTTCTCGACGTGCCGGCCGGTGACGATTCAACGAAGATCAGGGTCCGCTCCATGGACGATGCGGGTAACTACTCCGCCGGCTGGGTGCTGAGCGACGTGCTCATGGCAGACGTTGTGCTGCTGGGCGCCTCAGGTCCGGTCGCTGTGGACAATGAGAAGCCCACGATCGATCCCGAGTGGATCACGGTTACGTTCATAGACGAGGATGTCAACGGCATCCTCTCGATCGGCGACACTGCCACGGTGATGGTCGATATGACCGACGCGCCGGGCAACGAGGTCACCGGTGTCTGGGCCAACCTCTACGACTGGGGTTACCCCTCGATGGATATGGTGCCTCTGCAGGCCAACTCGCCTGTCTACACTTTCACCTGGGTTATCGAGAGAGTCCCCGGTGACTGGTGGATCGACGGCCGCCTGTTTGAGGATGAACTGCCCGAAGAGGGCCAGGAGCCCGCTCCGCCGCTCCTCGGCGTGGTTCAGCTTGAGCCCGAGATGGAAGTCGTGGCTCAGGACGTGTCCGGTAACTGGTCTGCTTACGAGTGGACCGGCGCCCCCGAGTGGGACGTCTTCGCCTGGGGCGATCCTTACATCACGGATTGGCCGTTCATGTGGACCTGGTCTTCGAGCGGACCTATCGGCGCATTCATGGCCGATACCGACGCTCCGGATCCTGTGAACCCGACCTTCACGGCCACCAACTTCGGCGGCAGCGGGGTCAGGGCGACGAGACTCCTCGACGGCAGAATCGGTATCGATATCTTCTACGACTTCGAGCCGAGAAACCCTGACGTCTTCGAGTTCTACGTCTACGGCGATGTCGCCACTCCTGGCGTCATAGACTGGGATACCTTCCTCGGCGAGCCCGTTCCGGCGGACGACGTTCCTGAGACCGGATGGGGCACGAGCTTCGAGTGGGTCTCCGACATGTTCCCGGAGAGGGACGAGCCTTACAACTTCGGCATTCTCGCGATGGACAATGCCGATAACTTCAGTGATCCGGCCCTGACCTGGATAGCGGGTGAGGACGCGGACGCCACGGCCCCGACGGGCTATGTCGACGTGTTCAACCGCTTCAACCAGCCGGCCTCGATCGTGGACACTTCGGGCTACTTCTTCGGCTACATCAACGAGTCGGATGAGTTGCAGAACGTCTGCTACGTCGAGTGGTACGGCAGGGTCAAGGACCTCGATCATGTGACTGCGGGCGATCAGCCGAGCCCGTGGGTGTACTTCGGTGAGACCGGCGAGTACCCGCCGAGCTATCCGCTTCCGACGATGCCGTACTCGGCACTCGCGAAGGATCTGCTCAGCGCGGTAGCGGGCGCGGTTCCGTCCTTCGACTATCTCGTGTGCACGGACTTCGAAGTCTGCATTGTGCCCTGGGATGAGTCGGGCAACCACCCGCCGCTGGCGGCCTGCGCGCCCACGGCCTACAACTACGACGCTTTCGCGCCGGTAGTGACGTGGTACTCGGTAGGCGGCTTCACGGATCCGTGGAACCAGGAGTTCTCGAACACCGAGACGCCTGAGATCGAAGTAGCGGCCACGGATTACTGTGACGCGACCGGAGAGCTCACCTACGAGATCTGGCTCACCAAGATCGGTGGCCAGACCATCAACATGGGCGGCGTGATACTCGACCGGCAGACTCTGCCGGCGGGTACCAATTATATGTTCGATTGGAGCCTCGCGGACTATCCGCAGGGCTTCGCCAGCGCCAAGCTCATCGTGACCGACGAGGCCGGCAACTCCGCCAGCCACGTCTGGCAGATCGTGATACTTGACGAGTCGGCTCCTTCGGGTATCTTCGCCGAGGGCGACGATCCGGATCAGATGATCATCGACGGCCAGCACATGCTGGGCAACGAAGACAACGGGTTCTACTTCCTGGTCCAGTGGCCCACTTACATACCGGGCTACGACGTGACCGAAGTCAGGACCTTCTGGCAGATGGACGGCAGCCTCGACGACTGGACTCTGATCGAGACAGACGCGACAGCCAACGACTCAGGGCCGAACGAGGATGGCTTCTATCACTACGATTACTGGTTCGACTTTGATACCTCGATCTTTGCCGACGGCGACGTCGTCGACCTGAAGGCTGAGATCATGGACGGCAGAGGCAATGTCAACTACGCCTATGTCTCCGTCGTCATAAGCAGCGAGTACCCGGTACTCACCATCAGCATTCCGGAGGCCATGGAAGTCTGCGGCGCGATGAGCGTCGCCGGTACCATCAACATCGTCGGTACCGAGGTATCCACCCCTTGGGACACCTACGGGGCCTTCTGGATGTATAAGCTGACGAGCGAGCCGGATCTCGGCGACTGCAACTGGGACGGCCGCTGGGTGCAGCCGGTCCCGATGAACCCGACCGGCATCACCGACGAGACCATCTGGCGTGTCACGTTCGATACGAGCGGGATGCCTGACGGCTCCTACGACTTCATGCTGTGTACTTACAATGGCGCGGATGTCTGGAGCTGGGATCAGAACCATGACTGGTGCGTCGATGCGGGTGCCTTCGCGGCTGCTCTTGCGAACGGCATGGGTATGACGGTAGTCGTGGACAACACGGCGCCTGACGTCCGCATCCTGACCGTCAATAGCGCCGGCAACGTCTACCAGGGCACTGCGGCCTACGTGAGCTGCGGCGATGATGTCACCGCTACCGCGTGGACCTCGACCACCTGCGACGTTGACAGGGTCGATTGGTATCTCGAGGGTTCCGAAATCCTCGACAATGAGGTGCTGGTTGGAACGAGCAGCGACTGGGCGCTCGGCTATGAAGTCGGCTTCCCGTCGTCGGGCGACATCTGCGACTTGCTCAAGCCGGGCGCGCTCAGCGATGGGTTCGCCATGCCGAGTCTGAAGGCGAAGGTGTACGACGTACTCGGCAACTACGCCTGGCAGTCCATCGGCTTCTACATCCTTAACGTCGACCCGACGAGCGCGTTCCTTACGAACCCGGCCCACGGCGATCTGCTGAGGCACTGGGTGGCTCTCACGGCCGACGTCGTCGATGCCGATGCCGTGTACAGCGTAACTTACCAGTACCAGAACGTCGGATCGCTTGATGACTGGACCGACATTGCTACAACCAAGGTCCAGATGGGTGATCCGTGGAACCTGGATGCTAGCAACGATACGATTTACTGGCGTACCGAGATCGTCGCCGACGGCGATTACTACCTGAGAGCGGTAGCCACGAACGAGAACATGGTCGTGGATGATAGTCCGCCTCAGATCATGGTCACGGTGGACAACACTCCGCCTGGAGTGATGCTGACCACGACCCCGCAGTATCCGGAGGCCTTCACCGAGGACGCGCCGTTCATCGGCGGACCGTTTGTGGAGCTCGAAGCCACTGCCACCGATGCCAACGGCCTCATGTGGGTGGACTTCGGGTACAGGTCGACCGGTACCGACGTCAACTTGACCACCTGGATCTTTAATGACAGGCAGGCTCCTTGGGCCTACATGTGGGACGAGGACAGCGGTACTCCGTTCCCCGGTGTGATCTCCGGCGGCTACATCATTGTGGCGCACGGCGAGGACAATGCCGGCAACGAGTTCTGGTACGAGATCGAGCGCTACATCGACCATTGCCCGCCTTGGGGCTGGGTCACTCAGATCAACGACGACCCGACTCCGGCCGGATCGCAGTTCTCCGGTATGCTCTCGATAACCGGTACCTGTGAGGACGGAGCCCCGGATGCCATGTGCTCCTACGCCAACTGGCAGGAGAACAGCGGCATGTACGGCGCTCAGTTCCAGTATGCGCCGGTCGACGGTGGCAGCATGTTCATGAGCACCACGAACGGCACGTCGCTCGTCTGGAGCAACCTGGGCGGTCTCATCATCGGTGACGGCCCGTCCTACACGCTCAACTGGGATGCCAGCTTCGCGACCCCGGGTGAGTACTACATCAGGCTCGTAGGGTTCGACAACGTGAACAACGACGCGGAGACGATGGAGTTCAGTCTCCCGTATATCATGATCGAGATCCTGCCGCCTGGCCCGAGCGAGGCGCAGATTGCCGGTTATGACAACGTGAGCGGTTGGCTGGTGGCCACCGCCCCGACGACCGCCGAGTATATCAGGTTCGAGTACATTGCTGACGTACCGGTGTTCGGTGATGAGTACGAGTGGACGCTTATCGACCAGACAGACACGCCGATGGTCGCGGGCCTGTACGGCATCCCCGTCAACCTCGAGAACGTGCCGAACGGCGATTACCTCGTCAGGGCGATCGCGGTCTATCCGGACGGCTCCGAGGACGAGGCTCCGCCATACATGGAAGCCACGGTCACCGACGGCGTCATGACCATGGGTGAGTCGCTCAACATCACCGAGTTCGAGCGCTGGGGCAACATCAACAACCCGGCCAGCGTCAGGGTGGGTGCGATTAGCACCAACGAGCCTACGTTTGTCGTACTGCTCGACAATGACGTTCCCAACAAGTTCAACACCCCGACGGCGGTTCTGCTCTATCCCGAGAACCCGGATGACCAGACGCTCTGGGTCGACGAGTTCTCGATTACGCCTGCCGGCTACCACGGCAACGCCACGATACTGGCGAGCCATCTGGACAACGGCAGCGTGGGCATCCTCGAGAAGAGAGTCAGGACCTATCGTTCGACGATCGCCGAGGGTACCAAGGGATTTGTCTCGCAGGATGGCATGGCAGTCGACATACCTTCGGGCGCCCATGACTACTCGGACGGCATACTGCTGATCCACACTCCCGAGCCCGCGGCTGTGCCGCAGGTCGACGAGGTCACGGTGGTAGGCCAGCCGGTGATGTTCTACAGCATGTGCGACGGCTGGGCCTGCTTCGACGAAGGCTACACCGCAGACATCAAGATGACCTACAGCGATAGCGACATTCCCGAGGGCGGCTCAGAGGAGAACCTCAGGGTTGCCAGGTGGGACCATTCGACGCGTACCTGGATCTACAGCGGCATCTTCAATGTCCAGCAGGACACGGGTGACAACGAGATCAGGTTCAACGCGACGTGCATGGATCTCTACGCTGTGGTACATACGATGGGCTTCAGGATTGCGGAGCCGCACATCATGCCGTTCTGCAACGGCTACACGGGCCGCGTGCCGACCATCAAGACCATCATCGAGGACGAGATTCATGGTGTCGACGATGAGGACATCAAGGTCACAATCTCGGGTCCTGCCGAGAATCCCGTGTTCGACAACCAGATCATCTGGGATGACGGCTCGGCAGCCTGGGGCTGGGTCGGCTACTATGACAATGTCTCCAATGACCTCTGGTTGAATATCGACAACTACGAGTTCGACTGGGACAATGAGTACGGCGACGACTTCACCCACGGTCTGCCGGGCGGCACCTACACGCTGACTTACGTGGCGCTCAACGGCATCGGCGAGCGTAAGACCAAGACCGTGGAGTTCGTGGTTGACGCGGGCAAGCCCAATGTGGAACTCCTCGGTGACAAGGTCAATGCGCACCCGGTCATCGAACTCGCGGTCAGCGACGACCTCGCAGGCCTCGACCTCTGGAAGATCTGCGCCGACATGTACATCGTCGAGCGGGTCGACCAGGAGTGCTGCTACGACGGCTACTACGGGCCGGTCGAGGCGGAGGAGAGACTGGGCTGGGTCAAGCCGAGCTCACTCAAGTGGAAGGACGGCGACGAGGAGTCAGGTATCCTCCTGCTCGAGTTCGGTGAGATCTACTACAACGGTAATCCTCACGGGCTCTCGCTCGACGTAGTCGTCTATGACTGCGAGCATGAGTGCTACGGTGACGATTCCGATTGCGACGATTGCCTGTGTTACTACATGGAGCACGGCATCGCCGACTGCGTGGGCAACCATGCGACGCCGATATGGAGGCGCTACACCATCGACATCTACTATGATCCGGATGGTGATGACGATCCCTCCGCCTACAGCATCAACGATGTGCACTTCTATCCGAACCCGATCAACCTCTCTGAGGGCGGGTGCGGACGCGTTTCCTACGACCTGAGCGCGCCTGGTGACCTGACGGTCAAGATCTTCGACTTCGCCGGCGACTACGTGACCACTATATACGACGGATTCGCCAGTGGCACCGGCACGTTGGAATGGTGCGGTCAGGATCATGCCGGACGCATGGTAGGTGCAGGTGTGTACATCGGTTCGGCAACGTTTGACAATGGTTCTGCAGTAGTGACCAGAAACTTCAAGATCGGTGTAATAAAATAGGCAAGTAGGGATTGGGAGGGGGAGACTCCCCCTCCCGCTTCCCGAGAGGATAAAGAGTATGATGACGAAATTTTCCCCAACGAGGAGGTCAAGGGAAATGTCGAAGCTTCTACTTGCTTTCACCGTCGCGTGCGTTCTGGTCTGCTATACCGCTGTGGCTTTCGGTGCTGACGCTCATTCTGCTCCACACCTTAGGATGGGGGTTGGTGCTCGCGCCATGGGATTCGGGACGGCCTTCACGGCCATTGCAGATGACGCGACGGCGAACTACTACAACCCCGCGGGGTTGGTACAGGTTGATCACATCGAGGTGACTTTCAGCTATGCCGCTAACATGGCGGTAGACAGGAACCTCAACTACATCGGCTACGCTCAGTGGCTGGGATCGGGTGCCCTCGGTATCGCGTGGATCAACGCGGGCATGCAGGACATTCCGATGTACGACGGCGGCGGCGAAAGGATCGGCACGGACAGTTACTCGGACAACACCATCATGTTGTCCTACGCTATCGAGGTCGGAAGTCTCATGCTTGGAGCTACGGGAAAAATCCTGGCCCAAAACACTCTCGGAGAGAGCGCGACCGGATTCGGAGTCGACCTTGGCGGTAAGTTTATGGTTACGGACAATGTGCATGCCGCCCTCATGATCAGGGATATCGGCTCCCAGTACGGGGACACCGACGTCCCGCTCGACTGGCGCTTCGGTACGGCGGTCTACGCCCTCGATGGAGGCCTCAAGGTCGGATTCGATGTCGGTAAGACTCAGCATATCGAGGATCTCAAGCTCTATCTGGGAGCAGAGTACGGTATGGAGTTCCATCCCGGCTACAGCGCGTTCTTCAGGGCTGGTATCGATGATGTCGAGAGGCGCGGTTACTGCGCCGGCCTCGGCATCGCGGTGCCCTACGTCGGCTTTGACTACACGTACGTGACCGAGAAGGAAGAAGCAGCCTTCGGCAATAATCATAGAGTTTCAGTCAGTGCAAGGTGGTAAAGCCAAACGAGCGTGAGCACCAAAAGGGGGCGCTTCGAGTGCCCCTTTTTCTTTGCCCGGGGCCAGGTCTTGAAATGCACAACCTCGAGGGGTCAGGTCTCAGGTTGCACAGCCCCGACGATGCCAACCCTCACACCTGACCCATGCCTTGAGGAGGTGGCTCCTTGACCTTCGACCGGAACAAATGCCCCCGGTGCGGCCATGAGTGGCCGCTGAGGAACCCACTTCCCACCGTTGACATCATCATAGCGCTCGAGGGCGAAACGCCCCCCAGAGTCGTCCTGGTGAGCCGCAAGAACCCTCCGCCTGGCTGGGCACTGCCCGGGGGCTTCGTAGACCACGGCGAGACGGTGGAGGAGGCCGCAGTGAGGGAGGCCAAAGAGGAGACCGGGCTCGATATCACGCTGATCCGCCAGTTCCACGTCTACTCGGACCCATCGCGCGATAAGCGCGGCCACATGATGTCCACGGTGTTCCTGGCCCGGGCCAGCGGCGTTCCCGTAGGGGCCGACGACGCCAAGGAAGCCAGGGGCTTCGCTCCCGACGACCTGCCCGAGGACATGGCCTTCGATCACCGGGAGATTATCGCCGACTACCTCGGCGGAAAGTACTGAAGGGTAGGTGAGGGTAGGTGCCGGCAGCCGGCCGGACCTCTCCACCCGAAGACCTGTGCATTCCAAGACCTGACCCCGGCTATTTCTTCTTGCTCTCCTCCCAGATCTCGTCCATCTCTGCCAGGGTCATGCTGCCGCGGCGGGAGATTTCCTGCTCGACGTTGGCGAAGCGCGTCTTGAACTTCTCTATGGTGCCGTTGAGGGCGTCCTCGGCCCTGATGTCGAGGAAGCGCGAGACGTTCACTATGGCAAAGAATATGTCCCCGAGCTCGTCCTTGAGGCGCTCCTTGGTGCCGCTCCCGTGCTCGGCCTCGAACTCGCCGATCTCTTCCTTGATCTTTGCGAAGACGTCGTCGATATTGTCCCAGTCGAAGCCCAGGCTCGCGGCCCGCTGCTGTATGCGCTGCGCTTTTATGAGGGCCGGCAGCGAGCGCGGAATGCCCGAGAGCACCGACTCGCCTTCCTTCTTTTCTTTCTTCTTGGCCTGCTCCCACCGCTCCAGGACCTGGCCCGTATCCATTTCCTCTTTGTCCTCGAAGATGTGCGGGTGACGGCTCTTCATTTTGTCGTAGCAGTCGCCGAGCACGTCCTCGATGGAAAACTGACCTTCCTCCTCGGCGATGCGGGCCGTGAAGAGGATGAGAAAGAGGACGTCCCCGAGCTCCTCGCGGATGCTGTCGATGTCGCCGTCTTCGATGGCCTCGACCGTCTCGTGCATCTCCTCCAGCAGATGGGGCTTCAGGGAGTCTATGGTCTGGTCCCGGTCCCAGGGGCAGCCGTTCTCGCTCCGCAGGAACTCGACGAGCTCCGAGAGCCGGGTAAATCGCTCGGACATATTCACCTCCATGCGAGTGGCTTCAATCATAAGGGTCGGGGCGGTTCTTAAACAAGACAAAAGAGGGGAGCTGCGCTGTGCCGGGGAGGCGCCGCCGTGGCCGGGGATGCAGGGAATTGGGCCGCGCGGACGTCTAAAACTGCAGAAAAGGGGCTTGCAATTGTTTCCGGGAATAGTTTACGATAGCGGTGTCATCGGCGGGGTGGAGTGTATCCGTCAGGATCGCCTGACCGCGGCCGGCTGACACGGAGGGGAGCAGTCTATAGTGGAATACCCGACCTGGGCCGAGATCGACATCACCGCCCTCAAGAGCAATGTCCGAAGGACCCGCGGCATAGTGGGCAAGGACATAAAGATCCTCCTCACCATCAAGGCTGACGCCTATGGCCACGGTTCGCGCTTCGTCGCGAGAGCCGCCGTAAGCGCCGGCGTCGATGTCCTCGGCGTCGCGACGCTGCATGAGGGTATCGAACTCAGAAACGCCGACGTCAGGGTGCCCATCGTCATCCTCAGCCCGTCACTGAAGTCGGAGATACACGAGATTCTGGAGCACGGCCTCATACCCACTGTCTCCGACATGGCCTTCGCCAAGGCCCTGTCCGCGACGGCCGAGCGCTTCTCGCACCCGGCGAAGATACATGTTGAGGTCGACACGGGCATGACCAGGGGCGGCGTGAACGCAGAAGAGGCTTACGATTTCTTAAGAGCCGTGGCCGCGCTCGGCGCGGTCGAGGTCGAAGGCGTTTACACGCATTTCCCGGCGACTTACTCGGAGGACCGCGAATTCACGATGGGACAGGTCGAAGCCTTCAAGGGCCTGCTCGACAGGCTCGGCGCCGACGGTATCACTTTTCCGCTGGTTCACACGGCCAACAGCGCGGCCATTGTCGAGTACGATAGCAGCCATCTCAACATGGTGCGCCCCGGCGGCATGATATACGGCATGTTGCCGCGCGAGGACATCGACGGGAAGGGCATAAAGCCGGTGATGAGCCTCAAGTCCCGCGTGGTCAACGTCAAGACCGCGCGCTCCGGCAGCACAGTCAGTTACGGCAGGACGCACCGGCTCGAGAAGGATACCCGCGTCGCCTCCGTGGCCGTCGGCTACGGGCACGGCCTATCGCGGGCGCTCTCGGACCGGGGGAGTTTCCTGGTAAGAGGCAAGCGCGTCCCCATAATCGGCCGCGTGACGATGGATGTAACACTTATAGATACCTCATCGGTCGACGTCGAGGTCGGCGATGAAGTCGTAATATTCGGGAAGCAGGGTGGGAGCGAGATAAGCGTCTATGAGGTGGCCGCCGCTTGCCAGACCATACCTTACGAGGTCACGTGTGGCATCGGTAAGCGAGTCCCCCGGGTCTATATCGAAGACGGCAAGATCCTCGGGGCTATGACCCTTATAGGCGAGAGACTGCCGAGGCAACAGATATGTCTGTAAGACGAGGGCAGACTAAATGAGCGTTGTGAAGTCGGATTTCAAAGTTGGTGACAGGATCAGCCATCCCAACCTGGGCGAGGGTGACATTCTCGACCTCTACCCTTACGGCGAGGAAACAGTCGCCGTTATCTCTTTCGAGACGTGGGGCCAGAAGAAGATTATGATGAGCTATGTGAAGCTCACCGTCATAGAGGCTCCCAAGGTCGAAGAGAAGCCGGAGGAGGAAGAAACCGGAAAAAAGTCCAGGAAGAGCGCAAAGAAGACCGCCACGAAAGCGGCCAAGACGCCGGCCAAGAAGACCGCCGCGGCCAAGAAGGTAGCTAAGGCGCCGGCCAGGAAGACCGCCAGGAAGGCAGTCAAGAAGACGGCCAAGAGCAGGGCGGCAAAGAAGAAGGCCAAGAAAGCGAAGAAGAAGTAGTGAACTTCGTGTTTAAGCGAGTGCTCCTCCTCATCCTCGACGGCGTCGGAATCGGGGCCCTGCCGGACGCCGGCATCTACGGGGACACCGGGAGCAATACCCTCGGGAACCTCGCCCGCGCGGTGGGTGGCCTCGACCTTGCGAACCTTGCGGACCTGGGCCTAGGCAACATCGCCCCCCTCGCGGGCATGCCCCCGGCCGCCGAGCCCGCCGGCGCCTACGGCGTCATGCGGGAGACCTCGCCGGGCAAGGACTCCATCTCGGGCCACTGGGAGATGACGGGCGTCGAGCTCGGCCACCCCTTCCGCACCTATCCCGACGGCTTCCCGCCGGAGGTGATGGAGGCTTTCGAGAAAGCCGTGGGGAGGGGCACGCTGGGTAACTACGCCGCCTCGGGCACGGTCATCATACAGGATCTCGGGGACGAGCACGTCCGGACGGGCAAGCCCATTGTCTATACCTCGGCCGACAGCGTCTTCCAGGTTGCGGCGCATGAGGACATTATCCCGGTGGACGACCTCTACGAGATGTGCCGCAAGGCCAGGAAAATCCTGAGGGGCAAGCATGCCGTGGCCAGAGTCATCGCGCGGCCCTTCGTGGGCTCAGGCGGCGACTACACGCGCACCACGCGCCGCAAGGACTTCTCCTTAGAGCCCGTCGATAAGACCCTGCTCGACCTCATGAGCGGCGCCGGCTACGACGTCATAACCGTGGGCAAGGTCTGTTACCTCTTCGCCAGCAGGGGTGTCACCGAGTCGGTGAAGGCCCCCACCAACAAGGACGTCACAGACTCGGTGATCGAGCTGCTGGGCCGGGAAAACCGCGGACTTATATTTGCCAATCTCGTGGATTTTGATATGCTGTGGGGACACAGGAATGATGTCGAGGGATTCTACGGGGGCCTCAGGGAGTTCGACCGGAGGTTGCCCGAGATCATGGCGGCCTTAGGGGACGATGACGCCCTCTTCATTACGGCCGACCACGGCAATGACCCGACGACGCCGAGCACCGACCACTCGCGCGAGCAGGTGCCGGTGCTGGCCTGGGGGAAGAGAGTGCGGCCGGGCGTCAGCATCGGAGTCCGGGACTCCTTCGCCGACCTCGGGGCCACCATAGGCGAGAACTTCGGCATCACCCTCAAAGCGGGGAAGAGCTTCTTGAGCGAAATCAAGCTGGAGGGAGACGCGGCGTGACGGACTCAGAACTCCTTGAGAGAGCCACCGATGCTATGGAGAGGGCCTACGCGCCCTACTCGGGCTACCGCGTGGGAGCCGCCGCGCTCACGGCGGGCGGCAAGGTCTACACGGGCTCGAATGTCGAGAACCGCTCTTACGGCCTCACGGTCTGCGCCGAGCGCAACGCCATATTCGCAGCCGTGGGCGCGGGCGATAAGGCCATAGAGAAGGTCGCCGTCGTCGCCGACGGCAAGCGGCTGCCGCTTCCCTGCGGGGCCTGCCTCCAGGTAATGGATGAGTTCGGCGTCAGCGAGGTCGTGGTGGGAAGGCCGGGCGGCGATTTCGAGACCTACGCCCTCGCCGACTTGCTTCCAAGGCCCTTCGGACAGGACGGATGATGGACGAGGACCTCACAAAAAGGATAGCCGAGCGGGTCAAGCAGGCCCTCGGTGAGAAGAGCGCGGTGCGCCTCGAGAGCAAGGTGCCCAGGGCCGAGGAGAGGCTGCCCAGGGGCAAGCCGCCGCCCCTTAAGGTCGCAATAGGCTCAGACCAGCGCGGCTTCACGCTCAAGTGCCAGCTGGCCGAGTACCTGGGGGAGCTCGGCCACTCGGTCGTCGACTGCGGCATGACCGAAGGCCAGCCCCGGGACTATCCCGAAATCGCGCTGGCCGTTTCCGAGAAGGTCGCCCGCGGCGTCTGCGACCGCGGCGTCCTCATAGACATGGTGGGCGTGGGCTCGGCCATAGCGGCCAATAAAATAAAGGGCATTCGGGCCGGAGCGTGTTATGATGTCGAGGCGGCCAGGTCGAGTCGGCTCCATAACGACGCCAATGTGCTCGTTCTGGGCTCGTCGTTCGTGAACCGCGGCCTCGCGCGTCGCATGGTGCGCATCTGGCTGGAGACCCCCTTCGAGGGCGGGCGCCACCAGAAGCGCGTGGACATGATATCCAAACTGGAGATCGAGGGCCTTGACACAAGATTTTGAGAAAATAGTCGAAGAGGTCGTCCAGCAGGTCATCCGGAAGCTGGGTGAGGACCGCCAGGCCTCAGGCGGCGAGGACGTATGCGCCGTATGCGTGCTCTGCGGCCAGTGCGCCGACAAGGTGCCGGATGCCGTGGGCAGGATAAAGGACGCCGGGGCCGCCAGGATCTCGTGTACGCCGGGCGTCACCTCGGTGCGCAAAGACATAGCGCCCCTCATAGACCATACCCTGCTTAAGCCTGACGCCACCGTCGCCCAGGTGGAGCTGCTCTGCTGCGAAGCCCGCGAGCTCGGTTTGGCGGCCGTCTGCGTCAATCCCGCATACGTGAAGCTGGCGGCGTCTTTGCTCGAGGGGACCATTGTTACCATATGTTCGGTCGTCGGATTCCCTCTGGGGGCCTCTAAGAAGGAAATAAAGGCATACGAGGCGCGGCGCGCGGTACTGGACGGCGCCCGCGAGATCGATATGGTCATGAATGTCGGCGCCATGAAGTCGGGCGACTTCAAACTCGTCCAAGACGATATGGCTGCCGTGCGCGAGGCCTGCGGCCGGAACGTCCTTGTCAAGGTCATCATCGAGACGGCGCTCCTTACGGATGAGGAAAAGGTGAAAGCCTGTGAGATAGCGAAAAAGGTGGGCATGGACTTCGTCAAGACCTCGACGGGGTTCGGCCCCGGCGGCGCGACGGTGGAGGACATAAGGCTCATGCGGAGCGTGGTGGGACCGGAGATGGGAGTCAAGGCCTCGGGCGGCATCAGGGATACGGAGGCCGCCGAGCAAATGATAGCGGCGGGAGCCTCCAGGATAGGAGCCAGCGCCAGCGTCAAGATCGTAAGCGCCTGATGCGCATAACCAACGGTTGATCATGTCAGACCTCGAATACTCACCCGTAGATATAATCGCGGCCAAGCAGGCCGGCGGAGCCCTCACATCGGACCAGATCCGGTGGTTCATCCGGAACTCGGCCGCCGGAAGGGTGCCCGACTACCAGCTCTCGGCGCTTCTCATGGCCGTATTCTTCCGCGGCATGAATCTCCGGGAGACGCGCGACCTCACCCGGGCCATGATAGAATCGGGCAAGGTGCTGAAGCTCTCGAGCGTCAGGGGCACGCGCGTCGACAAGCACTCCACCGGCGGCGTGGGCGATAAGATATCCCTCATCGTGGGCCCCCTGGCGGCGGCCGTGGGTGTCAAGGTGCCCATGGTATCGGGCCGGGGCCTCGGCCATACGGGGGGGACGCTCGATAAGCTCGAGTCCATCCCCGGCTTCAGGACGGGTCTCTCGCCCGCCATGTTCGAGCGCGTCGTAAGAGAGGTCGGGATTTCGATCATCGGCCAGTCGAGCCAGATAGCGCCCGCCGACCGCAAGCTGTACGCGATTCGAGACGTCACTTCCACAGTAAGGTGCCAGCCCCTCATCGTGGGGAGCATACTGAGCAAGAAAATAGCCTCGGGCGCCGACGCGCTGGTCTTCGACATCAAGTGCGGCAAGGGCGCCTTCATGGAGTCCCTCGCTGACGCCAAGTCCCTCTCCGGCATGCTCTCGAAAGTGGCGGCAATGATGGACAAAAAGGTGGTCTCGGTGGTGACGCGCATGGACGAGCCGCTCGGCTACACCGTGGGCAATGCCATGGAGGTCGTCGAATCCATACAGGTCCTCAAGGGCAAGCACGTGGGCGACCTTCTCGATGTTACCTTCGCCATCGGGGCCGAGATGGTAGTCCTTGCCGGCAAGGCCAAGACGCGCCAGGAGGCCCGGACGTTGCTCCGCAGCGCGCTCTTAGGCGGCAAGGGCTTTGAGAAATTCAGGGAAATGGTGCGGGCGCAGGGCGGCGACACGCGCGTCATCGATGACCCCGACCGGCTCGCCAGGGCCAGGTATCACGTCAACGCCGGAGCCCGGCGGCGCGGCTACATAAAGAGCATCGACGCCCTGGAGGTGGGCAAGATCGCCGTCGTCCTGGGCGCGGGCCGCCAGAGGAAGGAAGACGACGTGGACCATGCCGTGGGCATCGAGTTTATCAAGAAGACGGGCCGCAAGGTGGCAAAGGGCGAGCCCTTCGCCGTAGTCCACGCGTCGAGTCCGAGCAAGGGCAGGCGCTGCGCCCGGCTCTTAGAAGATGTCATCGAAATCGGTGCGGCCAGGCCCAGGCCGCGCTCAGTGGTAATCGGGCGTGTCCACGCCGGCAGAATCGAGAAGATCCGCCTCCCCAAAAACTGACCTCTCGTAGTGCTGATTGCACATCCGGAGGGGCTCGGTGCCGCTTACGAAAACCTCCGCCGACGGGCTGGGGCAATTGGCCGTCGCCAGCAGCCCCGTGTCCCCGCACACTTCGCGCACCACGATGCCGTGGGGCCTCTGGAAGGGCCTGTCGGGATACCCCTCCAGGGCGTCCTTCATGAAGTTGACCCAGATGGGAAGCGCCACGCGGGAGCCTTCCTGGCCCTCACCCATGGTCTGCTTGGCGTCGAAACCGACCCAGGCGCCGGCCACTATGTCGGGCGAATAGCCAACGAACCAGGCGTCGGTGTACTCGTCGGTGGTCCCGGTCTTGCCGGCGACTGTCCTGTCGAGCCCGCGCCACTTCACGGAGGCGGCGGTCCCGTATTCGACCACGCTCCTCAGCATATCGGTGACGATATAGGCCGTCTGGGCGTTCAGGACCTCGGTCTTGACCGGGTTGTTGCGCTCTAAGACCTCGCCGTCGTGCGTCTCGATTTTAAGAATGGTCATGGGCTCGGCCCGTACGCCCGAAGCCGCCAGCACGCCTACGGCCGATGTCAGCTCGAGCAGCGTGACCTCGAAGGAACCCAGGGCAATCGACCTGTAGGGCCTGAGTCTGCTCGAGATGCCCATGTGCTGCGCGTACTCCACCACGGCCTGCTGGCCCAGCCGGTCGGCGAGCTTGATGGCCGGTATATTGATCGACTTGGCGAGCGCGTAGCGCAGCGTCACCGGGCCGTAATACTTGTCCTTGTAATTCTTGGGCCGCCACTGGCTGCCGTCAGGCATATCGACCACCATGGGGTCGTCCATGATGATGTCGGCCGGCGTGTAGCCGTTATCTATGGCCGCCGTGTAGACGAATACCTTGAAGGCCGAGCCCGGCTGCCTGAGGGACTGCGTGGCCCGGTTCCAGTTGCTCTCGACATAGTCGCGGCCGCCCACCATGGCCAGGACGTAACCGGTGGCCGGGTCGATGGCGATCAGCGCGCCCTGTATGTAATCGGTCTGCACCGCGTCGTCGAGTGTCGTCTCGGCGCCGAGGGTGTCGCGCACGACGTAGTTGAAGGCGCCCTCGAGGCGCCTGAGGTGGTCTTCGACGGCCTTTTCGGCTGCGATCTGAAGGTCGAGGTCCAGCGACGTGTATACCCTGAGGCCCTCGCGGTATATGGCAGTGGCGCCGTATTCGCGCTCGAGCTTCCGCCTCACGTGCTCGGCGAAATACGCGCCCGGCGCGGCCTTCTCGCGCTCGGAGATATATATGGTATCCACCTTGGCGGCGGCCGCCTCCGCGGCCGTTATCATGCCCATCTCATTCATGGAACGCAGCACAATGGCCTGGCGATGCTTGGCGACGTCCAGGTGGCGCCGCGGGGAATAGGCCGTCGGATTCCGCGGGAGGCCGGCCAGCATGGCCGACTGGGCCAGCGTCAGCTCGCTCGCCGGCTTGCCGAAGAGGTGCCGCGCCGCGGCTTCCACCCCGTAGGCGCCGTCACCGAAGTAGATCTGGTTGAGATACATCTGGAGGATCTCATCCTTGGTGTAATGGCGCTCGATCTTGACGGCGACAATGGCCTCTTTGATCTTGCGCGTCAGGGTCTGCTCCTGGGTGAGGAAGAGGTTGCGCGCTAGCTGCTGGGTGATGGTGCTGGCGCCGCGGACGATGCGGCGCGCCATGATGTCCTCATAGAGGGCCTTGCCTATGGCCATCATATTGAGGCCCCAGTGGCGGTAGAAACTCCTGTCCTCGACGGCTATGAAGGCGTTTATGACATGCTGGGGCACTTCGTTTAAGGAGACTATGACGCGGTCCTCCTCGTAGAAGGACTTGATGGGCTTGCCGTTGATGTCATAGAGAACCGTGCGTATCCACGGCTTGACGTCCATGAGGTCGTCCGTCGAGGGGAGGTCCCGCGAGAAATATGAGTACACCCCGATGGCCAGACCCACCGGAATCAAGATCACGATGGCGATGGCAAGCGCCTTCTTGTCCAACTCCCTACCTCCGTGTTCGCCCCTTAAGGGGGAATGTATATCATAAGCGCGCGCACTTCAAGTTTGAAGGGGTCAGGTCTTGAAATGCACATTGCCGAGGGGGTCAGGTCTTAAGATGCACAATAGGTAGAGGAGCGCCCGGGCCGGAAGGAAGGGCGCTTTCTCTTCCCCGGACCATCGCAACGGCTTTTACTTGAGTTGCCCCCTCAGCGGCGCCAACCTGGCTGCCTGTCGCCGTTGCGAGGCCCGGGGTACGTTGTGCTATCTGATCTCCTTGTACCGGCCCGGGCGCCATATCGTTCCCTTCTGGTTTTCCGTCCTCTGGTGGATTAGACGCCGGCTGGGAGAATTTGGCGGCAAAATGATGGCCTGACCGGGGGGGGGCGGAACCGGAATTTCCCGGCGGGATCTTGTGCATAACGGGGTTCGGCCCCTCGGGGTTCAATGCTCTCAGGTTGTGCATTTCGAGACCTGACCCCAAGGTTGTGCATTTCAAGACCTGACCCCAGGTGCGCCCATAGGGCTTGACCGGCGGGGAGCGGCGTGTTACCTTGCTCTCTAACCGGGAGGATCCCTTGAGCCGAGACATCGAAAAAGAAGTAGCACATCAGCTGGACATCATAAGGCGGGGCACCGAGGAGATCATTTCCGAAGAGGAGCTCGCCGCCAAGATCAAGAAGTCCCTCGAGACGGGCAAGCCCCTCAGGGTCAAGCAGGGCTTCGACCCCACGGCGCCCGACATTCACCTGGGCCATGCCGTGGGAATAAGGAAGCTCCGAGACTTTCAGAACCTGGGCCATAAGGTCGTCCTCATCATAGGAGACTACACGGCCCTCATAGGAGACCCCAGCGGGAGAAGCAAGACGCGGCCGCGCCTCTCCGAAGAAGAGGTCGGGCAAAACGCCCGGACCTATATAGAACAGTTCTCGCGCATCGTCGACCCCGACAAGTCCGAGATACGCTATAACGGCGAGTGGTTTTCCAAAATGAGTTTCCTAGAATGCCTCAACCTTACGGGCCTTACGACGGTGGCACGCATCTTGGAGCGCGATGACTTCGAGAAGCGCTTCAAGGCCGAGGCCCCCATCGGGCTTCACGAGCTCATGTATCCCATCATGCAGGCCTATGATTCGGTCGCCATCGAGGCCGACGTCGAGCTCGGCGGCACCGAGCAGAAGTTCAATCTTCTCCTCGGCCGGCAGATGCAGCAGCACAAGGGCCAGCCGCCCCAGGTCGCCGTGACGGTCGCTATCTTAGAGGGCATCTCGGGTAAGGACCGCATGTCCAAGTCCCTGGGCAATTACGTCGGCATCACCGACGAGCCCGTGGACATGTACGGCAAGGTCATGTCCATTCCGGACGGCCTCATTCTGCACTACTTCCGCCTGGCGACCGAGATCGACGAGACCGGCCTGGCCGAGGTGGATAAAACTCTCAAGGCGGGAGTGGAGAATCCGAAGAACATTAAAGCCCGCCTGGCAAGCGAGATCGTGCGCATGTATCACGGCCAGAACGCGGCCGAAGCTTCTGCACTCGAATTTGAGAAACGCTTCGGCCAACTGCGCGGCACCACCGACCTCGACGCCGTCGAGACGGTTACGATCGAAGTTGCCGAGGACAGGATATGGATAGTGAACCTCCTCCGGGAGTCGGGCCTGGCCAAGAGCGGGGGGGACGCCCGCCGCAAGATTAAGGCGGGGGCCGTCAGAATCGACCAGGAGAAGGTCACGGACGTGGATTTTGAGGTGCCCGTGGGGGCCGGAGAGCCCCTGCTTATAAGCCTCGGCAGACAATTTAAAAAAATCTTGTTAAAAAAGGCAAAAAGGCCTTGACTTGGCTCCAGGCCGGTGCTAAGTTATGAGCCGGACGTTGGAGTCCTAAGTATAGTCAGATAAATTACTTCTTGACATATACCGGGGTTTTAGTTAGTCTGCGTCGGATTAAGGGGTAGTATCACCCTTCTCTATATTCAGAGCTCTTTGATAAAAGAATAGCGCACATAGGCCTGCTTTGTGTAAGAGTCCTTGTCAAATTAGTAAGAAGCAAAGAACGGTCTTCGGACCGTTCGAAGATATTCCGACAACGGAGAGTTTGATCCTGGCTCAGAACGAACGCTGGCGGCGTGGATTAGGCATGCAAGTCGAACGCGAACGGGACTAGAACAAATCTTCGGATGAGGGAAGGTCCCTAGTAGAGTGGCGAACGGGTGAGTAGCGCGTGGGAAACCTGCCCTAAAGTTGGGGATAACACTCCCAACGGGGTGCTAATACCGAATGTGGCCACGAGTACACAAGTGCACGTGATTAAAGGCAGCCTCTACTTGTAAGCTGTCGCTTTAGGATGGTCCCGCGTCCCATTAGCTTGATGGTGAGGTAACGGCTCACCATGGCTCTGATGGGTAGCTGGTCTGAGAGGATGGTCAGCCACACTGGGATTGAGATACGGCCCAGACTCCTTCGGGAGGCAGCAGTCGAGAAGCTTTGGCAATGGGGGAAACCCTGACCAAGCGACGCCGCGTGGGTGATGAAGGCCTTCGGGTCGTAAAGCCCTGTCATAGGGGAAGAACGGCGACGGTGTTAATAGCGCCGTCGTGTGACGGTACCCTAAGAGGAAGCTCCGGCCAACTCCGTGCCAGCAGCCGCGGTAATACGGAGGGAGCAAGCGTTGTTCGGAATTACTGGGTGTAAAGGGCGTGTAGGCGGTCTTTTAAGTCAGACGTGAAATCTTTCGGCTCAACCGGAAACCTGCGTTTGAAACTGGAAGGCTTGAGTCATGGAGAGGAAAGTGGAATTCCTGGTGTAGCGGTGAAATGCGTAGATATCAGGAAGAACACCAGTGGCGAAGGCGACTTTCTGGCCATGTACTGACGCTGAGGCGCGAAAGCCAGGGGAGCGAACGGGATTAGATACCCCGGTAGTCCTGGCCGTAAACGTTGGGCACTAGGTGTAGGGGGTATCGACCCCCTCTGTGCCGAAGCTAACGCATTAAGTGCCCCACCTGGGGAGTACGGCCGCAAGGCTGAAACTCAAAGGAATTGACGGGGGCCCGCACAAGCGGTGGAGCATGTGGTTCAATTCGATGCAACGCGAAGAACCTTACCCGGACTTGACATGTTTCCGACAGGTGTGGAAACACACTCTCTCTTCGGAGCGGTTACACAGGTGCTGCATGGCTGTCGTCAGCTCGTGCCGTGAGGTGTTGGGTTAAGTCCCGCAACGAGCGCAACCCTTGCCCTTAGTTGCCATCGGTTCGGCCGGGCACTCTAGGGGGACTGCCGGTGATAAACCGGAGGAAGGTGGGGATGACGTCAAGTCCTCATGGTCCTTACGTCCGGGGCTACACACGTGCTACAATGGCTGGTACAAAGGGTTGCAAGACCGCGAGGTGGAGCCAATCCCATAAAGCCAGCCTCAGTTCGGATCGGAGTCTGCAACTCGACTCCGTGAAGTTGGAATCGCTAGTAATCGCAGATCAGCAGGCTGCGGTGAATACGTTCCCGGGCCTTGTACACACCGCCCGTCAAGCCACGAAAGCCGGGAGTACCCGAAGCCGTTATCTCAACTCTTCGGAGAGGGAGGCGTCGAAGGTAAGCCTGGTAATTGGGGCTAAGTCGTAACAAGGTAGCCGTATCGGAAGGTGCGGCTGGATCACCTCCTTTCTAAGGAGTAGTGGTTTTACCACGACTTCTAGGTCGATACTCTTGCCGAGCGACCTGTGTGCGCTATCTTAATAAACTGGTGGGTTCGAAACCCATTCGGGCCTATAGCTCAGGTGGTTAGAGCGCACGCCTGATAAGCGTGAGGTCGGAAGTTCAAGTCTTCCTAGGCCCACCAGCACAGGGAGAGTTAGCTATGCTGGTAACTCTCTTTTTGGTGCCTCGAGGGGATATAGCTCAATTGGGAGAGCGCCGGCTTTGCAAGCCGGAGGTTACCGGTTCGATCCCGGTTATCTCCACCAGAAAACCAAGCGACTTCAACCGGCCTGGCC